>Ga0208563_1002316_pt1 | contig 11034 bp, 7 predicted proteins | sample June2015DPH_17_1_2_FD_184717 | JGI IMG/M metagenome (GOLD analysis project Ga0208563, IMG submission 184717) | Peatland microbial communities from SPRUCE experiment site at the Marcell Experimental Forest, Minnesota, USA - June2015DPH_17_150... | ecosystem: Environmental > Terrestrial > Soil >... | reverse complement strand
GCCGGCGTGTTCGCCTACCGGATTCGATGATCGCAGGTGGTGGCTTCTCGGTGGAACGCCACACATCAAGACCGGCACGGCTGAGAGGCCTGCCTGGTGCCGCATATCTCGCTACAGTGTAAGCGTCTGAGCAACGCACCTGTTCGATAGGAAAAGTCTGTGTTTAAGGCGGATGGATGAACGGAGAACAGCAGGTAGCGGCACGGAGGCGACGGACACGAGCTGAGGTTCGGCAGTTAGTGTCAGAGTTTGTGAGCAGCGGGATGCGGCGGGGCGAGTTTTGCCGCAGTCGAGGTTTGAGCTTCAGCACGCTGGATCGTCATCTGAGGAAGCGGCGGTGGAAGAGGAAGACGAGAAGCGCTCCCTCAGACGGCAAGTTGGTAGCAGTGGAATTGGCCATCGGGAAACCGCCGGCGGAGCGGCAAGCGAGTTGCGGGCTGGCCGTGGTGTTGTCAGGCGGGCGCCGGATCGAAGTGCAGCGCGATTTTGATGTACATACGTTTGAACGCCTGATGAGCGTGCTGGAGCGGGTGTAAGTCGTGTTTGGATTGGGCCCAGCCACACGGATTTATCTCGCAGCCGGAGCCACCGACATGCGCAAGGGGTTCGACGGGCTCTACGGACTCGTACGGGATCGATTGTTGTGCGAACCTCTGAGCGGACACCTATTCTTGTTCTGTAACGCGCAGCGTAATCGTCTAAAACTTCTCGTCTGGGATGGTAGTGGGCTGTGGATCTGCGCGAAGCGATTACCCAAAGGTCGATTCACATGGCCGCAGTCCGGCGATACGCAAGGCAAAGTAGTCTTGAGTCACGAAGAGCTGTCCTTATTATTGGGTGGAATCGACTTGGCGAAAACGAAAAGCAAGCCATGGTACCGCAAAGTAAACGCCGAAGGAGATGCTGCCGCATAAAACACTTGTAATCCACAACCCACTCCGTTTATTTAAGAACTCATCGTGAGTGAGGCGGCTTATCCATCATCGGGGTCCACGGCCGCAACTTCTTCGACTTCTTCCGAGCTTGAGCTGATCGAACAACTGAAGCGGCAACTTGCCGAGCCGCTGTTTGCAGCGGTGAGCGATCAGTTCTGCTCGCGAACGATCTTAAGCATTTAAACCGGATATTTGTACATCTGATCAATGCCAATTAATGTCCGGCGGACTTCTCCGACAGGGTACGAGTACTCGAGACGTCCCACGTTTTCTATCACTGTCCCAGTAGTAGAGACGTTCGGCTCGCTCCTCAACAAAGGCATGCCGCAGGAAAGTTGATCTGTCTGATCATCAAGGAATCCGACCTAAGAGGTCGATTTGTCTGGGTGTTAATTGCATGGTTCCATTGCCGACGGCAACCTCGCAAAAGGCGCCGTGTTGGCTGCAGCCCCTTGCCATAACGATGGGCGAACGATCTTAAAGCGACATCTCCGCGGTATATTCCCCTGCGATTCGGACAAATGAAATCGAAGGCTTTCTTCATCAGCAATCGCTTACGAACGCCTTCTGTCTTTGCGATCAGTGGCAGGATGACGACTTTCTGTTCGGGCATCGGAGACCACCCAGCGTGGTTCACTTTGCCAGCACTGAACACCTGTTGAGCCAGTCACAAGAATGCTCTCGAGGCAGAACCAGCTACTTGCTGCCTCCGATGAGTCGCAGCGTCACGATCTCATTTGGGTGGACGGTGAAATCGAATTGGCCGTTCTCCTCTATCGATACGGGCGATTGGCCTCGCTCCACGGCGTCGGTTTGCCATACACGCTCCGGACGAAGGCAGGGAATCTTCGCACTCACTGTGCGCTCTGTGCCGCCCAGATCGAGAAGGCGGAGGATGGTCCCGTTCCCGTCTTCGGCTGGCTTCAATGTTTCGAGCACGATGTTCGGGTCGTCGATCTCCACAAAGCTCTGCTGCTTATCGTCCAGTCCTTGCGAACAGCTGGCCTTCGGCTGCAATTCGGGGCGGCGGACAGTGACAGCGTGCGCATCCGGCTCGGAGCCCAAGACGGCCTTGTCCTGGCTGGTCACAATATCGGTTTCGAGTGGTGTCACTTCCTCCCAACCCATGCGGCTCAAATCCTGAGCATTGGTGGAAGAGGCGCTTGTAATCACGTAATGAAAACTGAAGTGACCTCCCTGCCCGGCACGATAGTTCGTGTCCCAGTAGTTATTCATGACATAGGAAAAGACGGTTCCGGGACGCCTGCCGAATTCTTCCGGCCACGTGCCGCGGTTAATATCGCCCAAGGTGATCAGAGGCGCGTCGAGGGGAAGGACGCTTGCCGACAGTCCATCCTGTTCAACAGAGACCCAATGCTGCACGGAGAACCACTCATGACCCGCGCCTGGATACATGTCGGTGGCTGGATCGACCACGCCATTTTGCACTTCATACTGAAACCGGGGCTGACCGGCGGTAAACGGAAAAGCAAAGTAAGCGGCCTCCTTGCTAAAGACTTCCTTCTTGTCGACTTCTTCGAGTATCTCGATCTTCTTCTCGCGGTTATCAAGGCGAATCTCGGCGCGGATGGAAGGTGTATTGAAGCTTTCGCTTTCCGTGTGCGCAACGTCTCCGTCGGCAGTGCGCTGAACCGACACGATTTTGCAGTTGCGCGCAGGGTGAACCACTAACTCTGGCTTCGGATAAACGTGACTGTATTGGAGGATCGTGTTGGGGGACTTGTCGCCTCCGGTCACGTAGAGGTATTCCGCGAAACGATACGGACTCTCAGAGCTCACTATTTCACGCTGCAACTGCTTGTCGTAGATACTGCGGATTGCACACGTTGACGGGTCAAGCACAACTTTGTAGAAGGGGCTTTCTAGAATGGAGCGCTGTTCCTGACCAGTGACTATGACGGGCTTCTTCTCCGGTTGCAGGCGATACACCTTGTAGCCGACCGCGGGCACTTCCCGGGCGATGAAGCGAACGCGGTTGAAGTTGATTCCGACGCTGAGGATCTCGAAGGGTACTGGTTGATCGACCTTCAGGTCTAAAATCTCCTGTCCCTTGTCGAGGTCGATAACTACCGGTCCGCTGCGTTTCCAGTTCAGGCTGTTGAAGACGATTAAGCTGCCCTGTCCGGCTGGAATGGCATTTGCCAGGTTGGCCATCGCGCGCCGGGCGATAAAGTCCACGCGTGCTGCGGCATTGACGGCGAACTGTTCCTTCACCTTGAGCTGATCGACGGCCTCCTCGCTGGTTGGGTCCCCGACGCTGTTGTAGGAGTCCCAGGTGTGCTCGTCCATCAGCACCATATCGGTCCACATGCGGCCCAGTTCCTCCGCATCCACTTTGAGCAGAGGATTTACAAACGGAACGAGGGTGGCGAGTTTCTCGGCCGTTTGCGCTCGTGCTTCAGCACGGCGCTCGATGGCCAAGTAAGCGGCATCGGAGGCTGCGCCGTCCTCCCAATAGGGCCCGCCGTCGCCGCGAATCGTGGGAAGATCCTTGCCAAACTGCACGGCTATATTCTCCAGCGCTTCTGCAAAACTGGAGTAACGCAGGCGCGGATAGGCATAGATGCGATTCCATTTCTCCACCAGTTCCTCCTGCTGCGGAAACAGGTCGGTATTCTCCTCCTGCGTTCCATAGATCATCGCCGCATCGGCGCGGTAGTTAGGCCGTGAGTACATTTGGAGAAACAGCGGCAGCGTCTCGTGCCCTGCCTGCACGACCGGAGGCAGTCCAAAAAGCATCTGCATCTGCTGGTAGATGCGCGAATACCAGAGCAGAACCTTGCCCCCATCGGGCCCCGTCCACCACATGGGCGACTTTTCATTCAGGCGTCCCTGCAACAGGACCGGAGCGCGGTAATTGTTACTGCCTCCCGCAAGAGTATGGATTCCAGCGGCAGCAAGGATTGAGGCATAGGACCAGGAATATGAAGGAACGTCGGTGATGTTGGCGTAGTCGAATGGCGTTTGGTGGATGCGGCTGAAGTTGGCGCTAGGATAGAGGGAGCGGATAAGCACCTCGGCCGTGGGAAGGCCGGTAAGCAGATTGGCGTATTGCGCGGGGACCAAGAGCTGTTTCTTTTGGATCGCCTCAATGGCTCGTTGCTGCTGCGCGGCGGAGTGCGTGGAAAGAAACTGCTCGAGGTCCCACTCGCCGTCCAGACTGAATCGAAAGTCAGAATGGCGCGCGGTCATCTCCATCGCTTCATCGAGGGTGCGGGCCTGGATGGCGGCGACCTTGGCCTGATAGTCGGAGTAACCCACGTCGACGTGGATGTGGGGAACGAGAAAGAGGGTCCACTTCTTGGCGGGGTTGATCGTTTGCGTGAATCGCTGCTTGCGGCCATCGAGTTCAACAGTTAGTTGCGCCGGTGTGCGCGACGAGAATTCGTAAACTTGGAACTCAGCCTTCTCCTCGCCAAATTCGTAACCGCCAGCTAGATCAGCTCTGTACGTTCTCGCGCCGATGGTGAGAGCGGCTTTGGTTCCCGGTTTGAACGGCTGGGAGTGGCTCAGGAAGGCTTCGATGATTTCCAGGAGTTCGCTGTTCTGCTCCCTGTAGAAGACGGTAGGGTCCAGTCGAAGAGCTGGCGTTTGCGAATCCACTCTTCCGGGTTGGCTGTCGAGTTCGATGGCGTCGTAAACGAGGCCAGCGTCAGGAACGGCTTCCGTGGTCTCTTCGATCGCCTGCAGCGCAATGGTGTTGGCGCCCATTCGCAGGTAACTGCCGGGGAAGGTGAAGTCAATATCCGCGCTCGAATAGGCCGGATAGAAAGAGTCTCCCTGATCGCCGTTGCTGTAATCGAGCCGTGGATGGAGATAGAACTTCCCGTCCTTGCCGTTGATCGTGACCTTCATGGCTGGCACACTGGCATTTTCAATCAGCAGCGCAAGATGCAGGCGGTAGCGCGCTGCCGGAGCGCCTGCGAGCGAGAAGGAGATCGAGCGGGGCGCGCAGGCGATGGGTATTTCAGCGCTCTTGAGCGTTGCGGCAAGAACGGCCGGCTGCCAGGCAAACCAGTCCTTGGTGGGGTCGCTTTGCGCGATGACGAAGTTAACCGCCCGTGTCGGATTCCCAGAAGCAAATTCCTCGGAGGAGCGGTCAAACTGCCCAAGACGGAAGACGACGCTCATTACAGTATCCTGTGCGGCAACACGAAGTGGGGAAACGGCAAGGACGGTCGCGCAGATTGCAATCGTGAATTTCTTCACGCAAATCGCACGCATGGTTAAATGAGCTACCATCCGCAAGATTGAGCTGCTCCGATCCAGTGGTTCCAGATGCTGGAAAAACGTCCCCGCGCTTAATCCACTCATTGAATCGGAATCTCCTTTTTGACTTCAAGAACGGCACCCAGTCTACAGCCATCTCGCCCGTTCGCAACATCGGCGATGAACTGCTCGACTGTCATAGAGGATTTGGGGATCTTGCAGTCGAATGATTTGCCGGTGCCGCGCTGTTCCCAGTGGACAACGGTGAAGCTCTTTTCGAGCGGCGCATTGAAGTGACGGAAAAAACGCATCTCCGAAAAGCCGGGCCCGCCATGCAGAAAGATCAAGGGAGGATTCGTGAGGCTCTCGCCCCGGATCATCACCCATTGATCGAGCCCACCCAAACGCTGATAGCCGATTTCGGCGATGCTCCCAGGCAGGATCTCGCCGTTGGGCCCACGAAAGGGCGGCGTCTTTCCCATATGTTTCATGGGGCTCCCTCGCGCTCAGTTTACATGCGCTGGAGATGGCAACTGTAATACAAGTTCACATAACGCAGTGACGCGTTCCTTAGAAACTCCTGCGATCACATCGTTGGAGGGTTGGCGAGCTAATATCGCGAAAAACGGGCAAGTGTCGCGTATTTCGGGCTAAGAGCCGGCGGGATTTCTCTGCGGTTCAGACTGCCTGGCGGAGGGAAGTGAATTTCGAACTCTCGGTACGCTTTTGGCGACCCTCCAAGGGGCGACGTGTGCATGAGGATCGATCGCAACGGGTCTTGTCGTTTCGGTCTCGAACGGCGAACCATGGCTCAATAGTCTCTTATCCGAAGGGATGAAAAATAAATTGTCGATCTTTAAGCGGCCACCCCAAGTTCAATAAAAAGGCCGCGCATGCCGGCGCGGAGGTTTTCGTAATGCTGATCTATCGGCGTCGGATTGGATAGTTTGGAGTGGGGCTCGGGTCGAGTGCTGGCAGCGAGTAGTGGCCGGATTAGCTTTTCGCGCAGGACCACCAGAGCAGTCAGGGCTCGTAGGCCTTCGTGTAGAGTCTCGTAGCGGCGCGAGGCTCCGATCTTCCGCACCATGCCCTTGCCGCGGAGTTTCTTGATGTCATAGGCGGCGCGGCGCGCCCCATATTCGGAATCGGGTTCGCCGCTCATGGCCCGGACCTTCTCCGCCAGATCCGAAGCCGTGAATCCCATGGGTGAAGAGGACAGCGCCAGCACGGCGTTGGCTACCCGGCGCATTCTGGGCTTGTTGAGATCGATTCCACCGACCTTGGTTTGCCCCACGTGTGCAGGCTGGGGAAGATTTTCCATCGTGTCGTCGCTGACGAAGCAGGCATCCATGCAGCCCACGGCATTTAAGAATCTCTCCAGAATGCCGCGGAGGCGGATGACGATCTCCGGAAAACACGGCAGGGAGCGTCCCCACCGGTACTCTTTGGTGTTGTGCACGATGACTTCGATGCGGAGCACGCGTTCGCCTTTGGTATAAATCTTCAACGTCATTTTTCCGTAATGGACCTTGAAGATCGTCACGTCATACGCAGGTTTCTCGACCACGACTCCCCATCGGGTTGGATTCTTCTTTCGCTTGTCATAGTGCGGGCGACTCTTGTCGCCGAAGATCGTCTTGATACGATCCAGATTCAATGGTCCGCGCGTCCGGTCAATCAGCGCCTGGAAGATCTCGTCCATCTGCCGGCCCGAGTGGAACAGCAGGTTGCGGCTGTATTCGATCTGGAACACGGAGTACTGGTAATGAAAGGTGCTTCTCTGTTGCTCTTCCAGATCGAGAGCAAAACAGAGGCAGGTGGTATAAATCCAACGCTCGCAGAGCTGGAGCAAGCGCCCTGCAATCTCCTCCCGAGACAAGGTATCTGCGACTTGCGCCAGGTCCGCGGCGTTGGGGACAGTAGTAAAGCAGTTGTCCTGTTGGAGGAAGCCGATTCCGGCTTTTTGCGCCTGACAGGCCACGTACTCGTGACCGTTCAGCATCACCTGTGCGCCGAAGGGCGGGTGTCCGCTCATCTTGATCGTCAAGTGCCCCCAGTCCGGGTCCAGGATATGAAACGAATAATGATTGACGTATGGCCATGGTTGTTTGGGCACCAGCGGGCCGAGCTTGCCGGTACCTGTCATTTGCGCTTCCCAAACCAGCGCCGGAGCCTTCGACACTAGAATCATGAACAGGCCCGGCTTCACCTCATGAATGGCGAGATGTTCGGACGCGATGTCATGCTTGCGCTCCCCGGGCGAACTGTACACCATGGGGATCTTATTTTCCTTGGCCCAGGCTCGCAGACGGCGGCTGAATCGCCCCGCCATGCGCATCAGATGATTGTCGTCCAGGTTGTCATCGGAACCGTACAGCGCACGCCACCACGTGCGCAGGCCTCCGCCCGACTGCCCCATCGTGAAGTATGCGTTCAGGATCACACGATCGACGCAATCATAACTGCCGTTGAGAAAATCGCCGTAGAGGGTGCTCAGTTGGTCGGGCATGCTTTCGGAGCGTAACCGTCACCTGTCTGCCACCGCAATCGCTCACTGCAAGCTGCCCCGCAGGGGCCACTTTTTCGGGGCGGAGTCCCCGAAAAAGCGTAGCTACTTTCCGTTGCAAAAGTAAGGCAGCGAGAAGCGATGGATGCTGATGGGGGAACCAAAAGTCGGGGTCAGAATGCTCGGAGTGGGGTTATTCGAGAAAGTAATAAAACATTTTCAAGACATATTGTTTTAGGCGGGAAGAGTGCTTACGATGGCGTCCATGATCAAGCTACGACATCAACAGCCATCGCTGTGGCACTCAGGTTTGGCGGCGGATATCGAGGATTTGTGGGAGCCGTGGATGCGGCTGGTGGACGGTCTGCTGGAAGATGAGCAACTGCTGGACACCATTGATGAGGCGCAAGGCGAACGGTATCCGCAGAGCCGCAGGCGGGGCCGCGAGCAAACGCCGGCCGAAGTGGTGTTGCGTCTGTTGCTGTTGAAACATATTCGCAACTGGAGCTATGACACGCTGGAGCGAGAAGTGCGGGCCCATCTGGTGTATCGCGCATTTACGCGGATCGGAGACGCGAAAGTGCCCGATGCTAAGACCCTGGCGCGGCTGGGGCAACTGATCGGGCCAGAAGTGATGGAGGAGTTGCACCAGCGGATCGTGCAGTTGGCGCAAGAACACGGAGTGACGCGTGGGCGAAAGCTGCGGGTCGATACTACCGTGGTGGAAACTAACATCCACTATCCGACCGACAGTAGTTTGTTGGGGGACGGCACGCGGGTGCTGACGCGGACGATGAAGAAGATCGAGCAGAAAGCCGGCGGCCTGAAGCAGAAGGTGCGGGATCGCATGCGGAGTGTGCGGAAGCGGGTTCTGGCGATTGCCCTATCAACCCGGTACTTGGGTCGGGAAGGAGAAGCGCGGAGAAAGAAGCAGTATGGAGAACTGCTGAGTTTGACAGGGAAGACCGTGAACCAAGCGCAACGCATATTAGAAGAGGTGAAGAAAGTTTCCCGTCCTCGTCGCGTTCCCCTGGGAAGCTTAGTGGAAACGCTGGCCACGATGACGGGGCGGGTGCAGCAAGTAATGAAACAGACCAAGCTGCGAATCTTTGCCGGGGTGACCCAGTCGCAGGAAAAGATCGTGAGCCTGTTCGAGCCGCACACGGAAATCATTCGCAAAGGCAAGGCCAGCAAGCCGACCGAGTTTGGCAAACTGGTCAAGATCCAGGAATCGGAAAATCAAATCATCAGCCATTTCGAAGTCTTTGCCGAACGGCCTGGCGATCGGCAGTTGTTAGTGCCGTCGATCGAGGTTCACCAGCGGAGATTCGGCCGGATTCCGGCTTGGGTGGCCGCGGATGCGGGATTCCACTCGCAGCAGAATGAAAAAGCTGCCCGCGCCATGGGCGTGCGATGGTTTTCGGTGCCGAATCAAAAGACGAAGAGTGCGGAACGCAAACGACTTTATCGACAGCGCTGGTTTCGTCGTGGACAACGGTGGCGGACCGGATGTGAGGGCCGCATCAGTGCACTGAAACGGAGACATGGTATGCGGCGTTGCTTGTATCGCGGATTCCACGGCATGCAGCGCTGGGTAGGACTGAGTGTGATCGCCGATAATGTGATCCAGATCGGGCGCTGTCCCGCCCTGCAGGAGACCTGAATCGGACTACCTCTCGGCTGCTTTGATCGAACTGAGCGGGCGGAAGTGGACAGCGAAAACGACTCCGTCTCGCTCGCACGTGTCAGAGTCGCCTCAGAAACGGCATTTTTGCGACGGCCGTACTTCTCCTTGTAAGGATTGTTGTAATCCCAACGCAGGCTCAGGTCCACCGTGAGCTTGGGATTCACCCTGATGTCATCGCTGGCATAAAGCGAGAAGGCCTTGCGCCGCCCGTACTCATTATCGGGGTTGTTATTTTCAGCATTGTAGACATCGCCCAGCAGGAAGCTGGCGAAAGCATTGCCGATCTGATCGTAGGCGTTGAAATCGTACCAGGTGGGTGCCGTCGTGGTCGGATCGAAGATGATGGGATATCCGCCGGTGAACGTCCCTACATCCGTGTGGTAGTTGAACTGGATGACGCGGAATTCCGTGCCAAACTTCAGATTGTGGCGACCATGGCTCCAGACCAGTTCATCGCTGTAGATGAAGGCGTTGCCGGCATAGTAATCGTTGTACTGGCTTCCGAGGGGAGAGAAGTTCCAGCCGTTCTGGTAGTTTGCGCCGCCAAAGTACATGCCGGAATGGAAGTAGATCAGCGGGAAGTTGCCCGCGCCATGCAACAGGCCCAGCGCGCTGTCCCGTTTACCCGCGTGGGGGACCGCGATGCTGGGATTCCGGAAGCGGTTGAACGTGGCGTACACGGTATTCAATAGGTTTGGCGAGATGGTGTATGTATCGCTCAGGCGGGCGCCCGGCGCCGTGGTGTTGTGCCAGTAAGAGTTGGCCATCGGCCCGCCATCAGGGGCCGCGGCTGACCACACGCCGCCCTGATCGGCGTTGATGCGCGGATAGTCGTCCCAGTAAAACGACCCGTTAATGTGCTGCTTGGCGCTCAGGTTGTAGTCCATCTTCACGCTGCTCTGCGTGTTGTGGAACCAGGGATCGGGGGAGTAGGCATTCGCCGCATCGTTGGCCGTCAACGACGATTCCGGCTTATAGTACTCATGGTAGAGCTGAAGGATTTGGGCAGTCTTTGTGCTTATCAGGCTGGTGGGAATTTGATTGTTGACAAAGACGCAGCCAAAAGCCCCACCGACACTGGTAGCAGGGTTGACAATCGCTCCCTTGTAAATGGGGTTGCCGCAGCTATCCATGGCGGGAGTGCCGCCATAAGTCAGCACCGGGAGGCGGTCGACAACATCGGACTCAGATCCGCATACTGCGCCACGGTGCCATCCGAGTTCAGACCCATCATGGCATCGGTTGGGACCGTGCGCGAATTCGGCCCCAGACTCCACATGTCCTGCATGTAACGCTCAAAGGACGGGTAGTAGAACAACTTGTTCTTCACGATGGCCCCACCGAAGGATCCGCCCCAATCGGAGAGAGAGTCGCTCTTGCGCTCATAGGCAGCGGCGTTTGCGGGATCGGTGATGATCGCCAGGCGGTTGGATGCGCTCAGTGCATCCAGATCCGTCGAGTGCAGGAAGCCAAAGAGACTGCCGTGAATCTGGTTGGCGCCGGACAAGTGAGATGGACCGCTTGGGATCATAACCCAGCAGCCGGTTAACCCTAATTTCTCAACAAAAAAATAAAAAGGCTGTCGTTTCGTGGCATAACAGCTATAGCGAGTAGTAGTTAGGCCAACGAAGGGAGACAGCCCTATGACAACAGAGTGTAACCAAGAACCGTTTCCA
>Ga0208563_1002313_pt1 | contig 11042 bp, 10 predicted proteins | sample June2015DPH_17_1_2_FD_184717 | JGI IMG/M metagenome (GOLD analysis project Ga0208563, IMG submission 184717) | Peatland microbial communities from SPRUCE experiment site at the Marcell Experimental Forest, Minnesota, USA - June2015DPH_17_150... | ecosystem: Environmental > Terrestrial > Soil >... | reverse complement strand
GCCACCCGGAACTTCCTCTGCCGCCTTGCGCAGAGCCGCTTCCTTCCGGGCAACCAGTACGAGTCTTGCACCCTCGTTTCCCAAGCGCTGGGCAATGGCCAAGCCGATTCCCCGGCTGCCGCCGGTCACCAAGATGACTTTGCCTTCAAGTTTACCCATAAGAGTAGGAGACTGGGGGCTGGGGGCTGGGGGCTGGGGGCTGGGGGCTAGGGACTGGGTGCCCCGGCATCGGGTTTTCCGGTCGTTCTGGTGTGTTGGCAGTAAAAGGATAATCGCGACCGGTCGTTGATGCATCCCTCAAGCCCCGGTCTCGGTTGTTCTGCCTTCTGCCTACTGCTTACTGCCTACTGTTCTTCCCCAGCCCCTAGCCCCCAGTCCCCAGGTCCCAGCTTTCAGCCCTAGCCTCGCTCTCGGACCAGTCGCAAGAATTCCGCCCGTGTCAAGTCGCAGTCCCGGAAGACCCCTGTCATGTGCGAGGTGACGGCGACCGAGTTCTGCTTTTCAACCCCACGCATAATCATGCAGAGGTGCTTTGCCTCAATGATGACACCCACTCCCTGGGGTTTAATCCTTTCCGTTAGAGCTTCGGCAATTTGCGTGGTAAGCCGCTCCTGAATCTGAAGGCGCTTGGCGAAGACATCGACCACTCGGGGTATTTTGCTCAGGCCGATGACCTTCTGGTTCGGAATGTAGGCCACGTGGCACTTTCCAAAAAAGGGCAGCAGATGGTGCTCGCAAATGCTGAATATCTCGATGTCCTTCACAATGACCATTTCATCGTAGGCCACCGGAAAGAGTGCGCCGTTCAAAATCCTGTCCAGCTCCTGATGGTAGCCGCTGGTAAGGAAACGCAGCGACCTTGCCACGCGGCTCGGAGTTCGAATCAACCCCTCGCGGCGGGGATCCTCGCCAAGCTCGCGAAGCAGGGTATGAATCGCCTCCTCGAGCGGATCGGATTCCCCCTCTTTTTCGAGTTCGTTCAATGCCGCCATTTGATCTTCAATCATTCTTGCCCTCTCAGTTCCTGCTCCTGACGCTGCGTTCGCCCTCATATTCGAAGAAATTGGAGTTGGTCTCCTCCAACCGCACGCGCGCGAGTTGGGCGGCGTGAAGAGGTCCAGCGCTGTCGACCTTGTCCTTGAGCAGATTGAATATCTCCACGCACACGTTTTCTGTCGTCGGCACTCGAGATTGAAAGTTCTCCACGTCCAGGTTGAGGTTGGTATGGTCGAAGCGCTCGAGGACTTCTTCTTGGACGAGGCCGTCAAGCGCCACGAGGTCAAAGACCATGCCTGTTTCCTGGTCAATGGGCCCCTCCACCGTCACTTCCAGCACATAGTTGTGACCATGGCCAAAGGCGCTGTCGCATTTGCCATAGATGCGCACATTGGCGTCATCCGACAGCGCCTTATTATGCAGCCGATGCGAAGCACAAAACCAGTAGCGGCGGGTGAGGTAAACCATCACTCTCCGAAATAATCAACATAAAGGTCGGGAGTCTCGTACAACCTTATTCGATGCAACTTCCCAAAGGTAAGTTTCGGGGCGAGGAGATCCCAGATTTCCACGGCAAGGTTCTCGGTGGTCGGAATCTTGGTCGCAAAGGCCGGGACTTCCTGGTTGAGGAATTTGTGGTCCAGCAACTGCAACACTTCACGCTCCAGGATCGTCTTCAGCTCTTTCAAGTCAACTACCATGCCCGTCGTGGGGTTGAGCAAACCGGCTACGGTGACTTCCAGCGTGTAGTTGTGCCCGTGGCCATGGGGGTTATTGCACTTCCCGAAGATGCGCCGGTTCTCTTCCGGCGAAAGCTTGGGATTGTGATAGAAATGTGAAGCGGAGAACTCCGCCCGGCGCGTGACGTAGATCATCCTCTACCCCCTGGTGGAATAACGGCGTCCTTTCCAATCTACGTGGCGTGAGACGCGATGAGCTATAACCGAGTTGATTAAAAGCGCGCCCAAGATAACCGCGCCTTCCAACCGCCAAGGCGCCACACGAGAGTCAAATCCCAGACTCTTGACCGCCCGCAAGTAACTGGCATGACGCACCACGACGATGAGCAAACACCCTAAGGCCCCGCACAAGACGATGACATTTCCCCGGCCGGATAATAACCACATTAAAAGTACTAGCAAGAAAAACTGCGGCAGTAAATCCACGGCACAAAGTTTGGCCAATGTCTTGAAAATTTTCGCCAGGCTTCCCCCATAAATAAGGAAGAGATTCTTGGTCCATCCGCGCCACATTTCACCAAAGGTGCGGTACATCCGCGTCCGGACCCAGGCTGCTCCAGGCAGGAAAAGCAGTTTCCCGCCCGCCCCCTTGACTCGCTTCGCCAGCTCCACGTCCTCAAGGATCTCGTTGCGAATTGCCTGGTGCCCGCCCACGCGCTCGTACGCCTGACGCCGGATTAAGAGATACTGACCGTTCGCCGCGGCCGCCGCCGATCCAGACTCGGAGACTTCTTCAAATCTGTAAAGGCGCGCCAGGTTCACATAAACGAGCGGGATGATAGCCTTCTCCCACCAAGTCGGGGTTACTTGGCCGGGCGAGAGCGAAAGCAAATCAGCGCCTTCCCGCTCTGCCAGCTCCAGCAGGGCCGCGAGGCTACCCGGCAGGTGCTCGGTGTCGGCATCCGTAAAGAGCAGCCAATCACCTGCCGCCTCCCGAGCCGCCACGGTTACAGCGTACGTCTTGCCCAGCCAGCCTTCCGGCAGCGAGTCGATGTGCAATACGCGGAGAAGCGGTGCCTCCGCCTTCATGGCCTCCAGAATCTCCAAAGTTCTGTCTTCCGACTGGTCATCCACGATGAGGATTTCCCGCACGCCCCGCTGCGCCGCAAGGGAACGAACCAGGCACTCGAGGTTGGCCTCCTCGTTACGGGCGGGGACGATTATAGAAACCAGACCGGGATAGTTTTGACTCATCTACCCTGCCCGCACACGACGGGAAGTAGAAAACGGGGTCCTCTGCGCCGCTGGTTTTCCTCTTCTTTTCGCGCCGCGAAGACTTCGCCTCGTCTCATTAGCGCCTCCGTGCCCTCCGCGGCTCGAAGATCCTAAACACAGAGCTCACTGAGACGCTCCGTGTGCTTTGTGTTAAAGCTTGAGAGGCACGGGGGACACAGAGAGTCCCATATTGGCTGCGGCCAGCGGCCGCGCCGTACGCCTTACGTTAGGAATCAGACCCGACTCCAAATTGATATTATAATCGAGTGTCGGGCGATGAGCAAAACGAACGCGCTTAAGATTCTCGCACTTTTGCTGATTATGGGTGGCGCGGCGATCTTCGCTCTGCGCCTGCGACGGCCGCGCCCCGTGGACGTCGGAGAAAGAGCGCCTGACTTTACCCTTCCGGCCCTTGCCCAGGGTTCGCTTTCACTTCACGATTTCTCTCGACAGGTGGTGGTGCTGAACTTCTGGGCCACCTGGTGCCCGCCGTGCGTGGAAGAGACTCCCGGCCTGGAAAAGTTCGCCGAACAAATGCGCCTCGAGGGCGTGGCCGTGGTAGGCGTCAGCGTGGACCAGGATGTGCTAGCCCTACAGACTTTTGCTGCGCAGCAGCACCTTTCGTTTCCTATTGGGCGGGACCCCGATCAATCCGTCGCCAACCGTTACGGGACATTCCAATTCCCGGAAACTTACATTATCGACCAGGACGGCAAGGTGGCGGAAAAACTGATCGGACCCGTGGATTGGCAGGACCCTCGCATCATTGCTTTCGTCCAGGAACTTGCCCGCCGGACGGGAGGCTAGGGCACCTGCGCAGTCTGTAGCTCCCCGACCTGTCGCGGCGGCTCTTCGGAGGCAGTAGGCAGTAAGCAGTCGGCAGTAGACGGTAGAAACAAGGAAGAGCGTAATTCGAAATTCCAAATTGCCCCGGCCCCTGGCCCCGTGTTTCAACCATATCAATGACTCAGTGAATTAATCACTCAGTGCTCTTGTGCCCCTAGACCGTTTTCTGAATGGCTGAAGGCTGAAAGCTCTTCTTCTGTCTTCTGACTTCTGACTCCTGGCTCAGGATGACAGCAAAGGACTCAGCATGACAGCGAGGGGGGAGCCTAAGGTTACTCCGGGACCTTGAACAGGCTCCCTGGATTATCCTTGAGCACCACACCTTCGCCGTGACCGCCCTGATCTACAATGAGTTGCCGCAAGGCGCCTTCATGCAGCACGTTGTTCGCGATGACGCAGTTCTGAAGGTTCTTGCACACGATGCCGTAGGCAGGGCTCCACACTCCCCTGCCGTCGTCGTCCCGCCCGACGTGGAGATTGTTGCCCACACAAGTGACACCCTCTGCTCCCTCCATCAAGATATGAGATGAATCATGGCTTGCGGCGTCCGCCCGCTTGCCGCTCCGCTTGAAATAATTCCCGGTTACGGTCATCTGAAAGCACCGCCGGCGACCGTTGCGCAGAGCGATTCCGCAGGTCCCTGCGCGGTCAAGAAAATTCCCGGTAATCTGGTAGCCGTCACCACCGGTGATCAACATGTTTTCCTGCCCGTTCCATTCAACGCGATTGCCGGTAAAGGTCACCGAAGCATTTTCGTCGCGCGCCGCAAAGCCAGCGCGCTGGTTTCCGGAAAACCAGTTGTCGCTGAGGAACCCATCCCAACCCCGCAAGCTCAAACCGTCTCCCCGGTTATAGGCCAGCATCGAGTGCCGGACGGAGAAGCACCAGGCATGCGTAAGGTTCACTCCGTCGCCCGTGAAGCGCGCCACTTGGCAGCGCTCAATTCGGAAGGCGTCCTCGTGCTTTCCATAGTCCGGCTTGTCGAGAAAGATTCCGTGAACGCCCTCGCCCAAGCCGGCGCCATCGAGCGCCAGCCCATCAATGGTGGCCCCCGCAGCCCCCGCAATATTGAGGAGGCACTTGGCAGCGCCACTCGAGAGCCGCAGGACCGTTCCGCCGGGTCCGCGATAATCCCAGGTCGGGACGCCCACCAAGGCGGTGTTCGGCCGCATCTGGAGTTCCACGCAGAGGTACACGCCGGGCGGCACGAATACTGCTCCTCGCACTTCCCCCGCGGCATCCAGGGCGCGTTGAATTGCCTTCGTGTCGTCCGTCTTGCCGTCGCCGGTGGCGCCGAACTCGCGCACGTTGATGTGTTCCTGGCTGGCGGCCGGCCCTTCCGCCCGCGCGGGGTTCTGCGCGCCCAAGAGAAATGAAGCGCCACCGAGCAAAGTGCTCTTGGCCATCTCGCGACGGCCGAGAAAGGGTGAATCGCTATCCGTCATCTTCATGCTCCTTCGGTTTTGGTTCCTGCCACGCAGGCGGCGGAATCTTCCGTCCGCAGCGAAAAGCCGCGGACATACAAGAGTCGAGTAGGAGAGGAAGCGCGCCCGCCGAGCGCGTGACTCTCTCTCCCCTCGTCGAACCGGGCGTGCAGATGTCCCGCATCCGGCTCTCACGCAAACTTTAGCCCCAAGGCAGTACGCTGGCAAGACCAGCTTAGCCGAGCAGCAGACCCGAGGTCGCCGATGAGAGTGGATCCCCAACCTCTCGGCTGCTTCGTCCGTAGGGGGACTGTGCGTCCAAGCGGAATTCCCTTCCTCCTACCTCGACGTGTTTGCGTTCCGGCCCCTTTGCTCCATCCCGCGGGAGAAGACTGGCCACTTTCCCTTCGCGCTAACGGGGTCGTACCGGGTTCGCTGGCTCCCGCCTCGCGGAATCGCGGGTTCGCCTCCCTGAGCTTTGCCAGTCGGATTGCTCCTTCCCACGTCTGGTCGGTCCGTCAGCCGACGGATTGAATGAGCGATTATAAGCTCCTTTCAGCTTACAAGATCAGCCAGGCTTCTCCTGGCGTACCAGGATGCGCGCTATTCTCAGGCGCACAGAGTTGCGTGAGCCTGATCGCCTATAACCTGGGGAATCCCGCGAGGCGGGGCGGCGGCTGGCATTGCCGCACGGGATCAGCAACTGGTCCCTCGCGAGTGTACAGCAAAGGCTGGTCAGGACCGGTGGACGGCTCATTAAGCACGCGCGCTACTATTGGCTACTACCGGCGGAGAGCCATCTGAACAGGCGACTGTTGGAGGCCATGGTACGGCAGATCGGCCTGCTGCCCTTGCCCCCCGGGTAGAGTTCGCAACCGGCAGAAGAAAACCTGGGGAAGCAAGCAGGGGGAGGGCGAGGTGTCCGAGAAATCGCGGGGGGAACAGGTCAAGATGCCGGTTGGCTCCATGCGGAAGGCGCGCCGCCGGCTGCGGGATGGGTCGCTGGCGTCTGGACTGCAAAATTGTGCTTGCAAACAAGCCAGTTGGGTGTATACTTGTTCCTGTTAGGGTTCCAAAACTTAATTCCTAGTCCAGGCACTTGAGGTAAATCTCACGGGGATTTCGCGTTACGCGGTGAGGGCAGGTTTGGAACCTTGGGCACAGAATCACGCGGTTTCAGTTTCCGTCCATTCACGGAAACGAAATCAAAATGCTGAAAAAGGGAGATAACAAAGGAGGCTATATGAAGATTTCGAAGAGGATGTTTGCGTATATGGGTCTCGCGGGATGTCTCTGCCTCGTCGGACTTGTCACGTCCGTCGGGGGCCAAGAACCAGCCGCTGGCCACGGTATCGTCGGAACCCTGAATCCACAAACCGGCACGTTCAAACCGTTGATCAAACCGACCGTGATCGAGGACTTGGAAGTCGCACCATTGGCCACGACTCCCACTACGGGCAAGTTCGTGGCGAATTTCACGATCTCAGTGAAGTCGACCATCCCCTCGGCCGATGTCATCGCGTGCACGCTTGAGGCCAGCGTCGCCGACATCACCAGCGGCCACATCGCGGAAGAGACCGCCTCGGTGGCCGCGGTCCGCAGCGGGAGCAGCGCGACGTGTTCGGTGACCATCCCCTATTCCTGGATTCTGACGAGCCCTACGCTCGACATGGTTTCGCTTATGTATACTATCAGCACACCGTATGGAGGCACGAGCGCGACCGCGCTCCCGAGCCGTATGAGTATTCAGACCATCAGCACCGGCAAAGTCCCGACCAGCGGCGCGACGACCACCATCACCCTGACACCGGTCATCTGACCTCGCCGGCCCTGCCCGTTCCGGTCGATGCCTGTACTTCTCGCCGGCCATCACCCATGCCCTCCGATCGCAAGGTTGGGGGGCAGGGGCTTTTCATGGCCCTCCAGGGGAGTAATCCAGCAAGTCTAGCACGGACCTGTTTTGCAGGTCCGCGCCTTTCTGCTTCAAATCCTCGCGTTCTCATCGGCGGGCAAACGCACGCGGTCAATAGTTAGCCCGCACCGGCTCTGCTGTTCGGCGGCGTCCAGCCCGCGTACTCAGGAAAGCTGGACCACTTCCATCGTAAGTCCCGGAATAATGACACCAATTCTCCGCGCTACGCTTGCTTGTCGCGCGGGGGCATCTCGGGTAAGATAGGCGCGAGAAAGTAAGGTAGTCATCGGGCCTGTACTCATGAGGGTGGTGTTATGAAAGCTTACTTCCACGGGATTCTTTTCTTCCTGTCGGCGTGTCTCTTGCCGATTTCCGTAATGGCACAGGGCCTGGGGACGCCAGACCCTACCATCGGCATTCCTGATGATTTGGTACAAGCAAACTGGCTCGTGGCAGGAAAGGTAAAGACCGTTCAGGGCGATCCCATGCGCGGCGCCACGCTGATGGTGCCGCGCCTTGTTGCCTCGGGTTCCAGAATCCCCGCTACCGATGCCGGTCTGGTTGAGGGCGCCGTGAGCACCGATTCAAAGGTCCGCATTTTCAAAGGCATTCCCTTCGCGGCGCCGCCCGTCGGCGCTTTGCGCTGGAAAGCCTCCCAACCTGTTCCGAGTTGGACCGGAGTCCGCAAAGCGACTGACTTTGGGGCGCGCTGTATGCAGGGCCGCATTTTCGAGGACATAGTTTTCCGCGACAGCGGGCCCAGCGAAGACTGTTTGTACCTGAACGTATGGACGCCATCGACATCTTCGCAGGCGCATCTGCCGGTCATGGTGTGGATCTATGGCGGAGGTTTTGCCGCCGGCTCGGCTTCCGAACCGCGCCAGGACGGTGAGAACCTGGCAAGAAAGGGAGTGGTGGTGGTTAGTTTCAATTACCGTCTCGGTGTGTTTGGATTCCTCTCCCACCCTGATCTTACCAAGGAGTCTGGCCACAATGCGTCCGGCAACTACGGTCTATTGGATCAGGTTGCAGCTCTGGAATGGGTCCGAAGGAACATTGCCGCATTCGGTGGCGACCCTGACAACGTGACGATCTTCGGCGAGTCGGCCGGATCCTTCTCCGTTAGTGCGCTGATGGCATCGCCGCTTGCGCAGGGCTTATTCCAACGGGCGATCGGCGAGAGCGGTGCTTTCTTCAGCGTCACGCTCGGTGCGAAGCCCCTCGCCGTGTCGGAAGAAGCGGACCAGAAATTTACGGATTCGCTGGGGTTGCATTCCCTCGAGGCGCTCCGGGCCCTACCGGCTGACGCACTTCTGGAGGCTGCCATGAAGCAGGGGATGATCCGGTTCTGGCCGATCATCGACGGTTACTTCCTGCCCCAAGAGGTTCGGTCGATTTTCGCGAGCGGGAAGCAAAGCAAGGTCCCACTCCTGGCGGGTTGGAATGCTGATGAGGGGGACTTCCACGCCATCTTTGCGGGAGCCGCCCCGACCGCGCCCAACTTTGGCGCGCGCGCGCAGACCCTGTTCGGGGACAAGGCCGACGCATTTCTGAAGCTCTACCCGGCAGGGACTGACGATCAGGCCAAGCGCTCTGCGCAGGATCTCGCCGGAGATCAATTTATCGCCTTCTCCACCTGGAAGTGGATCGAATTGCAGGCTGCAACTGGAAATTCTCGCGTCTTCCGGTATGAATTCGATGACGCTCCGCCCTCGGCTGCAAAGGACAGCAATGCTCCTTCGCGAGGCGCGTACCATTCGGCTGAAATTGAGTTCGTTTTTGAGGCGCTGGCATCGAAAAACCTCCCCTGGCGGCCGGAGGACGAGAAGCTCTCTGATCTCATGTCTTCCTACTGGACCAACTTCGCCAAGACCGGGGACCCGAACGGTCCCGGTTTGCCTCACTGGCCGGCTTACGGCAGCCAGGGCAAATACGAAGTTATGCATCTCAGGGCGAACCCGTATTCGGCTCCGGACGAGCACAGAGGCAGGTACGAATTCCTTGACGCGCTGCCTCCCCATAAGTAGAAGGCCAAGGTTTATCAAGTGCGTCAGGTGCGCCAGGTCGTCGTGCGCTATGGGCTGGAAGGCGAAAAGGAGTAAACATGCACAAGTATGAGACCATCATCTATTGGAGCAACGAGGACCAGGTCTTCGTTGCCGAAGTCCCGGAATTACCGGGTTGCATGGCCCATGGCAACACTCAGGAAGCGGCGCTCGCACACGCCTACGAAGCCATTCAATTGTGGATCGACACCGCCCGAGAATTCGGGGATCCCATTCCGGAACCGAAGGGCGAACGTCTCATGCTCGCCTAAGTTCTTGACTCCGAGCATAGGCGGGGAGATACTATCGCCCACCCAACTATTGGGTGGTACAAAGGTGTGCTTCCAAATTTAAGATACGGGAGGGCTTTGAGGTCAACGACCCCGGAAGCATTCCTGAGTCAATTTGCGGAGGGCGTGGGCAAGTCTGGAATTATGCCTACTTCCCCTCAGCAAGCCTGAAGCGTTAGTCGCCGCAGGCAAAGAACTTAAGTGCTGCAAATAATCCTGCCATGACGGAGGGGGGAAACATGCGCCAGTTCACATTGGGGATTTTCAGCATCTTGTTGGTTGTTGTAGCGCTTGCCACCGGTTGCTCGAAGAAAAACGTAGGCCCACCGCCCCCGGAGATACCGCCAGACGGCGTCTCGGGCATACCGGCGCCAGCCGAACGTGCGACCGATATGTCGCCGCTGGACCTGGCGGTTGCCGGCGCGGTTAAAGAGGTAAAGGCCAAGGTCCTTGACAAGGAAGCCGACGACAAGACCAAGGGCTTGGTACGCGTGAAGGTCCTCGACCTCGATGGGCCCATCGATGTCAGCGATAACACTCGCTTGGAAATCTGGAAACCGGGATCTGATCCGGAAGAACAAAAGCCGGAGATGGCCGATTGGGCTTCCCACGAGCCCGCCGTTCCGCCGGGCACCTGGGACATCCGCCTCCTTTATGAGGAGGGCAACGTCTGCAAGGCCGATGGGTGGGTTAAGAATGTAAGCATCGTGGCCGGCAAACTCTGGAAGGCAGAAGTAATATTTGCGGCGCCGATGCAGTGGGTCCGCATCTATGGCACGCTCGGCGGAAAGGACGTCGCCGACAATATGCATGTTGAAGTCTTTAAGTCGGGGACGGACCAGCAGGAGTTCCAGCCTATTACCAATTTCTGGAGCACCCAAAAGGTGCCATTGCTGGCCGGAAACTACGATCTGCGCGTCACCTACGACCATGACAATGTGAAGGCAAAAGGGGCGCTCACCGGCTTTGCCGTCGGCGGCAATCATGGCGTCCAGAAGAAGACCGTCGCGCTCACGAAGCAATAGCGGCGAATAGCTCGCCCTTGCCCGGAGAGCGGGGCGGCGGTACACCTCGCGGGTTTGTGATCCAGCGATCTGCACGGCCGTCTGGTTCTTGGACTCTGAGCACTTTGGGGGAGCCAGCCGAGGATATGAGGGGTCCAGTTCCCGCCGCTTCACCAGCCCTTCCCGCACTGGATTCAACTATTCCAGCAGGCTATGCCTTCGCTATCAAGGCAGGAACTGCGTTACCCGCTCAGCATCATAGCCCGCGTAGCCGGTCCCGTTGAAGCGGGCTAGCCCACTGCGCAAGCGGTGGGTAAAATATTCGAGTCGAATGCCCTGCAAGCCCCGGAGGGGCGAAAGACCGTAGCCCACTGCGCAAGCGGTGGGTAAAATATTCGAGTCGAATTCCCTCCAAGCCCCGGAGGGGCGAAAGACCGTAGCCCACTGCGCAAGAAGCTGTGAAAATATTGTCGGAGGCGAGGGTCCGCTCTCCCGCAACGCCGCCATTTTGCGGGTGCTACCCACTGCGGCTGAGACTGATTATGGCCACGACATGCGATTACCTTTCTC
>Ga0208563_1002309_pt1 | contig 11054 bp, 18 predicted proteins | sample June2015DPH_17_1_2_FD_184717 | JGI IMG/M metagenome (GOLD analysis project Ga0208563, IMG submission 184717) | Peatland microbial communities from SPRUCE experiment site at the Marcell Experimental Forest, Minnesota, USA - June2015DPH_17_150... | ecosystem: Environmental > Terrestrial > Soil >... | reverse complement strand
GATGACGTGGCGTAGCGCGCCTTCGAGGGTTGCTGTGGCGCGGGCTGCGGAGCGTGTGTGCATGGGTTTTTCCTCCTGCCTTTATTATCGGCGGTTCCCTTTTTGGGTTGAATAGCACGAAGGTACTAGGCGATAGGGAGTGTGTACGCGTAGCGGGGTCCGGCTGCGCCGTTGCTGCCGCGTATGGAGTAGGCGGCGACGGCGATGATGCCCCACTGTGGGGCGTTGATATATTTGGCGTTCCATGCCTGGGTGAAATCGAAGGGGTTGGAGTGTCCGGGTGCGAAAACTTCCACCAGGGAGATGCGGTTTGTCTTGGGGAGTTTGCGTGCTGGGGTGGTGATGTTGGAGGCGCACACGATCAGTTGGTCCTCGCCTACAGGCAGGTTGACGACGGTGAGTGTGAATGACCAGGGTGGGCCGGGTGTGAAGCTGGGCGTGAATCCGCCGATGTCAAAGGTGTTTTGGTCTGCGGGCGCGTCGAGTAGGAAGGGGGGCGGGGTGTAGGGGCTGGCGGGTGCCATGGAGCCGCTGAGGACCTTAATCTCTTTGTTGGCGCGAATGAACATCGCGATGCCGGAAATATGCTGGGGGTTGCCGAAGCGGTCGGGTACGTTGATTCGGGCGGCGAGGTTGATCCAGTTTTGGCGATAGGCGGCCATGATTGTGAGGTTCCAGGTTTTGGCGGTGGCGCTGAGTGCGGTTTTTGACTTGGCGTTGGCGGGTGTGTTGGCGGCTCCTGGGCTGGTCTTTTTCTTGATGAGTGGGCCGTAGAGTTTGTGGCCGGTGAAGACGGTTCCGCCGACTTTGCCGCTGGCGGTGGCGACGACCGGGCCGTAGAGGACCTTTGCCATGTGGGGGAGTGTATCACGTTCGTGGTGTGGGTGGGGTTGGATCGCTTTGTGTACGTGTGTGCGGCCGCGTGGGTTAGGGCTGGAATGTTTGCTGGATGAGTGTGCGGAGTTTGGCGTCCAGGGTGTGGCGTGCGAGGACTTCCTGGAGGCAGTGCTTGGCGTGTAACTCGAGCTTTTGTGTACACCATAGGAGCTCGCGGAGTGTGGCGGGGTCGCGTGGGTCGTATTCAAGGGGTGGATGGAGGAATGCGGTGCGGTTTTCCTTGGCGAAGTCGGGGAAGGTTGGATTGAGCAGGGGCAGGCCACAGGCCATAACCTCGGTGATGCGGGTTCCGTAGACCTGGCAGGCGGCGGGGAGATTCACGATGCAGGTGCATTCGTTGTAGAGGCGTGCGAGTTCAGAGGCGCGTGCGCGGGCGTGGCGGTCGTTGGGAGTCCAGCGTGGGTGTGTGGTGTCGGGGGTCTCGATTTGTATACCTGCTGACCTGAGGTTTTGTAACCATTGCTTTCGTGCGCCGTAGACGTGCCCCACGAACGAGGGGCCGTGCTGTTTTTTGACTTCGGGCATGGGATGGAAGATGGAGACGTCGACTCCGAAGGGTAGGAAGTGGGCGTTGAATGTGGTGGCGTCCTGTGCGGCGGGGAAGAATAGGTGGGGTGTGTGCCTCTGGCATTCAAGGTAGCGTGGGGTGTAGTCGGTGTCGTTGCGGCCTGTGGCGTCGGCGAACCACAGGGCTTTGGGGCAGGGTGCTTCTTTCCAGAACGAGGGGTCGATTTTTTCGGCGGCGGTGACCAGGACTAGTTCGGTGCGTTTGGCGCTTTCGCGTGCCTCGCGGAGCGGCGCGTCTCCGTAGCGTGCGATGGGGCGAAAGTCGGTGTCGGGCACGATCAGGTGTTTTGGTTGGTGTCCGAGTCGGGCGAGTGTGGGGATGAGGCCATGGGAGAGTGAGTAGGGCATCCATTCTGAGCTTGGGGTTATTACGAGTACTCGCAATCAAGCCTCCTTGAGGTCTGCGAAGAATTGTTGGGGAAGGTCTGTGGTGGGGACTCTTGGGTAGCCTCTGTTGCGCATGGTGGCTTTCCAGCAGCAGGCTTGGTGGTAGCGGACGACGAGGTAGCCGATTCCGGGTTGCTCGGTGACCTGGCCGTGTGTATGGGCTTCGGTGGCGAAGTGTAGGTCAACGGGTAGGGTCATGTCGCGCATGGGGTGTGCGAGTGCCCAGGCGCGTGCGTACATCTGTGTCGAGCCTGGGGGCTTGAATGTGCGGGCTGGGTGTTTCCAGAGGTAGGCTTGATTGGCGGTGGTGTCCCAGTAGTGGAAGTTGTTAAAGCCGGTGAGGGCTTTTTCTGTGGCGGTCAGGTGTGCGAGTTGGTAGGCGATGCGCCCTGGTGCTGCCCAGTCGTCGTCGTCCCAGTTGCAGAGGATTTCGCCTAGTGCGGTTTTGGCGAGGGCGTTGAGTTTGTGGCCAAGCGTCCAGGGTGGGCAGTCGTTGCGCAGGTAGTGTATGCGTGGGTCTGGGGGCACGAGGTCGAGGATGGTGTCCTCTCCGTCGTCCAGGATGAGGAGTTCTTTTTCCTGGTGGGTCTGATTTTGAAAGGAGCGAATCGCTAGGGGTATGTAGGGCCTGCGGTCGCGTGTGGGCATGAGACAGGAAACGAGCATGGTTGTCGTGGGGTGGTGCGGGCTGGCCGCGTCAGGCCAGCCCGCGTCACGGTGGAAAGACCCGGCCATGCGCTGGCCGGGGAGAAACCACCGCGAGGGTTTAGAGCAGGATCGAAGCCGGGTACGGCTTGCCTGCTGCGCCGTTCGAGCTGTTGATCACATTCACCTGTACGTGGATGGTCTGGCCTGCCTTCATCTGGCCGAATTTGGCGGTGTAGGCGGCGGAGATGTCTACGGGCAGTGTGAATGCCGGTGAGCCTGCTCCGGGCTCGCCGGTAAGAATGACACGGTACTTGCCTTTGCCCACGAACGAGCGGCCTGCGGGTTCGGGTGCGGCGGCGGTCACCACAACGTATTCGCGCGTTGCTGGGGCGTTCACAGTGTCGACGGTGATGCCGGGGCCGCTCAGTGGTGATGTCTCGCTGGGGACTTTGACAAGGAGGCATCCCCCGAGGTCGCTTACGCTTTGGTCTGCGGGTGCGGTGGGGAGCGGTGGGAGACCGATGGTGTGCAGGTTGCGGGCAATGGACTGGTAGAGTTGTGCGCCTGTCATCAGGTACTTTTCTCCCAGTTTGCCCGCCTTGGTCAGGACGCTGGCGAGGGCGGTGAAGGTTGCCCTGGCTGCGGCGTCGAGTGTTCCTGACCACGCTTTGCTGTTGGCGGTGAAGTTGGCCCGGATGGCGCGCACGCTTGCGGTGCGCGGCTGGATTGGGCTGACCTTCTTCCGCATGAAGGTGCCGAAGCGGCTCTTGCTTGCCACGACGCCCCCGATTTTGCCCCTGGCGTCGGAGACGATGGGGCCGTAGAGGACCTTAGCCATGGTGATTGCTCCTTATGTACACGGCGTCGATCGCTGCGGTGTACACGTTTGTCGATCGCGGAGCTTGGGGCTTGCTGTCAGTCAAGCCCGTGGACTCCGTGCGCTGCCGCGCCTGGTCGGTGTGGCGTGGGGCGCATGGATGGAACGTAGCTCAGGCTGTGGGGCTTGTCAAGGGGATTGCGGTTTGGGGGGTGGTGGGTGGTGGGGTGTGGTGTTATTTAGGCTGGGATTATGGAGTAGAACACTGTCACGGTGAGGGAGCCGCCCCCGGCGCTGATTGAGCTGAATGCGCCGGCGAGGTAGAGGACGATGGGTTGGTTTTCGAATAGGGATGGATCGGCGTCTGTGGGGCACTGGAGTGTTGCGCCGGTTTTGGTGTTTTCCTTGTTGGCGGTGGCGTAGAGGAGTGAGATAAAGCTGACTGTTGCGCCGAGTGCTGAACTGCCGTACCCATAGTAGCTTTGTGGGGTGCCTGTGTGTGTGTAGGCTGGGGCGGCGTAATTGAATTGGAAGAAGAAGCCGTGGATTACGTAGGTGAGCCCGAGGCCTGGTGGGGGTAGGATTTGGGCGGGGGTGGTGAAGAGGTTGGCGATTTGCGATGGTGTGAGTGTGACCGTGGCCTTTTGCATGATGTCTGCTGGTCCTGTGTTGACAAGGGCAGTTTGCATCCCTGACTTCGCGCCTGTCAAGAGGTTTACGTACTGGAGGCCGACGCCGATTTTTTTGTTGGCTGGGATGGAGCCGAATTTTGCGAGGTAGGCGGGGGTGGCGTCGGGGATGGTGGCGGGCGCGACTGGTGAGCCGTTCCTTCCGAGTTGACGTAGAAAGCGGTTGAAGAAGGACCAGCCGGGGTTCAGTGGCTGGGTTGCCCATAGGAGGGGGGCGTAATTGGGTGGGAGTGGATTTTTGGGTTCGACCCAGAGGAGTTGGTCGTCTGCGATGGCGGTGACGGAGATTGGGCCTGGGTCCGTGGCGATCAGGTTTGGGGGTGGATTGAGTATCACTGATCCCCCGGCGTTGAGTAGGTTGAAGTTGACTTGGGCGAAGATGGCTGGGCCTGAGGGTGTGTTCCTGCCTCCCATGATGTCTTTCCATGCGATGTTTTGGCCGAAGGCGATCCAGGCGGTGCGCTGGGCGTCGGTGAGTGTGTTCCACCACATGGCGCCCACTTCCTTCATGATGGCCCTGACTGCGGCTACGTCGGTGGTGATGTCCTGAACGTAGTAGGGTGTTTTGCGGATGTAGGCTCCCCCGCGGTTTCGGGAGTAGACGACCTCGCCCGCGGTTCCTCGGGCTTCGGAGATGACCAGGCCAAAGTTGACCTTTGCCATGGAGGGGAGTGTATCACGGTTTTTCGTGCGCAGCACTCGTAGGGGGAGTCGTCGGATGGAGGGGGGGGCGGTGGCGGGGGTGCGATGGGGGATTGCGGAATCTCCAAGATTTTTTGTTGATGGTGGATGTTAGAGCCCGGCCCGCACCCGTGGCGTGCTGTGTACGCATTTGCGATGTGCGATGGTGCGGGCCGGGTTGGTTGTTTGTGGAATGCTGACCCGGCCCACGGGGATGGCGGGTGGGTGGGGAATGTTGGTGGCGCGTGTTCCCCCCGGCCCGCTTCAAAGCGCCCTGCACGCGCAAGGACAGGCCCGGCCCGGCGTTTGGGTGGCCATGGCCGCCCCGGGGGGCGGCATGGCCACCCGCCAGGCCGGGCCGGAGGGATTGGGCGAAAAGTAACGGACGGGCACGCGGCAGGCTGTACGGTGCCTGCCGGGCCGGGTGCGCCGGAAAGCCCCGATGGACAATGCAGGGGCACTCCATGGGGGAGGCGCGGGCCGCACTTTTTTGTTCTTGTTCTTGGCCTCGTGGCGGCCCGCGCCCATGGGCCAACCACACGCGCCCGGCGCATGGGCGCGCCTAGCGCCCATGTTTGCGCCGGGCGCTGCCGATCGCGCCGAAAGGCGCACCGGCGCACCCGGCCCCGGTTCTTGTACTTATGGCCCGGAGCGTAGCGAAGCGGAGCGCAGGGCCAAAGGAAGAAGACAAGCCGGCTGTGGGCCGTGGCAGGCACATTCCCCCCGGCCCGCAGCCCTGCACGCGCGCGCTGGCCGCCCCCGTAGGCCACGGCGGAGCCGTGGCCGGAGCCTTGCGCCTGAGCGGGGCGAAGGCGCAAGGTGCGCTAGCCCGAAGGGCGGCAGGGGCGCGCGCGTGCAGGGCGCTTTGAAGCGGGCCGGGGGGAAATGGAGAACCATCATTAGCATGGCCATGCCTGCCAACGGCCCCAGCCGTTGGGCTTGTCCGGCGTCTTTGCTCGTCGTTGGGTTCGCGGTAACCGCCCCCATGCTTGTGGGGGCTACGATTGACCAGCGCCAGCGGTGGATTCGACTGTGACCGCCCATGTGCTCCTGTGGGTGTACGGGATTCGCTCCTGTGTGGGGTTCAGTTTCCGGCCTAGCTCTGCGTGGCCGTTGGTTTCGCGCTGGGGATTCTCAGGCGCGAGGGTTTTAACTTGGGACGTCGACCAGGAGAATGCGGGCGGTAGGGATTCGGGGGTGGTGGATGAGTGGATGATTATCGGGGCGTGTGGGGATTAGGTTACCAGGAAAGCGTTAGGCGTATAGGCTAGAGGATGGGGGGTAGTGGTTTACAAGGAATTTCGTAGGAATAAGGAAGAAAGAAAGTAGGAAGCAGAGTTCTACTACCCGTGAGGGTGGGGGGGCGCGTGGTGTACGCGCCCCTGACAGTGGGCGGTTAGAGGGGGTTGGGGTAGGTTTGGGGGTCGGGTAGGAGTTGGAGGATTTGGCGATTGACTTGGTTGAGGGTTTCGCGCCATCGCGTGATCAGTGGTGGGTTTTCGCTGTTGGGGCTGCACGCGATGTTGGCGCAGGAGAGGCGGTACTGGGCTTCATCGAGGGCGCGTGCTGCTTCGCGTAGGAATTTAGCCTCTTGGGTGTTGGGTTCGGTCATGGTTTGCCTCCAAAGATGGGATGTGTACGTGTGGGGTCGGGTTCTTTTTTGAGGAGGGTGATTCTGCGGTGTATGGTGCTGGTGATGTTGGAGACTTTGACGAGGGTGAGGGCGAGTGCGGCGGCGTGCTTGCCCTTGTTGTGTTGTTCTGAGATGGCGGCGTGGATGGAGTAATGGGCTGGGCCGAGGTCGCGCATGGCGTTGTTTAGGTGGTCGAGTGAGCGGGCGTTTTCTTGGGTCATGGTTTGCCTCCTGGGTGTGCGAGCTCGCGTCTGAGGTTGGTGGTTAGGGCAGTGGTGCGGGCGAGTGAGGCTATGGCGCGGGCGGCGAGGATTTTTGCTCGGGGTGTTGGTTCTTTTTCGTGTACGAGGTCTGCGAGTGTGTGAATGGCGTTGGTGGCGTCGTGGCGGATTTCTGTGCAATAGTCGAGCGATTCTTGGGTGGTCATGGTTGGGTGCCTCCTGGGTTGAGTGTTTTCTGTTGGAGTTCCTCGAGGAACTGGCAGAGCTCTTCGGCGTCGGTGAGGCAGAGGGCGGTGAGGGTGCGTGCGGATCGTACTTGGGTGGTGTGGTCGCGTGAGGGGAGTTCGTCAAGGCGGGATTGGACGCTTTCGAGTCTGACGCGGAGTGTGCGGGCGGTTCCGAGTGCTTGGCTATTGGTCACGGTGTGGCTCCTTCTGCAGGTGGGCTGAGAGTTCGTCTGCTGTTTCTTGGGCTATTCGGAGGATGGCTGTGAGGTTGGCGGTGGTGGTGTGGTTTGCTTTGGAGTGTAGTTCTTCGGCGAAGGCCATGGCTGCGGTGATGTAGAGGGAGAGTTTCTGGGCTGCTTGGAGTGTTTGTGTTTGGGTCATTGTTTGCCTCCGCGTGGGGGTGATGTCGGCGCGTCGACGTGGGTGGCTTCGTGGGCATCGACGAGGGCGCGGATGTAGGGGCGATCCCAGGCGCGGCTGTGGCAATGTGGGCAGCGCTGGGGCTTTTTCTTGAGCCTGCGGTACCAAACCCAGTCGCAGGCGGAGCATATTTCGACGCGTTTTGCTATGTCGGACTCTGTAGCGGTGAGGGTTAAGGGATTGGACATGAACGCGTTACGGAGCTTCCGTAAGACTGTTGGTGGTAGTTCAAAGGCCATTTAGGTACCGTCCTTTGTTCGTTTATTGGCCGTTTCGATTCTGGCCGGGAACGATCTTTGACCGGTTTCCAGGGTTTGTCAAGAGAATTGTTGTAAGTCGGTGATAGTTTCTTTTTTCCTCATCCATTCACAGGTGGGCACCTGGTTTTCCACAGGCTTTTCCACAGGCTATGTCTGATAATGGACAAAGTGTTAACTGGCCGGTGGTTGGGGGTATGTTGTGGTTTCTTGTAGTGGTTAGGGTGGTTTGGTGGTGTGGTGGGGCGAATTATGTCGCCCAAAAAGTCGTGGTTGACTACTACTACTAATTGACCATTTTTTCTTAATACCACCCCTTATAGTGGTGCTCGCTTCGCTCGGGCTTCTCTTTGTCAACCCCCCCCGCCCATCTCGGTCGGGGTGAAGAACCCCCTCCCTCGATGGGCTTTCCGTTTCCCCCCCCCTTCGGGTTGGGGTGACAAGGCGGCTGGCCGGGTTCGGTGGTGGGTTTTGGGGTGGTGTGATTGTGTGGGTGGGTGGGAGATCGTTCGTGTGCGTGGCGCTGGTGGGGTTGTGCGGGGGTTTCAGTCGGTGAGTAGCTTGGAAATGGGGTCGGTTGGGGATATTGAGCAGTGGGCGGCGACGGCTGCGGCCCATTGGGGTGCGTTTTGTGCTCCGGTGTATACGGCGGCGATGGTGGCCAGCGACATGGTGGGTTTGTAGTAGCGCGAGTTGCCGGTGAGCATGTCGAGTGCCTGGAGGATGGCTTTATGCCAGCCGGTGGCGTGGTCGGGGTAGATGGTGATGGAGTTGATTCGGCCTAGTCCCTGGTCGCCGTGTTCGAGGTCGGCTGGGTTTCGGGCGCGCCAAGGGACGTTGGAGGCGTTGGGGTAGCCCTCGGCGATAGCGATTGCCTCGGCGAGAAGTGCGGCGGCGGCGTTGGGTGTCATGGGCGCGTGTGCGTCGGTGTCAGGACGCGGGGGAAGTCGAGTGTTTGAGGCCGCCGATGAGGTTTAGGATTCCGACCACGATGTTGATGGCGTCGGTGAGTCCGGTCTGGAGCCAATCGGCGGTGGCCTGGCTGATGTACTTTCCGACCAGGGCGTTGATGGCGGCAGTGGCGGTGGCCTTGGCTATGGTGAGCTTGGTTGCGCCGGGCTGTCCTGCGGCTTGCTTTTCGGCGGCGAGCACTGCGGAGATGAGGCCTGCGAGGGTCATTATCAGGCCGATGGCGCTGAGCATTGGGGTTTCCTCCTTCGTGTGTGCGCTCACGTTGGTGTGGGTCGCGTGGTGATTGTGGCGCGTTCCGGGGTGGAGGTCAAGAGTTCTTTTTTGCGGCGTGCGAGGGTTTGTTTTCTGTGGGCGGCGTGTAGCTTTCGGTCTATCCTTAGGTGACATCGTGGGCATGTGGCGAGAAGGTGGGAATGGATTGCGCAGAGGGGCTGGCAGTGGCATAGGTGTGCTGTTGTTAGGATTACTCGCCCTCTGGCGAAGGTTGCGGCGTGCCCATGTTTCTCTGTGCATCTGCGCGGGAGTGGGTTCGGGCGGTGCATACCGCACTGTCCTGTGCATTCGCATTGGCCGCGTGCCCTGCAAAATCGGACCCAAAAGCTGATTTCATTCCAATTTGGTGGGTAGAGTTGTGGGTTGTGTGCCATGTGTGGGCGCGCATCGGTGTGCGTGTGGCTGCCGGCCGCTTTGTGTGCGTGTGGCGGCGGTCAGTCGAGGTTGCGGATTTCGGTAAGGAGTTGGAGGAAGTCGCGCTTGGCCTTGGCAAAGGCGCGGCGGCGCTGTGCGGCGTCGCGTTCGTAGAATTCGGGGAGTGGGATGAGGAAGGCGCGGACGGTCCAGCGTGTGCCGATGGTGAGGGGTTGGGTGCTGGAGAGGTGGTCTTTTAAATGGGCTCGGAAGTCGCGGGCGTTGAAGTGGTTCTTGCGTTGGTCGAGGTACATGGTGGTTTCTCCTTTTGTGTACGCTCCTGGAGCTCCTGGGGTGTACACGTTTGCGGTCTGGATTGTGTACGTGTTCTGGGTGGGGTGTCAAGTGGGATTTATGGAAGGGGGTAGGGTTGGAGGGTTAGTTGTGTGAAGGTCATGGGGGACTCGCCTCCTTCTGGGTAGAGGGAATATTTGCTGGCGACTGTGATTGTGGTTCCTGGGGTGATTGTTGGATTGGTGATGGTGCAGTAGAGGTAGCCGCCAAGTGGTCCGGGGCCCTCTGCGATGAAGGCTCCTGCCCATGCGATGTTGGCTTGTTTTCTGGCGGAGATGATTTCTCCTGGGTGGCCGAGGTAGAAGGAGAGTATGCCGAGGTTGGAGGGGCTTACGTCGGTGGTGAAGGCGTAGAGTGCGATGAAGGGGGGGTATTCGGCGTAGCCTGCGGGTCCGGTGGCGGTGGCTTGCAGTGTGGTGAAGGCTGGTGCTGTGAGGGAGAGCCAGGTGCTGGGTGGGTCTGTCCATTGTGGGGCGTAGAAGTATGGCGGTCCGGCTATGGAGGCGTTGTTGACTGAGATCCAGATCCAGTTGGCGTGCAGCCAGAGGCCGAAGCCTGAGAGGTTGCGTGTCTGGCCGTAGATGTTTGGTGCTGTGTATTGGCTTGCGAGGGTTGCCCAGGCGGAGCGCTGGGTTGGCGTGAGTGTGTTTTTCCAGTATCGGGTGAGGGACTTTTGGGCGAAGATTGCCCAGGTGCGGGGGTTGAAGGGTCCGGTGGGTAGGTTGTAGTCCCAATATTGCCAGTAGCTGCTGTGGACGCGGATGTGCGGGTTTGCGCCTTTTCTCCTTATGGTGTGGGTGCGGATGCGGGTTGGGTTGGTGGCGTGCTGTCCGGTTACGGGGTCCTGTTGGTAGATGCCGAGGCCGGGGAAGGCGCTTGGGAAAGACCAAGTTGGGGCTTCGAGCTCGGGAAGGTAGATCACAGGTTGATTCTACGCGATTTTTGTGCGGTGCGTTTGGAGCGGGAAAAAAAATCGCGTCAGGTTGGCTGAGGATGCGTGCTGGGGGGGTGGTTAGGGGTTTAGCATGGGGTGTTTTGGGTGTTTATCAATGGGTTGCGGGGTGTGGTGGGTGTTGCAATTTAGCGTGTGAGTTGGGCGACTTGCCTTTTGAGGGCAAGGACGCGGGCGGTGAGGCGTAGGGCGTCGGCGCGTGGGTGGACGTTGGCTATGATGTATGCGGCGTCGGGGTCGGGTGCTTCGAGCTCGACCCAGGCTTTGCAGACGGCCAGTGTGGCGGCTGTTTTGATGTCCTGGTGGTTGGTGGTGATGACGTGGCGTAGCGCGCCTTCGAGGGTTGCTGTGGCGCGGGCTGCGGAGCGTGTGTGCATGGGTTTTTCCTCCTGCCTTTATTATCGGCGGTTCCCTTTTTGAGTTGAATAGCACGAAGGTACTAGGCGATAGGGAGTGTGTACGCGTAGCGCGGTCCGGCTGCGCCGTTGCTGCCGCGTATGGAGTAGGCGGCGACGGCGATGATGCCCCACTGTGGGGCGTTGATATATTTGGCGTTCCATGCCTGGGTGAAATCGAACGGGTTGGAGTGTCCGGGTGCGAAAACTTCCACCAGGGAGATGCGGTTTGTCTTGGGGAGTTTGCGTGCTGGGGTGGTGATGTTGGAGGCGCACACGATCAGTTGGTCCTCGCCTACAGGCAGGTTGA
>Ga0208563_1002303_pt1 | contig 11071 bp, 8 predicted proteins | sample June2015DPH_17_1_2_FD_184717 | JGI IMG/M metagenome (GOLD analysis project Ga0208563, IMG submission 184717) | Peatland microbial communities from SPRUCE experiment site at the Marcell Experimental Forest, Minnesota, USA - June2015DPH_17_150... | ecosystem: Environmental > Terrestrial > Soil >... | reverse complement strand
GAGGCGGTTGATGCGCTTCCACACCGCGGCCCGGCTTAAACCCAGCCGGGCCGCCAGGACCTCCCCCGAGAGGGGCTCCACAGCGAGACGCAGGGCCTTCAACACCACGGCCAGGGGACCCTCCGGGCCTCCGCCTGGTTCTTTATGAATATTTGGTTTCATTTGGGAATCGGTCCATTTGTGTTTAGAGGCAAAAGTCAGTGCTCACTAATTTAGAGCATCATTAATTATCGGGGGGCGCTTAACGTCCCCTTGGAAAAGGGGGACTTTGGAGGACTTTCCAGAAGGTATCCATAATCCCCTCTGCCTTGAAAAGTTGTGAAGAATTGGTGGCACAGGCGTCTTGCCTGTGCGGACTGAGTGGCGGGCGAGACGCCCGCCCCACCGGTCTTCTCATAATTTACGGGTGAGCTGCAGGCTCATGAGCGACTGTTCCGAAAAGTTGCAAATTTTTCATCGTTTCGGGTGAGCTAAAGGCTCATGAATTACTGCTTGGAAATGTTCCTGAGTATGTGGGATACCCACCCTAGGGTAGCCGGTTCCCGCACCGCCGGGGCGGCGGCGCTACATTTTCATGATTTACGGGTGAGCCAAGGGCTCATGAGCGACTGCCCCGGCTAGAAAAGGCGGGTAAAGGCAGCTCCTGCTCATGCCACCCTTAATTTTTGCAAGACACCACTGGGATGTTTCCCGACCCCCGGTTCCCGGGAGTGGCCCCGGCTCACCCCGTTGTCGGTCCTGAATCTGGTGCTTGAGAGAATTGTTATAGACCGCGGCGCCCAGGAGGCCGCCCACCACCAAACCCACCACCGCGGCGGTGAGGGTCGGCGACATCAGGAGGGCGACGCACATGCCGGTGAAGGCGTAGGCCAGGGGAATGTAAACCTGGGCCGGACTGCAGGCAGGGATCAGGGCCAGGATGAGGCAAATGGCCAACAGCCTGCGCCCCCAATGAGAGCCCCTGGTTCTCCGCCGATCACCCATCATCTCACTTCTCACGCGTCAAATCCGGCCTCTGGCTCGGTAGCCTAGGCTTGCCCCCGGCGCCGCCCTCTCCCAACCGAAAACCGGAAACCGGAAACCGAAAACTGTCTTTTTATTACAGCCGCTGCCACAACATCAGGTTAAAGACCGCACCTATCCCCAGGTGCAAGGCCAGGCTGAGGCGGCACAGCCACCGCAGCCGGCTCTCTTCCCGGTAAGCCCGCCGTTTGAGCATCTCCTGGTTGACCCCCGCCAGGAGCAGTAAGGGCCAAAGACCGGCCCGCCAGGGTAGGGGCGAGGCCGGGAAGAAGAAAATGGCCAGCAGCCCCAGGATGACCAGCAGGTTGCCGGCGGTGTAGAGCAAGGCCGCCGGCACTGGCCCCAGCCGGGCCGCCAGGCCGGGGGCCGCCGCGGCCTCCTCCTGGGGAGCTTTTTTGTCTTTTTTGCCTTTTATGTCAGGGAAGCCGTAACCGAGAAAAAGATTAAATCCGGCCCAGGTGAGGGGCAGGCCATACAGCAGCACCTCGGTCACCAGGTGGCCGCATTGCAGATAAAACCCGGTGGCCACCGGCAGCAGCCCGAAGCACAGGGCGCCGGCGACTTCCCCCAGACCCCGCCGGTACCAGCAGAGGGGCCGGGCAAAGGAAAAATAGCCTCCCAAAATCCCCAAGGTTCCCAGGGGGATGGTCAGGTCGCCGGTACGGTAGCAGAACTGCAGGAGCAGCCCCAGCAAGGCCGCCGTCCCCAAGCAGGCATAGGCCAGACCCTGGGGCCCCTGGAAAAGGTCCAGCCGCCAGGCAGGATAGCGCCCGGCCCCGGGGGCAAAGCTCTCCCGGCCGGCGAAGGCGGCCAGGACCAGAGCCACCACCCCCAGGGTGCCGGCCAGCAGCACCCCGGGGCGCAGGGGATATCCCGAAACCTCGGAGAGCAGGCTGCCGGCCCAGAAAGGCAGGCAGCCGGCCACAAGCATTGGCAGGGGCGCAAGCACATGTCCGGCGACGGGTCCAGTCTTGGCAGCCATTTTAGATGATGTATCCAGCCTCCTCTATTTATGTCATAACTTCCGGAAAGGTCAAGGTAATTACGGGAAGGGCCTCCCGGCTCGCCCCGGTGGTTGGCCAGGGTTTTTTATCATGCCCTGGAGGTTGCATGTCCAAGGAGGCCAAAGTTATTATCTTACTGAAGAAAATCGGAGGAGGCTTACCATGCTTCTTTATCTGGTGCAGCATGCCGAAGCCAGGAGCGAGGAAGAAGATGCGGCGAGGGATCTCACGGAAAAGGGCCGCATGGACATTGAAACTGTGGCTCACCACTTGAAAAGGCTTAATGTACAGGTCAGGCAGATATTTCATAGCGGCAAGACCAGGGCCCAAAGCACCGCCCAGGTCCTGGCCAGGCATTTACAGCCGCCGGCCGGAATCTCCAAAGCCCAGGGGCTGGCGCCTCTGGATGATCCTGAGATCTGGGCAGACCGGATCGCCAAACTGGATGAGGATACCCTGTTGGTGGGACATCTCCCCCATCTGGCCAATTTGGCCGCCCTACTCATAACTGGGAATAAAGAGAACAGTGTATTAATTTTCCAGATGGGCGGCGCGGTCCGTTTGAGGCAAATGGAATCGGGCCATTGGGCGGTTGATTGGATGGTCGTCCCGGAAACCATCCTTTAGCCTCTTTAAAAAGGCAAGCCCGGGCGGGGGAGGCCGGAAAGGGGTGAGAGGCTCCCTGGCCGGGAAAGGCTCCTTGCCGAATGCCGGGAGATGCGAAGGGCGAACCTCCGGCCCCGAGCTGGCATCCCTAACCAAAAATTTCCCCGGAAGATTCAACCTTCTCAGGTCAGATTAGTTATTTTTAGAACGATTTCATTGACAATGCCCACTCCTGGCAAACCCAGGCGCCTCATCAGGCAATCAGGCGCGGTTTCCCCACCCGGGAGAAATCCAGGACCACTCGGCGCGCCTGGGCCCAGGCGCATAAAAATATTATTCTGTTAAATTGAAAGGTTGGGCAGAAAACGACGGCGACTTTTTCACCGGATTTCCAGGCGAGACCGCGCTGGTGCACAAATTTATCTTACTGCCGGTCTTTGCATCAAAAATGGTGGACGCCAGAACAGCCCCGTCTCCGTTAAGAACCACCATATTGAGGCCGCCCCGCTCCCTGGATTGCTCTAGTCCCGACACTTTTATGGATGCCTGGTTGCCAAAGGGGACGCCCGCGGAATACAAGGCAATATCTTTGGTTAACCTGTCCTTCCCGATAAGTTCCCCCTTCCGCAGCTCAATCTTTACCGCGGCCTTATCGTCGATTTTCTCGAAAATCCTGGCGCCATGGCTAAATATCCCCACATAAGATCCCGGAAAAAGCAGACTTGGCAGCCTGGAACCCTGTTCTTGCAAATATTTTTTCACCTCTTCAGGTAACAACACCGGGGCCTGATATTCTCTGGCTGCAATCAGGATAGTGTCTTGCCCGAACTTTTTAAAGAAATCATAAAGAGTAACCGGTTCAATTTTTATTCTGTTAGATCCATTAAAGAAGTGATCATCGCGCGTATAGACGATGAAGCCGTCAACCAGGGCGCATTGATTCCAGCGAGGAAATGACTGCACCGTCTCGGCAGCGGGGGGGTCCGCGAAGATATAAATACCTTGGGGATCTAAATCTCCTTTTTGAAATGCTGATTTTAGCTCTTCTTGGTTAGCGCGCATCTCAGCTAATGGATCTCTGCAAACATATCCACCATTGAATGACATATGGTGTTTATAGGCATATAGCGCCAAATACTTCCAATCATCATCATTGGTCACCGTTCGAATGAAAGGAGGGTAAACAATGACTTTATTAAATTTAGTCCCCACCGACTGCCATAATGAAGATTTAAGAGGTGAAACCACCGGACCGGTGATGTGATAATCGGAGGCATATAACAATCGGTGAATATCCGCCAGTTGCACCGCTAAACAGATGCACATCACCGAGACCGCTAGGCTCTTTCGCTGCGTCGCGGTGACACAGAATAGTGCTCCAAAAACTATGGCATAAAACACAGGCCATCCGAACCGTCCAGATCCCTTAAAGGTATTTGCTAGTTTCAGTAAGGGCTCAGGCAGATAATATTTGAAAACAACCGTATTGCCCCAAGTTACCCTTGGAGAAATTGCGAAAATAAAGAATATCAGTATCATAACTACGAATGGTAGCGCATATTTTATATGACCAATTTTTGGTGGCCATATAATTGAATGAATGATTCCATAGCCTAGTAACATCATTATTCCTAATCCTAAATAGTTAAAACTTTCAAGCCCCTGACCCAGGCGATAAGGCAAAGCCGGCAAAAAAGAAGACCATCCCAATGGATTGATAAAGGCATTGAGATTAAGGGAATAAGTCCCGAAACCACTTAAGTCATTATAATAAGCTCCTACTTTATAATATCCAAAAATAATATAACAAGCAAACATTACTAATAAAAATACAGATATACTGAGCGCTGCTTTTGATCTAGAAGCCGGAGACCAGATGAAGGGGCGGATATAAAATGCCAGAGCAAGGCCAACCACCATGGGGCCAAAATAGGCCATAATCGTAAAAGCGGCAATTATCAATAATGACCAATATAAAATCAGCTTATTATTAGGAATTTCCGAATAATTTTCGAAATAAATAACCAAACCCGCCAATATGAGCCACTGTGCATAGAGCGTATCATTACCATACAAAATTCTATTTAATAGTGGCGGACTAAGCAGGAAAAAACCGACTCCAAGAAGCTGTTCAAAGATATCGGAGGTTATTAACCTCATGAGGCGATAACCGAAATAAGCTTGCAGGCAATTACAAGCAAGGAGCCACCAACCGAAATATTGAAAATCCACCGGGAGAATGGGAGACAGTAATTTGAATGGCATCCAGACAAGTGGGTTAAGAATGGCATTTGCGGCGTAAGTACCGATGGGAGCAAAATAATTCGGAATCTTTCCTAAAGGGAAAGACCAGGGCGCACCACGTAAAAAAGCCCACCCAAGGTAACTCTGCGCGAGATCGCCTCCCAGGTGAAATATGAAACCAATATTAGTTGGATTGAGGACGTGCACTCCAAATTGATATAAAAAGAGGCAGCAACCGAGACCTAGAGATAGAATAATGCCCAACTTGGAAGCAGTTGTAGGTGATTCAGCCATTTCCACAACTCCAGCGGAAACCCGAATCGCATCTGGGTGCAAGATTCTTCAAGTTTTCCATTACCTTCCCGCGGCAGGAGAAAACCGGGGTTTTAATGTTAACGGCGATAATGTCCATGCTGTTGGGGAAGCGTAGCCTAGACAGGTGATCCTGATAACCCGAGGTCGTTGGCCAAAATGAGGCGACAATTTCTTCGAGGGCCCGCTTCAATGTTCAAGTCTAGAATCCTGTTGCAATACTATATTACATTTTCTACAGTCAGGAAGTTAAGTCTAACTAAGAATTGCACCTATATTCTAATGAATGGATTTTTTCTTATTAATTAACAATTCTATTAAAGCCATAAAAAACGGTTTAATTAAGGCATGAATGCCAAATCGTTTCACCACCGGTATAATGCGCCAAGGGACAAGATAAATTTTCATCAGCCCTCTTTTCTGAAGTCGTATCAATTCATCCGGAGGCATCCCGCTAACTGTCATAACTGCAGAATTATATCGTTGGTATTTTGAAAAATCTTGCGTTTCGAGCTTTAATCCATATTCACCTTTAAGTGCCATTTCATACATCTCGGACCCAGGATAAGGAATCGCAATCCCAAATGTTGCGTGTTGTATGGCACGCGTATTGCGAACGAAAGAGATAGTCCTTTCGATGCTTTCATATGTATCCCCAGGTAGCCCCAACATTACACTATTGATAGTTTCAATCCCCTCTTTATTAGTCAATTCATTAGCAATTATATAACTTTCCAAGGGTACTTCCTTTTTGATAATTTTTCTAACCTCAATATCTGCGCTCTCAAGCCCAAAGGAAATTCTTATAAATCCACACTTGGCCATTCGTGCAATAAGCTCTGCATCAACGAGATTCGCCCGAGTACCTCCTTCCCATGTAAATTTTAGTTTTTGCTTTTCAACTTCGTCACAAAAATCAAGAATATACTTGCGGTCTAATGTCAAGGTATCATCAAGGAAGTAAAAATGATCAATACCAAAATCATTGATAACCTGTTTAATCTCGGCTACTGCATTTTCAATAGATCTCCGTCTTACACGTTTACCATAAATTGATGTACTGCAAAAAACACACCTAAAGGGACAACCCCTTGAAGCCATGAAAGAAGTATATTTTTTCTTTCCCTTTAGGGTACCTATCCTGTATAAATCCAACTTTAATAAGTGCCGGGCAGGAAATGGAACATCATCCAATGCAGTAATCTGTTTATTTTCACCTGTAAATATATTTCTACTATTTTTCCGAAATAATAAACCTGGAATTGTCGAAATATCTTCCTTGTCTGCAAGCTTATTCAGAAAAAGACCGAATGTATTTTCGCATTGCCCTATCACAAAATAATCAAAACATTCATAAAAAATCTCTTCACGGAAAAAAGTCACATGCGGTCCACCGACTACGATAGGTATATCAAGAGTTTTTTTCAATTTTCGCGCAAGTTCAGCAGCTATATGAAACATAGGCGTTGTCGCGGTCAGCCCTATGAGATCAGGAGAAAACTCTTTAATACGATGGGCAATGTCAGAAGAAGTTAATCCCTCTGCTTCACCATCAATTAACTGAACAACATGCCCATTCTTTTCTGCGATTGCTGCAAGATAGGCCAAATTCAAAGGCGGAAATGTTGAAGCGCCTTTTGCCACCCTTGACATTGAGCCAAACACTTCTGTCCAAGTGGGAAATACCAGTGATAATCTCATAAAATCAATACCCCCAACTTACAAAGAATCAATGATAGTCTCCTTCACTTTTTGCCAAATAATCCAGAATTAATAATTTTTAAAATCGGAGGGTTGGGCAGAAAACGACGGCGACCTTTTCACCAGATTTCCAGGCGAGACCACTCTGGTGCACAAATTTATCTTACTGCCGCTCTTTGCATCAAAAATGGTGGACGCCAGAACAGCCCCATCTCCGTTCAGAACCACCATATTGAGGCCGCCCCGGTTCCTGGAATGCTCCTCTCCCGCCACTTTTAGGGATGCCTGGTTGCCGAAGGGGACGCCCGCGGAATACAAGGCAATATCTTTGGTCAACCTGTCCTTCCCGATAAGTTCCCCCTTCCGCAGCTCAATCTTTACTGGGCCCTTATCATCGATTTTCTCGAAAATCCTGGCGCCATGGCTAAATATCCCCACATAAGATCCCGGAAAAAGCAGACCTGGCAGCCTGGAACCCTTTTCTTGCAAATATTTCTTAACCTCTTCAGGTAACAACACCGGGGCCTGATATTCTCTGGCGGCAATCAGGATAGTGTCTTGCTCGAACTTTTTAAAGAAATCATAAAGAGTAACCGCTTCAATTTTTATTCTGTTAGATCCATTAATGAAGTGATCATCGCGCGTATAGACGATGAAGCCGTCAACCAGGGCGCATCTATTCCAGCGAGGAAATGACTGCACCGTCTCGGAAGCGGGTGGGTCCGCGAAGATATAAATACTTTGGGGATCTAAATCTCCTTTTTGAAATGCTGATTTTACCTTTTCTTGGCTAGCGCGCATCTCAGTTAATGGTTCTCTGGCAACTAATCCAGTATTGATTGACATATGATGCCTATAAGCATATAGCACCAAATACTTCCAATCCTCATCATTGGTCACCGTTAGAATGTAAGGGGGATAAATAATAACTTTGTTAAATTTAGTCCCCACCGACTGCCATAATGAAGATTTTAAAGGTGAAACCACCGGACCGCTGGTGTGAAAATCGGGGACATTTAACAATCGGTGAATATCCGCCAGTTGAACCGCTAAACAGATGCACATCACCGAGACCGCGAGGTTCTTTCGCTTCGTCGCAGTTACACAGAATAGCGATCCAAAGAGTATGGAATAAAACAAAGGCCATCCGAACCGTCCCGATGTCCTAAACATATTTGCTAGTTTCAGTAATGACTCAGGCAAATAATATTTGAAAACCACCGTATTGCACCAAATTACCTTACTAGAGATTGCGAAAATAAAGAATATCAGTATCATAAAAACGAATGGTAGCGCATATTTTATATGACCAATTTTGGGTGGCCACATAATTGAATGGATGATTCCGTAGCCTATTAATATCATTATTCCCAGCCCTAAATAGTTATAACCTGCAAATCCCTGACCCAATCGATAAGGCAAGGCCGGCAAAAAAGAAGACCATCCCAATGGATTGATAAAGGCATTGAGATTAAGTGAATAAACCCCATAATCAGTTAAGTTATAATTAATTTCTGCTTTATAATAACCAAAAATAATATAACAAGCAAATATTATTAATGGAAATATAGATATACCCAGCGCTGCTTTTAATCTATAAGTCGGAGACCAGATGAAAAGGCGGATATAAAATGCCAGGGCAAGGCCAATCACCATGGGGCCAAAATAAGGCATAATCGTAAGAGCACAAAATGTCAATATTGACCAATATAAAATCAGCTTATTACTATGAATTTCCGAATAATTTTCGAAATAAATAACCAAACATGCCAATATGAGCCAGTGGGAATAGAGTGTATCACTACCAGACAAGATTCTAACTAATTGTGGCGGACTGAGCAGGAAAAAACCGACTCCAAGAAGCTGTTCAAAGATATTGGAGGTTATTAACCTCATGAGGCGATAACCGAAATAAGCTTGCAGGCAACTGCAAGCAAGGATCCACCAACCGAAATATTGAAAATCCACCGGGAGAATGGGAGACAGTAATTTGAATGGCATCCAGGCAAGTGGGTTAACAACGGTAAATGCGGCGTAAGTACCGATGGGAGCAAAATAATTAGTAATCTTTCCTAAAGGGAAAGACCAGGGCTCACCACGTAAAAAAGACCAACCAAGGTATTCCTGCGCGACATCGCCTCCCACGCGAAATATGAAACCAATATTAGTTGGGTCGAGGCTGTGCACCCCAAATTGATATAAAAAGAGGCAGCAAGCGAGGCCTAGCGATAGAATAATGCCCAACTTGGAAGAAGTAGCGGGTGATTCATTCATTTCCACAACTCCGTCGGAAACCGGAATCGCATCTGGGTGGTGCAAGATTCTTCAGGTTTTCCGTTACCTTCTCGCCGCGGGAAAAAACCGGTGTCTGGCGTGATTTGAGCACCATGAAAATTTATCGTAGTTATTTACGAGGCTTGGTAATAGGCTCCAGGCATGCCAGAAAATATTCCCTCCAGATCTGGTAATAGAATGCCGCCCCCCAGCGCCAGATGCGGAGCTTTCTTTCCCCGCCGATGCGAGGCGGTTCATCGCCGGGGATCTCGGTCATCTTCAGCCCTCTGCGGACCGCCCGGGCCGATAGTAAAGGCTCCCAGCTGACTTTACAACCGAAGAGGGTTTCCGGCGTGGTGTACCACTTATCCTGGTCCAATTCCAGGTCCTCGACGATTTGTTTCTTGTAGGCCCTGTATATGACCATCGCATCGGTGAGGTTGCCTCCGAGGAGCACCTTAATGGTTTTGGTGAACAGCCAGTTGCCGAAGCCGGTGAGCAAATCGTCGTCTTCGCTTTTGGCCCCCCCCAGGTATCGAGAAGCAATGACCATATCATAACCTTCCCGCATCTTGGCCACCAATTCCGGGATCAATTCCGGGATGGAGTTGCCATCCGGACTGAAGGTAATGACGACATCACCCTCCACATAGGGCCAGACCTCCACGTAAGCGTGCCGGAAGCCCGGTTGTTGCTGGATATAAACCTGGTAGTCTTGCTCCCGGGCCCATTCAATGGTGCCATCGGTGGAGCCTCCGTCCACCACGATGATTTGGTCTATCCAGTCTCGCTTGATGCGAGGCATGATGGCTTTCAGGCCTTCGACCTCATTCAGGGTCATTACCAACAGGCTTACTTTCATACACTCCAATCCTTTGACTGGCGAAATTCCCACCGGCAGGCTGGTTGTTTTTTTGATACCACCGGGATACCAGGCGTCTGGAGAAGGGCATCATTCCGGTTTGGTTAACTTTGATGGAGTTCCAAAAACCGCCGGATAGTGTCCAGGACATACTCCATATCTGCCAACTCCAGGCCATGGTGGACTCCGATATGAATCCCCTGGCGCCCCAGGAACTCGGCCTGGGGGAACTGTCCCAGCCGGTAACCTAGGTAGGCAAATCCAGGACACTGAGTAGGCATGGACGCGAACAGGGTCCGGGTCTCGATGCCGTGCTCTTCCAGAAAATTGGTGAATTGGGCCCGGGTAAACGAAGCCTCTTCCTGCACGATGATGGGGATGGCGTGGGGACCGATCCGTTCCCAGGAGTCTTCCTGAATGGTGGCCAGGTACGGGGCGAACTGGCCGAACCGCTCCTGCACGAACATGAGATTCCGGCGGCGTTTGCTGAGAATATCTTCATAGTTGCGAAGGTTGCCTAAGCCCACCGCGGCTTCCAGTTCGTTCATCTTGCAGGAGTAGCCGATGCGTTCAAAGCGAAACCGGATATCTTCGCCGTCGGGAGTGTCAAACCGTTTGGGACAGTAGTTCTGATCGACATTGAGCAGGCACTGGACGCACTTGCAGGCTCGCCCATGGGAGCGCAGGGAGCGGAGGACCTCGGCAAAATCCTCGTTGTCCGTCACCACCACGCCGCCCTCCACGGTGGTGATGATATGGGCTATGTAAAGGCTAAAAGCCCCCAGGTGGCCGATGGAGCCTGCCGGTTTGCCCTTGTACTTGGCCCCATGGGCCTCCGCCGCATCTTCCACCACCACCAAATTATATTTTTGGGCCAAAGCCATGATCGCGTCCATCTCCGCGGGCTTTCCCATGAGATGAACCGGCATGATGGCCCGGGTCTTGCTGGTAATGGCCGCCTCGATCTGGCCCACGTCGATGTTGAGGGACTTCCGGTCCACATCCACAAAAGCCGGCCGGAAGCCAGCGTGCACCACGGCATTGC
>Ga0208563_1002298_pt1 | contig 11083 bp, 10 predicted proteins | sample June2015DPH_17_1_2_FD_184717 | JGI IMG/M metagenome (GOLD analysis project Ga0208563, IMG submission 184717) | Peatland microbial communities from SPRUCE experiment site at the Marcell Experimental Forest, Minnesota, USA - June2015DPH_17_150... | ecosystem: Environmental > Terrestrial > Soil >... | reverse complement strand
TCGACGATACGCGCGAAGTCTTCGGCATGGCCCTCAAGAAGCTTGGCTATTCGCTCAATTCCACCAACCCGGATGAAATCCGGCGGGCCCGCGATCTGCTTCTCGGCGAGAAACCTCTCGTGAAGGGCTATAACAGCTCCAACTTCCAGGAGGACCTCGTCGCCGGGGATGCCTGGATCGCGCAAGCGTACAACGGCAACATGACCTTCGTGATGCGCGATGAGCCGAACCTCCGGTACATTATTCCCAAAGAAGGCTGCACGATTTCCGTCGATTGCACCTGCATCCCGCGCCAGGCTCTGCACAAGGAACTGGCGGAAGCGTTCATCAACTATTTCCACCGTCCCGAGGTCGCCGCGCTCTTCGTCAACGATTCGGGTTTTAACACTCCCAATCGATACGATCAGAAAGCTATCGAACCCTGGCTCCTGCGCAATCCCGCCGTCTTTCCCAACGCCGCGTCCCTGGTCCATTGCGAGTTCATGCGCGATATCGGCTCCGTCGCGCAGCTTTACGATCGGTACTGGACCGAAATCAAAGCGCGATGACAGGCCAACTCGTGCTGCCGGAGGCGCTTTATGTGTTGGAGCCCGTTGCCCGCCGGACCTAACAAGTCCTTCCGCCAACCGGCATCTTTTGGGATCATCAAGTTTGTAAAGTAGGCTTCGGTACTGTCATTCCGAGCGCAGCGAGGAATCTCGCTCTGGCTGTTTGTTCCGCCTGCGCCGAGTCTGCCCCGCCTTGAGCTTCAACGGAAGCGGCGTCCAAAAAACCAAGTCGCGAGTCACCCCCGTACGGAGTGTCTTCAACGCCGGCAGCCCAGCCTCTTCCGGCCACCCCCAAGCGCGATCGGCCCGGCCCAGAGCGAGATTCCTCGCTGCGCTCGGAATGACATGGGGTTCAGCAGCCGGCCGTCTACCCTCACGCTACGCGAGGACGGACGTGAGGGACCATCAAAAGACCTCCACTCTCAACTTCTATGTCGTGCACCGTGCGGACATATGGAACGGGTGCTTGAGTGAAAAAGGTTAGCGTGCTAGGTTCTTTCCGTAGCATGTGCGGGGGTGGCAGAAGTGGTAGACGCAAGGGACCTAAAATCCATGTAGTACATATTGCATGATTTATTAGGCCCTTGGAACTAAAGGGAAAGCGCGAATTCTGTACAACCGCCTACAACCCCAACTAAGCAGCCACCTGCTACATTTTCCGTTACAGTGCCAATGCGCACGTGGGGCAAATTCCCCAATCGGTCTTTTCCCATAGCCTGTCCAGTTGGACGCATCCTGAGCCAAATCTTCGCAACTGGTCGTCATCCTACGCAGTTTTCCGCCGGGAGTTTAGGCTTCGTGCCCGAGGAAAAAGGTCCCTAGATGGGTCCCCGGCGCGGTCTGACGGAAGCTGAAAATTTGAAATCTCACGGCCCCTTGCAAATTGCTGTCGCCGGGTGTATATGAACATGTCGTGATCCTCCGCATAGGTTTGGAAATTGTACTCGGGGTTGCCGTGTGCCTCGTGAGCGAATCATGACTTTTCCATACAACCGCGCAAGCGTAGAAGCCGCACACTTGCCCGAAAAGAAATACAGGGGAGTTAGGGGTTGGCTGTTTCTCTTAGTGATGAGCCTTGTGGTCGGCGGCCCGATGTTGTGGTTCGTTTGGCCGACCCTTTATCGGTACGACCACATACATATCGAGTCCTCGGTCTTTCCGGTGCGTATTCACAGGCTGACAGGCAAGACTGAGATTCTCTTTCCCAATGGCTGGCAGGAACGTCCAAAACAAGAACACAAGCTTTTAGGCAATGAATTGGCCAAACTCCACTTGCCACAAAAGTTCGAATGGAGTTTGGACGGTAGCGTGAAAGTGTCTCTCTACAATGGCAGTGAGTGGGAGATAAAGGAAATCGTTGTGAGCGTGGCAACAAAAGTCGATCCTTCGAAGCTTTTAGGGAAGGGCAAAAAAGACTTTAGCTCTGTTATACATGATTCCGAGTTCCTAGGACTTTCCCTAGAGCGCCAGCGCAATGTGTTATCACTCGTTTACCCCAGTTCCTTTGCGAAGCTTCCAACCACATATCAGAATCAGATGTTATCTGCCATCGCAAGCGGTGATGCGGATACAATGTTCTCCCTCAAACCCCTTTCGCGCCTCTATCGGTTAACTGGAGATGCGGAACCTTATGGGATTTCTGAATTCTCCGGGAAGTTGGGATTCTTTCTGAGCCCGGATCAGACCTGGGATTGGTCTCTAGTCGAGGCTACAGGAGTACGACGCTAATTCAGGTCGCGAGAGGCACGAATGCCCCCTTCCGTAGTCCGCGAGAGCACCCTGCACTGCAAACTCGACTCACAGTTGCATTGGGCGGCGGTCAGAAGTGTCTTTTGGGTCGGCGGAAAGTGGATAATGGAAATCCCGGTCTAAAGGCTGCGGCGGGAACGGTGGGTGATTATGGGAGACCGCGAGGAGCGATGTCCGAAATACCCGAGCATGCCGAAGGCCTACTGCTCGCATTGTCAAGGGTTGGAACGCGGCACTGCCGACAATCCTCAGTTTTCGCTCAAAGAAGACTACTTCGAAGGCTCGCCTGTTGTGGAAGTGCTTAAGAATGGCGGCCCCGTGGGTTCGTGGGACGAGCACTTTCGATTCGGGGCGCGCAAGGCAGAAATGCTCATCGCTTGTGTGGATATTCTTCGGAAATTCTGGTTCTCAACAGAGGAGGAGAGATGCGCGTTTGCTCCGCAGCTAGTTGAGAATCAAACAAGCGGTTTGCGGATACAGGTCTACGTCGTGAAGATGCACCCGGATTTTGAACTCTCCACCGGGCCGACAATCCACCGTCCGTATCTGCATCTGAGGGCATTGCCGCCTGACGATTGCGAAATAGGTGTCGGAGCAATGAAGTGTCAAGCGATTTGTGCAGTTGAAGAGCCACTAAAGCACTGGCTGGCGGAGCAGAAGGTGCGGAAGTTGGAAGAGCGTCTAAAGGAGTTGCCGGCGAGGCAGGGGGTCCCCGATTAAAGGCGGACCTTACGCCAACAAGTCAAAAGACGCCATTACCCAGAGGACGTTATGTTTGGCTATTTTCCCGGAAACGTGTTAGCGTCGGTGGGAAGGAGCCTGATGGAGTGAGTACCCACCACAACCTGATTCAGTCCCTTGCCGGGGGCAACGGTGAGTTGGTCTTGGAGTTCTTCGCAGAGTTCTCGGCATTTGAGTGCGCGCTCAAGCAAGCACACTTCGTCAAAGGCGACCAGTACAACAATGCGGTTCCGGATTGGGACGGGTTCGCTGACACGCTCACCGGACAGCTTGCCGCCATAACGGACAGAGAGTTCATAAATGCCAAGTCGTATTTGCTCCAGGAGCCGCCAAAGAAACAGATGTTCACGAAATCCGACAAAAGCGTGGGATGGGAAAAGAATTCCAAGCGCAGCAAGGAATCCGACGAACGGTACCTCTTGCGACTGGTCCGGGACGTTCGAAATAACCTATTTCACGGCGGAAAATACCAGGCCGAGCTTGTCGATGGCGTGGCGTTGCGCAACAGCGAGCTTCTTAAAGCTTGCTTGACCATACTCGACAAATGCCGGTCGCTAAACGCTGGTGTCGGAAACTTTTTTGAGCAAGCCTTACGGTGAACGAGTTGGCCATCATTCGAAACACGGCGAGGCCTGCGCTTCCGGCGCTGATTGCCGGGGCAGGGGAGCGGCCCGCGTGGCGCTTCATGTGTTGGAGCGCGTTGCCCGCCGGACCCAACCCGTCCTTCCACCAACCAGCATCTTTTTGGATCATCAAGTTTGTAAGGTAGGCTTTCAGACCGCGCCGACGTTTCACGAGTGTGGTGAAAGAGCGGGTGGCCTTCCGGCAGGCAATGTGTAGGCTAGGTCAATAGCGTAGCATACGCTATGACTAGCAAAGGCTTGAGCGAAAGGCAGTAGCGTGGTAAGTTCTTTCTGGTGCATGTGCGGGGGTGGCGGAACTGGTAGACGCAAGGGACTTAAAATTCACCAGGACCTCCGACCTCGGAAACTGACGTGTAAATCCCGTTTGGCTGGTTTATGATAGATAGCTGTGAATAGCCAGCCACGCGGGCGTGGCGGAATGGCAGACGCAACGGACTTGAGGAAAACTTGAGTGCTCGCCGGGAAACCGGCGATGCAGAACTGCTCAAATTCGGGGAAACCTGAAATGGCAGTCCGCGACCGTGCAGCCTACTAAGGCCGGAATCTTCAAGTGAATTCCCTAGCATACGCCGAATATCAGCGCTTAACTAAAGAGGCCTTCAAGAAACAAGGCTTGAGTCAACCGCAACGGGCTACACTGCTTCGGCACGCAGCTGCTCTGGCATTGCCGGCAGCCTGTCGCGCCCAAGTCTGCGAATCGGACGCACGCGCGTGCAGGAGTCGGCACAAAGACCTCTCACCCAGGGAGCAACGGGATTGTCTCAACCGGCTCTTTGTTGAGAGCAACGCCTGCAAATTCGAAGCTCAAGCGGCCGCACGAGGCGGGGGCTTTTCAGCTTTTCGCGCGGCGTTGCCGAGATGGATCGAGGCTGAAAATGCTGGAGCTGCGGCCGCCGCCCTTGACCCGACCCCTTTGCGCGTTCGCCACGCGCACTACCTTGCGTACTGGAGATATCTCACGGCAGCATGGCTTGCCCTTCACGATGCCGATTTCACGAATGCACGTGGCGCGTTCTCCGAAGCCCGCAGACATGCCGATCATCTCAGCGATCAGACATACCCGCTTTACAGCTCGAAGGAGCTGGCCGCCGAGGATATCTACATCGACGCCATCTCCTCTGTGAAGGCCAAGCTCTTCAATCAAGCAGCTGCGTCTTTCGAACGCTGGTTGGCCCTTTTCCCAGAGCGACAAGGGACCCTCGATCTTCGGTTCGACTCGGTTCGCGCGAACCACATCGCTTGCGTGATCCTGGACCAGGTACTCACCGGTATCGACAGCACCGAATCGCTGGACACATTAGCACGACATCTTCGGAGCACCAACGTGTCGCTTCCCACCTGGACTCTGTGGACACGCGTGCGTGGCATCGCTGCAGCGGCGCAACTCGTGCCTGCGAGCGTCCGGTCAGTGATCGATGGTGATAACTCGCTCTGGATTCTGTTCCTCCAGTACACGGCGCTTGATGAGCCGGACAAATCATCAGGACAAGCTCGTAGCTTTAATCTGCCGCGATTCCTCGACATGTTCATGTTGACCTCCGATCGTCACGATTGGGCTCAGATTCTGGCGCAGAATCTGAGGAATGCCCTGTACGTGCTCGTTGACTACGAGCAATTTAGACATAACTTCCCACCCGACGACGAGAAGGAACTCGCTGCACTGGATCGTGTGCCAACCGTTTCTGATGACCTGCGCACAGAAGAATTGCTTCGGATTGTCCGCAGGTATTTGGAGCGCCGCAACTCAAAGCTGTTGCCTGCATGCGATCGCGCCAGTGCGCTCTTGGCCGAATTCTCAGACGCTAGCCGTCTGGAATTTGGCGAAGCATCCGAAATTCATCGAAAAATCTTGGAGTCATTTCGATTGCCACACGTCGTGGTCGTCGAGGACATCGAAGCCGTTGATGAGGCCCGTGGTTCACGAACACGAGTCCCCAGGCGCAGCGCAAAACTCAACCGATTGTGGAACCGTGAGCCACGTCACATGAACCTTCAAACGCCTCAGACGATGGAAAAAGGCGAGTACTACTACCTTCGACCGACGTGGAACACCAGACTCCAAAAGGACTGCGCTCTGAGTCTCGGGGAGCAATTGGGGAGAGCAACGGCAGCACGATGGGTCGACGCCTTTTGGCGCGGCTTGTTCTTACCGCACAAAGTGGACGCGACAACATTCGCGGAGTGGATTTTGCAGTTCAGACCGTCAGAAAGGCGTTTCGCATCGTTGCTCTTCGATGCTCTTGACTTCTACGACGAGGAGCGGGTTCGGCATGAGTGGATCCAAGCCTTTCAACAACTTCCACTGAGCGCCAAACGTGACCCAGCATTCATAGGTCTTGGGCATGGAGCGAAAAGCGGCCAGTCACAAAGGTACTATTTCCGTCAGGGTATCAAGAAATTGCCAGAGTATCTAACGCTGTACGGAGGGAAGGAGAAGGTTATCTTCCGTGACTTATCGGAGTTCGTTGGTGAGACTCACGGACTGCGGCGGCCTTCGGCCTTTGTCTTCATCGATGATTTCATCGGAACTGGAGGTCAAGCATCGGATTTCATCAACTGGTATTTTCGACGCGATGAGTATAAATTCCTGACCGAGTCAGATGTCTTTCTGATGGTCCTGGCTGGCTTCGACGACGGAATTAAGGTAGTCCAAGATCTACTGCGTTCAAAGATCAGCGGCGCACATCTGAGTCAAGTCATCGCCGCAAAGATTCTCAAATCTGAAGACCGGGCCTTTTCTGAATCCAGTCGGATCTGGCGCGACACCGCCGAGGCTCGGAGGGCGATGGAATGGGCTGCAGAAGTCGGAGAAGAACTGTTAGCCAGCGATCCGACTCTGGACAGTGAGGGTCGCCCGCTCTACAACCCTCGTGAAGACCGACTGGGGTGGCATGGGTGCCAGGCTCTGGTTTCGTTTCATTACAACATCCCAAGCGATACGATTCCGATTTTTTGGAGCACGGGAACGCGCGGCGGCAAGCCCTGGGTTCCGCTCCAGAAACGTACCGACTGACTACCAACAGCCCAGGACCCACCTCCTCCCTAGAAGAAGCGCCATCAGTACAAGGCGACTAGTATCGAATCGCGGGCATCACCGCGACAAGCAGACCCTCCCGTTACGCGCTCATCCTCCATGACCCGCTCGACTGCTCCTGAAGTCGTTCGTTCCAGCCCTGCTCCTTATCCGGTATTCTCAGAGTTCAGCAATTCTCTAGCTCGAACCCCCATCATGAGATGCTCCCCGTTTTCGCTCCAATCATATTGCGAGTCCCGAGGAATTCGTAAGCTTTCCTGGAGGTCTGGAGCGGGAAGCGTTAGCTTCAGAACTGGCTACAATCTACACAGTTACTTATACAATTTAAAAAAAGTAGAGTATAACTAGTTATACAGCAATAGCTTACACTTAAGTATGAGGGACTTAAAATTCACCAGGATCATCAACCTCGCAAACTGACGTGTAAATTGCCACTACCTGCTCTATTATAGATAGCTGTAGTTAGCCAGCCACGCGGGCGTGGCGGAATGGCATACGCAGCGGACTTGGGGAAAACTTGAGTGCTCGCCGGGAAACCGGCGATGCAGAACTGCTCAAATTCGGGGAACCCTGTAACGTGGCGATCCCGAGCCAAGCCCTGCCGGAGCAATTAGCTTTCCGGTTGGGAAGGTGTAGAGACTAGACGGGCAGCACCTGAAAACTGGAAACGTTTCCGGGACACGGTGAAGGGATAGTCCAGACCCCAAACCCTGGCAACACAGCAGGGGCGGCGAAAGCCGTAGACGGGTACGAAAATCCGTTGGGCCGCAAGGCCCGTGAGGGTTCAAGTCCCTCCGCCCGCACCAACTTCTCTTTGCCCTCGCTTCGAAGCCGGAAAGACTGCGGGTCACAATGATCCCGCTTCGGCGTAGGGGATGGCACCATCCCGCGCAGGGCATAGCGCTTTGAACTGTCGGGCAATCTCTCGGCCCGCACACCACTCTTCCAGGCACCGGGAAAAAGCGGGACACCTGCTCCCGCCCCGGCAGCCAAGGATTGAACCATCCTTTGGGGATTCCGGCGAAGCTGAACGCCTGTTTTGCTCCCTGACGCCCGATCGGTTCCGCAGCCGAGCCGACTTTCGCGTCGCCTGTTGTTATTATGAAGGCGTTTATGCCTGCCGATAAACCCGACCGCCCCACATCGTATGCCAAATCCGTAGACCTTGACCCCCAGCAAAAGAGCGCCCTGGACCGGGTCCTCAAATTAAAAGAGGAATACCTCCGGGGGCACGCGAAGGACAAATCCCCCGAGCAAGAAAAGGTCAAGGAGAAATCTGCGGCATTCTCTCCCAAACCTCAGCAGCACCTCAAGCCGGACGGAGGATCTTGCTCTCTTGGCCAGAGGCATGGAGCAGCGAGTAGGGTTTCGCTATGTTGAGCATTGAAAAGGGATTCGAGAACGGATTCTGCAGCAGTGTCTGGCTGCCGAGAAATGTCTCAAAGAAATTCGGACGAGCATCAACAAACCGGCCGGACCGTGGCGCCCTGACTCTTGCGAGAGCGCCCGTCTGACTTTTTGCATAGACAAATCCAATATGGTCCCCTCGCCCTACGGCCGCGCTTGAAGCGCGCCCTTGCCCGCTTGCGTGCCGTTCTGCAAAAGCGTGCTAAACGCGACGGGGGGCTCCGGCGGGAAGACATGAAAGGGAATCCTCTTGAGAAAAGGAGAGTACAATTGAGACTGCGATGGAGCCTGGAAAACCCTGAAACTTGCACAGTTGCTTACACAGTTTCAGACTCTCAAATTTCAAGTGCTGTATGTTGAGTAACTTACGAATATTAAGAAGGGACTTAAAATCCCTTGTCCCGCAAGGGACGTGCCGGTTCGATTCCGGCCCTCCGCACCATTCTTTTCTCACCATTCGCCAGACCGACCTTGGGAATATTCAGCACTGCCCTACCAGTAGGCCAGTGGAGTACCTAAGGCCCTGCTGGCCCGGCCCAGCCGAGGGCGCCAGCCGCTTCCTGCAGAAAAAGTCTTGACAAGCTATGCTTAACATAGTAGCCTAGGAAACGTGCGAGGCCGTCCCGCCATGACCGAAGAGGCTCCACAGATGGCCTCATCATTTTTTCTTGCCAGCAGACAATATGTCACCGCCCATGCCTCAGCGCAGCAAGCGTAGGCTCAAAAAATGAACGAACAAAGCCGCAATGTCCATGAAAACAAAGGGTCGCCGTGGAAAACTTGCGACGAAAGCGCGAATGTCTATGAAAAAAAGGCGGTTAGCCCCTAAACCCGGGAATGTTGGTCAAAAGAAAAGGGGTTATGCGGCGGTTGTGGATGGATGTTCCACGTGAAACAATCGCGCCGCAACCCCCTTGCGCAGCCCCTGCAAAAGCTTTAGAATCGGCTGGAGATGCTGGACGAGGCCACTGTCCGCCACTTGCTCGAACCGTTCGGACTCAACCTTAGTACTGATCAAATCGGCCAATTGATCGCTTATCTCGAATTGCTCCTGCGCTGGAACAAGAAGATTAACTTGACGGGCATTCGTGACTGGAAGAGCTGCGTTAGCCGGCATTTTGGCGAAAGTCTCTATTTGGGCCGTTGGGTGAGGTTGAACGGCAAGCTATTGGATATCGGAAGCGGGGCCGGATTTCCCGGCTTGAGCTTGAAGATTATCTTCCCGGACTTGTCGGTGACACTTCTGGAACCGGTCGCCAAGAAGCGGGCATTCCTCAAAGAGGTGGCCCGAGTTTGTGAAATGAATTTCGTTGAAGTGCGCAGAGAACGCCTGGAGGATTTTGCTTGCGGCCAGTCACCGCCGGTTTATGACGAGGCAACGGCGCGAGCGGTGGGGCATCTGGAGGAACTTCTGCCACTTGCCTGGCGCTGCCTGAAATCCGGGGGAGAGATCTTCCTCTGGCTCAGCCATCAGCAGGCTGGTGAGGCGGGCCACATTTACGGCGGGATCAAAGAGGTGGGGAGAATCAGTTTGCCCAGCGGCGGGCAAGGGGAGATTTGGCGGGGGAAGAAAACGTCATGAGGATGTCATCTGGGGTGAAAGAGGCGATGCGGGGGGACCGGTCAAATCCGGTATGTTCCACGTGAAACATAAGGCGCGTTTCACTTGCATATCTTCCCGGCCTTTGATAGATTCGCCTTGACTTTCTTCGGGTTGGAACCTTTGGGACGAGTCATCGCAATTGCCAATCAAAAGGGCGGTGTCGGAAAGACAACCACTGCCATCAACCTGGGGGCCGCGCTGGCCAGCCGCGACATGTGGACTTTGATCGTGGATTGCGACCCCCAGGCCAACACCACCGGAGGCCTGGGCTTCCCCAAAGATCCGTCGCGCAGGACCCTATACCATGCGCTTATGCTCGAAGTGCCTCTTAGGGAACTCGTCCTGAAGAGCGCGCCTGAGGGACTCCACCTCATCCCGTCAGACAAGAACCTGGTTGGAGCGACGATCGAGCTCGTGGACCGCCCCGATCGCGAATCAACCTTGCGGAAAAGGATGGAGGGGTTCCGCGACGAGTATAATTACATCCTCCTTGACTGTCCTCCAGCTCTTGACCTGCTCACCCTGAACGCGCTCGTAGCGGCGGATTCCGTTATCGTGCCGGTGCAGTGCGAGTACTTCGCGCTGGAGGGGGTCTCCGAACTTTTCGACACGCTGATTCGCATCCGGCGCTACCACAACCGGAACCTGGCGGTGGAGGGAATCCTCCTCACCATGTTCGACGAGCGCACCAATCTCTCGCACCAAGTCCGCGACGATTTGAGGGATTTCTTCGGTGGGCAAGTTTTCTCCACGGTGATACCTCGCAACGTTCGCTTGGCCGAGGCGCCAAGTTTCGGCAAGCCGATTTTCCTTTATGACCCCGATTGCAGGGGAGCCGCCAGTTATCGTGACCTGGCACAGGAGGTCATCAACCATGACCAGAAAGGCGTTGGGTCGGGGGCTGAACGCCCTGCTGCAGACAGTTGAGTCGGCCACATTGGGCCTCGAGCAGGTACGGCTTGAGCGCATCGATCCCAACCCGTTTCAGCCGCGCCACGCCATTCCCGAAGACTCCCTGAAAGAGCTTGCGGATTCCATCCGCGCCAGCGGGGTAGTCCAACCCATTCTTTTGCGCCACAGCGCCGCTAACGAGGGCCGCTACCAGCTCATTGTGGGAGAACGTCGATGGCGCGCGGCCCGCCTTGCCGGCCTCGAAGCCGTTCCCGCCATTATCCGCGAGCTTACGGATCAGGACACCCTTGAACTCGCTCTGACCGAGAACCTGCTCCGTCAGGACTTGAACCCGCTCGATGTGGCCCGCGCTTATCAGGCGCTCCAGGAAAAATACCATCTCAGCCACGAGCAGGTTGCAGAGCGGCTGGGCATCAATCGTTCTTCAGTCACTAACACCTTGCGT
>Ga0208563_1002297_pt1 | contig 11083 bp, 16 predicted proteins | sample June2015DPH_17_1_2_FD_184717 | JGI IMG/M metagenome (GOLD analysis project Ga0208563, IMG submission 184717) | Peatland microbial communities from SPRUCE experiment site at the Marcell Experimental Forest, Minnesota, USA - June2015DPH_17_150... | ecosystem: Environmental > Terrestrial > Soil >... | reverse complement strand
GGGAGGCCCTGAGGCCCAGCCTCGTGGACGGGGCCATCGTCCTGCTTAGCTGCGGCCCGCTGGCGAAGGTCCTCACGGCCGACATCCTGGGGCACAATCCCAGTGTCACCTGCATCGACACCGGGAGCGCTTTCGACCCCATCCTCCTCGGCAGCACCAGGTCCAACCAGGCACCCCAGGAGGAGCTGCGCAGGCTGTACGCCGAGATGCTGAAGGGGAGCGAGCGCATCCCTCGGCGCATCTTCTCCGTATGGCTCAACGACGAGGACGAGGGGAAGCTCCCCTCCTTCCTCAGCGAGTGCGTCGCCAGCCAGAGGCAGGCGGCCCAGGAGGGGGGGTACGAGCACAGGCTCGTCACCCTGGAGGACTGCCCCAAGGGTATCCCTTACCTCGACGCCGCCATAGCCGCCAGGAAGTGGGCCAAGGCGGCGGACTACCTGCGTGTCTGGGAGCTTAGGGAGAGGGGCGGCATCTACCTCGACGCCGACATGGAGGTCCTGCCGGGCAGGTCGTTCGACGCCCTGCTGGCGACCGGGGCCTCCTTCCTATGCTGCCGGGAGGAGAACGGCTTCATCGCCAACAGCTTCCTTGCCGCCGAGCCGGGGCACTACGTCTGCCGTGACCACCTCGCCGAGGTGGAGGAGAAGTTCAGGGGGGACGACGACAAGGTGTTCGAGGCGGCCATGGAGCTGCTCACCCCCAGGATAGGGCAGGCCGCAGCGTCCGACCCAGGGGTGCGCATCCTGCCCCCCGAGGTCTGTATACCCTACAACCACCAGACGGGCACTATCAACGTCACCCCAGGCACGGTGGCCTTCCACCACTTCTTCAAGTCGTGGGGGGGGAGCAGAGACATCCTTCCCAGGGTGTGCGTACTCATACCCTCTCTGGGAAGGCCGGAGGGGCTGAGGGCGTGCCTGGAGAGCATCAAGGGGCTGTACTACCCCAAGCACCTGCTGGACTACGTGGTAGACGATGCGGAGGAGGGTACCGTCCCCCAGAAGGTCAACCGCATGGCGGCGGCCAACCCGGACTTCGACTGCTACGTCTACGCCGCTAACGACATGACCTTCGACCCGTGGTGCGTCTACAGGGCAGTGGAGCGCAGGCCCGTCCCGGGCCTCGTGACCTTCAACGCCGGGAAGCTGTACCCCGACAAGGGAAACATCTGCGAGCACTTCCTCATCACCAGGGAACTCTACCTCAAGCTGGGGGAGGTATTCTCGGAGAAGCTGCACCACTGCGGGTGCGACAACCTGCTCTGGGCCAAGGCATCCAAGCTGGGGGAGGCATACCGCTGCGAGGAGGCCAGGATAACCCACCGCCACTTCAGCAAGGGAGCGCCCATGGACGAGGTCTATCACAAGGGGTGGTCCCAGGTGGACAGCGACCGCAAGATACTGGCGGAGGAGCTGGAGAGGCTGGGCCTCTCCCTCCTCCAGCCCTCTCCCGAGCAGCCCCTCCAGCCCGGCCCCGAGATGCCGCCTGCACAGGCTCCCAGCCCCGCCTCCGGAGGGTACCTCGACGACGCCGGGATAGAGGTCCTGGACAGGGAGAACATCCCCCGCCGCATCTTCACCGTCTGGCTGAGCGACGACGGCTCCATGCCGGAGCTGGTGCGCAGGTGCATGGCCACCCAGGGGATACAGGGCTACGAGCACCGTGTGGTGACCTTCGACAACGCCGACCCCCGCTTCACCTCGGCGGAGTACTTCAGGCAGGCCCGTGCCCACACGGGGAAGACGAGGTGGACCAAGATGTCCGACTACCTCCGCATCCGCTACCTGCTGGAGGAGGGGGGTATCTACCTGGACGCAGACGTGGAGGTGCTGCCCGGCAGGAACTTCGACCGCTTCCTCGGCTACCGCATGTTCGCAGGCAGGGAGAGCCGGGGATGGGCAAGCACCCACCTCATCGGGGCGGAGCCCGGGTACCCCTTCCTGAGGTCCTGGCTGGAGAAGGTGGAGAAGGAGTTCCGTGGCGACGACGACAGGGTCTTCGAGACCTCCATCGAGTGCCTCACCAAGGGCTACGACAAGATGGGGTGGAGCTGGGACCTCAGCACCCCCGGCAGCGCCATGGTGCCCGTCCCCGCCTACGGCTGGTACAACGAGGGGTTCAGGATATTCCCCCCCGAGTACTTCTGCCCCTTCCGCCCGGACCACGAGTCCAACCCCAGGGTCGGGAAGCACTACACCACGCCCAACACCGTGGCCCTGCACCGCTTCATGAACTCCTGGCAGGAGGTCACGGACACCGACCCCGAGACCGCCGCCAACCAGCTACGCTGGCAGCAGGAGCAGCCCCCTGTACCAGCCTAGGATAGAGTCGGTGTTCCTCGGCAAGGACCACGCCCTGCTGGACATGATGCTGGACTTCTATGCCCCCGAGGCTCGGCAATTACGGGACGTATGCTGCAACCAACGTCGGATGTGGCAGGGCAGCAGGTGGGCAGGCAGGGTGCTGTGCTACGACAACGACCATGCCGTGTCACCCGACGTAGTATGCGACTGGTCCCGGCTGCCAGATGCCGACAGTACAGTGGACGTGCTGGTCTACGACCCCCCGCACCTCCCCCAGGCGGCCGCCTCCTCCCAATCCCTTGCACAGTACGGTACCGACTATGGCCTGAAGCAAAGCACCCGAGACGACAATGTGGCCGCCCTGCATGAGCCTTTCCTGCGGGAGGCCCTGCGGGTGCTCAAGCCAGACGGGCTAGTCCTGGCAAAGATAAAGGACTATGTCCACAACCACAGGTACCAGTGGAACCTGGAGCTGTTCAACGGCGTGGCCCGTGCCGTGGGCCTGACGCCGTGCGACCTGGTCATAAAGCGGGACCCCTGCGGCGGGAACCTCAAGAGCGGGCGGTGGACCAGGAGCCACCATGCCAGGAACACGCACTGCTACTGGGTAGTGGTGCGCAAGGGGAAGTGCGAGCCATCCCACCCCAAAGCAGCCTAGCCTGATAGTTACCCCAAAAAAGCAACTGCCTGAACCCTAGATGAGGGGCCTAGGCATGTCCACAAAAGTCTGCGTCTTCAACCCTGTCTCGATGCTCATCGACGTCGTGGACGGGACGGTCTTCACATGGTCGGGGGTGTACGACCCGATCTTCCCCTACATCGCAGGCAACGGCGTCTCCTACGCCGGGTCGATGTGGGTCTCCCTCCAGGACGGCAACCAGGGAAACCAGCCCGACATGTCCCCCCTGTGGTGGGCGCAGGCCACGGCAGGGGGGGGCACGGGCAGCACGGGGCCGACGGGGCCGGGCAACTTCACGGGCTATACCGGGTACACTGGGCATACGGGGCTGGGGAACTTTACGGGCTACACCGGATACTCCGGCTACACAGGCTACACCGGCTATTCAGGCTACACGGGAAGGACGGGCTATACCGGTTATTCAGGCTACACGGGCTATTCCGGGTATACTGGGGGTACTGGATATACCGGCTACACCGGGTACACAGGCCCCGGCAGCTTCACAGGCTACAGCGGGTATACCGGGTATACCGGCCCTGACGGGACTGCTGCCAGTACGGGGGCGACCGGCTACAGCGGCTACACGGGCGATACCGGCTATACCGGGTACACTGGCTATACCGGGCCAGGGAACTTCACAGGCTACACCGGCTACACAGGAGATGTCGGGTCTACCGGGTATACAGGCTACACGGGCTATACCGGACCGGGAGACTTCACGGGCTATACCGGGTACTCAGGCTACACGGGAGATACCGGCTACTCCGGCTACATAGGCTATTCTGGATATACCGGCTACACGGGCTACACCGGCCATGCCGGTTCTGCTACCTCCACCGGTGCCACTGGCTATACCGGCTATACAGGCTACACGGGCTACAGCGGGTACACAGGAAGGACAGGCTACACGGGGTACACGGGGTACACCGGGCCTGGAGCGTTCACGGGGTACACGGGCCAGACTGGCTACACCGGCCCTATAAGCGGCACCCCCATAACCGCCGTGCCCTTCGCCTCCCTCCCCTCCCCGGCCACGCACAGGGGGCAGATTGCCGTCGTCAGCAACAGCTACCAGACCGCCTGGGGGAACAACGCTGACGGCTCCGGCACGCATGCCGTCCTGGTGTGGAGCAACGGCTCCTACTGGACCATCATCGGCAGGTAGGGGGCGGTATTATCCCTTATGGACGCCCCCCTCAAGGTCGAGATGGAGGTCATCTCCCCCTCCGTCAGCTTCCAGGACTCCCTCAGGGCTCTCCTGTCCGAGGGCAGGAGGTTCGGCAGGGAGTCCCTCCGCCAGGTGCCCTACCTCCAGCTATCCCTGTGCTGCACGGGGGCGGCCGGCTCCGCCGCCTGCCCCCCCCGCCTGGTCAGGCTGGAGAAGGAGCGCAGGCTGGGGAGGTTCGTGTCCCTCGCCCCGGAGGACCTCTCACGCTCGGAGAGGTGGCTGAAGGCGGAGGGGATGTACGGGGACGTCGTGGCGGAGATATCCTCCCGCTCCTCCCCGGACTGGGAGCGCCTCAGGCCCCGCCAGCGGGCCGTCGCCAAGCTCCTGTGCCTCTACAACCACCTCGACGACCCCGAGGAGCGCATCCTGGAGGCGGTGGAGTACATCCAGCAGGCGTCCGGCGACGGCGTGTCCCCCATGCTCTGCTCCGGCATGTGCTCCAGGCTGGTGGACATAGGCCGCAGGCTGCTGGGGGCAGCCGAGGACGGGAGGCCGAGGATAGGCCCGAACGAGTTCCGGGAGGGGGCGTGGCAGTGCATGGAGAGCCTCCTCGACGCCCTGCCGCAGGAGGAGCAGGAGCTTCTCCTGCGGGAGCGCATCCGGGGCTATTCATGCACTAGCGATTGTTTCAGAAGTATATAAATCCCTCCTTTGCTCCATACATCCGGCGTATTATACCTATGGAGGACGATGCACACCATGGGAGACGCCCCCGCCATAGCAGCCGCAGACGGCCAGGAGTTCAACGACAACTACTCCGCCAGCATCCGTGACCACTTCCCCTTCCCCTCGGTCCGTGTCCCGCAGGAGCTTGCGCTCCAGAAGGTGGAGGAGGCGGTCCGTGAGGGCAAGAAGTACATCGTGCTGGAGATTCCCACGGGCGGCGGGAAGAGCGGCATAGCCATAGCCGCAGGCTCGTGGGCCAAGACCATGCCCAGGGGAGGCGGGTACGAGCCCGGGGCCTACATCGCCACCCCGCAGAAGTCCCTCCAGGAGCAGTACATGCGTGAGTTCGCCAGCCGGGGGCTGGTGCTGCTCAAGGGAATGTCCAACTACCTGTGCGACTACTGGTACGAGCCCGACGAGGGCGGCGGCCAGATGAACTGCGAGGACGCAGCGTTCTGCTTCCCCGAGGAGCATAAGGAGCGCTGCACGGGCTACAAGCTCGCCAAGGGGGTGTTCTGCAACACCCCCATAGGCACCACCAACTTCTCCTACTACCTCGCCGAGACGAACCACGCCGGGCAGCTCCCGGACCGCACCATGCTCGTCCTGGACGAGGCGCATGGCACGGAGGAGCACATCCTTTCCCTGGCCAACATCGAGCTTACCAAGTGGCGCTGCGAGGAGGTGGGGATTGACTTCTACAGCGTCCCCTACATCACCCCCAACGCCGCAGGGGCGGCACAGGCCCTCGACTGGCTCAACACGGTGTTCCGCCCCAAGGCGGTGACCGCCATCAACGACCTCAACCTGGAGGCGGAGTCCCTCCGGGACAGCGACCGCAGGCAGGCGCTAAAGATCGTCAAGAAGGCCAAGGGGCTGGAGAGGTTCGTGCAGTCCCTCGACATGTTCCTCAGGGCGGAGGACCGCAAGGACTGGATGGTATGGTCGGAGTCCGAGGCCACCCGCTGCCCCCGCTGCCGCAGCAAGGTGCGGCCGGGCAGCGACAAGTGCTGGCGTCGGGACTGCAAGGCGGACATACCGCAGCTCCCGGCAAAGATGATTATCAAGCCCCTCACGGCGACCCTGTTCGCCGACAGGATGCTGTTCAGCAAGGCGGAGAAGGTCATAATGATGTCCGCTACCATCCTGGACTTCTCCACCTTCCTGCGCAACCTGGGGATAGACAGGAAGGACGCAGTGTGCCTCGCCCTGCCCAGCAGCTTCCCCGTCCAGAACCGCCGCATCCTCTACCGCCCGGTCGCCAACATGAGCGCCAGGACCATCGACCAGTCGCTCCCGCTGGTGTGCGCCGAGGTAGAGCGCCTCATGCGCAAGCACAGGGACGAGAAGGGGATAATCCATACCCACACCTACAAGATTACACGCCATGTCGTGGAGTACCTGCGCAGCCGGGGGATGGGCGACCGCATCCTCACCCACGAGGAGGGCGTGCCGGGCGACCGTGAGCGCACCGTCCAGAGGCACATCGAGTCGAGGGGGCCCACGGTCATCATCAGCCCGAGCATGACCGAGGGCCTGGACCTCAAGGACGACCTGAGTCGCTTCAGCATCGTGATGAAGGTCCCCTACCCCTTCCTCTCCAACTACGTCAAGGCGAGGATGGACAGGGACCCTGAGTGGTACGCCTGGAGGACCGCCCTGGCGCTCCAGCAGGCCACCGGGCGCAGCAACCGCACGGAGGAGGACTGGGCCACCCACTACATCCTGGACGCCGGGTTCGGGGACTTCATCCGCCGCAGCGGGCACATATTCAGCCCGTGGTGGTCGGAGTCGGTGTTCTTCCCAGGGAGCTACGAGGTGGACTGGTAATGTCTACTACCTTTATCAGGACCAGGGACGGCAGGCTTGAGGCCCAGGTAGGGCGTCTCCCGTGGTCCCGGCACTGGACGGTGACCGTATACAGGTTTATACACGGCGGGCGGATGAAGAGGCAGGTCTTCGAGAGGAGACGGATTGGGAGCCGGAGGCAGGCCCTCTCGTGTGCCCGCTACCAGTTGAGGAGGCTCAGGTTAGCATGAGGGGCTACATACGAACTTACCTTGCCGGCCGGCTTGCAGCGCAGGTAATCCTCAACAGGCAGCCAGGGTTCTACATGTGCCTGCTTCCTACGATGGATGTCGCAGTCCAAAACACATGGGCAAACGTGGCAGTCGAGCTAGGCTGGCTGTTCGGTTCCGTGACCCTCGGCTTCATGTCGAAGAAGTGGGTTGAAGCAGAGCTGGGCCGCCGCCAGGAGATGGCAGAGCGGGCAGGGAAGCTGGGCCTGACGCTCGAACAGTTCAGGCTGCGTAGGTATGCAGACTAACCTCTGCGGGTGAAGGAGGAGCTATGGACAGGAGCAGGCTGCCCAAGTGGGCACGGCAGGAGATGGAGCGGCTGGAGAGGGACAGGGACTCCTGGAAGGAGAAGGCCCTTGCCGCCGCAGGGGAGGGGGGCCTTACGGACACCGCCCTCCGCCTCCATCCGGAGCCGGACCGGGGGCTGCCTATCGGCAGCACCATAGTGTTCAAGGCCATCACCGGGGAGATAGAGGCAAGGATGAAGGACGGCAGGCTGGACGTCCGTACCCTCAGCGGCCCCATGGCAGTGGAGCCGCTGACCAGCAACGTCGTCTATATCTCCGCCCGCCCCCCCTACGAGGGATAGATGAACATCAGAGAGGCTAGGCCGGGGGATGCCCCCGCCATATCCAGGCTGGTAGGGAGCAACAGCGAAGTCCTGCTGCCCAGGCCCCTCCCCGCCCTCTACAGGGACTTCCGGGAGTTCTATGTCGCCGAGGAGGGGGACAAGGTCGTCGGGTGCGGTGCGCTCAGGGTCTACAGCCAGGAGCTTGCCGAGCTGCGCTCCCTGGCGGTTGACGGAGGGCACCGTGGGAGGAGCATAGGCACGCTGCTGGTCGCAACGCTGGTGGGGGAGGCAGGGGGCCTGGGCATGAAGGAGGTGTTCGCCCTCACCACCATACCGGGGTTCTTCACGGGCATAGGGTTCACGGAGGTGCCCCTGGACCGCTTCCCGCACAAGGTGTTCCAGGACTGCACGAGGTGCCCGAAGCGCACGAGGTGCGACGAGAAGGCAGTCAGCCTACAGCTAGGGAAGGTGCCCCCCCGCCTGTCCAGCACCGACAGGCAAAGGCTCAGGAACAGGCTGGAGGACATCCGCCGCCTTGTGGACACAGACCTGGAGTGCCGCTCCGAGCCTGACCCGTGCGACTACCCGGATAGCTGCACGAAGCACGGCCTGCTCGGGATAGTCGAGGATACCGTCAGTAGGTTCTGCGGAGGCACCATATGCGCAAGCTGACAATCGACGGCAGGGATTGGTTGGTGAAGGTGGGGAGGAGCTTCCTGGTGGCCAAGACGGGCCACGGGGGCGTCCGAGTCAATATCCCCCTGGACAAGGTAACAGGGTATACGTGGAACACAATCGAGGAGCTACAGGACAACCATGGCCTGGAGGTCACCCCCTCCATGATGGCAGAGGCCATCCGCAAGGCGGCCGAGAGGTACAAGGCGGTGCTGTGATGGGGGTCTACGGCGACTATTCCCCTACGGACTACGAGTGGTATGACCTGGAGAACCTCTACGGCATAACCTCGGTCGGCCCCGACCAGGACGATGAGGAGGAGAGCACGGCCACCAAGCCTACAACCCTGTACTGCATAGAGCAGCCCTTGCATGACGGCAGGGGGACATGGTACGCCTACTTCTACCCCCATCCCAGGCTTACCGCATCCTGCGTGGGCAAGGGGGCCAGGGTCCCTGAGGCAGTGGTCAGCGAAGGAGAGGAGCAGGAGGGATGCTCCCCCTCCCGAGCCTGAGCCGGAGCCTTTCCAGGAGATGCTGGGGGAATATGAAGCTCATCACGGTCAAGTTCAAGGACGGCAAGACGGTAAGGATGGACGTCGCCGAGTTCGGCATGGGGGCAGGCACCCGAGCAGGCAGCCAGATGGCGGAGGTCGGCTCCGGGGGCGGCAGCGTCCTTGACCAGCTTGCCTCCCTCCACGGCGGCGTCGAAGAGGTAACCGAGGGGGCGACATGTACCTAGCGCTTCTCCTGCTTCTCCCGCTGCTGCTGTGCTTCCTGGCGAAGTACGTCTTCTGGAAGGACAGCTTCGGGTGGGCAAACCTCCTCATTACCATGGGGGCCTGCATCCTCGTCACCCTGGGCGGGCTGACCATAGAGTTCTACGGCACCACGGCCGACACCGAGATATGGAGCGGCAGCATCACGGGCAAGGAGCGCCGGATAGTACCGTGCAGCCACTCCTACCCCTGCAACTGCCACGAGGTATGCACGGGTTCGGGCAAGGACGAGAGCTGCTCCGAGCACTGCGACACCTGCTACGAGCACCCCTACGACGTAAGCTGGACCCTCTACTTCTCCACGGGCAACACCATCAACATCGCCAGGGGCGGCACATGAAGGACACGAAGAAGGCCGAGCCGCTCAAGCTATTCCAGCCATGACGTACCTAGTTGACTACCTGGACGGCTTCCGGCCCCGCCTCACGGCAGTGCCGGAGTCCGTCTGGCGTGTCCTCAAGGCGATGGCGGACAGGTACCCCTGCGATATAATCCTGTCCGATGGCCGTACAAGGCAGGAGGAGGAGCCGCTGGAAAGGCTTGTCCTCCTCCGCAAGGGATGCCCAGGGGAGATAGTAGTAGAGCTTATGAGGGGGCGCACGGAAACGTGCAATCCGGCCGGATTGCACGGAAACGTGCAAGGAGGGGACGGTGGAGAGCGACGAGCTTAGGGAGAAGGCGATGGTGGCCGCCCTCAAGGCGGCCATAAACACCATGCCCTTCGGGGCCTCCATGCTGGAGTGCGCCATCGTCGCTGACATGGCCCTCGAAAGGCTGGAGGACAACCCCGAGGGGCTTAAGGCGCTGATAGAGAAGTGGGGGGACAGATAGTGGGACTGTGCAAGACCAACGACGACGCCACGGAGGCCACGCTCCACGGATACGTACACTGCGTGGACGGCGAGCTTGTGTTCAGGGCCAAGTTCGGGGAGAGGGACTCCGACTGGATGGACATCCCCTCCGGATGGCTAAGAAATAACCTAAACCTGCCGGAGTTCGTCGGCGGCATCACGACGGTGGACATAGCCCTTACCGTAAAGGTAGGGCGGGCCAGGACCAGATGGGGGGCGAAGGCAGATGAAGAACATAAGGCTTGAGGTGCCGCCTAGGCAGAAGAGCATCGAGACATGTATAGCCACGCTGACCGTCGAGACCGAAGACGGGCGCACCATCCGCAAGGAGCTGGACTTCAGCGGCAACGCCATCGGCCCCACGAGGTACGGCGCACGCCTCGTCGTCCAAGCGCTGGCAGAGGCACAGGCGGAAGAGGGGGCCAATGGACAAGCCTAGCTTCGGGGTCATCGTGGGGAGGTTCCAGTGCCACGAGCTTCACGACGGGCACATGGAGCTGTTCCGCATCGTGCGTGGCCGCCACAACCGTATCATCGTGTTCCTGGGGTGCAACAGGGTAGGCCCCACCCGGCACGACCCCCTGGACTTCGAGACACGCAAGCGCATGGTCCAGGCGAAGTTCCCCGACTTCACCGTCCTGCCCCTCAGGGACAAGAAGACCGACGAGGAGTGGAGCAGGGAGCTGGACTCCCGCATCTCCGACGCCGTGGGCGAGGTGCCGGCCGAGGTCGTGCTCTACGGGAGCCGGGACAGCTTCGCCCCGTTCTACCACGGCTCGCACCCTGTCAAGGAGCTGGAGCTGCTCAACGTCCCCAAAGCGGTCAGCAGCACGGAGGTACGTGCCATCCTGACCAACACCGTCATGGAGTCGGCGGACTTCCGGGCGGGGGTCATCTACGCCATGGGGCAGCTATGGCCGAGGGTCGTAACCGTGGTGGACATCGCTGTCGTCCACAAGTGCAGGTGGGGTCCTGCCGGGGCCTCCGTGCCTGGGCTGTGCGTCCTGGTCGGCAAGAAGTCCGACGATGTCCTCTGGCGGTTTCCCGGCGGCCATGCGCTCTTCACCACCGACTCCTTCGAGGCGGACGCCAAGAAGGAGGTCTTCGAGGAGACGGGCCTGGACGTCCACAGCATCGAGTATGTCGGCTCCCGCAGGGTGGATAGCTGGCGCTGGAAGTCCGAGCCTTCCGAGGGCTACAAGACCCTGTTCTTCGTCGCCGAGAGCATGACGATGGGCGGGCACGGGGCGGACG
>Ga0208563_1002291_pt1 | contig 11098 bp, 10 predicted proteins | sample June2015DPH_17_1_2_FD_184717 | JGI IMG/M metagenome (GOLD analysis project Ga0208563, IMG submission 184717) | Peatland microbial communities from SPRUCE experiment site at the Marcell Experimental Forest, Minnesota, USA - June2015DPH_17_150... | ecosystem: Environmental > Terrestrial > Soil >... | reverse complement strand
TGCGCTGCTGAATGTCCTGAATGAGGGCTAACACCTGGACGGGTAGGCCCGGAGTGTCTTGGATAAGAGAGAAACTCTCCAAGCACCATTTGGGCGCACCGGACTTTTGCACATAGAGTCTTTCCGGGCTGTGAGCCAGCAACTCCCCGCTCTGAATTTCTCCAACCACCTGACCAATGTCGGCACGGTTTTGGGGGTGGGTCAAGTCCGCGTACCCAGTGCCCAGAAGCTCCCCAGGCTGGTAATCCAGCATCCGTGCGAAGGCGGGACTTATGGCGACAAGTTTCCCTTCGGCAGTACACAGCGCGGCGCCGATGGTTCCACAGGCAAAAAGGGAGCGAAGAACATCACCTTTTGGTAATAGCCCTCCCTTCGATAAACTGAGGTCGATTGCGAACTGTGGACCCGCCTGCTGTGGCCCTTTCAAAGCCTCCACAGATTCGTTGACCTGGCAAACCTCAGCGCCAGTTGGAACCGTGGAAGAGGAAGTCTCAACACAAGACTCCTCACGCGACACTCTGGCGGTTCGCTCCGACATTCGGGACCTCAACCTGTCTTTCGGCAGAAATGAACACAATCTTAAATAGGCGGGAACGTGGGGACATTCCACCGCGCTACAAGGTCGGGATTACCTCGTTTGTTATGTCATTTATAGCGGCCACGACCTCCGCTGCGGCTTCGTAAGCGCGCTGATAGCGGATCAGCTTCGCAGCCTCTTCATCCCAAGACACACGCGCCACATCCGCGCGTTGGTTTTGCAGTTGCATGAGGACCAGGCCCACGGCCTCTTGCTCGTCCGTGGCGCTTGATACCTTGTTGACGACCGTGCAAACAAGCTTAGAGTAAAAGTGCGTCGCTGTCTCACCATTTACGACCGCCTGCTTCTGAATGTTCGCCATGGCCAGAGCATTAGCGTTGTCCCCTTGTGTGCCGTCGGCGCTGGCGGCGATCCTGGAGGGGTCGGTGATGGCCGTGGCAAAGCCCTCAGCCGCGCCGGCCTTCGCTCCCCGCGAAGGCTGGACAACCGGTTGGAAGAAGTTGCCCCCCTGGTCGCCCTGCAAATCGCGCCCTTTCCGGTTCTGGATGTTGACACAGTAGATGATACCCTCCGCAAGGTTATCTAATCCAGAAATAGCGAACGGGATCCCCTGGTCCCGCGCTTCCAGCAGTCCTGCCAGTTGGGCACCCGTAAACTTCGAAGTCACATCGGCGCCTGGAGCGAAGATGTGCAGGAATCCAGTGTCCGCGTCCACCGCCGTGCTTAGGGCAAAACTCTGAGCCGCGGCGACCAGCGGCACCCCCTTGCTCGTCGTAACTGTGAGGCTTCCGTCGCCTGAGTCCGTCACCACCACGCCCACAAGTTTCGAAAGACGGTTAAGCACCGAGTGCCGCTGATGCTCGAGCCTCCCGGCCTGCCCGCTGTCGCCCTGTAGACTTGCGACGGGTTGATTCAGGCTGGCCAACTGCGCCGTGTCCGAGTCGATCTCTTCGACCGTCTGCCTCACCTCCTGGTCAACCCTTTCCTGAATGGTACGCAGTTGCTGCCCGGTCTCGTGGAAGGCCGAAGCCAAGTTTTGTGCTGCGGAGATTACGACTTGACGCGCAGGGACATGGGTGGAATTTGCAGAAAGCTCCTGGAAGCTGTTGAACAAGCGGTTGATGGCGTCGCTGAGCCCGGCGCCCTCTGTTCCATTGAAAAGCGACTGCACCCGATTCATGGAGCTCAGAAATGATTTGAGACGGTTCTGCTGCTGGGTTTCTGCGTCGATCAGAAGTTCCAGGATTTGGTCGCGGACACTTTGAACTCCCTCGAAATCCACCCCATTGCCAATCGAAATCTGCCCTGTATCGCGAGGGTGGGCCTCAGTCAGAATGGGAAGTTGCCGGGAGTAACCAGGCGTGTTGACGTTGGAGAGGTTATTCGCAGTAGTGTCAAGCGCGCTTTGCTGCGCAAGAAGAGACCGCACCGCAACCGAAAGACTTCCGAATAGATTCGACACAGCTCAGACCCCTACCTACCATGGAAATCACCACGCGCTCCCGCCCGGCGATGGACTGTAAGTTCCGATGTAGTTGGCCATCACGCTGATCAGAACATTGATCGAGCGGCGCGAGCGCCTCAACAGCCCGGTGTAAACTCGGGTCAGCCGCCGCACGCGCTTCTGGACCACTTCGAGATCGTCCATGACTTGTCGCAACTGCAATGAGGAGTCAGCATCACACAGCCCTTGGAACGCCCCCAGACTCATCCCCTCAGGTTGCAGGCCGGATGCCACAGCCATTTGCCGCCGCAGAACCCTCAACTCGTCGTCCAGGGAGCGGATTTCGGAACAGAGGCTTTTCTGATACAAAACATGCTCACGAATCGCTTCCAAGTCCATGCTCGTGAAAGACTCTCGGCATTCGCGAAGTTCCCTGGCCGTCAGCCGCAGACTTGCCACTCGCCTCTTAAGAAGCTCAATGTACTGCCGAGTTTGTGGCCTCTTCATGGCTCAGGCCGAAATGTCAACGTGATGCTCTTGCTCGTTGTCGTCAATCGGCTACTCCCCTTCATTCATTTCTGTTTCACGGTTCTGGGTTCGGAGCCTTCTCTCCAGGCGGTACGGGGCCGCATGTGCCCGCTGTTCTCGCGGGTCTCCGGCGCGAATGGGCCCAGGAATGGGGGGGGGGTGATAACTCACCTATGGGCACGGCCTCCTGGCTTTCATCGCCCCCATTACTCTTTGGCTCAGCAGATCAGAAGACATCGCCTGCGCAATCTGCTGGTTGGGCACCTTGTAGCTACCCGCCTCGATCGCTTGTCTGAGAACCGCAACACGTTCTTGGCGCAGGTCCGGCAAACCGTCGAGGTCCGACTTCAATCGTTGAACCTTCTCACGGTCAACCGAAAACTGGACCTCATCTGGAAAAAGGCCCACCTTCTTTCCTTGATTTTGGGTTGGTGAGGGCAACGCCCCAACCCTTTGTGGCACAACGATTTGCGGGAAGGCAAAGGAAGCATCAATCTTCAGCCGCTACCTCCTCTCACCTTATCGGCACCATGGCCAGAACCTTTAGCAGGATGCTGAAGAACCTCTCACACCATGGGCTAAACGACTTGATTGTTTCACACCTTCTGAGCCATGGGACCGAATCCCCAGCAACCGCGTTTCAGCCCGCCTGCGCTCGCCGGCGGCGTCGCGTGTTGCGTCCGCTGCCGACCGCCTGTCGAGCGATCCCTTCCCCTGGAATCGGAATCAGAAAAGGAGGAATCACCCACAATCAATACACGCGCTGGCTTCATTCCTGTCTTACCCCCATATGCCCGGCCAGGGAAGGACCGCGCCCCCTCGTCCGGTGGAGACTCGCATTTCAAGTAACTGGATAATGTTTGGCAATTCCACTTCCAGAGTCTTCGCCCACTTGGTTCTCTCCTCATCGGTTAGGCTGGGAGCGCAGCTATCGAGCAGGTGCTTGTACTTGTTCTGATCACCCAGCGTGATGCGGGGAGGCTCTCCTCCAACTCTCACCCCGTGCATCTGGCAAACCAGATCCGCTGCCCGGACGATCTCCACCAAAACTACGTTTTGCCGTGCTTCCTGAGGTCGGTGGTGGTGTTCGAGGACGTCAATGAGCTCGGGGGAAAAGTTCCAACTGAGGCCAATGCATTTGCCGACCGAACAGTGGTCAACTCCAAATTGTTTCTGCTCCGATTCAATTGACTCTCCCCAAAGGATGGCGCCGGGCATAACCTTGGGTTCCGTTGACCGCAGGGCAAGAATGAGAAGAGGAAGAACCCCTACATCGTGCAGGAGTCCTGCCAAATATGCCTGCTCCACCTCCGGGTAGCGGAGACAGAGGGCGCTGCGCGCACTCAAAGTCGCGGTTAACAGACTGTGCTGCCAGAAGGACTGCAATTCGGTGGGAGAAAAACAGTTCCCGACGCACTCCACTAGCGAACAGTTCAGTACCATTGTCCTCAGCCGTTCCGTCCCCAAAAGGATCACCGCGTCTTCGATGTTGGAAACTCTTTCCCGCAAACCCAACAAAGCCGAGTTGCACAAGCGAATGACCTGTGCGGTAAGGCTGGGGTCAGTTCGAATTACCCCGCAGACGCGCCTCAAGTCCACGGGTATGGTGCTTAACAAGGCGCTAAGCTCAAAAACATAAGCTGGGAGTGTGGGGATGCCGTCCACGAGCAGAGCCCTGATCTTGGCTTCTTGGCTCTGTTCCTTTTCCAAACGCTCTGATTCATCCGAACTTGCGCTCTCCCCGCCCCCTCCACCCGGTCCGTTGAGTTGTGCTGGCATGCCTTGTCTCTCTCCGATAGCTCCATCGGCACGCGAGAGCAGGTCTTTAGGTGGTGACAAAAAAGGCAGGCGGTAGGTGGTAGATGGTAGGTCGGGGCAGAAAAACAGGTGCCAGCTGACAGGTGCTAGGCACTAGGGGCTGGGGGCTGGTGTAATTATGCATTATTAATTCTGAATTGTGTATTACTCGAAATCTACTGATTACTGACTACTTCCATTATTTCCCGCCCGCCAGCTCACGCGTCCTTTCCATAGGCGCTCGTGCAATCCCCCGCGCATTGAGCAGTTCCTTCATTCGCGCTCGCAGGCGGATAACCGCTGCGGAGTGCAACTGTGAGACTCGAGCTTCCCCGATACCCAAAACCGCCCCCACTTCCCTCATCGTGAGTTCCTCGTAATAGTAAAGCGCCAGCAGTTGGCACTCCCGCTCAGGGAGTTCGCCAATGGCCTCTGCCAGAAATCCCGTCATTTCGGAGCGCAAACAAAGAAAAAACGGATCTTCGGCAGCCGTGGATGAGCCAAGGGCACTGACCCCGCGATCATAACCCTCTTCCATTGTTTCTGACTGCAGGCTTCTCAAATCGAGCCCCCGTAGTTCTCCCAGCAAGTGCTGGAATTTGTCGAGACTCATGCCCAGTTCTTCAGCCAGTTGAAACTCCGACGGGGAGTATCCCAAGCGCGCGCTTAATTTCTGATGGGCCTCCTCGATTCGGCGGGCCTTTCTGCGCAGCGGGCGGGGGCTCCAGTCAAGATCACGCAAGCTATCCAATATCGCCCCGTGTATGCGGTATTTGGCATACGACTTGAGGTCAACATGGCGCGCGGGGTCAAACCTCTGAATGGCCTCGATCAGTCCAAGAATACCCGCATGGATCAGGTCTTCAAGCAGAACATGCGGTGGAAGCCGATCATGAATTCGCTTTGCGATGTATTTGACCTGAGGCAGCTGCTCAACTAACAGGCGCTCGCGCTCGGCTTGGTTCAGATTGCCAAAGGTGGCATAAGCAGATTTCACCTCCGGGAGCGCCTGGCCGCTATGGTCTCTCTGGGGTTGGGTTGCTACAAAGCTGCTCATTGCTGCGTCCCAGGAAAAATCTGCATGGCTCAATGGGTAACAGCAGGAGACATGCCATTTTCCAGTCCCCAATCTAAGTTTCCTCTTACCCAACCACCTCAAGTTGGCAGGCTCAGGTATTCAGAGCGAAGTACTGGCATGTTTTCGGATAAGATGAACGCCCGCTCGATGATGTGTTTCAGCTCACGAACGTTCCCAGGCCACGAGTAGGCCTCCAAAGTCCTGGCCACCTCGAAGGCTATTGATTTGCACGGAACCGCAGCCTCGCGACAGAACGAGTCCAGAAAGTGAGCTGCCAAGGGGAGAATGTCTTCTCTCCTCTCTCGCAGCGGCGCAAGTTCGATGGGAAAAACGCAGAGCCGATAGTAGAGCGCGTCGTCGAACCGCCCTTCGGCCATGGCACGCGCCAGATCGACGTTCGTGGCGGCGATCACCCGCACATCCACCCGGAATACGTCCGGGCTCCCCAACCGCTGGACTTCCCCCTCTTGCAGGAAGCGCAGTAACTTGCCCTGCATGCCCAGAGGCAGTCCTCCCACTTCGTCCAGGAAAAGCGTGCCACCATGCGCAGAATGGATCCTTCCCAACCGTGACTGGAATGCTCCCGTGAAAGCCCCCCGACTATAGCCGAACAACTCAGACTCCAGGAGAGTTTCAGGAATCGCGGCACAGTTCACAATGACGAAAGGCTGCCGAGCCCTCGGGCCGAGATTGTGGATGGCCCGCGCCATCAGTTCTTTCCCAGTCCCTGTCTCCCCCATGATGAGAACCGTCGTATCACGCGGGATCACCAATCTCGCCAGATGATAGGCCCGTTGCATCGCCCCGCTCGCTCCCATCATCCCGGGCAATGCCTCTTCCCTCTTCGCCTCCGTCACGATCCCAGCCGTGCCGCCCGGGCGCTCCCTCAACCCTTGAGCTTCTATTTCGCACTCCCTCGACTCCTGCGCATCGGGAAAATCCAGTGGCAGGTCCTTTTGTGGGGAAAGCCTCTCAACCAAGTGGCGTTCCTCAATTTCGGAGCCAACGACCAGGACCTGCACCTGAGGATGGCGGGCCTTGATAATGTCAACCAACTCCGACACATCAAGGTCTGGCAACCAACGATCAAGAAAGAGTGCTTTGAACGCTCCTTCCTCCACCAGTGATAACGCCTCGGCTCCGCCCAGCGCCTCTTCCACGGTCCAACTGCGAGCCCCCAACCGTTTGAGAATGCGCTCCCGAAACTCTTTGTTTGCGCTCGCAACAACAGCAGAGCTGCGAGCCTCGCACGCCGGTTTTAAATCCGATGGGCTCATCTTACATTCCAATGATACTTATTATAGAGATAGCATCATTAGAGACTAATAAACCTTGCATTAGAATTCTCTAAGATTGAAGGGCGAGTAAGATGTGGGATCCTTCAGGCAAAAGAACTAACTTTGCCCTGCTTCACCATAGCCATAGCCTGCTAAGAAGCTAGTAGTGTCCTAATATGGGATGTAGGGCCGGGGCTTGCCCTGCACCATACGGTACAGGGCTTGCCCCGGCCAGGCCGTCCCGTCCCGCCTTGCGGGAGAGGCGGCCCTACAGTCGGATTAGGACACTACCAAGAAGCCCGTTCATTAGCCTTCGTGCGGTGAAAGGGGGAGGCAAATCTTGCAGATGAGGCAGGGAGTCCCAGCAGATATAATCAGGACGCTGCCTCCCAGCGCCTCGACCGCTCTGCGCACCGGGGTCCAATCCCCCTCTTCACTGTCCGGGGCTAATGCCCTCTGGGATTCACGTTCAGGGATTTCGGCGCACTCCGGCGGGGAATACACCTCGGCCCGTTGCGCACTCGCCGAGATGGTGAGACAAGCGCTGCCCTCCTTGGTTGATAGGCTCACTTCCAACTTTCCTCCTGTCGGGCTCTGCTGGATAGCGTGGAGCAATCCCAGACGCAGAGCCACGAGTAACTGCGCCGGATCGGTTTGAACGAGGCAGTTGTCCCCAGACTCGACATGGACAGCGAGCTGGCGAGAATCCGCGAGTGGACGCAATTGTTCCAGCGCCACCCGGACCAGCTCGCCGAACCCAACCTCGTCATTCACAAGGTCGCTTGTCCCCCCCTCGGCCAACGCCCGGTATGACTTAAACAATTGGACTAAGCCCTCCGCCTGTGCAAGTGACTGCTGGATGGCCCTCCGGTACTCTTGCGCGTCGCAGTCAACAAGCAGAGCCAATTCAAGGGTTCCGCGCAAAGACGTCAAGGTCTGGCTTAATTGATGGAGAAAGACGAGCGTCCGATCCTTGAACGGCATCAAGTTGCTCAGCGAATCACTCCCGCCGCTTTGCCGAGGGATCGGTCCGCGGGCGGATGAGACAGAAGATGCATCCACGACTTGGGAAGGCCTCCGTTTCCCCTCGGGAGGTTCCGTGGGTGGTTCGCTGCTTTTCATCCTGTTATGCCTCTTTCCCCCAACTCATAGCCCACGTTCCGAACCGTGTGAATGAGTTTGCTTTCAAAATCCTGATCGACTTTCTTCCGCAAGTAATTGATGTAAACATCCACCACATTCGTCATGGTGTCGAAGGAAAAATTCCAGACATGCTCGATAATCATGGCGCGCGTCACACACCGTCCCGCATTACGCATGAGATATTCGAGCAAGGCAAATTCGCGTGGCGTTAGGTCGATACGGCGCCCCGCCCGCCTGACCACCCTCTCAGCCCGATCCAGTTCTAACTCCTCCACTCGCAGCACCACACCAAGCGGATTGGGAGGTCGCCTCAGTAAGGCTCGCACTCGAGCTGACAGCTCGCTAAACGAGAACGGCTTCGTCAGGTAATCGTCCGCCCCGAGGTCCAGCCCTTTCACCCGATCCTCCACCCCTGCGCGACCGGAAAGAATCAGCACCGGAGGGGAGGGCTTTCGGCTACGTATATGTTTCAGCACTTCCAGCCCATCAATCTTGGGAAGCACCAAATCCAGGATGACTAAGTCAAAGTTGGCCTCACCAACCAGCGACTGAGCATCCTCCCCATCCCACGCCAAATCCACCGCATACTGTTGCGATTCCAGACCTTTCTTTACAAAGCTGGCGACGGGTTTGTCATCCTCTACCACCAGGATGCGCATGGTTTCTCCCCTCGGGGCTGATCGCTCTTCCACAACTCATCACTCCTCCCCAATGCCCGTTCTCATTAGCCATCTCTTACATCGGCGGAAAGAGCAAGGGAGATTAGCAAAATGAACTGCACTTTTGTTTCCTGGAGAGGAACTGCCCGCCGCAACGGCCCATGTCATTCTAAGAAATCCTCCCTCCGCGGCACGTCGCGGCACTTAAATGGCCAGATTCTTCGCTCCGCTCGGTATGACATGCTTGCAAAGACCACGAACCCGCATTTCTCACTATGCTCGGACGCTCTTAGCCTGCTGAAAGGGCGGGTCCCGCAGGGCGGGACCCGCCGAAATCGCGGCTCCCACCCTCTGTTCGTCCCGCGCCCCGCGGTCGCCCGCCCTTAAGATCGGCGGACTTTCAGCCGTGGCGACCGCGGGACACGGGAATAATCATGAAAGGCTTATAGCGGCGGGGCTGAAGCCCCGCCCTTCCAAACCCGCGGTGGGAAATCCGGGCTAAGGGAGTTTGCTCGGCCCTCACTGTTGGCTGTGAACTGTTAACGGTCAACTGTCAACCGCCCAAATTGCCGAGATTCTTGGCTGCACTCAGAATCACACCGGAAGCGGCTGCTTCAGCGACCTGTTAAAGTCGGTGGAGGGAAATCCGATTCTCACTATGAGGGAACTTAATGCAGTTCGTTGGCACCTACTTGGAGAGCGAGCCTGCTTGCCCTTATGGGGGCGCTCTCATGGAACCAGCCCATGTTTGAACCTTTCCTACCAAAAGTCTTAGTGGTTGACGATGACCCCGCTGTATGCGAGTTCTTAAAGCTAGCCATCGCGCCGATGGCTTCGGGAGTGAGTGTCGCCGATAACGCCGCGACCGCGCTGGAAGCCATTGAAAGAGGGAATTTCGACATCATTTTGTGTGACATCTGGATGCCTGGATGTTCCGGCATGGAGCTCTTGTCCCTGGCGCGGCAGTCGAAATGGGATGTGGGATTCATTCTGGACACCGGCCAAGTCCAAATCGAGCAAATCATCGAGGCCCTGCACCTGGGGGCGTCAGATTTCCTCTTAAAGCCCTTTACCATTGGGACCTTGGAGCAGTCTATTGCACGAACCCTCCGTCTGCTCCAAATGGAGCGCGAATCACGCGCTTACCGCACCTCACTGGAAACCAGCATTGAGCGACGCACGCGGAGTTTGATGCAGGCCTTGCGTGAATTGGAGGAAAACTACCAAACCACACTGGAGGCTCTCGCCCATGCCCTGGACGCGCGCGAGCACGAAACCTACGCACATTCTCTGCGTGTACGTGCCTACACGCTCCATCTCGCCCGCCTGGTCAGTTACCCACCGGCACTCATGCCTCCACTCGCTCATGCCGCACTTTTGCACGATATTGGCAAAATTGCGGTGGCGGACTCCATCCTGCTTAAACCAGGAAAGCTCACTGAAAAGGAATGGGTCCAAATGCGCCGGCATGTTTCGGCGGGAGAGGAAATATTAAACCGAATTCCCTTCCTCAGACCCTCCGCACCTGTCGTCCGGCATCATCACGAACGATACGACGGAAAGGGATACCCCAATGGGGTGGCCGAGGAGCAAATTCCGCTCGGAGCGCGCTTATTCTCGCTGGCTGATACGCTGGATGCCATGACCTCCGACCGGGCCTACAGGAAAGCAAGGGGGTTGCCAGAAGTTTATGCGGAGGTCTCCCGCGAGCGAGGCATGCAATTCGATCCGCAGATCGCAGACCTGTTCCTCAAAACGCCGCAGGGAGTGTGGCAGCAGATCCGCGATTCACTCGACGAACGATTGCCCTCCGGCAATGCAGTAACCCCCAAATCACTCGAGCCTTTGCTATCCATCCTGGATCCGAGGTGTGATCCCGCCCTCCCGCATGATCAGCCAAGCGGATTGCAAGTCAAGAACCATTGGCAACTCGGCCCGCGGCCTTAGACCCGGCGCACAAATCGCTTGATGCTTCCGTGGGGCCGCTGCCAGTGCTGCTGTTACTGCATGGGCACGGCCATTACGTACCCTCTTCGGCTGTCTGCAATTCTTGTTGCTTGTGCTTGGGGGGCTTGTGCTTGCGGCTTTCATGGCGCTGGGTCGGCGGAGGCGACCCGATCTCTCTGCGCGCTCGCCGTTTGACTTCCTTTGTGGCTCGGAAAGGCTTCTGCTCTCGTGGACTCATCCAGGACCACCCGGTAGTGTCCTGAGTCAGAAGTACGCTGACAAAGTCTTCCCGTTTCGGATAGCCGTACCGTAGCCCCGGCAGGGGTCCCGCAAGGCGGGATAGCCCAGGGCGCCAGCCCTGGGGGAAGGAGCCCTCACCCCGTCCCGCAGAGCGGGACACCCCTCTCCCGCGCGGGCGGGAGAGGGGACGGGGGAGAGGGAGGGTTCGCATACCCATCCCGCCCTGCGGGACCGTGGCTACCCTCTTTCGCCCCGACAAGTCGGGGCTGACTTCATCAACGAACCTCTGACTCGGGACACTAGCTTACCCTAACCTTCGCCGATTAGACTGGCGGAAGTGTGTCGGAATCGAACCGACCGGTCCACCATAGGCAGACCCGCAGGATTTGAAGTCCCGGACGGACACCAGCCCGCATGCACTTCCGTTATCATTATAGCTTACTGTGT
>Ga0208563_1002283_pt1 | contig 11116 bp, 14 predicted proteins | sample June2015DPH_17_1_2_FD_184717 | JGI IMG/M metagenome (GOLD analysis project Ga0208563, IMG submission 184717) | Peatland microbial communities from SPRUCE experiment site at the Marcell Experimental Forest, Minnesota, USA - June2015DPH_17_150... | ecosystem: Environmental > Terrestrial > Soil >... | reverse complement strand
GCCCGGAGGGCCATAGTCTTTTGACGAACCCGATGAAGCGTGGTTGATGCGAGGATGTTCTCTTCGGGGAGGTTTTTGGAACCGGAATTCACCGGGCCAAGCAAAAACCGTAGCCTTGCGAGCTACGGTTCCTTCCGAGTAGCGGGGCCTGGACTCGAACCAGGGTCCTTCGGGTTATGAGTCAATCTCGAGGATCTGGCACCTTACAGCGAACCGGTTGCCAGATCAACCCTGCTCTCGTCCTCGAGTTCAGCCGCGCCCGCTGGATTGCATGGACTGATCACGGCAGAGTATAAGGAGCAGGTTGCTCCTTGTCAAGAGGAATTGAATCGAGTACCGAGATTGATTGAATCACAAAGGCTGCGAATTGATCCTTGGATAGACGATCAGACTCCATGGTAGGAGCATTGTACGCATCCCTCCCAGGACCATTTTCGGACGGATCAGGTTTTCGGCCAGGACAGCCCCATTGAGTGGGCGAATCAATACCTCATATGAAGAGAGGACAAATTAGCGATTTGGCAGTGTGTTTCCAAGCTGTGTCACCGGACATAGGGAGCAGTCTAGTATGCTCCAGAATTCTTGGAACATCAGCGAAACAGTGGAAACGCTCAACCCTTCTTGACAAATGTGCCCTTCTCCAATTCTTCGAAGGCCGTGCGCAACTCTGCCTCCGTGTTCATGACGATGGGCCCGTACCAGGCAACCTTCTCACGGATGGGACGGCCAGAGATGAGCAGAAGGCGCACGGAGTTGTCTTCGGTGTTGATCAAGATTTGCTCGCCGTCATCAAAGACAACCAGGGTGCGGTCGCCCATCTCGAGGTCGTGCTGCGTGTCAAAGTAGTTGCTGCCTTCGCGTTCATAGGCAAAGGGATCCTTCTCATCACAGAAGGTAGCTTTGCCATCAATGATGTAGGCGAATACTGTGTGCCCAGACGAGGTAGGGAAAGCGAAGCGTGTCTTGGCCGGGACGGTAATATCCAGGTATTGTGGGTCAGTGACGATATCTTCCACCGGTCCATGCACACCGGCTACCTCGCCGCAAATGACGCGCACAATTACGTTGTGTTCCAGTGTAACGACGGGGATCTGTGCACGTTTCACCTCCTGATAGCGCGGATCCATCATTTTATTCGGTTGGGGCAGGTTGGCCCATAGTTGGAAGCCATACATACGCCCGTCGGGGTCGCCCTCCGGCATCTCCTGATGGATAATACCGCTCCCAGCGGTCATCCACTGCACGTCGCCGGCGGTGATTGCCCCGTGGTTGCCCATGCTGTCTCCGTGCTGGACCAGCCCGCGCAGCACGTAGGTGATTGTCTCCATGCCACGATGGGGGTGCCAGGGAAAACCTGGGAGGTAGTTTTTGGGAGAATCGTTTCGGAAATCGTCCAGCAACAAGAACGGGTCGAAGGTGCGGGTATCGCCAAAGCCAAACGCACGGTGCAAATGGACTCCTGCGCCTTCAAGGGTGGGTTTACTTTTATACATTTTGTGGATTTTGCGAGTCTTAATCATTTGATTCTCCTGTGATAAGCTCATCATAGTCCTGGTTTGAAAAGAAGAAGATTATCATCGCCATAGACCTGTGCTGGCCGAAAACCCCGTTCGAGATTATCGGGGACATCCGGCTCGCCCATCGTGCCTGTAGTCATGGTGCAATCCGTTGAGTACCGGAATCGTGATGAGCCGTCCTCGTCTGGGCCAAGCTTGCTGGGGTAGGATCCCACATGGAATCCTCTGCCCAATCCCCTGGTGCGGCCGTGCTCGGTTGAAGTATTCGACGTATTCCTTGATCACCCGATGAAGTTGCCTTTCCCCGACAAACAGGATGTGATCGAGGCATTCTGGCCTCACGCTCTCGAGGAATCGTTCGCAGACCGCGTTGGCCTTAGGAGCGCGGTAGGGCGTCTTCAGCCTGCCCTAAGGCCGCCAGGCCAGGGGACTTCGATGGAGCTTGCATTGGCGACTCGTGCGAAATGGTCGCCATATTTGCTGTCCCGGTCGCGAATCAGATATCGTGGCGCTTCGCCATAAGGGGTGGCTTCCCGCAGCTGTTGGGCGACCCAAGAATCGGTCGGATGGGCAGTGACAGCAAAGTGAACGACACGTCGCGAGCCAAGTTCGATGATGAAGAACGCGTAGATCTGCCGGAAGAACATGTCGATCACAGGGAGAAAGTCACAGGCCCAGACCAGCTGGGCGTGATTCCTGATGAAAGTTGACCAATTCTGACTTGGGGCGGGGTGGGGGCGTGCTAGACGGATGTATTTCTGGATGGTGGCTTTAGCAACTTGGATTCCGAGTTTGATGAGTTCGCCATGAATGCGTTCCCCCGGAACCCGCCTCTGGGGTTCGGCACCCCACAAGCGGTTCTCCCTGGCCATCTGCTGGATCAAGGCGATGGTTTCGCTTGCTACCCTTGGGCGCCCGCCCCGGAAGCGAGATTTGAGCTTCCAGAACAGGCGGAAGCCTTGGCGATGCCAGCGCAGGAGAGTGTCAGGTTTGAGGATGAGGAGGGTTGCCTTCCAACTCCGGACACGACTTGCAAGGAGGACGAGCCAGAGGCGATCGGCTTGGGTGAAGCGTGGTTTATTGATCTGGCGATGGAGGATGATGAGTTGTTGGCGGAGGAGGGCATTCTCAGCGATGAGTTCGGATCTCGGGCGCATGACATCAGGCGCAATGGTGAGAACCAGCGAATGGCGGCAGGGCAGGGTAAGGTGGAGGAAATCCTGTTCCAAGGCATTGAATACGGACTGAACGAGACGAATTAATGGCTTGGCTAAGGAGGACATGCGGATCGATCCCTTGGTAGTCTGTCAGAATCTATCAAGGGAGTCTATTACAGCCCCAATCCCAGCCAATTGCCGGAGGGATGAGGTTTTTGGCCAGGACAGGGAGTGGTTTCTCCGCCAGACGGGAGGTGAGTTCAAGAGGATTGGATGCAGTTCTGTTTTTTTCGCTATTGAATTAAACGGCTTTCCCCGGATCACATCCGGGGAAAGCCTCTCACAGAGTATTAGCCGATCGAACTGGTGCCCCCAAGGGGATACTTTATATAGGTATAATCTCAAAGTTGAGAGGGGGCCGATAACCTGAACTGCCTAGCGGTGAACAATGCTCGTGATCGGACGCGTGCTCTCGGTAATCGACAGCGACGTATCGACCGCTTATGGGATTGCGAAACAGATTCAGCTCATGCCGCTGAACCAGAGTGATGAAATAATAATATGAATAAGACATCCACTTACCTGGCTATACTCGTCGGCGGGGTATGCAGCTATTTCCTCATCAATTCCTTCGTCTTTGGGCATTTCTTTACCAGTTCTAGAAAGATACCTACTGACGTTTTGCAAGGCTTCCTGATTGGCTTCGGACTGGCGTTTGTCACGGCCCAAATTTACGCCAGGATCAAGGCTAAGAAGGTCAACGGCTGGATCACCATGTTCGGATTAGGCGAGCCCGGCAACGGCATGTTCCTGCGAGCCGCGCACGCCCAGTTATTTCCCGGCCCGGTGAACATACCGCAAGAGGCGATGTATTGGTGGACGAACGCAAATGACGCCGGCCATGCGCTCTCCGGAGTGCACGACTACGTCATGCACTTTCCGGCAGGTGGGCTTCCGCCCAACCAAGCCTTCTGGTCGCTGACGATGGGCGATGCGAAAAATCACTTTGTGGCGAATCCGCTCAACCGGTACAGCGTCAGCGACAGATCGCGCCTCGTGCAAAACCCCGACGGTTCGGTCGATATTTTCATTCAAAAAGCCGCCCCCGCAGGCCATGAATCCAACTGGCTGCCCGCGCCTTCGGGCAAATTCATACTCTGGCTGCGCGTGTACATGCCCGGCGAGGCCATTCTCCATGGCGCTTATACAGTCCCGCCGGTTGCCGAAGTGAGATGATATATATGAACTACGAGCATTTGCTTATATTCGGTTCGGTTATGGTCGTGGCATGGTTCCTTTTCACCTACTTTTGGCCGCGCTTGTTGTTGTCCGTGTTCAAGAGGGGGATCCTCGTTAATGGGTTCGGCGACGGCCCCATCCCGGTCAATACGCTCTATACGGAGCCCCCAGCGTTTTTTGCGGATCCTATCCACCCGCCCGACTCGGCCTCAAAATTGGCGACTACTGGTGTGAACCGCGACACGCTCATGACGGCTGGCTGGCTCGATCTCTCAAAAGGACCGCTAGTCTTGCATGTGCCCGACATGGCCGGTCGCTATTACAGCGTGCAGTTCACCGATCCGTCGAAGAACACGAATTTTGCCTACGTCGGCAAACGCGCCACGGGCACGCAGGCAGGCGACTATCTCATTACGAGGCCCGGTTGGAAAGGACAGGTGCCCAGCGGCATGACGCAGATCTCCTCGCCGAACAATTCGGTGCTCGTCTTCGGCCGCGTGCTCGTGGAAAATGACAGCGACTTGTCGACTGCCTATGCTCTTTCGAAGCAGATACAACTGACACCCCTGAGCGGCTGGCAACCCAGCCAGCCTGTGGCTTGAAAGGGTATAGCATAGAAATACTGGCCTGCGTTTTGTAATGCAAGCTATCGGGTGGCATATAAGATAGCGTTCAACCGAAAAGCGGGAACAACCAATTAAGAAGGTGAATTATGCTAAAGCCAGTTCTCTCGTAGGGTTCATCACGTTCCAATCAATAACAGATAATGCTCACTGTTGGGCAACCAGATCGCAAAATCCGCCATATAAGGCGGATTTTTTCATCCTTGAAATCTCAGGTTTCCACTTCGAAATTACATGCTTCTGAGAATTTTATTGGAAAAAATGTAATGTATGGAACATATGGATTATATGTTCCAATGCCCCCAAGTGGATTCGAACCGCTGTTCTTGGCTTGAGAGGATCACATGCCGAATCATAAATTAACCAGATGCCTTTAGGGGACTGTTTCAGAAAATTGTGGCGTAACAGCTTGCCAGCGTTTCAGATGAATCCACGCAATCTGTACAATTCAAAAATCAATTGAATCACAATGCCGAATGCTACCGTGACTAGGGCGGGGATGCGTTCCCTCCCTCGTTTGCGCAAGACCAGCGCCAGGGCCCACAGGCCTGCGCAGACCATTCCCAAGAGTCCTGCCAGGGGCCACAATCCCCATAAGCCGACCAGGACCCTGGCATCTGCGCCGCCCAGCCAGTTGAAGTACCAAACGCTCAAGACGAAGAAGCTGATAGTTAGCGGGAGAAAATCCAGGCGCACGGCGCGGAATATGGCTGACCCGAAACCCATCACCAACAAAGGCCAGGTCAGCCAATCTGCCACTTCACGTTTGCTCCAGTCCTGCAGGCCTGTGGTAGCCGAAAACTCCATCCCAGCCTGTCGGTAGTGGAAGAATCGGCAAAAGCCCGACGGGCACGAGCCCTGTCGAAAATGAGCATAGCAGGGGCGCTCCCAAGGAAGTAGGACCCGGGATCGGGAGGATGCGACTGCAACATGCCATAATCGAGGCCCTCCGAGCCTCGTTTCTTCACCCGTAACCGGAGTTGATTCAAACTACGAGCCTCCGGCCTATCGGCCCGACGATCCGAGGTCGACATGGAATCTGACCCCCTCTGATTAGGACAGGGACCAACGATCGGGCGGTTACGAGCCCTACGAGCTGCCTAGAGATTGCGATCGCAGATCTCGCTTAGATTCCGCTGGATCTGCGACTCGACACCGTGGGGTTAAAGACAGAACCGAGGCTGAAACGCCTCGGTTTTGGCGTGAGGTAGCGGGGGCTGGACTCGAACCAGCGACCTCCGGGTTATGAGACTTCGTCCACAGGTGCCAGCCTCAGCGCCCTTTCTTGCGCTCCCGAGGCTGCCTACTGACCTCTGATTGAAACGTGCCTGGCGAATCACGATCGCGAATTGATCGAAAGGGTACCTCTTGGGGGGCGTGTTTGTCAATCCTTCGACATTGATTTCGACATTGATTGAACCCCGGAGGCTGCTAATAGATCACTAGATAGACGGTTAGAATCCATGATAAGAGCATTGTGCACGTCCAATCCACGGCCATTTTCAGATGGATAGTGTTTTTGGCCAGGACAAGGGGAGACCCAAACTGGGATGACGTATAATCATTCTAAGGGGGCATTCCTGTCAGCTGAGGATACTGCAGGAGGCAGCTATGCCATTTGGATTGCAGCCATGGCACCTGATCGTGATTGCCGTTGTGGCGCTGCTGGTCTTTGGACCCTCACGCCTCCCTGACATCGGGCGCGGAATGGGCCGAGCTCTCAGAGAGTTCCGCAACGGGACCAAGGAGATGACTGAATCCTTCCGCGAGGAGATCAGCCAAAATCCGGGCACCCCTTCCACCTCGTCCCCCGCGACCAGCTCTGTGAATCCCCCGGCGCCCAGTGGTCCCTTTTGCAATCAATGTGGTACCGCAAACCCTGCCGGAGCTCGCTTCTGCAGCAACTGTGGTGCGCAGCTAGCAGCGTAATGCCCATTCTGCCTGTCGCCAAGATCGGGCCGCCATGCCCGAGAGATGGGCATTGGAGATATCCGGTGGGCCTCCATGGTTGAAAAACGGATGACCTTCCTGGAGCATCTGGAGGAGCTCCGCACCCGGATTCTCATCTCCGCGCTGGCGATCTTAGTTGTCACGGCAGCCGGGTTCTTCTTTTCGGACCCCATCCTGAAGCTTCTGTTGTTGCCCTCGGGTGGCCTTCAGCTGAGGGCCTTTGGTCTCCTCGACGGCTTCATGATCAAATGGCGCATTGCCCTGTACACGGGAGTGGTGATCTCCTTCCCGGTCTGGGCATACGAACTGTACAGTTTCATCTCTCCTGGCCTGATGCCCAATGAAAGGAAGATCCTCTTCCCCCTGCTGGGAGGATCGCTGGTGCTCTTCCTGCTGGGCGCCGCCTTTGGTTTCTACCTGCTGTTGGGCATGATCCGGGTGTTGATCGCCCTCTACCCGAAGGAAGTTCAATTCCTGCCCTCCGCGGACGACTACATCTCCTTCGTGACCTTCTTCCTCCTGGCCTGCGGCCTGGCCTTTCAGTTGCCGACGTTGATCGTCATCCTGGTCCAACTTCGCATTCTCAATTCCAATTTGTTGAGGAAGCAGCGGCGCATCGCATACTTTGCGCTTTTTGTTTTTGCCGAGATCATCACCCCCGTTTCGGATCCGATCGTGGCCCCGCTCACGGTCATGATTCCCCTGATTATCTTGTATGAAGCCAGCATTTTCCTGGCCGTGCGCATCGAAAGGCGGCGCCCAGTTCCAGGCCTGGCGAGGTCTGGCCCGTAGGGAAAAGGGAGTGGCGGTCACCCAGGAGGCTCTTCTGGGGCGAGTCGCCCCGATCGCATCTGTCTCAACCGCCCATCACCGCCTTCAGACCAAAAGAGGCACCATCGCCGCAGGAGGCCATGGGGCGCCCTCGCCGTCCGGTCAAGGGGTGACCCGTCAACCCAGCGAGGACGGGTCCCTGGTTCATTGCGGGACGTCCAGGATGAGTGCCGACTCTCGATCCAGGATCAAACCAGAGGGCGCGCGAAGCTCGCGCAGGTCTATCCGGGCCGGCTCGCTGGCGAGATAGCTTTCACACCCTCGTGGGGCGCCCCCTCAAGGATCCCCGCTCCTGGGCAGCAGGAGTGAAGCCTGTGCACATTCGACCCATGCAGCCGGACGACCTGGAGTTCGCCTGCCGCTGCGCAGGACAGGAAGGCTGGAGAACCGAGACCAGCCCCGAGTTCCAGGCGGACCTTGAATGTGATCCATTGGGTTGTTTTGTCGCCGAGGAGTCGCAGGGGCCTGTCGGCCTGTGTATTTCCGTCGCCTATGGCGCCGTGGGCTTTCTAGGCGAGTTGATCGTCCTGCCCTCGCACCGCCGAATTGGAATTGGGTCGGCCCTTTGCGAGCGCGCGCTGAGGCATCTCAAAGATCAAGGCACCGAAAGCATATTCCTTGATGGGGACGAGAACGCCATACCTATGTATGAGCGGTTCGGGTTCCGCAAGCTCTTCCGCCGTCCTCGCTTTGCGGGACCAGTTGCCTATGGCTCGGACCGAGCCGTCCGGGGAATGCTGGTGAAGATCTGCCTCGGGTGGAATCGCTGGACCGGGGTACCTTCGGAGCAGATCGATCTTTCTTCCTTCGCAGGAACTTCGCGCTCTACCCGGAGCTGTGTGCCGTTCTTGAGGACCGCGGGCAAATCCTCGGGTTTGTCATGGGCCATCTGGGTTCTGAGTGTGTAGCCGTGGGACCCTGGATAGCGTCCCCCGACCTGGTTCGGCCCGGGAGGCTCATCGAAGGCTTGGCGGCAACGTTGAGGGGAACGAGCGTCAGCCTGGGGATTCTGGGGAGCAATGCGCGGGCAACTCAAGAGGCTCACGCGCTTGGACTGGAAGAGTCAAGCGGAGAGACCTGGCGAATGGTGTGCGGGCCTGCTGGCCACCTCGAGGATGAACGCTGGGTTCTTGCCATTGGATCACCGGCGCGCGGATAGCAAACCACCGGGTGAGGAGTCAGATCCCGTTCAGGTTGCCCGCGTCTGCGAGCGACCCTCGGTCCCGACCCCATCCCGTCGAAGAAGAGAGGCAGGCTTCATCCCCGTTCGGTGCGGACCTGGGGGCCTATCTGGGAAGCCTATCCCTCCTTCACCTGACCCTCCGCACAGAGCCGTCCGTGCCTTCCTGATCGAACCGGGCGCGGGAGGCCTGACTAGTGACTGTTCATCCTCTGAAAGATTTGATCCAGATCTTCCCGTGAGCCCCTGCGCAGCCATTGCGCCTGCCCGATCGCCAACTCATATTCATCCTCGGCCAAGCCTTTCAGGGTGGCAGTCGCGACCTCCTCGGGCGGAATGCCTCTTTCCGCTTGCCCTCGGCCTTGCCGGGCGCCCCTGTCCAAGTTCGTATCCACCGTCGGGGGAATCACCTCAAAGACTCTCACCGACGTGTCCCTCAACTGGTGTCGCAGGGACAAGCTGAAGGAGTGGATCGCCGCTTTCGTTGCGCAGTAGACCGGCATGATCGCCAAGGGGATGAAGCCTAACCCGGAGGAGACGTTGACGATCGCGGCCGACTCCTGCCTCATAAGATGAGGGATGAATAGAGCGGTGAGATGCACCGGTCCGAGAAGATTGACCGTGATCTCATCCTCTCCCGCCCGGAGGTCCTCCGCTCCCTTGCGGAAGTCGATCTGCCGCTGAATACCCGCGTTGTTGACCAGGATGTTTAGGTCCGGGAAACCTCGCGTCGCCCAATCCAGCAGGGATTGCCTCCCGGCCGTGTTGGCGACGTCGCACTGCAGAGTGTTCAGCTTGGGCAGCTTGCGCCGCGCCGCGTCCAAGACCTCTTTCCGTCGGCCACAGATCAAGACTTGATTGCCCTCCTTCAAAAGGACCCCAGCCAAGGCAAGACCGATCCCGGTGCCGCCACCCGTGATCAAGATCGTGTTTCCTGTGGTCTTCATCCCTGCCTCCGGACTTCAGTAGAAAAGCCACCCTTCGACCCATCCTGCCAGGAAGAGAAGCATTGGGCTTCCTGCTTCGAAAGAGCAGCGAAGCTGGCTCCGACTGGCCGGACATGTCCCGGGTCTTGTGGGATGGTCCGTGGTTGGTCAGGCTGCCAGCCGCCTTGCCTCACTCACTTTTTCCGGGATCGCGGCCTTGGCCCATGCCTCCGCATTGTGCGGAATCATACCAGCCATGCCTGGCCGACCTCCAGGAACGCAGGAGGCACGGTGCCGGCCCGCGTCGCCTCCCCCGGCCTCCGCCCGCCATCGGGCCGGTCAAGGGATTCTTTCCCGGCGACTCGGAAGCGGCCGCAGTGGGGATCCGCAGACTCACGTCCAGCGCAGTGTTCGGATTCTCGTCGGCCTGGGTCCCCGAGATGCCGATGCCTGGGAGGGACCTGCGGCGCAGAAGGCCCAGACGCCCCGTGCGCTTGGACCCTTTATCCCTCAGAAAGTGCGATGCATGTCGGCATCTCAGGAGAGCAGGATGCTCAACGCTACCGCCAAGTTGGGGTGTCCGGGCGCCAGCACAGACCTCGACATGGCGGCACCCGCCTATGACGTTGCCTCCAGTTTCTGTTGACAGTCCAGCTGGGGACTTGCTTTGGAAGGGAGGGTTGAGGGAAGGCCGTCCATCTGAGGCGCAACGGACGGATCAGGAAGACCGAGCGGCCCTGGCCTGGAATCCAGGGCCGCTCCAGGTATCTGCGCTAGGTCAGGTCAGGACCCGATCCCGCGTTTCATTTCGTCATACTGCTCTTTGGTGATTTCCCCTCTGGCATAGCGGCGCTTCAGAATCTCGATCGGCGTTTCAGAAGCCGGGGGAAGTACTCCGCCTCCTGCGCCGCGTCCCCCCGGCTGCACCAGCGAGACCACAGCCAGGACGATCAGCAGGAAGAAAAGAAATGTCACCAGGGTACCAGCCAGCCCGAATCCACCCATCCTGTAGGGACCCATCATGCCCCGGTAGCCATACGCGAGAGGAGCCCGGGTTGCCAGCGGGACAATTACCGCAGCGGCGGCTCCCAGTACGAGAACCACGACGAGCACGATGAGAACGATCGATACCGCCTTGCTCATATCCGCTACCTCCTGAGTTCCCTGGCACGTCCAGTGACGTGCCAGGCAGCACCGTTTGCAACTGTTTCTCTACGGGGATGCCTCCGCCTCCGGGTGAAACGAGCCTTCACTCAGGCGGTTGGCCGCACCCCCAGAGTGAGGGACAGGTCCATCTGTTTTCCGTTTCTCTGGACCGTCAGGGTGATCGTCTGCCCAGCTTCAGTCGAGCCAGCCACATACGTGAGCAGGTCGTCCATGCCGTGGATCGCGGTTCCATTGATCGCGGTGATGACATCTCCTCCCACGCGCACCACCTGCCCGTTCAGCGTGACCGACTGACTGCTGCCCAGCAGTCCGGCCTTGGCCGCCGGCCCACCAGGGGCGACGTCCTCGATAAGGGCACCTCGAGCGTTTGGATTCAGCCCCATGGCCTGTGCGAGAGCGGGGGTCAGGGTCGTGCCGCTGATCCCAAGATAGGGGGTTTGGTGCTGACCCGTCTGGATCAATGAGGGAACCACCTTGCTCACGATGCTCGCCGGGATGGCGAAGCCGACCCCCGACGAAGACTGCG
>Ga0208563_1002263_pt1 | contig 11193 bp, 7 predicted proteins | sample June2015DPH_17_1_2_FD_184717 | JGI IMG/M metagenome (GOLD analysis project Ga0208563, IMG submission 184717) | Peatland microbial communities from SPRUCE experiment site at the Marcell Experimental Forest, Minnesota, USA - June2015DPH_17_150... | ecosystem: Environmental > Terrestrial > Soil >... | reverse complement strand
GCGGCGCCAACCCTTTCTCAATTCTCAAGTAGTCGAGAAAGCTGGAGACCACGCGCGGGTTAGTTTCCGAAGCCATAATGGGGAACGCGTAAGTATGCGCGTTATCGGACTCTAGGGAAAGTGATGAAGCGGGTCCCAAGTACAGGCCCGTCACGCGGACGTCGTCTGTTACGCCTGGCCGGCACTATGCAGCAGGTCGACCGCGTAGAGTGCTCCTTCCGGCGTTTCCTCATGCTTGAAATAAGCGAAAACATTGCACCCGGCGGCCATGTGTTCCGCGATGCGTCCGAGCATGCCTCGTCGCTCATCCGCAGTGTAATTCGGCTTGCGGAATCTGTAATAGACGAACGTCCCGGTAACCACATCCGGCGTAGTTCGCTCTTCGGTCTCCGCAACGCAAAGTGCGACGCCGTGCGATTTCAGCAGCTCCCAAGTGGAATCGGCGAACCAAGAATCGTGGCGAAACTCAAATGCCGACGGCAAGGTGCGCGGCAACAGCGCGAGGAAATCCTTGAGCAGCACTGCATCTATTTTCAGATTTGGCGGCAACTGGAATAGCACTGGGCCAAGCTTTCCGGCGCTGGCCAGCGGTTCAATCGTGGAAAGGAATCGCGGCAGGAACTCTTCGGTTCCCTTCAAACGCTTGATGTGAGTGAGCACCTGGTGCGCTTTGACTCCGAAGCGAAAGTGCAGGGGGGTTTCCTGAATCCAGTTCTGGATCGTGCTCTCCTTCACCAGTTGCCGAAAAGTAAAGTTGACCTCGACCGTATTCAGTTGTGTCGAGTAATGTCCGAGGAACTTTTTCTGCGCGAGTTTGGCCGGATAAAAGTCAGGCTTCCAGCTGGGGTAGGCCCATCCAGAAGTCCCAACAAACAGTTGAGGCATGGCGAAGTCTCGAGGAAAATCTAGCGAACGGGATTATACCTTGCGTCGCGCCTTGCGCGATGGGTGAGCTTTAACGGCTTTTCGAGCGGCGGGGCGGCGGGCCCGCTTTGGCCTCTCTTCCGCTTGAGCAGCGATCGAGATCGGCGCCGCCGCCTGTTCAGCTTCCGGGGCCGCAACTCCCTTGAGGTCCGGCAAACGCTGCTTCAATTCGTTTAGAGGGGCGAACAAGTCGCCCATCTTCTCTACCCGCGCAACCGTTTGTCGCGCTTCAAATACCAGCAGGTTTGCATCTTTCTTCTTCAGAGCGCGTTCGACCTCCTCCCAGGTTACTGGTGTTGAAACTGTAGGATGCTCTCGAGCCCGCAGCGAATATACGGCTACGGTGGTTTTGTGCTCGTCGTTCTGGCTCCAGTCGACGAAAACCTTCCCGGTTCGAATCTGTTTCTTCATGTCGGACACAACCATTTCAGGATGGTCGTGTTCGAGCAGTTGCGCCAGCGCGTGGGCAAAGTTCTTCGTCGATTCGTAGTTAGCAGGAGTGTTCAGTGGAACGTAAATCTGCAGCCCCTTGGAACCCGAAGTTTTCGGAAAACTCTCCAATTCAAAATGCTCAAAAACCTCACGCAACCATAATCCCACCTGGCAGCATTGCACGATATTGGCGGGTGGCCCAGGATCAAGATCGAACACCATCATCGTTGGACAAGTAATATCTTTCGCCAGCGCGAGTGAAGGATGCAATTCGATAGCCGCCAGATTCGCCAGCCAGACCAGCGTCGGCAGATCGTTGGCAAGAATGTAATGGACCGTGCGATGATTTCCTTCGCTCCAGATCGGAACCGTCTTCACCCACTCCGGCCGGTGCTGCGGCGCGTTCTTCTCGTAGAAAAATTCTTCGTCCACCCCGTTGGGATAGCGCTTGCGGGTGAGTGCGCGTCCCGCCAAATGAGGCAAAATCGCCGGCGCAATACGGACGTAGTAGTCGATCACCTGCTGCTTGGTAAAACCCGTGGCGGGATACAAAACCTTTTCCAGATTCGACAGCTTGAGCTGCTTGCCTTGAATCTCAATGCCCGAATCCATTGCGTGAGCTCCAGCAGGCATTGTGCCTCAAACCACGCTCAGCGCCAAATACGGGTCTCCCCCTACACTGTCGCTGGAATGAACGTACTCCCTGGTTTGACAACCTCCCTGCCCTCCACGTAATTTCAAAACTTCTGCCCCTCATATTCGTCTAACCATGGCTGTCGACGCATATCTGTCTGATCTTCTGGAGGTCCGATGAAATATCGCATGCTAAGGCCCCTAGCTTTGGTACTGCTTTTAACGGCGCTTGCGGCCGCTCAGGACGTGGCGTCTTTCGAAAAGCGCATCACGGTAAAGAAACTGCCAAACGGGCTCACGCTCCTTATCTGCGAGCGGCCTGAGGCGCCGGTTTTCTCCTTCTTCACTCTGGTTGATGCGGGCTCCGCTCAGGACCCCATGCGCCAGACCGGTCTGGCCCACATGTTCGAGCATATGGCCTTCAAAGGCACGGACAAGATCGGCACCACCGACTACGCTGCCGAGAAGCCTGCGCTGGAAAAAGTCGAGACCGCTTATGCCGCCTACATCGCGGAGCGCGACAAGACCGTCGGCCGCGACGAGGCCAAGTTAAAGCAACTGGAAAAAACCTGGAAAGACGCAATTGCCGCAGCCGACAAGTACGTCGTGCCCAACCAGTTTGGCAAGATCGTCGAGCAGAACGGCGGGCAGGATCTCAACGCCTTCACCGATTACGACGAGACTGGCTACCACTACTCGCTTCCCTCGAACCGTCTGGAACTGTGGGCTTATCTCGAGTCTGAGCGTTTTCTTCACCCGGTGCTGCGCGAATTCTACAAAGAGCGCAACGTTGTGATCGAGGAACGCCGTCTGCGCACTGACAGTAACCCCGTCGGCCGTTTGCTTGAACAATTCGGCGCCGCCGCATTCGAGGCCCATCCCTATCACCGGCCCACCGTAGGCTGGATGTCCGATTTGAATTCTTTCTCGGCCACCGATGCGAAGGAGTTTTTCGACGAATACTACGTCCCCGCGAACATGGTGGTCGCGGTTGCCGGGGATGTAAAAGCTGAGCAGGTGATGCCGATTCTCGAGAAGTATTTCGGCCGTCTCCCCCCCAGCCACAAGCCTGATGAAATTACCACCACCGAGCCTCCGCAGAATTCCGAGCGTAGAGTCGAATTGAAGGAAAAGACCCAGCCACTTTATCTTGAGGGCTATCACCGGCCCGATTACAGATCCAAAGACGACGCCGTGTACGACGCCATCACCGATCTCATGTCGGAAGGCCGCACCTCTCGCCTCTATCGCGCCTTGGTGCGTGACAAGAAGATTGCATCGTTCTCCGCCGGATTCACCGGGCTGCCCGGCATTAAGTACCCGCACCTTTTCGCCTTCTATGCTTTCCCACTACCCGGTCACACCACGCAGGAAGTGGCGGACGCAATTCACGTTGAGATCGAGCGCCTGAAAAAGGAAAACATCAGCGACGACGAATTGAAGATGATCAAAACTCGTACCAAGGCCAACCTCATCCGCAGCCTGGGAGACAATGAGGGACTGGCAAACCAGTTGGCGACCTACCAGACTCGCTATGGCGATTGGCGCGAGTTATTCCGCTCCGTGGACCGCATCGACAAAGTTACGAAGGCCGACATCCGGCGGGTAGCCAATGAAACCTTCAACGACACTAATCGCACTGTGGGCGTGATCGAAACCTCCACGGGCGCCGTACAGAGCGGTGAGCAAGGCTCTGGCGGTCAAGACTCCGGCAACCAAGCCTCGTCGGATCAGGGAGGTGCGCAATGAAGAACCTGCGGAGCATTATTTGGTTGATTCTGGTAACCGCCGCCACTGTTGCGTCGATTCCCCGGGCCACTTCGCAAGCTACCGACTGGAAGCAGATTCCGATTCCGACTCTTCCCAGTTTCCATCCGCCGCAGCCCAAGCGCGTCCAGCTCTCTAACGGCATGGTGATCTTCCTGCAAGAAGATCACGAACTGCCGCTGATCAACGGCTCAGCGCGCATTCGCGGCGGATCGAGCAACGAACCCGCCGCCAAAGTCGGGGTGGTCGATCTGTTTGGCGAAGTCTGGCGCACGGGAGGAACGAAAGCGCAAACCGGCGATCAACTCGACGACTTCCTTGAAGTGCGCGCCGCCAAAGTGGAAACCGGTGGCGGCATCGATTCCACCACCATCAGTTTGTCCTGCCTGAAAGGTGATTTCGACGACGTTTTCAAGGTCTTCGCCGACCTGCTACAGCATCCTGAGTTTCGCGCTGACAAGCTCGACTTAGCGCAGAAGCAGGCCGATGACAGCATCTCGCGGCGCAACGACGAGATCGGAGAAATTGCCGCACGCGAAGCCGCCAAGCTCGCCTATGGGGCCAACAATCCTTACGCGCGTGAGCCCGAATACTCGACCATCGCTGCCATCACCCGCCAGGATTTAATCGATTGGCACAAGACTTACGTTCATCCCAATCACATCATCCTGGGTATCAGCGGCGACTTCGATTCCGCAACCATGGAAGCCAAGCTGCGCGCTGCGTTTGAGTCATGGCCCGCAGCCGCCGAGCTTCCGAAAGACGAAGTCAAGTTCCAGCCGGCGCCGGCAGGCTATTACCTCATTCCAAAAGAAGACGTAAATCAAAGCAGCATCCACATGGTGGCTCTCGGTACGACGCGCAACAACCCGGACTACTATGCCATCTCCGTATTCAACGAAGCGTTCGGCGGAGGATTCTCTTCGCGCTTGTTCAATGACATCCGCACCAAACGCGGTCTAGCCTACAACGTAGGTGGCGGCATTGGCACCAACTTCGGCCATCCCGGCATCCTGCAATTTGTCGCGGGAACCAAAAGCCAAAGCACAATCGAGTCTATCCAGGCGCTCGACGAAGACATCGACAATGTGACCAAGAATCCCATCAACGAAGATGAGATCAAGCAAGCCAAAGACGCGATCCTCAACGCATTCATCTTCCGCCTCGACTCGCCCGATAAAGTTCTCGCCGAGCGCATGACATACGAGTTCTATGGATATCCCGCCGACTGGCTCGACAAGTATCCTGCGGAAATACAGAGAGTAACGGCAGCGGATGTCAATCGCGTAGCAACGAAATATATCCATCGCGATCAACTCGCCGTGCTGGTGGTCGGCAATACAAAAGAGTTCGACAAACCTCTCTCGTCCCTCGGGCCGGTAAAGGAAATCGATATAACCATTCCGCCTCCGCCCGGAGTGAAGGAGGCGGCGAAGGAAGAGGTAAGTACCGCGCCCATCGCGTCGAACGAAGAAGGCAAGGCACTGGCGGCGAAAGTAGTCGCTGCCATGGGTGGCGAGGCGAAACTGGCGGCCATCAAGGCCGTTAAGGCGGATCTCACTCTCACCCAGAAAACCCCCCAGGGCGATTTCCCGATGCAAATGGAAACCCTAATCGTCTTCCCCGACCATTTGCACGCCGAAATGCAAACCCCCAACGGTGCTGTAACAATCGTGGCCACACCGGACGCGGCGTTTGTGGATCTTCCTAATGGAGCCGTTCAGAACTGGCCCGAGGAACGAAAAAAGGAAACGCTCGAGCAGATCAAGCGAGACCCGATTTTCATCGCAGCCCACTCGAAGGATCCCAACGTGTTCTTCCATGCTGCTGGGACCGAGAAAGTTGGCGACGTCGACACTCGCATTGTGGACGTGAACGCCGCCGGCGCCGCCATCCGCTGGTTTGTCGACCCCCAGACCGGTCACATTTTAAAAGAGACCTACAGAACGATTGGCCAGAGTGGTCCCGTGCAGGGCGAAACCGACTTGGACGACTGGAAGCCGGTGAGCGACCTGAATCTTCCGATGCTGCGCCACAACAAGCAGAATGGCCAGGATTCCAGTACAGCTCAGTACCCGGCGCTGGAATTGAATCCAACCATTGACCCAAAGCTTTTCGAAAAGCCCGCCGAAAAACCCTCGGCTCAGCCGTAGCGCGAAGCCATTTGCGACGGTGTACAATCCCGGCCCGAAGGAGTCAGAGCCTTGGTGATGCCTCCGTCCGGTACGTTCAACTACCTCGCCGTCGTTCCTGCGAACTTCCTGGAGGATCGATCATCCCCGTGGCCCGTTCAGCTTTCAAGATGACAGGCACAGCTGAACTGGCGCGCGTCTGTATCCCTCTTGACCGCCTTCTCGTCGGCCTCTAATATAGGCGAACAAACGACGAATAACCAATGATTACCTCCCCGTTGTTTCCCCTTCCTGAGAAGTCGCCGCTCGTCGGTATCGCCCGCCTCGCATCCGAGGGCGAATCGCTTCGCGAGGGCCACCATGTTGAGTACTTCACCCTGCCCACTCGTTCCCTGCTGAACCGCTCTACCAGCCGACGCGGTCTCCCGTTCACCTGGACCATCAATCCATACCGCGGCTGTGAATTCGCCTGCAAATACTGCTACGCCCGCTACACCCACGAGTTCATGGAAATGCGCGATGGCGTGGAGTTCGAGCAGAAAATCTATGTGAAGCAGCATGCTGCGGAACTACTGCGCCACGACTTGCGTCGAGTCAGGCCAGGGGAAGCCATTGCACTCGGAACCGCTACCGATCCCTACCAACCAGCAGAGCGCCGTTATGAAATTACGCGCGGAATCCTGCAGGAATTTGCCCGTCATCGAGGCTTCGAGCTGGGCATCGTCACCAAATCAAATCTCATCGTTCGCGATCTCGATCTCTTACGCGAGGTCGCGCTGAACAACTCGCTATCGATTCACGTCACCGTAACAACGATGAATGTGGAACTGGCGCGAATTCTGGAGCCGCGCGCGCCTCGTCCGGACTCGCGAATCGATGCAGTCCGCCAACTTAGCGAAGCTGGAATCAACGTAGGCGTCAGTTCGTCACCGGTCCTGCCCGGCATCACGGATTCACCCGCGGGACTGGAGGATGTAGTGCGCGCCGCCGCTGCAGCCGGAGCCCACCACATTTTCGCCGGACCTCTTTTCTTGAAACCATGTTCGGCGGCGGTTTTCCTTCCCTTCCTCGATCAACATTTCCCTCATTTGGTCGAGAACTACCGCCAGCGTTATCAGGACCGCTCTTTCTTGCCGCCTTCCTACGGCAAACGCATAGCGCAACTCATAGCACAATTCCGCCAGAAGTATGGCATCAAACGTGCCGACCCGCGGGGAACGATGTATGCCAACAAGTGGCCGGTTCGGGCTTTGGACGAACAGTTGGCGCTGTTCTAGATTTTTCAATTCGCGATTTCCAATTGCCTGGTTGCTCGGACAGTTGGCGATCGGAAATCGACATTCGGAAATCTTGCTGCGCGCTTCTTCTATAATCACTGAATCTCATGGCAACTGCCTCCCCACCAGCCTCCGCTCAACGCCCTCCTCTGGGAGTGCGGCTGCAGAGGTTTTGGCGGCGCGTCACTGAGGGTCTCGAGCTCACGCAACTCTGGTCGCAGTTCGAAACCGAAGCCCGCGCCAGTTACCGCCTCTATTCCCGCGACGTTGCCGCCAAGACTCCCGACGATCTCACCCAGCGCGGACGCCGCCTGCACATCGTCAAGGAATTTTTCTGGGCCGTTCTGGAGAAACTTTCTCCCGCACGGCGCGTCCTGCTGCTGGCGGCGATGATCATGCTGGTTTTCCCCAGTAGTGGTTTTAGTTATCGCGGCGGCGACCACGAGTTGCACGTTGTCGAATTCGACTTCCATTTCTGGGGCGGTCTGCTAATGTTCGTGCTGCTCATGCTGGAAATTGCCGACCGCGTCGTGATGAAACGCGATTTGCAAATTGCGCGCGAGATCCAGACGTGGTTGCTCCCCGGGGCACCACCGCAAATTCCCGGAATCTCAGTCGCCTATGCTACCCGCCCCGCCAACACCGTCGCCGGGGACTACTACGACGTCTTTCCACGCCCCGGCAGAACCAGCGAAGAAAATCGCGTAGTGTTCGCCGTAGCCGACGTCGCCGGCAAGAGCATTCCTGCAGCCATGCTCATGGCCACGTTTCAGGCTAGCCTCAAAACGCTATCAACAGCTCAGGTTGCCCTGCCCGAACTGGTCGCGAACATGAATAAGTACGCTTGCTCTAACAGTCAGGGCGGATTGCGCTTCACCACCGCATTTCTCTCCGAATACGACGGGGCCCGGCGCATTTTCACCTACATCAACGCGGGTCACAATAATCCGATTTTGCGTCGCAGCAATGGGTTGATCGAGCGCTTGGACGTCGGCGGGTTGCCCCTCGGTATTCAGCCCGAAGCCAAATACGAGTCTGCGAGCGTGGCTCTCGCCCCCGGCGATTGGCTGATTGTCTTCACCGACGGATTGGTCGAGGCCGAAAACGCTCACCAGGATGAATACGGTGAAACCCGCTTGCTCAGTGCAATCGCGGCGGGCACCGCATCGACTCCCGCAGAAATGCTCAATCGCCTGATGGCGGAACTAGATTTATTCGTGGGCAACACCCCGCAGCACGATGACGTCACCTGTTTGCTGGTAAAAGCGGAATGAGGACGATCACCGCTTACCACGCCAAGTAGAAGTGACACAGCGTGAATCATTGTCAAGAACACCGTTTCCCGGGACGCTCGGGCTAATTCTTTTTCATCGTCCGCGGCCACGATGACGTGACTGCTGATCAGAGCCGCCTTGCGCCTGCGGTCTCGGCCGCATTTCTAATCGGGCTTGATCCCGACTGAGACCAGAACCTTCGCGGCCGACTGCTGGGCTTGAGCGAAATCGTGAGAAATCCGCTGGGCCTGTGCGCAGGCCTCGTCTGCCTCCGTTGTGTGACCAGCTCGGCGTAAGGCCTGTCCCAGCAGGAGATAGCCCACATCGGTGGGTTCGACCTTTATCGCATGAGAAATCTGCTCCACCGCGAACCTGAAATCACCGTCCCGTTCTGCCAGCAAGCCGCTGCCGACGAGAGCAGCACCGTTGTCAGGATTCTCCTTCAGTGCGTAGGCGTAGCTCATCTTTGCGCGGGGGATGTCACCCATCTGCGTGAAGGCTGAACCCAGCAGGTTCAGGGCAACGGCTCGCGTATTAGAATCCGGCGAATTGTCTAGGGCCTGCCTGTATTGCTCAATTGCCTCCTGCACATGACCATGGGTTTGCTCGTAGAAACCGAACCTAACCATCTCCGCCGCGGAATAGGCATGTAGACTCTCGGCTGCATTGAACTCAACCATTGCTTCTTTCACCCGACCCTGATCCGCCAGAGCATGCCCGAGGGCGTCGTGCGCCGCATAGTTCCGCTGGGTGACGCTCAGTGTGTGTCTCCAGAGACTCTCGCTGTCATGCCAATATGCAAGCTGATGACGGCTCACTATGCCAAGGGTGAACAAGACCAAAACTGCAGGTACTCCTAACCATACAGCCGAGATCTTCCGCTCCTGTGCCGTCTCTGCCACCCCCCAAATCACGCACACAAACAGGCCAATGTAAGGTAAGTATGCATAACGGTCGGCCATCGCCTGCGTGCTGACCTGGACCAGGCCGATTACCGGGACCAGCGTACCCAGGAACCAGAACCAACCTACCACCAGATAACGATGATCCCGCCAGCGCAGGACAAGGCCAGTGGACAGGAGCAACACCGCGGCAGAGGCCAGGATTTCCCAAATCGGAAGAAGGCGGCCCGGATGCGGATACGGCACCGCAAGCCGCACCGGCCAAAAAGCCTTCCCTAGATAGCGCACATAGGCCACGGCTGAGTTCCCGAACCGCACCCAAGCGGGTACGTCTCGTAACGCCTGGCCGCCCCTTTGAGCCACCAATGTGATCACACCGCTACCCGCCGAAAGCAGCAACAACGGTACCTTTTCCAGAAACAGGAACGAGAACGATCGCGGAACCAGCCCGCCTGGCAGATTTTCGGCAGGAAGTCCACCACCCATTCGCCGCAATGGCCAGTAGTCCCATAACAACAGCACGAACGGCAGCGTGATGATCTCAGGCTTCGCCATCAATCCCAGCGCGAATAGAACGGCCACTACCGCATACCTTCTCACGCTAGCGCGGCGCACATACCATCCATAGGCATGCAAGGTGAACAAGAAGAAGAACATGCTGAGCACGTTCTTCCGCTCCGCCGCCCACGCCACGGACTCAACATTTACAGGGTGGAGAGCGAATAACGCCGCGACCATGAAGCTGGGCCAGGTCAATCCCGTGGCGCTCTCCAACAGCAGAAACAACAAGATCGCATTCACCGCGTGCAATAGAACGTTTACATAGTGGTGACCAGCGGGGTTCAGTCTGAACAGCTGGCAATCGAGAGCGTGCGACAGCCAGGTCACCGGATGCCAGTTGGCGCAGTCACGGCTCGTGAATGCCCACTTCACGGTGTCCCAAGTCAGGCCCGCCCGCACATGCGCGTTATCCGTGATGTAGCTGTTGTCGTCGAAGTTCGTGAATCCGTTATGGACGATGGGATTGTAGAAAGCAAGCGTCAGCAGCACCAATAGAAGACACAAAACTGTGCTTCGCCTCTCACCAGAAATGAACAAGCGTGCCGGTGGGCGGGTTATTGCTGCCGGTTTTATCGCGGTCGCTGTTGCACCTGAAGACAATGATTCAATCCTCGCTCTTCCTGGGACGATTATATGCACGAGCACATACGACGGATCGCGCGGTCGAGCGCAGGTGAGTTACTTTTGTGATGTGCCGAATCTCCAGGCGCAAGATCCGAACTCCGATGCGATCTGAGATTGTCCGGAGTTCGTGTAGGCGTTGCCGCGAACCGTCAATGCTGTGACAGATTTTGGCAACAGGCCAGACCTCGAAGCGCGATACAATAAGCCTGAAGTTTGGCCTTGTTATGAAAATAAAGCCCTTGTTCGCCATCCGAGCGGAACCAAAGTAACTAGTTGCTTTGGCCCGGGAAGTGCGAATATCAAGCCCGACTGCGTCATTCCATGACCAGCATGAAGTCTAACGAAGAAACGAGAGGAAAAAAGAGATGCGGAAACAGAAGGGTTTCTCACTGATTGAGCTGCTGATCGTGGTTGCTATCATCCTGATCATCGCAGCTATCGCTATTCCTAACCTGATGCGCGCCAAGATGGCGGCCAACACTTCATCTGCGGCCGCTTCCGAGCGCTCCATCGTCACCGGCGAAGTGGCCTATTTCGCGGCTTTTCCCACGGTTGGCTACACTGCTACACTGGGGCCCCTGGGTGGAGCTATCGGCGCAGCTTGCGTTCCGAGCTCGACCACAGCCTGCTTGATCGATTCCAACCTGTCCAACAACGGCACGCCTGC
>Ga0208563_1002261_pt1 | contig 11198 bp, 11 predicted proteins | sample June2015DPH_17_1_2_FD_184717 | JGI IMG/M metagenome (GOLD analysis project Ga0208563, IMG submission 184717) | Peatland microbial communities from SPRUCE experiment site at the Marcell Experimental Forest, Minnesota, USA - June2015DPH_17_150... | ecosystem: Environmental > Terrestrial > Soil >... | reverse complement strand
GCCACTCGAATGATGTTGTCCGCGCGGACCTGCAATTTGAGGAACCCCTTACCGATAGGAAGCAAGATCCCGTCAAGTTGCTTTTCCGGGACTGCCGCTCGAACCAACGCCGCACAGACGAAAATCAGCACCCCAGCGCCCAGCAGAACACTGCGAAAGTATCGACTCATGTTTTCTCCTAGAAGTTACAGAGCATGGTACCTCATTGGTTGCGCGCGATCAATGCTGTTGTTCGAGGAGAGGGGCTAGCGCGGCGGCGCGAGGTTTCGAAGCCGCTTGTCCAGCCACTGCGCTTCGTCTTCAAACCCTGCCTGCCGATGGAAGTCGCGCAAGCGTCGGTAGCGGCCAACTACATCAAACCCGATGCTCCATTGAAGCTTGCGCAGGTCAACCTGGCCCACGATGCCCCGACAGGCAGGGCGCAACCCAGGCTGTTCTGACATAATCCACCCTGAAAATGGAGAAAAGTCGCTGTCGCAACCTGCCTGTTTCGGTATATGCTGGCTCTCCACCCAGGGCCACCGGGTTAGAAATCGAGTGGTTCCGAACGGGGTGGCGGCGGGGAGATAGAGATTCCGCCCTGTTCCGAACAACTGATCGTGTATCCGAAGGAAGGAGGATAAGGCGATGATGCGTAGGCTTTGGTTTGCCGCTGTGGTGATTGTGCTCATGGCTGTTTCCTCGGCCGGAGCTGAGCCGCAACCGTACCAGAATTTCAAAGTCACAGTCTTTATTCCCGTACAGGTCGTCGAGCGGATGGACCACGATCCGGCGTGGATGGAATCGAGCTGGGAGACCATCAGCAGCCGCCTGCATGTGGACAAAGTCTTCATTGAAAACTATCGCAGCGGCACGAGCGCCGATGACGCCACGCTTGCCCACGTGAAGAGCTTCTTCCAGTCGCACGGCGTGGCGGTGGCCGGCGGCATGGCGTTGCTGGGACCAGGCGGCCAAGGGCAGTTTCGCACTCTGGACTATAACGACCCCAAGGACCGGGCGCTCGTCGAGCGCATATCCGCCCAGGCGGCGCGGCATTTCGATGAGTTCATTCTCGACGACCTTTTCTTCACCAACACCAAGAGTGACTCCGACATCGCGGCCAAGGGCAACCGCACCTGGGACCAGTTCCGCATGCAGATGATGGACGAGGTGTCTCGCGATCTGATTATGAAGCCCGCGAAGGACGCCAATCCCAAGGTGCACGTCATCATCAAATTCCCCAACTTTTATCCGTCGTTTCAGGGAATGGGATTCGATCTCGAGCGCCAACCGCAAATCTTTCCCGAGATCTGGACCGGCGACGAAACACGCGATCCCGTGGTCACGGACCAGCAATTGCAGCAGTACGAGAGCTATGAGATCTTCCGCTACTTCGAAAACATCGCGCCGGGACGCAACGGCGGCGGGTGGGTGGATCCCATTGCCATGGGCTCCCTGGATCGGTACGCCGAGCAACTCTGGGACACGATTCTGGCCAAGGCGCCCGCCATCAACCTGTTTGAGTACGCGGACCTGTTGCGCCTGGCGGAGCCCGGTGATCGCACCGCCTGGCAGACGCGGCCCACGTCTTTCGATTTCTTTGAGATGGTGCGTGAATGTTGCGGCTTACCCGGCAGCCCGGGGGCGAAAGAGCCGCGGCTGGCTGATGCGGCTGCTTACGCCCTGCGTCGGGTGGACCAGGTGGCGGGCGCGCTGGGTACGCCCGTTGGCTTGAGCAGCTACCGGCCGTATCACTCAAACGGCGAGGACTTTCTCCACGACGTAGTGGGCATGATCGGAATTCCGGTCGAGATGTATCCGGAATGGCCGCAAGCGAAGACCGTGCTGCTGACGGAGACGGCCAAGCAGGATCCCGACATCGTCACGAAAATCGAGCAACACCTGCGCGCGGGAGACAACGTGGTCATTACCTCCGGCCTTCTGAGCGCGCTCCAGGACCGAGGTTTGGACCAGATTACAGATATGCGCGTCACCGGCCGCGTCCTTGCAGCTACCTCTTATGTGGAGGGCTCCGGCTTCGGAGCCGGCGCCGAAGTCGGCACCTCGAGTCCCATTCTCTTTCCCGAAATCCATTTCTACACGAACGAGGATTGGGCGGTCGTGCGCGGTCTGGCCAACGGCCGTGGCGTGCCGCTGTTGCTGATGGATCATTACGGGAAGGGAGAGCTCTCCGTCTTGACCGTGCCGGAGAGCATGTATGATTTCTATCGCCTGCCTTCCGGCGTGCTGGACGCCATTCGGAGATATCTCGGGCCCGAATTGCCCGTGAGGCTCGAAGGCCCGGCGAAAGTGAGCCTGTTTGAATACAACAACGGCTCCTTTGTCGTTGAGTCTTACCTCGATAATCCGGTCGTGGTAAGGATCGCCGGCAGCTTCGGTCACATTGAGAACTTGATCACCGGAGTGACGTTGAGCGGCGATCCGCTTGCCCCAGCGGGATGGGCACTGTCTCGCCCACGTCCCTCCGAGACCACCCAGGTGGCTCGCCAGTGTGGCTATGAATTGCAGATCGAACCCCACAGCTTTCTAGCCTTCCGCGAACGACCGTAGACTGCGGCCCGACTTCTCCAGCGGACTCCCCCGGCGGAGCATAAGAATCTGCGGGGAGCTGGCAAGATCGGATTGGTGCGCTGAAGCCGGGGTATTGGGCCGACGTCATTGCTGTTCCAGGTGATCCGCTCAACGACATCAGCGTGCTACAGCGTGTCAGCTTTGTCATGAAGGGTGGCGTGATCTACCGGAACTAGGCGGGCGGATTCAGCACAGTGCCCCGACGTCACTTGGACGGATAATCGGGTTACCGCTTGCAAATGACGCTGAGAGCATTCATACTCCCAACATGAGCGTCAAGAATGCGGCACTGCTGGCATTGATCGGGATGGTCCTGCTAACGGTTTTGGTGGTGGTAGGTTTCATTTCCACCGTATTGGGGGTTATGCGTGATCTGATTCCGGCGATGGCGCTGTTGACGTCGCTGGTTCATGTGTTCGCGAGCCTCAGTGTGTTGGTGTTCTTTTACGTCTTCTACCGAGCGCAATCCTGATACTCGAAGAGCGCCACATCAAGCCGCGGTAGCCGTATTAACGGATGTGTTGCAACAACTCCCGGGTGGCGCCGACATCCCGCCTTGCGGGACCTTTAAGAAGCCAGGACAGGCCACGGATAGGACGCGGCGACGGAGATGTTGCGCGTGTTCGTGGGGCGCATACATGAAAGACAATGTATGCCACCCGCGAAAATGCTAATAGAGCCGGTAGCCAAGGTCGGTTTTCTTGGCGCACCAAGCGTAGACTCCTATGGGTAAGGTCTGCGCTCGCTAATTTCCATCTCAGTTACACCCCGACAGAAATCCTCTCCCTGGGCCGCAGGCAAGGATCGCTCGTAGTCTTCAACCGCCCCCGGGTCGAAATCTCTGATTTCACGGAGCCGGTCATCAGGAAACCTCGTGACGATTTCATCTAACAAAAACTTCGCTATCGGAAGGCTGTTTCGCTTGACCTCCGGATCCGCGGCTGTGGCAATCTTCTTCAACCACATGAAGTAAGTCGCAACTAGGGCGAGAAATATTCTTTCATCGGATTTCTTGGGCGGCGTTCGAAATGAAACGAAATGCAAACCCCAGAAGATATACACGTTCTGATCGTGCTTGTCGCGAATCGATTTGTTCATTTCAGAGTAGGCCGCCAAGGCCTTGCCCTGCCGGAGGGCCTCTTTGTAAAACACCTTTGCTGCCTGCGTTGCTGTCGCATTTCCAACGCTCCACAGCGTCCCGACATAAGCCCGCGCGCCTGCACCGATAATCATCGCTGCCATCTCGTGCGAAGATGAACAAGTGTTGTTGAACACAATAGGGCAGCCGAAACCAGCGAGCGAGTCGAAAGAACCTTGATGGATGCTGTCGTAGCATTGAATGTGACACGAAGTGGCGATTGGCGCGTTGACTTTGGACCGTATTACACCGCTTGGACGGTCGCCCTCATCCTTCAAAGCCTTCATCATGTCTTCAAAAACATACTTTGGATAGCTCTCAAGGCGTTGGCTCCGCCAGGCGTAGTCATCTAGTTTCGCGAATAGCGCCTTCCTTGTGACATGCACCATGTCGCCACCGGAGGGCGAGAATCCCACAATTTCATAAAACTCGAGCTTGTGCTGATTCCCCTGCCTGTCGTCAAAAGTTTGGATCACATAATACCCGTCAGTCTCTCCCCCGTGAGCACAAATGTGCATCACGTCGAAAGGAAAGTGGCTCCCATAGTTCTCAATCTGCTTGACCGTCGCGTTCTTGCCGAGAAGTTGCTTGATGATGTAATTGTTGTCATCGAGGAGCGTGCAAACGTCGTCCGTTTCCTCTGTGGCGAACTGTTGGGGAGAGAATACCAGGGCGCTCCCGAAGTTCATCGGATTGTGTTCCTCAATGATGGTATTCGCGATGAGTACCCCGCAATTCACGTCCTTCATAACGTGGCTGCACGGGATGATATTTTTGATGCTTAGCCCGTATGGGAGACCCACGGTGAAGAAGGTGGCGAACCGGTATTGTAAGAAATTAATGCATTTGATTCTTGCGGAGATCATCCGCCTGACTTCGTGGAACGCTGCGTGAGAGTGATCGTTGCCCCAATCGTGAAGCTGTCGAGGAAGTAGCCTAATCTCTTCTCTGTCAACCGGAGGAACAAGCACCACATCTGCATCGATAGCAAAAGCGTAGTTGACCGCTGCAACGTCATCCAGACTTCCGGCATTTTCAATAAGAACCATACCCTCACCGCGACGCAGGTATGTTTCCTGTAGCGGCGGCGCACTCTCGTCGATCACAAGGCGCTTGTGTGTAAACTTTGCAAGCAGAAGACCTTCGATTATTTGCGACGACTTGGATGCAATCCGGTCGGCCTGCAACTCTGCGGATGTCAGCCGCTTCAAAAAGTCGTCAACTGAGTTGATCTCGATCAGCTTTTGTGATGGGAGAATAGCGCGTAGATAGCTCTGTTGCGCCTCCGTGAGCCCCAGAAACAAAATCACCTCGGGATGAATCCGAGCTAGGGCATTGTTTATAGCAATGGCGGCTCTCGTTCCCAGGATGTGCGCAAAATACCCGTCCTTCCCGAGCTGACAGGAAGGGGAATAGGGTGTGTCGATCGGGGGAAATTCGAAAACCGGGAAGTAAACACCATCGGTCTGAAAGTAGCTCGATACCACGGCTGCAAGAACGACCTGAGCGTTCGTGGCGATGCAAACGCAGCGCTGTTCGATTCGGGGCGCAGTATCCATCAATTTGTAATTGTACCTGCAAAACGGCTGTGTGCCAATCGATCCCGTTGGACGCGGGCTGGCGCAGAGCGAAGCTCTGCGATCTGGGAAAACACGGCGCGGAATCAGGGGAATTGGTCCTTGCTCATATGGGATGAGTAGGTAATTAACTGGAGCTGTCCGGAATGGAAACGCTGCCTTGAAGCGGCCATGATGGGTGTTAGTATAGCGCCTGCAACGCCGCGTACATTGCTAAAGCGCAGAGCTTCGCTCTGCGCCATCCAGCGTAGAGGTTAACCCCTCCCTGTGTCATTCTGAGCATCCATAGCGGAAAACGGCTATCCGTGATGACAGAAACGGGGTGCCGCGGGGTAAGGCCGAAGGGTAGGTTTGTCGTGCCCTGCAAGGGCACAAGATGGTAGCCGGGGGCAACGCCCCCGGAAAGCGCCACGCTCGATCCCCGACCCTGGAGGGGTCGTATTCCCTTGGGCCGTGGTCCGCAAGACCGGGGTGACGTCACCCGCATTCGACCCTTTCAGGGTCGGACCTTGTGTGGGGCGCGTTTTCCGGGGGCGTTGCCCCCGGCTACTGTATGGATCCCCTGCGGGGATCAAGGATGGACCGTCCCGAGGAGGTTCTGGGGGCGCAAAAAGCAGGCAAAAGGCCTTCCGGTCCGCTCGGCCTAAATTGCTCAATTGAAACGAGTAATTCATCGAGTTTCTGGAGATCGAAGCGAAGAATCCCCACATTTGACAGCGCAATCAGTGCGAAAGAAATGTCGAGATGCTTCGCGGAGTTTACCTGAGCGAAGTGAATGGGCTCAGCATGACAGACCCGAAGGTAGTATTAAACGGGATCTGCCGCAATCTATGCGGCCGCGTGCGGTCGTTCAAAAAAGTATCAGGCTACGATCGAATTGGGGCGTGGAGGCGCTTTCCCGATTTCGCTTGGTTGGATGATGGGCTATTGAGGGGAACTCCCCCGCAGAGTCTGCGAGCGCTTCGCATCAACCCACCGCCTTGCCATCTTCGGCCACGAAGGAACGCCGGCACTGTTAGTCGAACGTTCCCCTGAAGGCCAGGCGCTGCTCGCCATGCACCTCGGAACTGATGACAGCTTGAATCGGCCAGGTTGCGACGGTCGCACGCATGGCGATCCTCGGCCATGCGTGCGCCTGCCAGCACCTATTTCTTTACTTCAGCCTTGGCCTTCCTGTGTGCGGCCTTGGCTTTGGGAGGTGGTCCTAGAAGCACCTTCAAATCCTCGGAGTTGTAAGGGTAGTACTGAAGAGATTTCTGCCCCGTCGTGCTGAGAACAACATCCACCCGGCGATTGTTGGCCAGCATGAACGTGGGAAAGTGCCTCAGAACCCTCTCGCGGTCCTCGGGGCTGAGGTTGGGATTCTGCTCGGTCAACTGCTTGACGGCTGCGGCGTCGAGGTTCTGTTGCTTGCCGAACCATTTGCTCTCGATGTTGGATTCGGCGATTCCCTGCTCGATCAGGAAGCTTCGCACGCCCGCGGCGCGCCGCTCGGAAAGCGCCATGTTATATGCGACAGACCCGCGCTTATCCGCATGGGCTTGCAGGATCAAGTGAGCGTCCGGCCTCAACTGCAGGTATTGCTTGAAATTCGTCACGAGTTCCTGCAGGCGCTGCCGCTGGCTGGGAACCAGCCCGCCCTCCGGTTTTGCCTTGGTGGGAAGGTCGGTTGGGAAGTAGACGCTGTTTAGAGAAAGCTTGAGCTCGAGGACTTCAGCGGTCGCTCCTTGTGCCACCTCAATGGACCCGACAATGTGCAAGGCGGCAGTCCGCGTGTCCGAACCCCCGCAGGCATTGGAACTGTGGAGCGCATAGGTGATGGTTTCGTCGATCGGTCCCACGTCGGTCTTGCTGGGCGTAGGTTGAACAGTGCGGTTACCTGTGGGCGATACGGAACCGAACGGATCAAGCGAAGCGGTGTCAGCCCCGGGGGCGGACCAGGAGATTGAAGCGCTCCCTTGCTGATCGACTTTGTCACCTACCTTGTGGTAACGAATCTCCGCCGGTGTCACGCTCAGCGAACCTTGAATGTTCGAATTCACGGTGACCGTGGCGTCGGAAGTCACCACGCCGCCCGGTCCGGTGGCGGTTAACTTGTAGTCGGTGGTCTGCTTGGGTTGGACCGTTTGCCCGCCGGAGGCGGCCACGGGTCCGACTCCGCTGAGCTCGACGCGCGGGGCGTCGGTCGAGGACCACGTGAGTTGAGTCGAGCCCCCACATTCAACTTGGGCTGAGGCGCTCGATAACTGCGCGGTGGGCTTGGCCACGGCCACGGTGATGCCGCCAGCTTCTGCCTGAAAGCGCGGCAGGGAACCCAGAGACTTGCCCTCTGACCAGTCCACTGTCTTTTTCTCTCCTGGGTTGACCAGGGGGATAATCGTTCCCTGGTTTCCGCCCACGGTAATCGGCCCGGAATAGACTGTCCCCCAGCAACAGCCAAGAACGGTGAGCTGATAATCTCCGGGGGGCGCCAGCAGTCGTCGCTTCCCGCTGCTGAACTCACCCACGTTGCCGACAAAGAAGTCCGGCGTATCCCCGTTCAAGAGCACTACGGCCCCCTGCGGACCCTTAAGCTCTATCCGCCCCCAAGGGCCTGGTACGGTCCCGGGAATAGCCTCCAGCGCCACAGACAGGCTGCTGGTTCTTCCGCTCTCGGCCGTGAACTTCGACGTATACGGTTTGTAACCATAGTTGTAAACAGCTAGCGTATGCTCGCCTGGGTCGGCACAGAAAAGGCCGCTTCCCCATCCTAGCGGCACGTCATCAATAAAAACGTACGCTTGCTTGGGGGTTACGTGTAACTTGAGATGTCCACATTTTGCCAGGAGAGGTGTGGCTCCCAGCAGTAGAACCGCAAGGGACAACACAAAGCCTAACAGCACTCGACGCAATGTTCTCATAGGGTTTCCTCCCCGCAGTTTACGGTACTTGCCCACCAACGCTCTTTGGTAGAGAGAACGTCTTTCTCTTTTCTCATTTGTCTGCCAGGATAGTCAAGATTTTCCTTTTGACTTCCCGTTCGACTGGTAATATACCCCTAGCCGCTTCTCAATGCAATGGCCAATCGAGTTTTCAGCGTTCGGTGCCGCCGGCCCCCACGGAAGGGGCCAGTTTTACCACTCCTGAGAATGCCTAAGCCCGTAACGGCCTCTCTTCCGACCGATTGCTCCGAGACTTTTGCTTCACCTGCCGCGAGGGAGCGATGACCCTGCCTCAAAAAAGAGCCTTGACAAGCTATGCTTAATATGGTAGCCTACGCAATGATGCTCGGCTGTTCCGCCATGATCCGAGAGACCTCACCGATGACTCCCCCACCCTTCTCTCCGAACCGACAGCATGTCACTGCGTCTCTGTGCCACGACGAGCGAAGTAACTTTAAAAAGTGAGGGAACGACGCGGGAATGTCTATGAAAACAAAGGACCGCTGTGGAAAACTCGGGGGCAAAGCGGGAATGTCTATGAAAACACAGGCACTTAGCCCTTAAGAGCGGGAATGTTGCTGAAAACAAAGGACGTAGATTGTATGTCGTAGGCGGTAGGTGGCTCCCCCTACCGCCTACTACCTACCACATGCGGGTAGGTGGGGAAGAGCAGGTTCCAGGTGTCAGGGGACAGGCAAGGGGGTCAGCGATAGGACTGATCGATTGATGATGACGTGATCTGGCGATGTCTTGGGGGTGGGGTCGGCAATCTGCCCAGACGTGTCGGGGTCTTGCCGGCGCCAAGGGATGCCGCCGGGACCGATCCCGCGTGGCGGGACCGCCCTGCTGTTTGTCGGCGGAAGACTCAAGAGCGAGATTCTACGCGCAGTTTATCCTGAGCGGGCAGAGCGAGGTCCTTCTCCCGCAGGGCGGGATCAGGATGACAGCGAAGGACTCAGAATGACAGGCGGCGGGGTTTTGCTTTACGGATGACGAACAATCCGTATGAGGGGAAGATTTGGTAGCGCTACCGGGAATCGAACCCGGGTTTTCAGATTGAGAATCTGACGTCCTAACCCCTAGACGATAGCGCCAAAGAGGCCACTCAACTTTTCTAGCATCGGCTGGGAAAGCTTGTCAAGCGCTGGTACTGGGTTAATTTGATGCTGTAGCGGCGAGTTTATCTCGCCAAATGGCGGCGTAAAGCCGCCTCTACATCAAATTGACCCACTACCCAAGCGCTCAGCGGTAGACATCCTTGCGGTGCCCGACTCGAAGAACCCGGACTATCTTCTCCACATCGTCGATCTGACAGACCACGCGGAAAGCACCAGTCCGGCACCGCCACAGTTTGATCTTCCCGCCGGTGAGGGCCTTACCCAACCGACGCGGTTTGTCCGTGCGTTGTATATTCTCGAAGAGAAAACTAGTGATACGTTCCTGTGAGGTCCGGTCGAGCTTCTTCAGCTCAGCGAGAGCCTTTGGATCGAACCTTATTTCGTACGTTGAGTTCATTGAGTGCGGCTTCCCAAGAAATCGGAGGAAGGTTTTCTTCCAGTCGCTGGAGGGCGATCAAGTAGTCTTCCTGCTCATCAAGGTACTCTTCAAGCGCACGCCGAACGTACAGGGACTTTGACCTGCCCGTGCGCTTGGCTAACCTTTCCAGCCGCTCCTCGAGCCGGGCGTTCAGGCGTACTGCGATAGGCACCGGAAAGTCACCTCAGAAGGAATATCGGAACTCGCAAGCCTCTTTCTAAACCTCGAAACCCATCTTACGCATTTCGTCTCGGTTCTTGCCGGCGCTGGCATCCGGGCCGACTAGCGTTGAATTCCCGCCATCCAGTTCGACCACCACCCAGCCAGGGAATCGGACCGCGCGCAATGCCTGCACCACCGCAGCGAAATTCACGATGCCCAAGCCGATTTCACAAAAGGGAGGGCCCTTCCCGCCCACCAAATTGCGGTCTTGCCGGGCAACGGCCGCTATTTCATTGCGCAAGTCCTTGAGGTGGAGAAAGCACAAACGTTCCCCGTAAGTACGAATGACCTCGGCAGGGTCCGCTCCGCCAAGCGCCAGATGGGCGACATCGGGAATCAGCTTCACCCATCGCGGGTCGGTGGCTTCCAGCACTCGCCCTAATCCCTGGCGAGTCTCTCCAATAGTTCCGAAGTGCGGGTGGTAGCCCAGGGTCAATCCAAAGTCTTGCGCCACCTTCCCGAGTGTATTCATTCGTGACCCGAGGTTCTTTATATCCTCCGCTGAATACTCTTTGGAGGGATTACCCCGGTCGGTTACCTGGAGGAAGGTCCCGCCGAGGCGAGAGAAAAACTCCGCATAGCTGCGCACCTCGGCATTCTCATTTCCTTGCCGCTCCGGAGCCAATTGTACGGCCGAACAGGAGAGAGCTACGGCTTTCAACTTCAAAGCGGCTAGATGTTCCCCGAGTTGCTGCGCTTTTGTTGCCGGGTAAGCCTCGCGAACCCAGCCCAACAACTGCACGCCCCGGTAGCCCAAACGCGAGATGGTGTCGAGCGCATGGGTGAACTCCTCGCGAGGCCACGCGATGGTGGCGTACCCGACAGGATTCGGCAAGACATCCCTGGCGCCGGCGCGCAGCGTCGCGAGCGCCCCTGGCGCGACACTCAGACCTGCCAGGGTTCGCAGGAATTCCCTGCGCCCGCAAAAGCCCCTCGGAGTTTCTGTTTCAAAGAGTCCGGTCATAGCGCCTACCCTCCTCCCCTGTCGCCTTCCTAGCGCCGGTCCCGCGTCTGCGGGACCGGCACATGCCGACCCCGCGCTTGCGGGGTCGGCGCTACTTTTTTGACTTTGGACCTTCGACTCTCGACTTGTCAGGCAGGTGCGAATATCGAATATCTTCCGCTAGTACTTGGTCAATGACGAAAAATTGAACTCGCGAATCTTCATGGCCGGTACTACCATTTCGAAGGACTCTTCCCCCGCCGTCCTCTGCGGCTGGCCCATCATTTCCA
>Ga0208563_1002254_pt1 | contig 11228 bp, 5 predicted proteins | sample June2015DPH_17_1_2_FD_184717 | JGI IMG/M metagenome (GOLD analysis project Ga0208563, IMG submission 184717) | Peatland microbial communities from SPRUCE experiment site at the Marcell Experimental Forest, Minnesota, USA - June2015DPH_17_150... | ecosystem: Environmental > Terrestrial > Soil >... | reverse complement strand
TCTGCGTCTTATCTGGTGCTATCCAACCCATTCCATGACAGCTGTTGTGCTTTACGAGACCGGATGTGTAATAGCCTGTGTATTGCCTACCGGTGCCATGGCAGCCGGAGCATTTCTTCGCATTTGGATCGATGGAAATCTGACTGCGCCCAAGGCACACAGGGCACATCGTTGTGGCATGACTGCCGTAACCTGAACCGACCTTCCCTGTTGCATTGCAGTAATTGCAGCAAACCATTTTATTTGTCATCTCAATCTCTCCACCTATTCTGTTGTTTCCTCCGCTAAACTCAAGGAGAATCCTATGTGAGTTTCATATTAGCGCAAATTCAACGAGTCGTAAATAGAGATAAGGTACGTATGCGTATAGTACTAAAGTAACTATACGATAGGATATTAGGACATACCAAGCTGATGATCACGAATAGGTATCGTCAACTTGGTAGGATGTTATGACAGTTGAGGCGGAGATTCGTGTTATAAAAGAATCCAGGGACAGATTTAAGGATGCGATGCATTGGGCATAGGGATAGGGTATAGGTGAGAAAGCATGGGTTATTAATGAGGAAATTAGATAAATAATTTAAAAGGCTTGGGCAGCCAGCTGGAATCAAATTGGTTTAAACTCAAACTTACCGCTAGTGAAGAGCTTCAGGCAGGCATCCACTACATCGGGATCATATAACTTGCCCTTATTCTTTGATATTTCCTCCATTGCTATATGTACACCCTGAGCCGGCCTATAGGGCCGGTGTGAAGCTATAGCTTCAACCACATCTGCAACTGCCAGTATTTTGGCTTCTAATAGCGTATCTTCACCCTTCAGCCGATTGGGATATCCTGAACCATCCAACCTTTCATGGTGCTGCAAAATGGCCTGCGCAACAGAACAAGGGCAATTCATGCCTCTGACAATATCGTAGCCGTATTGGGAATGGCTTTTTATCAGCTGAAGTTCAATTTCTGAAAGCTTACCAGGTTTGTTGAGTATGTCCGTCGGCACATATATTTTCCCGATATCGTGAATTAGCGCCGCCATTTTGAGTTGCTCGATTTCACTATCTTCAAATTTCATTTCTTTGGCTATGGCAATTGCCAGGTCGGCCACTTTACGTTGATGGCCTGCAGTATACGGATCTCTCATTTCCACGATTTTGACCATGGTCTCGATAGCGTCATTCAAGGTTTTCTTCAGAGATTTGTAGCTTTTCCCAAGTTTTTCTTCAGCCAGCTTGCGCTCGGTAATATCCTCTAAAAAATTCAGTGTTGCCTGCTTGCTCTCCCAGCTTATTACGACTGCATGCAATTCTGCCCACCTGGTACCGCCGTTTTTCTGGATAATGCGGAATTCATACAGAGGTGGTAGTTCCTCCCCCTTTAACCGTCTTAAATGGCGGTCTGTCACCAACTCCCGGTCATCAGGGTGGATGAACTCGATAAACGGACTTGCCATCAGTTCCTCACTGGAATAGCCGCTAATGCAGGATGCCCGGGGATTGAGAAAAACGATTTTACCCGCCTGGGCTACAAAAATGGCTTCGCTAGCATTGTCAAAGAGATTACGGTATTTCTCCTCGCTATTTTGCAATGCCACTTCAGTATATTTACGTTCGGTGATATCCCTGACAAAAGCCAGTACGACTGTCTGGCCTTTACGCGGCACGACATTGGTGTTGATTTCTATGGGTATACGGCGGCCGTCCTTCTTGATGAGTTCCAGCTCATCGGGACCCGTGGATTTGCCGTTGATATTATCCTGTAATAACTGTGCAGCCCTGGCAAGGCTGTTTTCAGGGAGGATATTCAATTCCAGGAAGTTTTTGCCGATTAGCTCTCCACGTTCGTAGCCTATTATTTCCTCGCATTTGCGGTTACCGTAGAGGAAATTGCCTTCAAGGTCGTTCATATAGACGCCATCAGGGGCATTCTCCAGTAAGGTCCTGAACAGCTCCTCGCTCTCCCTCAGTTCCTCCTCCATCTGCCTGCGCCCGGTGATGTCACGATTGACGCACTTGAACCCGGTAATAACTCCCTGCTCATCCCTTTTAAGATCAACCGACACTTCTGAAAATATTATGCTGCCGTCCTTGTGACGGATCCTGTGGGGGAAGCCTCTATTTGGTTTTCCCGTCCTGTATACCCCGTTGAAGATAGCGAAGATACTCTCGGTATCCTCTTCGAGCGCCGTAAAGCGATAATTCTTACCCATCATCTCTTCGCGCGAATAACCGAGGCTGTGGCCTGCGGATTCACTGACGAAAGTATAATTGCCGGCAAGATCCACCTCATAATAAGAGTCCTGCATCTGGTCAAGTATGGTGCGGTATCTTTCTTCCGACTGCGATAGCTTATCCTTAAGTTCTTCTACGCGGGATAGGTCGGCCCTGACCGGACCGAGGACGTTTTTCAATTTCCTCTCAGTGTGCGTCCGCATATGTCTTACTTCCCTTGGCCAGTGTGCTGGTTGCCAGATTAAATATGCCCCTTGCCAAGAGTTAATCTTATAGGAGTTGCGGTAAAGAGGTCTGCTGCCAACCGGCTCACTCTGGCGAGACATATGGTTCTATTTTAGACTTGCGATGCGCCGGGTCATAGGTAAAAGCCGAAGGAAAGGATTGTGCCAATCGAAATTGGCAGTCAAAAGTTCAGGGGTCCGACTCCTTTCAGCTCCACTGACCCAATTACTATAGCGAGAAAGCGAAGCTAAAAGATCTGTCACTGATGTACTGAACCAGTACACTGTCAATTATTTAGCTTGACGGCTATGGTAGAATTTGTTGGACTTTGATAAAATTAATCATTAGATTGTTCAATATATGACAGTTTTGGGGTATTCTTCCGTTTTTGGACTTGGAGGCTAGTCAAGGTAATTAGGGTATGTCCATACAACCGGACCCGCTGGGGGAAGAATTAAAACATTATCAGTCCGATCTCTCCGGGCTGGCATCACTCATCGAGGCGCTTCTCAATAACACTGGCGCCGGCATCTACATAGTTCAGGACAAAAATTTCGTTTATGTCAACCCATTTTTTGAGCAGCTTTCCGGCTATACCATGCAGGAGCTGGCAGGCATCCCCTCCCTTAATCTGGTCCACCCCGATGACAGGGACATGATCAGGAAAAAAGTTACCAAGATATTAAAGGAAAAAAGCAAAGCCAATACCTACGAATACAGGTTCATAAAAAAGAACGGTGAAGTGGTGTGGGTGCTGGAGCGTATCACCTCCATGGAATATATGGGCCAGCGGGCGGCTATGGGCAGCTTCATGGACATAAACCAGCGCAAGGTGCTCGAGGACGCTCTGGCTAAATCGGAGGAAAGGTACAGGAGTGTGCTGGAGCAGATGCCCGACATGTACTATGAGGTCGACCTCAAGGGGAATTACACCTACGTCAATGATGCTTTTTGCAAATTCGGCGGACGTTCTTCCGAAGAGCTGATGAATGTCAATTTCCGCCTGCTTGGCGATCCGGCCCTGCACGATTTCATATATGAAAAATTCAACGAGGTTTTCAGGACTGGGCAGCCTAATAAAGGCTTTTCGTACAGGACGGTTACCAAGGACGGCACCGTAAAACATGTCGAAACATCGGTGCGGTTGCTGAAAAACGAAAAGGGCAAGGCTACCGGTTTTAGCTGTTTCTCACGTGATATCACCGAACGCACCCGGCTGGAGGAGGAGCTACAACGCTCCGAGGAAAAATACCGGACCATGCTCGAGCAAATGCAGGACGGCTATTACGAGGTAGACCTGAAAGGCAACTACACCTTTGCCAATACGGCGGCGGGAAATATCCTGGGCGTCCCAAAGGAACAATTAATCGGGACAAATTACCGTGTGCTGACACCACCGGATGAGGTCGGCCGGGTTTTCCAGGCCTACAACCAGGTTTTTAAAAGCGGGATACCGAATACCGGCTTTGCTCATAAGATCACAATAAAAGCCGGCCAGTCAATTTTATGTGAAAGCTCCGTCGATGTGCGTAAAAACGAGCGCGGCGAGGTGATCGGCTTCAGGTCGGTCGTCCGTGATGTGACCGAGCGTAAAATGCTTGAAGCGGAGCTCCGCCTTTCTGAGGAAAAGTACCGGAGCATACTCAAGGAGATGGAGGACGCCTATTACGAAGTGGACCTTTCGGGCAATTTTCAGTTCGTCAATGAAGCGACCGCCCGCCATACCGGCTATAGTGCAGAAGAGCTCATAAAGATGAATTTCCGGCAGGTTACCTACGAGGAGGACATCAATCCGGTGTTTACCGCCTACAATAATGTGTACAGGTCCGGGGAAGCTAACAAGGGCTATGCACACCGCATGGTAAGAAAGGATGGAACCATCGGCTACGTCGAGGCAGCCGTATCTGTTTTGAAAGATAAACAGGGAGCCATCGTAGGTTTCCGCTGTGTCAGCAGGGATGTTACAGAGCGTAAACTGCTGGAGCAGAAGCTGGCCGATATGGCAACCCACGATTTCTTGACCGGGTTGCCCAACAGGATACTGCTTAACGACCGTTTTCAGGTGGCGCTGGCGCAGGCCAACCGCAATAACTATAAGCTGGGGATTATGTCGCTGGACCTCGACCATTTCAAGGAAGTCAACGACAGTATGGGGCATGCTGTGGGCGATCAGTTGCTCAAGGCTACGGGAATCAGGTTATCCAATATACTCCGCTCCAGCGACACGGTTGCGCGCCTGGGAGGAGATGAATTCCTGCTTTTGCTTCAGGAGATCCATTATCCTGAGGATGCCATCCTGATAGCAGAGAAAATCATCGATTCCTGCAAGGAGCCGCTGCGCATAACCGGCTTTGAACTGCATATATCGACCAGCATAGGCATCTGCATATATCCCGACGATGGTGAAGATATGGATACCTTGATGCGCAAATCAGACGCCGCCATGTATTTTTCCAAGAGGCACGGGGGCATGCAGCACAAAGTCTTTACTACCAGTGATCAACTGGATATCAGTCAGTCCTGATATAACAGGCCAGGCGCATCATTTCATCAATCCCAATCTGCGATAAAATATGCGCTTGGCTATTTCCGCCGACCCCGCATAGACGATAACAATCAGGCCCACGAACGCTAGAAAATACACGGGCAGCGGAGCAAACCCGAATAACAGGCCCAGCCCGGTATAGGGCAGGATCAAAACGGCCAAAACCACCAGCAAGGTTGTGATCAATAGCGCCCTGCCGGGCGTGCTTTTCAGGAAAAACCTGCGGGTCCTGACCACCATCACTATCAGCGCAGCCGATACGACCGATTCAATAAACCAGCCGGCACGGAATTGTTCGGGTGTGGCATTCAGAAGGAGCAATAATACGCCGAACGTGGCAAAATCGAATACCGAGCTGAGCAGCCCGAAGGTGATCATGAAATTGCGGATAAACCTCAGGTCCCATCTCCTCGGCTTCTCAATCTGCTCCACATCGACGTTGTCGTTGGCGATGGTCATCTCAGGCAAATCGGTGAGGAAGTTGGTCAGCAATATCTGCTTGGGCAGCAGCGGTAGAAAGGGCATTATCAATGAGGCGCCGGCCATGCTGAACATATTGCCAAAGTTGGCGCTGGTGGCCATGAAAACATATTTCAGCGTGTTGGCAAAGGTCATCCTGCCCTCTTTTACTCCATCCTTGAGCACGCTCAGGTCTTTTTCCATAAGGACGATATCAGCGGCCTGCTTGGCCACATCCACGGCGCCTTCCACCGAGATGCTGACGTCGGCTGCGTGCAGGGCCGGGGCATCATTGATACCGTCCCCAATAAAACCCACAACATTTCCCGCTTTTTTCAGAGAAGAGACTATACGTTCTTTCTGGCTGGGTTCAATCTGGGCAAAGATATCAATGTCGTTGACCCTCCTGATTAGCGCTTCGGGGCTCATGCGGGAGATCTCAGGCCCGGTCAGCAGGCATGAGGCCGAGAAACCGACCTGCTGGCCGACATGGGCGGCCACATAACGGTTATCGCCCGTTATAATTTTGAGCGTCACCCCCACCCGCTTCAATTCGTCCACAGTTTGGGCAATAGATTCCTTTAATGGATCATGGAAAACCAGGAAGCCGAGGAAGGTCATGTCTTTCTCATTGCTCTGGTTGATAACTGTGCCTCCATCAGCCGGCTTGTAAGCCAGGCCGAGTGTCCTGTAGCCGGTCGTGCTAAGCTCTTGATAGCGGCGCTTGATATCATTCAGCGCCGGCCCGATATCCTGCACTTCACCTTTTACATTCTCGACGGTAGAGCAGACATCCAGGATGTTCTCGACCGCGCCTTTAGTTATAATGGTAGAAACGCCTGATTTGCTCACCAGTATGGATAGGCGTTTACGGTTGAAATCATAGGGCACTTCATCAAGCTTGCTATACCCCGCAATATCCTGGTTGTGGACGGAGCGTATCGCTTCGTCTATGGGGTTGCTAAAGCCCGCTTCAAATACCGAGTTTAGATACGCCAGCAGCAACACCTTGGCGCTATCTTTGCCGCTTACATCGATAGCTCCATGCAAGTGGATAGTGCCTTCCGTCAGGGTACCTGTCTTATCCGCGCAAAGGATGTTCATGCTGCCGAAGTTTTCTATGGAGGCCAGCCGCTTAACGATGACTTTCTTTCGAGCCATCCTGCTGGCGCCGTGCGAAAGATTGATGCTGATGATGGCCGGCAACAATTGCGGCGTAAGGCCCACCGCCAGCGCCAGGGCAAACAGAAGTGCTTCCAGAACCGGCCGTTTGAAAAAGACGTTTATGGCGAAGATGGCAATGACAAGTATTAGTGTCACTTCCATCAGCAAATAGCCGAAGTGTCTGACGCCCTGTTCGAACTCGGTCTCAGGTGGCCGCAGCTTCAGCCTGTCCGATATCTTCCCGAACTCAGTAGAAGTCCCGGTTTTCACTACAGCAGCCATAGCAGTGCCGCTTACGACATGTGTCCCCATATATAATGAATTAGCGCGCTGGCTCAAGGGCGTTTCAGCAGGGAGTATTCCTTCCTTTTTTTCCACGGGAAATGTCTCGCCCGTGAGTGACGCCTCGTCGACGAACAGGTCCCTCGAGTCCAGCGCCAGGCAGTCGCCGGGAATCACATCACCCGCATTTAACTGCACGATATCGCCCGGGACGATATCTTCCACCCTCACATTGATTGCCTGGCCGTCGCGCAGCACCGTGGATCTAATTTGAACGATAGCCAGTAGCTTGGCCACAGCGTTGGTTGCGCCCCTTTCCTGCCAGAACCCCAGCAATCCGCTGGCAAGGATGATCACCAGGATGATGGCGGCATCTACAGCATCGCCCAGAAAAAAGGCCAGCACAGTGGCAAACATGAGGATGATAGTGATGGGGCTCTTGAACTGCCCCAGCAAAAGCGACAGAGATGTAAAACGCTTTGTCGGTCTCAGGGAGTTGGGACCGAAACGCGCCAGCCTGGCCTGCGCCTCAACGGATGTCAGCCCCTTCTCAGTAGTCTCCAATCCGCTCAGCAGGTCCGCGGCCGGCACCGCCCAGAATGATTCTAACTCCTCTTTCACAACTTTAATTAACCACAATGCGACGGGCAGATGCGCCCATAATCATTTAGATTAAGTTTAATAGGTCGACTGAAACCATGCAAAATCTCATATTTTGTAATTTGGGCCCAACAGGTAAATTATAAAGTATTGTTCCGTTATCCGCAGTAATCAAGTATACTTGACTTCTGACTTTTATATTTTTCCTTCTCGCTAGATGATCACAATTAATTGGGGGGTAAAGGGCAAATGACAAGCCTAAAAAACATAGACGTCCATGCATTGAATTTTAGGCAGACTATAGAAGGCATGCCGCTGGTCTTCAACGCTACGGCCGCCGGAGATATAAGGGCTAATATACAGTTCGATGCCAGTGGCCCGGAGCCCGGACAGTACCATCTATGCATAGATCATGGTAATTGCAGCTTTCACAAAGGGCCTGCCAAAGATCCGGCTCTCACCATCCGCACGCCCTCGGACGTCTGGCTAAAAATCAACAGCGGGGAGCTTTCGGGCCTCGATGCCCTGGTCCAAGGCCTTTACACCGTAGACGGCGACGCCAATCTGCTGGCCCAAATGCAAGAGCTTTTCAAGAGGCCGGAAAATTTCACTGTTGAAGCGAGCGGCCAGCATCCCGCCGGTCCGCTTCCTTTGAGCGGCATGGCCTGGATGACCATCCTCTTCGCATCCTGGACCTGGCTGTTCTTCCTATACGATCTACTTCCTCTGGACTACAGGATCACCTTTGCCCCTCCCACCATTGTTATCTTATTTGTAGTTATTTACCGCCTAATCTTCAACCGCCCCTTGTGGACCGAGATAGCCAGCCTGGCCTTTTTCGTCGCTCTGGGCATACTGAGTTCGTTTATGGAGGTCGATCTAGTTATAAAATGGGGTTCGACCATCGCACTGCTGTTTATGGGATTGATGTGGCTGGGATCGATGGTGCCACCCTTTAAGCTGCCTTTAACAGCGGAATACTCCAAATGGCGCTACGTCCAGGGGTTGTGGAGAAACAGTATGTTTTTACAGCCCAATATGGCCATTTGCCTGGTATGGGGCTGGCAGTTCGTTATATCGGCAGCCCTGGCTATAGTTGGCAAAACCGTAATATCACTGTTCCTGCCCCTGCTCGGCGTACGCTTGCTGACCCTTATACCCGCCTTCGTATTTACCTCTGTGTATCAAAAGGGTGCGGCCATACGCCGTTTTACCGATATAGACAAGACGCTGCGCTCGATGCAGGTCTGGGCTTATATCGGCCTGGCACTGGCAGTAGTGATGCTGATCGTTATATTTGCCGGCCTAACTTCGGCCTGATATCTCCCTGATGGTGCGGTAAAAAGGTTTTAGCCTGTCGTACATCTTGAGGTAGACCTCGTGGTATAGCCTGTCGTAAGTTTGCCGTGTCTCGGGATGGGGATTAAAGCTTTGGCCGGTATGCGTCATCTCTTTTACGGCTGACTTGAAATCAGGATGCAGCCTGGCTCCAACAGCAGCGTCCATGGCTGCTCCCAGCCCCGAAGCCTCGTATACGTGCGGTCGCGAAGCGGGCAGGCCGAAAATATCGGCCGTCAACTGCATGGCAGCATCGCTCTGGCTTCCGCCCCCGGCAATGCGCAGGTCGGTGATTTTAACTCCGCTACGCTTCTCGGTGCGATCCTTGCCTTCCCGCAGCGCATAGGCCAGTCCCTCAAGTATGGCGCGATAAATATGCGCCCTGGTATGCACATCACCGAACCCAATGATGGCGCCGCGTGCCTCGGGTCCCGGAAAGCGCAGTCCGGGAGACCAGTAGGGCTGTAATACCAGTCCTTGAGAACCAGGCGGCACTGACTTGACCAGGTCATCGAAAAGCACCTCCGGCTCAATACCCTTCTCGGCTGATAAGCGCTGTTCACGCAGGCCGAACTCATTCTTGAACCAGCTTACCATCCAGTAGCCGCGAAATATCTGTATTTCGAAGTTATAGAGCATGGATACCGCTGCCGGGTAGGGGGGCAGTAGCGGGACGACCTCCACATATTTAGCGTGTGTGGTATTGATGGTAGCCGTGGTGCCGTAGCTCAGGCAGGCGACGTGTGGGTCCAGCGCCCCCGAGCCCAGCACTTCGCAGGCTTTATCGGCCGCTGCTGCGATCAGAGGCAGGCCTGCGGGTATACCCGTGGCTTGCGCCGCCCCGGCAGTTATCTCTCCCAGCGGCTGGGCCTGCTGGACAAGCTCAGGCAGTAAGCCGGGTTCCACGGGTATGGCCTGCCACTTCCAGCCCCATTTAGGTTCCCAGTTCTGACTTTTATAGTCGAAAGGTATATAGCCCACCTGGCATCCCACCGAATCAACAAAACGGCCGGTCAACAGATGAGTAAGGTAGCCCGAGAGCAGCAGGTATTTATGCGTTTTTTTCCAGATCTCGGGCTGATTTTTGATTATCCAGTTGGCCTCCGCTTCCGCCCTGAGGTAAGCCACCGTTTCGCTGGCGCCTGCCAGGGCAAAAAGGGCACCCCACATACCACCCAGCGCCGGCAGCCCTTCCGTGCGCCGCTGGTCCAGCCAAACGATCGCGGGCCGCAGCGGCTCGCCCGCTTCATCCACATTGACCACCGTGCCTCTCTGTGTAGTAAGTGCGACGGCGGCGATGCTCTCTTTTTTCGCATCTGCCTTTTGCCACAACCCGCGGCAGGCCTGGCATATAGCATCCCAGTATACCTGCGGCTTCTGCTCCGCCAGCCCCGGTGCATCCGAATAGTAGGGTTCGTAGGGCACGCGCTGTTTGGCGATAAGGGCGCCCCGCGGGTCGAAGATCAGGGCGCGTACGCTCTGTGTACCGACATCGATGGAAAGCAGGTTCTCAGCCATGGCAGGCCTCCTCTATTTTACTTCTGGAATCCCCAGCGCTTTGCCTTCTGCTCCTCTGACATATCCAGCCCCAGCGTGCCGCCGGGATTCATAACGTGATGCGGGTCGAAATGGTCGCGCAGTACGCGTATAACGTCCATCTGTTGCTGCCCTATCTGCTGCACGAGCCACGGCCCTGTTTGCTTGCCGATGCCGTGGTGGTGGCTCATGGCTGCGCCGGCCTTCAAAACGGCGTCTAGAATGCCGTACTGCAGCTCCAGGTACTCATTAATATCCTTCATTTTGGCTGTGAAAATGAAATACAGATTGCCCCCCTGCGGATAGGCGTGCGACAGGTGCGTCATGCAGATGGTCTTCGGCCGGGACTTAATAAACGCCCTCACCTGCTCGTGCACTTTTGGAAGGTTCTCCCAGTTGACGGCGCATTCCAGCGTATCGATAAGGATGCCGAAATCCATCAGGTCCTCACGCATAAAGGGATCGGTGTAGCGGCTCTTTTCCCAGGCCCGGGTTACGCCCGCCGGGCTCAGGTTGAAAGGCCGGTATCTCTTAAAGACCCGCTTGATCTTTTTCTGGACCAGGCTGGTGAACGAGCCGTCGCCATCCACCGTGCCCAGCAGGATGCAGCGCTTCATGGGCAGGTAGCCCATAGCGCGCAGCAGGGTGTCGGCTATCGTGCCGTGCACATGGTACATGCGCATGGCCACATCCGTCTCCTCAGGATCGGAGAGCCGGAAGACAGAGGGAAGGCCGAATTCACCCTGCATTACTTCACGGTAGGCAGCGAGCGCATCCTCCCAGGTCCTGAACAGGTAAGAGAACCGGCGGGTATTCTCTGGCATATAGCGGCACAGCCGCAGGGTAAC
>Ga0208563_1002244_pt1 | contig 11278 bp, 9 predicted proteins | sample June2015DPH_17_1_2_FD_184717 | JGI IMG/M metagenome (GOLD analysis project Ga0208563, IMG submission 184717) | Peatland microbial communities from SPRUCE experiment site at the Marcell Experimental Forest, Minnesota, USA - June2015DPH_17_150... | ecosystem: Environmental > Terrestrial > Soil >... | reverse complement strand
ATAAAATCAGGCGACCCAGCAGTGAAAGCCATCGGCGCAAAACCAGGCGACGTACTGAAAATCACAAGGAAAAGCTCAACCGCAGGCGAACACATCACTTACAGGTACGTAGTAGAATAAAAAAGCTGATTCTTGCCACATCAAGAGTTTTCAGCGCATAGCATCAAGGGTAGAGTAGGCTACTTTTTAGCTAGTGAAACTAGTCCTAAAAATGAGGCAGGATAGGCATTTTGCTTGATCTCTTGAGTAGCAAAATGAGGGCAGGAAGAGGAGGGGTAGGATCTGTTTGGCAAGTTTTAACCTCAATACAATGCTCATTCGAAGGCTTTAATCAGAATCTTTTACCTTGCTGCTCCAATATGTGGGTGAAGCGGTGGGAAAAAGAGGGTACTCTTTTTGTTTGAGGGTTTAAGCATCGAAAAGAGGTCTCCCTTTTGATTAGTCACTTCTAAAACAAGTCTTTGAATGCTGCTTATGGATGTATAGAAAAAATTATTTGGCAATCATTACTTCCGTTGACTTCACGATTGCTTCTACTTCATCGCCAACTTTAATATCTAAATCTTCAACTGCTTCCTTAGTTATAACTGCCGTCACAGTTACAGGCATTTTTACCTCAACCTTAACTTTGGCTGTAATAACGCCTTTCTCGACAGCTATTACTTTTCCTTTAAAACGGTTCCTTGCACTTAACTTCAAACCTTTCACCTCCAAATTTCCTGAATCCGATAAGACATTGCTTAAGTAGCTCTCAACTTGCTTATACTCGCCAAGCAAGCTTCTGCCTAAATCAGTTAACCTTGCGCCTCCTCCACCAGATTTTCCACCTTTATAAGTTTCCACTATTGGCTCTTCCAGCGCCTTTCGAATATCCTGCAGGTAATTCCAAACGTAACGGTAGGACATTCCTAAGGTTTCTGCAGCTTTAGAAATCGAATTTTCCTTGCCGATGGCTTCCAGAATTTCGGCTCCACCTTTGCCTATTACTGGTTTGCCTTTGTGTTCTATCCAGACTTTGCATGAGAGCTTATGTTTTTTGTTGGTAAGCATTCTAGGATATGGTTATGTCGCAAAGACCATATAAATCTAATCAAGATTAAATTGAAATGTTCCATTCTGCCATTGATTACCTGCCATTCACCAAATCCACAAACGCGCTTCACGGGTGGCTCCATCGGCGATATGTAAGAGAAGTTCTCGGCATTTCGCCTTAATTACCTGAAAAAACATAAGCTCAGCAAACTCGCATTTAGTTTATCAAAGAGGAGTTCTTTTAATTTCTATCACTCGATCGGCATCTTTGTCATCGCTGATAATCGTTTTAATTTTTCTCTCGATCGCTGAAGCTATGTGTATGGAGTCACGTGGACTAAGGTTATATTTGCTCATTAACGCTTGAGCATGCCCTAAAATATTTTCGTCAACATTTATGAACCCCAAGTTTGGGAAACCAAGCAGCTTTTGCCCCTGGTTTATGCCCTCGTTCTTGCCCAATGTCTTGCTTACTACCCAAACGACTTCATCCCATGTTAATGTTGAAGTGCACCCTGACAGTTCTCCTTTTTCGATGCCAAGCAATATTTGTTTAGCTTTCTTTACCTTAGGTTCTACTTCTGCCGTGTATAATATCGGATAAATGAAAACATTTGAATCAATGTATGGCATGTCTTTCTTCAGCTATTAACTCTTTAATGTTTATTCGCTGTTTTAGTTTGGCGGAAGAAGTAGTTATGAAGTATTCAGTGTAACTGCCTCTAACTTGTGGTTTTTTTATAACTATTTCTTGATCTCGCATTTCAAGGGTTACTTCGACGCCGGGCTTTAACCCCATAGCGTCCCTCATACGTTTAGGAATTACAACTTGCCCTTTTGACCCAACATTTTTTATAGGCATTGCTTTATTACCAATAATAATTAGTTATACCTTTTATTTATATTTTCCAACTATAAAGTTATACTTTTCCAAGTTTCTAGATGCGGAGATCCGATGCAAGAGATTAATGTAATTAAAACTCTAGTTCTCCGTTAACGAATTTGCGTGATATTTCACTTTTCGGATTCTCAAAGAAATTCTCCGTTTCAGCGACTTCCACTATTTCGCCGTTGTAGATGTGAACTATTTCATCTGCCATTCTTCTCGTCTGAGTAAGATTATGAGTAGCCATCACTATAATGCGCTGATCACTCTTTCTACTAACTATTGCCTTTTCAATAATACTTGCGCTGTTCGGATCCAAATTGGCTGTCGGTTCATCCAAAAGCAAAACCTGCGAATCAAGCAAGAATGCTCTGGCTAAAGCGATTCTCTGCTGCTCGCCGCCTGAAGTTTTTTTTGCTCTTCGCTTTTCAAACTCTGAAAGCCTTACTGCTTGTAGGGCCTCAGCGACTTTCTTTTTAATCTCCGCTTTTGGCACTCCCCTAATTCTGAGACCATACGCCAAGTTATCGTAGACGTTTAGGCTGAACATTGCACTCTTCTGAAAAACTAACGTTGATACTTGACGTAAAGCTTTACAATCGATATTTTGATTGTTAAAGAGTAATTGTCCGCTGTCAGCGTTTTCTAAGCCAGCCATTATGCGCATGAGTGTTGTTTTGCCTGCGCCGTTAACGCCTAAAAGAACAATTATTTTGCCGCCTTGCATTTCTACCGATATTGAATTTAATGCTTTAACAGAACGGTAATTCTTTTTGATATCTACTAGTTGCAGATTAACGCTCACGATTTTAACTCCCGCCTAAACCTCTCCAGAATGACATTTTGTTCCATAACCCGTCTTCTTGCCTTACGCGCTCTATTAGGCTAATGGTTAATGCTAAAGCGATTACTATTGCCATAAGGATTATGGCGTATGCCATAGCGATGTCAAAGCTTCCGAAGTTTATTTCAAGAGCGATAGAGGTGGTTAAAACTCGTGTTTCGCCTAATAGGTTTCCTCCTACGATTGTAGCAATGCCGAGCTCCCCGAAACCTCTGTTAAAACCTGCCGTTACAGAAAGTACCATAGACGAAATTGTCTCGCGAATAAGGGTTAAATTAGTTCTAAAACCTGAAGCGCCAAGGGTTTTAGCTAAGTCTCTAAGTTGAGTGTCTGCTGCACCCAGAGCGTTTGCTGTAAAGCTGACTATTATTGGGGTAACCAGTATGGCTTGGCCGATTGCTATACCGTTAAGGGTGTAAAGCAGGTGGAAAGATCCGAATTCGCCTTGCCTAGATAAAAGCAAATACAAAATCAGTCCTAAGGCAACGGTTGGTACGCCTATTAACGCGTTAAAGAAGCCTTTGATAACCCATTTACCCCTAAAATTGTACAAGCCTAAAAATACAGCTATGGGGATACTCCACACGCATGCCAACAGTGTTCCTAAACTCGCAACGTATATTGTTCTGTAAACTGTTGCGTAAACTTCAGGATCACCGCTTGCGATTAGGTTGATTGCTTGCTGAAAGGCTTGAACGATAATATCAGCCATGCATATCACAAAAGAAATAAGGGGAATTTTATTTGAGCTTTTCCATACTATTCTCTGTTCGTTTTAACACTGCTTTGACTGTACGTTGATGGTTGCGCAACCGTAACTTGTTGGCTATCTGTTGAGTAATAGTTTGGAAGGCTTATTGAAGCGCTAAGGTTCACGTTTGCTAGTGCATCGTACGTTGGCGAGTAAAGGTTGCCTGCGTTGTATCGATATGCCGCTGGACATTCAGTTCCACTAGCATTGATGGCATTAGTTGAATTGATGTAAGCGTAACTTTGAACCCAATTGAGCAATGTGGCGTTGGGTGCAGTCTGGCTAACTAGGGGTACAAAGGAACTGAACAATTGCTGCCCATAAGTTGACACCCCATAGTTTGCTATTAATTGCTGACCTTCATCAGAAACTAGCCAGTTCACAAAAGTCAATGCAGCGTTAAAGTTTATGCCGGTTAGGGCGGCGTTTTGCGGGTTGTCGATTATTGCGCTGTACACGTTTAGTAGGGCTTGTTGCGCTTGAATCTCAATTTTCAGTTGTATAGGTTGTATAGAGCTAGGATTAGAGTAGGCAAGGTAGGTGCCTGTATCTGAAAGGATATACCCATTTAGTTGGTTAGCGACCAGTAGGGAGGCTCCCATGCCTAAACCTGTGGATTTGAACCATGTGGTATTGGTAACAAGTTGAGTGTAGGTGTAGCCAGCAGCTTTCCATAGATTACTCTCTGCGGTGGCTGTGCCTGAACCATCGTTTCTAGTGACCCATATGACTTGACTATTGGTTTGTGCCGCAGTGTAGAGAGTTTTCAAGGCTAGGGATACGTTAGTCATACCGCTGATGCCTGCAGGGTCATTTGCTGGTCCAACGATGATGAAGAAGTTGTATGCTATGATTTTGCGGTCTACTCCATATCCGCCTGTCAAGAAAGAGACTTCCTGTGATGGGGAATGAACCAGTATCATGTCTGCATCGCCTCGCTGAGCGCTTTGTATTGCAGCACCAGTTCCCTGTGCAACAAAGTTAACTGTTATCCATGGATATTTAGTTTGGAAGGCAGTTTTTATGTTGCCTGTTCCGTTGTCTTCGAGTCCTGTGTCGTGGAGGCTTGTGGTTGTGGCAACTGTCAATGCTGAGGAAACCGGCCAAGAGCCAAGAGTTGGTGTAGGAGTTGGAGAAGGTGACGAAGATGGACTTGGAGATGGAGATGGGCTTGGAGATGAACTTGGAGATGGAGATGGCGTTGGTGTTGGGGATGGTTGCGAGTTCTGTTGGGTGTTTTGCATGTAAGTGTAAGCTGCGTAAGCGCCTATTCCAGATACAATTATGAATATTAAAACAACTGTTATAATTTTTGTTACCGTTTTCATTTTTTTCACTGTTTTTAGGGGAACGTTATGTATATATAAGCATATCGGCAACTAAGCGATTGAAACAACATACTCATTAACAAAAAACATGAACTCCAACAGAGTACAACCATCTAAGCAGGGCATTTCCTATCTTCAGCCAGCTCGCTGAGAATCACCAGCGCTTCGCCGAGCGGCATGCCCAGCCTTTCCGCAAGCTCATTTGCTGTTACGTCGGCTTTTTGAGGCAATATGCTATCACGAATGTAAGCCTTATGAGTCGGGTACATAACCGAAGCATGAACAGCCTCAACAAGCAACTGCCAAAGTTTCTCTTTAGAGTACTCTTCCAAATTCATAGGCATTCAAATCATGCATATGCTATTAGGGTTATTAACCTAACGCAAAATGCACAAGTCAACATACAATAAACTTAATACCTCGCCGTTGCGGCTTGAATTATCAGAGGTTGACTTTTTTTGAAAGCTGCTGTTTACCGAGGACCACACGACATCAAAATCGAAGAAGTTCCGGAACCTGAAGTTTCAGGCAGAAAAGTGCTTGTGAAATTCAAGGCTGGAAGTATCTGTGGAACTGACATGCACTTTTACCGGGGCGAGTGGAAAATGAAGAAAGGCAGAATCATTGGGCATGACGCTTGGGGAGTCCGAGAAGACACGGGTGAACGAGTTGTTATGGTGCCCATGGTGAATTGCGGTCACTGCTACTATTGCCTCAGGGGACTACCAACCTATTGTGTTCGGGGCAAATTTTACGGGCTTACACGAGACGGTTTCTTCGCAGAAACTAAAGCCATGCTGCCTAGAAGCCTAATTCCCATACCCTCAAACGTCAGTGACGAGGAAGCGGCGATAGTGGAACCAGTCGCTTTGGCACTTCGCGTGCTGGATTACCTGAAGCCTAACGTTGGCGATTGGGTTACCGTAGTTGGGCAGGGACCAATTGGGTTGCTGATGACTCAGGTGGCACTGATGAAAGGTTGCCGAGTTATAGCTGTAGATTTGGAGGATTACAGGCTTGAATTTAGCCAGAAGTATGGTGCAGACGCAGTAATTAATGCTAAAAAAGAAGATGTTATCGAAACTGTTAGAAAATTAACAAAGAGGGGCTCAGATTTTGTGATTGAAGCTGCAGGAACCACTCGCACAGTAGAGCAAACGCCCTATTTGGTTAGAAAAGCTGGCAAAGTCGCACTGGTAGGCGAGTCTGAGGGCTACTTGAACTTGGCGGATGCCGATGAAGCCTTGTTTTTCACGATTTACATTTCTCCAGTTGAGTATCCGTCGGCTGTAGAGTTAATCGCTAGAAAACTTGTGGATGTAAAAGGGCTTATTACGCATAGGTTTAAGCTTGCCGAATTTGAAAAGGCGCTGCAAACAGTTGACACTCCATCGGAAAAGCCTTTGAAAGTTATCATAACTCAATAAGCGTTCCAAAGAGCAACGTTTACCGCAAAGTATATTTCTGTTAGAGTACGTGTTAACCCCAATTTCGCAAATAGAAAACGGAGCTAACAATCGTGCCTGTAGAAGCGGTAATATTTGATTTAGACGGAACACTTGCCAACTTCAACTTAGATTACAAGACGCTCCGCGCTGAAGTCAGAAGTTACCTACTAAGAACAAGTGTCCCCGCATCCCTTCTAAACGTTAACGAAAACATTTTTGAAATGCTGAAAAAAGCCGAGATTTTCGTCAAAAACAACAAACCTGCTGAAGCATTTGAGGAAGTCCGCAGTCAAGCCTTTGCCATCGCAGAGAAATATGAGATGGAAGCTGCCTCAACCACAAGTTTGCAGCCAGGAGCCAACGAAACGCTGAAGGAGTTGAAGCGGATGAACTTGAAAATGGGTTTATGCACTACCAGCAGCGACAAAGCCGCAAATTATATTCTGCAACGCTTTAAAATAGAAGATTTCTTCCAGATTGTAGTTCCCAGAAACAAAGTAAAGTACGTTAAACCGAATACTGAACAGTTTGAACTGGCACTTAAAGCGTTAGGCGCACGTCCAAAAGTCACTGTGATAGTTGGAGATAACACGGTGGACATGCAAAGTGCCAAGGAACTGAAAGCCATCGCAGTAGGTTTGCCAACAGGCCTTTCCACAATGGAGCAGTTGATGAACAATGGCGCAAACTACATTATAACTTCATTAACTGACTTACCAGTTCTAATAAAGAAAATAAATGAAGCTTAAGCAGCGGTAACGACATCGTCTTTGCATACGAGTTGTCTTTCCCTTACCAACCGCTTCAATATCTCAGAGAAAATTTCTTTGGTTCCTTCGCCTGAATGGTTTATCCCAAATACTTTTGCGGTCTCAGCAATCAATGAATCCTCACTTATGCCTAAAGCGTACTGAGCAACCAGTTTCATAGCGGACTCGGCTTCTTCAGGCGGAATATACTCAGGTTTCCGTTTGGATTCAGGTATGCCTTGGACTGGAACTCGGATTGGTGTTTCTTTGAGTTCTGGCGGCCAAAGGAAGCTGCCTTTGATTACTACTTTTTGTTCTCTTAGCAAGTTGCTGAGTGCTTCTTTCACAGCATGAGTTATTTGCGGTGTTACCTGTTTGATTCCCCATGCGGCTGCTAATCGTTCAACTGCATAATCATAGTGAACTGGGCCTTCCTTTTCCACAAGTTCCGCAAGGAGTTTTGTTTGGATTTCTCTGTTTTCTGGGAAATGAAACTCGTTTTTTTGTCGGGAATCGTATGTGGAGTTGGCTGTGGCAACTTTAATGTAAGGATTAAACGTTGCTTTGAGCGGGTGAATTTTGTAGGGTACGCCGATTTTTTCGATGCCTGCAAACTGGATTTTTTGAACGTCAGTTTTTGGTACCAAACTCTCTTTAACGTCAACAATTGGTTTTTGAGCGTCTTTTTCAAGCTGTAACTTGTGAGCTTGCTCAAGAGCTTCTTTTAGCCGTCGGATTTCAGAGTCGCGTCTTGCAACCCAAGCTGGAGACCAAATACGGTAAATCCGCCAGCCTAACTGCCTTAGCACTTGCTCTCGCAGTCTGTCTCTGTCTCGTGCGCTGTTGCTGGATTTGTATGTGGCGCCATCGCATTCCACTCCTAACAGGAAAGATCCGGGGTTAACTGGGTCAACTATGCCAATGTCAATTCTGTAACCGCTGCAGCCTACTTGTGGAACAACTTCGTAGCCCATCTTTTTTATTTCTGCTGCCACGTCTTCATCTAAAGCTGACTCGAACTCGCCTTCTTTTGGCATAGCTGACTCCAATGTTTCAGGTCCTCTCTCAGCATAATCAAGATAGTAATGTAGAGTTTGCACGCCGACTGCTTTAGCGTCAGGGTCAATGTCAGAAGACTTAATTGAAGTGATCAATAGTACTTTTTCTCGGGCACGTGTGACTGCAACGTTTAAGCGTCTTTCGCCGCCAGGCTTGTTTAATGGGCCAAAGTTCATTGTCATTTGTCCCTGCTGGTCGTACCCGTAGCCGACGCTGAAGAATATGACGTCGCGTTCGTCGCCTTGAACGTTTTCTAAGTTCTTAACGAAAAAGCCTTCCAATCGGTCTTCCTTAAAGAACGGTTCGAAATCAGGCTGCTCTTTTAATCGGCGGTCTATGGCCTCTTCAACGGCTTCCATTTGTGCTATGCTGAAGGTTACAACGCCTAAGGTTTTCTTTGGATATAAGCGGAAGTGCTCAAAGACGAGGTCTGATACTTTTTCAGCTTCTTTGAGGTTGTCTCTTTTGCCGCCTCGGTCATAGATGCCGTCAGGAACGTGGATTAGTTTTACGCCCAGGGTGTCATGTTGAGCTTTTGCTGCTGGGAAAGTTATTAGTGTGTCATCGTAGAAGCGGTGGTTTGAGAACGCAATTAACTCTTCATGTTTGCTGCGGTAGTGCCACCTTAAAGTTTTAACTGGCAATCCAATGCCTAAACACTCGTCCAGTATGCTGTCGAAGACTTCAACGTCCTCATCGCTTAACTCGTCCCAGTCAACATCGTCGATTAGGCTTTTCTGGAAGAACGATGTAGGCGGCAACTGCTTGTTATCTCCTGCAACAACCAGTGTTTTTCCACGGTAAATTGCGCCGATAGCGTCTTCAGGGACAATTTGCGATGCCTCATCGAACAGGACTAAGTCAAACTTGTTATTTTCAGGGGGAAGGAACTGGCTTACCGTCAGGGGACTCATCAGCAAACAAGGCTTTAGTTTAACAAGCAGGTTAGGAATCTTTTGCAGTAACGTGCGAATCGGCATTAAACGCCTCTTCTTTGCCGCTTCCTTGAGAAGAATGTTAGCTTCTGAATCGGCTGCTTGAATCAGTATGTCTTGGGGTTTTCTGCTGTTTGCCGCTTCAATAACCATGCTGGATGACAATCGAATAAGGTCTTGGTCTAGTTTTTTGAAGTCAGCGATTAACTGCTCATGATTTTCCCTTCTGAACCTGCCGAGCTTAGGGTCTTCGTTGTAGAGGTTGTTTATCCATTCTTGATAGACGCCTCTGCGGAAAACATCCACCAGGTCTGCTGCTGGAATACGCTGTTCCGCCAAGCGACTGAAGAACTGGTCTAAGCCTCTTAAGGCAAAGCGGTTTTTGATGTCTTTGAAGTCAATCCAAACCTGCAGGTCATCAACGCGCTCTCTTAGCGCTTTTATTCGTTCGCCGATTACTTTTATTTCTAAATCCTTTAGTTTCTGGTTTTGGTATTTCATTTCTGTTTCAAAGCGCGCTTCAAAATCAGCCAGAACCTTCAACGAAGCATCATATTTTAGGTTTAGTTCTGTGCTTGATGGTGCAGCGGTTGGTCCTTGAGCGGCAATAGTTGCGAAGGCTTCTGGAACTGGGATGCCAGCGAATGCTGCTTGAACTTTTTTTGTCCATTCGAGAACTGTTAGGATGTCTTGCCAGTTCGTTTCCAGCTCGTTGAAGCGTGCGCCGAATTTTGCTTGAAGTTGAGCTTTTTCGCCTATGATGGCGGCTTCTTTCTTTCTTATGTCTTCAGCGTTTTTGAGGTCGGCTAGGAGTTGCTTGTAGTTTTGGGGTTCTTGTTTGCATGTTGTTAGTGTGTCTTTTGTTAGTGTGCACAGTGGGTTTAGTTGTTTTTCTGTTTCGTTCGTCCATTCCTCAAGCAGCGGCAGTGGCGTCTGAGTGATGGGTACAGCTGAATTAGGCAAGTTTGCGGGCATGAGCGCTTCTAAGTCTTTACCAAGCTGCTCCCACTTGTCAACTGATTCCTGCAGTTCTAAGCCTAAATTCTTAATCATGGGGGAAGGATTCGAACTGTTAGTAATTAGTTTGAGAAGAGTTTCAGGGATTTGTGTTGCCCATGACAGCTTTCGGATTTCGACTGTTAGTTCTATGGCTTTTTCTGCGCCTTGGAAGTCTGTTTTATATTTACGGTAGAAATGCCCAAGCAAACTGCGAACTGTTTCAGCTGACGCCTCAATCTCAGCATGCAACTTTTTGACTTTTCGCGCATCAATCAGGTCGTTTAGTACGGTTTTTGGAACTTTGCCGTCGCCGGTTAATCTGGCGATTTGTTTTTTGTCGCTGTAATAACTTGGCGTGAATATTTTTAGGAAGCTTTGGTATGGTCCACTGTATCTTCGTATGAGTTCGTCAAGGTCTAGCGCGTAAATTCCGTCGCTGTAAGTTGCGTCTAACCTGCTTTTTAGTAAGTTATGGTCTTGGTAGAGCCGTTTTGCTTTTGATACTATTTCTTGAACTTGCTCGAAATAGGCTGAATCAAACCACTGCGGCTCCGGCTTATCTTCTGCAAAGCATAACAGTGCTATTCTGGATAATTCTTTTATTTGCTTAACAGTCAAGCCATCACTATCTAATCCCAGCAGTGGAGCGAGCGCTTGAGAATTCTCACGCCACTTCTTTGCGGTTAACTGCGTGTTTTTTATGAAGGCTAAGAGTTTTTCTCGTTTTTGCAAAAATTCGCCTTCTTCCAACCCTACCGCTGGAAGCATCTTGCTAAGCGCTTCAAGTGCCTGTTTCATCTCTGCCGACCTATGGAGAACCAAGTTAAACAAGGATGGATTGTACCGTTCCATCAGGCTGGCGCGTGTGTTCTGTATCCAGATGCTGGTGTCATGGTAGGTTTTGGCTTCGCTTACGAGTTTGTCAATGTCTGGGTTTGTTAGCCAGTATGCTTCTGGCTTTGGGCTTTCGTAGAGGAACTTGCTTACTTCAATTAGCCATTTTATCCGCGCAAACGTTTCAGGCGGGAAAACTCCAAGTTTAGCGGAGAAATCTTCAGTTTCCAGCTGAAGTTCACTTAGCGTTGAGCCTATTTTTTCGAGAGTCGTTAACAATTCAGAGCGGATTTCAAGGTTGTAGGCATCAGCGCGGTATCCTAACCATGGGAAGTCTGGTTCTTCTATTACTTGCCAAACCTTGCTTAGTTGAGAAACGAGATCTTCAAGTTCATGCATTTTCTGAGGAGTCA
>Ga0208563_1002241_pt1 | contig 11290 bp, 8 predicted proteins | sample June2015DPH_17_1_2_FD_184717 | JGI IMG/M metagenome (GOLD analysis project Ga0208563, IMG submission 184717) | Peatland microbial communities from SPRUCE experiment site at the Marcell Experimental Forest, Minnesota, USA - June2015DPH_17_150... | ecosystem: Environmental > Terrestrial > Soil >... | reverse complement strand
GGCGTTGGTGACGATGTCTCCCTTGGAGTCGTAGATGACGCCGGAGCCGAGGCCTGCGTCGGTCTCGATTTCCACGACCGCCGGCGTGACCTGCTTGATCACCGCGACCATCTGATCCTGGAGGGTGAGAGCCGCCCCGCCGGCGAGATTCGAGGACGCCGGGGTGGACGTAGCGGTCGGGAGCACCGCCGGGACCGTGTTCATCTGGGTTGGCGTCGCCGTTGCGCCAAGGGCCGCGTCGAGCTTGGCCGTAGTCCCGTTCGGGACACTCGAGGCACATGCCGCCGCCACGACCGCCACCAGGGTGAGGGCCGTGATGGGGGCGGCGATGCGCTGGCTGAACCGCCGCGTGTCGGACACCATGAGTACCTCCTGCTGGCCGCTTTCCTGCACACCGCGGCACCGAAGCGAGGTTCATGGTTGGTCCGCCGGCTGAATTGGACCTGAAGCCGCCGGCCTGTGGGTCGCAGCCGATCCAAACGGTCCGCGGCTAGACGCTTTGCGCCGCGCTCGGCTCCTGCGGACGCCTGCCGCGATCGTCACGATCGTCGTCGCCAAAGCAGGTCGACTCGAAGATGAAGAGCCGCGTCGCGCCGTCACGCCAGGCATCGGCCGGCAGATTCGCCTTGCGGCAGACTGCCGCGAGCATCGCCCTCTCATCCCACCCCTGCTCGATCGCAACCTGGGGCAGCAGCAGGGCCCGGTGTGCGCCCCTCTCGACGACGATGCCGTGGCGCCCGGCCACGAAGCCGGCCGGATCGCGCAGCTCCATGGGCGGCTCGAGGACCGAGACCTCAAGTTCGAGAGCCGGCAGCTCCGACTCGTCGACGGGCAGGAAGCGCGGGTCGTCGAGCGCGGCCGCGACGGCCGCTTCGCGAACGTTGAGCCAAAGCGGAACGTCGAAGCGCATCAAGCCGATGCAACCGCGGAGCTCCCCATGCTCGTGGATGGTCACGAAAGCAGCGGCCGGGGCGGTCAGGTCTGGGGATAGCGGGGTTTCCACCTGATCGACCGGCACGGTTCGACACACTGCCGTCCCGATCGCCCGGCGGGCGACGGCCAGGAGCTGGCGCCGGTCCGACGCGTCCAGTTGCTTCACGAATGCCTCGCTGACTCCCCTGTTCGAGGCTACGCACGTGGCTGCTGCGCGCCAGAGTCGAATGGCGTGTTGTTGAGGTCACCGCGCCGTGGGAGCCGTCAGGTTCGCCTCCTCGTCTGGCCCCGAGGGATGTCCGCCCCAAGGCACCTCGAGTGCAGCAACAGGTCGGGAGGCTCGTTGGTGTCTCGAAATCGATTCCTGATGGCCGCAATGCCGGGGATGGTATGCTGTATGCGATTGCGGGGGCCGATCACATCTGCCGTCCCAGAAACCCAACCTGAGCGGGTGCGCCGCGGAGCACATCACAGTCGACCGAATCGACCGGCGTGCAATGTCAAGGCGCTGGCGCATTCGATGGCGAAGATAGAGTCGGCACGAATGGAGCAAGGCAGACAGATGCCAGCTAGACGCAGCAGGACCGCTTCCACGGCGTCGCGCCTCGATGCGACGCGAGGTGACGTCAGATCGACGCAACGAATCGGGTCGAATGGCTCCGGGCCGCCGACGGGCACGGGAGCCGCCCTTCCGCGTACGGGACGGCGCATCCCTACGATGCAAGACATTGCCGACGCGGCCGGCGTATCCCAGAGCACCGTCTCGCGCGTTCTCACCGGCGCCCCAAACGCGATCCCTATCAACCCGGCAACGCGCGAGCGAATTCTCGAAACCGCGCGACAGATGCATTACCGGCCGAATCCACTCGCCCGCGGTCTTCGCGGGGCCCGTACGATGCTTCTCGGCGTGATCGTGCGCGAGATCACGGACCCCTTCTTCGCTGGTGCGATCGACGCGGTCTCGACCGAGGCCAACCGTCGCGGCTACAACGTGGTCCTCGGCCATGCCCACAGTCGCACGGACGAGGCGATCGCCCTCCGCGCCGTTCTCGAGACGCGCCATTGCGATGCGATCATGCTGGTCGGAGACACGAGCGATCAGCCTCGTCTGATGGACGACCTCCGGGATACCAACGTCCCCATCGTCGGCCTGTGGCAAGGCACGAACCCAATGCCCGGCATTTCCATCATTGGCGTCGACAACAGGTCAGGCATTCGGGATCTGATGGATCATCTGCTCGGGCTCGGTCACCGCCGAATTGCGTTCATCGGCGGTGTGTTCCCGGAGGGGCGCCTGATCGGAGACATAGGCGAACGCCGTGCGGCGTTCCTGGAGCGAGCCGCGCTGGAGGGCTTGGAGACGCCGGACGGTTACATCCGGGACGCGCGGAACACGTTGAGCGGCGGAGCCGGCGCCCTGCGCGAGCTCTGTTCACTTTCGGAACCACCTACGGCGATCGTAGCGTCCACGGACGTGCTCGCCATCGGCGCTCTCCACGCGGCCTGCCACATGAGCATCGACGTACCGGGAGAGGTCTCCATTGTCGGGTTCGACGATCTGCCATTGGCGGCGTACATGACACCTGCTCTGACTACGGTCTGCATGCCGATTGCCGAGATGGCGGCTGCGGGCGTGAAGGCGGCCGTAGATGCGGACCAGGACGGTGAGGCGGCGCTCCAGATCCTCAGGCCGACGATGGTGATCCGTGAGTCGTCCGGACCTGCCCCGCGAGTCGCGCATGAAGCGCGCGCCACCGAGCAAAACCCGGGCTGAGCTTCGGCGTTTCCTGTCGCCGCACTCCGATCGTGCTCTAGACCGAGGCGCTCGACATCGGCCGTTCGCGCCGGTCCCGTTGAGGGTCCGCCCGGGAGGATCGCCGGGCCGGTGGTCGTGCAATGGTATGCTACATTCGAATGCTTGCACAAGGAGCAGACAGAGGTGGCGGACGCCGAACTCACAATCGGGCAGAAGCCGATTGGGCACATATCGCCTCGCCTTTATGGGCATTTTGCCGAACATCTCGGTCGGTGTTGTTACGGCGGTCTTTGGGAGGGGGTCGACGGAGACCCGGCGGTCCCGAACGTCAGCGGTTTTCGTGCCGATGTGATCGAGGCACTTCTCGACCTGCCGGTCCCAGTTCTCCGCTGGCCGGGCGGCTGCTATGCGGATCACTACCACTGGCGCAACGGGATTGGGGCACCGCAGGCCAGACCGTCGACGCTCGGCATGTCCTGTGGGCTGCGGGTCTCGGACGACAACGGCCTCGGCACTCATGAGTTCCTGCGACTCTGCGAGCTGATCGGGGCCGAACCGTACCTAGCTGGGAACGTGGGGACGGGTTCCGTCCAGGAGTTCTGCGACTGGGTCGAGTATGTGACCTCATCGGTCGACTCCGGGCTCACCAAGGAGCGAGCGGCCAACGGCCGTCCAGACCCGTGGCCAGTCAGGTTATGGGGCGTGGGCAACGAGAGCTGGGATTGCGGCGGACGGTTTGATCCGGTCACATACGCCCACGAGTTTGTTCGCTACGCCACGCTTGCTCGGCACGTTGATCCGGAGGCTGAGTTCGTCGGCGTCGGTCTCGAGGACGAGGGCCTCTTCGAGCAGGGGCTCGACCGCGATTGGAATGCCAAATTCCTCGAAGCCTTGGGCCCTTCCATCGACCTCCTGTCCCACCTGTCCATCCATCGGTACTGGAGCCACGGCGGCCCGGAGACAGGGTTTCGTGAGGATGACTACTACGCTCTCCTGGCCGAAGCGCAGGAGACCGAGACGACCATCGAGCGCACTGCACGGACGATCGCAGCCATCGCACCTACATCGCACGCGATCAGGGTAGCTCTGGACGAGTGGGGGGTCTGGCACCCGGAAGCCCGACCATGGGGGCCGGGCGACGTTCCGCGCCGCACGCCGGTGACCTATGAGCAGGCCAACACGCTCCGTGACGCGCTGGCGGCGGGAATCGCCCTTGAAGGTTTCCACCGCCAATGCAACGTCCTTTCCATGGCCAACCTCGCCCAGATCGTCAACGTCCTCCAGGCCGTTGTCATGACAGACGGCTCGTCCTGCTTCAAGACGCCCACCTACCACGTTCTGACTATGCACCGTCCGCACATGGGCGCAGAGGCCCTCGGGGTGGCGGTCGCGTCTGCCATGAAGCTCCCGTCGGGCGAGGCGGCGGTCAGCGCTACTGCTTCGCTGGCCGGCGGTCGGACAGCCGTGACCATCATCAACCGCGACTACAGGCGTCGGGCCAGCGTGAGCCTCGAGGCTCGGGCTGGAGCCGTCGCTAAAGCCCGGCTTCTAGCCGCCGACAGTGCGGACGCCGTGAACACCGCGGCGCACCCGGACCGGGTTGCTCCGCGGATGGTTGAGGTTGCCATGCGCCCCAACGGACGCTACGAAGTGGATCTGCCCGCCCATTCTTTGGCGACAATCGAGTTCGCGGAGGGGTGAAAGCTCGGTGCCTTCGGCTGGCGCCGATGGTCGGCCTGACGTTGTGTGGGCGGCTTCAGCTCTCCGCGAACGTGGCTTCGACATCGGCTTGACGTTGCCGATCTGGAGGCGCAACGCCATCAGACGGCGATAGGCACATCCGAGCCCTCCCGGACGAAGACAGGGATGCGCTCGAGGGGTGCATCGGCGTGCAGGGTCGTCCCGCCGGAGTGCCGGGTGCCCGTCCATGCGTCGATCCAAAGACCGGGCGGCAGGTACACGTCGCGAGCTCGCGCGCCTGCCTCTACGATCGGCGCCACGAGGACATCCGGCCCGAGGAGGAACTCGTCGTCTATCAGCCACGACTTCTCGTCTGTTGGGAAGTCGACAAAGAGCGGACGCATAGGCGGCAGCCCGTCCTCGTGCGCCTTCTGCATCTGCCGCATGAGATACGGCCGGATGCGTTCCCTGAGCAGGAGAACACTGCGGATGATCTCGTAGGCCTCGTCCCCGAAAGCCCAGACTTCATTGGCGCTGCCGGTCATGTTGGGTCCGAACGGGAGGCGGGGCACGCGATCGCCGTGGATTCTGAAGAGCGGGCAGAAGACGCCGTATTCGAACCACCTGACGACGAGCTCACGGTACTCGGGAGAGGTTGGGTCGCCGCCGTGGAATCCGCCGATGTCCGTGGTCCACCAGGGGATCCCCGACAAAGCGATGTTGAGGCCGGCCCGGATCTGCCGGCGCAGGGAGTCGAAGGTCGTTGGGATGTCGCCAGACCAGACCGCCGCGCCGTACTTCTGGCTTCCCGCCCAGGCGGATCGGGCGAGCGATATGACGTCTTCCTCGCCGGCCGCATGCATCCCTTCGAAGAAGGTCCGCGCATGCATCTGCGGGTATATGTTCAGGATCTCGTCGCCCTCGCCGGCATGGAACCGCAGCGCAGAAGGATGGACGGGCCTGAGCTCCGGCTCGCAGGCATCGAGCCACCACACCTTGATGCCAAGATCGAAGTAGTTCTGCTTGATCTTCGACCACAGGAAGGCGCGCGCTTCGGGGTTGGTCGCATCGTAGTGGGCGACACCGAACGGCTTGGGCATGCCCCGATCAGGGAAGGTCGAGGTGTAGGGCAGGCCCTGCTGCACGCCGACCAGAAGGCCCCGTTCGGCCATCTCGTCCCAGTTCTCGCTGAACGGGCTGACTAATGGCCAGACCGACACCATCACGCGAACGCCGAGCTCGCGCAGCTCATCGACCATGGCCTTCGGGTCTGGCCAGTCGGCAGGATCGAACTTCCAGTTGCCCACCTGGATCCAGTGGAAGAAATCGATGACGATGACCGAGAGGGGCAAGCCACGACGCTTGTACTCGCGCGCGACGGCGAGGAGTTCGTCCTGAGTCCTGTACCTCAATTTGCTCTGCCAGAATCCGCTCGCCCATTCGGGGAGAACGGGAGCGTGGCCCGTCGCGTCGGCATAGTGACTCATGATCTGGGCCGGGTTACCGGCGGTGATCCAGTAATCGATCTGGCGGCTCGCGTCGGCCACCCATCGAGTGCGGTTCTCGGCGAGCTCGACGTGACCCACCGCAGGGTTGTTCCATAAGAACCCGTATCCACGGCTTGAAACCAGGAACGGAATGCAAACCTCGGAGTTCCTTTGTAGAAGGTCGAGTGACATGCCCTTCTGGTTAAGCCTGCCGTGGGTTCGCTGGCCGAGACCGTAGATTCGCTCGTCCTGATAGGCGCGGAAATGCTGCTCGATCCTGGCGCGGCCACCTCCGAGCGGATAGACAGCCCGAGCGCCCGGCCACCAGAAATGGCCCCGCTGCTCGGCCAGCAGCTCAGCCCCTGTCGCTGCATTCTCGAAACGGACCAGGATCGCGTCGCCTCCATCGCCGACGTCATTTGCGACCACCGCAACGATCGCGCCGTTGGTCAACCGTGCGCTGGTCTCCCCGAGCTCAAAGCGCGGCTCCGAAGCCGACCCGGCCGGGCGTTCATCGAGCGCGCCTGGCAGGCCGCCGACGATGTGATCCCAGCCGGCCCGAACCCGGATGCTGTCGGTTCCCCACGGTTCGATCCGCAGGATCTCGTGCTCTGACCTCACTTCAAGGCCATCGTGGATACGCTGAACAAGCATCTGCCTAGGCTCCCGCTTGGTGGGCCTCTCCGAGTAGACACAATTGTGCTGAGCGGCGCCATGGCGCCGCTCAGCCTTCCAGGTCTTGCGCTATTCCTTGAGCGCGCCGGCGGTGATTCCCGCGGCGACGTAGCGTTGGGCGATTGCCAGCAGGAATGCTGCCGGAATGACGGCTATCACGGCCGTGGCCATAACAGACGGCCACTCCACCGAGTACGAACCGATGAACCGGTAGATGCCTACGGTTATCGGCGTGTGGTCCGGGTTGTTGTTGAGGATGAGCGCGAACAGGAAGTCACCCCAGCCGAAGAGGAACGAGAAGAGGCTGGCGGTGATCAACGCAGTTCGACTGAGCGGAACGTATATGGACCGGAAGATCCGGAGCTGGCCCGCGCCATCGACCTTTGCCGCCTCCGCCAGCTCTCGGGGGATTCCGATCATGAAGGCGCGCATGATGATTATCGCGAAGGGAACGGCGATGGTGGAGTCGGCGAGTATCACGGCCTGATACGAGTTGAGCAGCCCGAGGGTGTTGAACGCCGAGTAGAGCGAGTTGGCGACCACGAAGCCAGGGGCCATCTGGGCCAGGATCAGACCGAAGAGAAGAAGCGAGCCGATCCGAGCCCGGACGGTTGCGAGCGCATAAGCCGCAGGGGTGGCGACGAGCATCGTGACCACGACCGTGCCAAGCGCATAGATGAAACTGGATTGAATGTATCCGCCGGCGGTCGAGAGAGCATTCCGATACGCGTCCAGCGTTGGATTCGGCGGGATGAACGGTGGCGGAGTCTGGAGAATGTCCGTCTGGCTCATGAAAGAGCAGTTCACGATCCAATAGAGGGGGAAGAGCATGAACCCCGTGATCAGGATGCCCGCCGCAGTCCAGCCGACCGTCTTGAGCCGCGACTGCAACGGCCTGGCACGCCGCGAGCGCGCCGGGCTAGGTGTGCTGCCGCTCATGACGCCGTTTCCCTAAGTTCACGGTATGCGTAGCGCAAATACAGCATGCCGAACGCAAAAACGATTACCAGGAGGATGTCGCCAGCAACCGCTCCGAGACCGAAGTCGAACCCGTTGGTAAACGCAAGACTGTAGGCCCAGGTGTTCAGAGTCTGACTCGTGTCGGCCGGTCCTCCCCGCGTGATCGACATGATCACGTCGAAGACCTTCAGCGTGTACACCAGTCCGAGAAGCAGCACCACCGTCGACACGGGACGCAGGAGCGGCCACGTGATGTACCGAAACCTCTGCCATGCGGATGCACCGTCGATCGAGGCCGCTTCGTACAAGACGCGGGGGATGGCCTGGAGTCCTCCATAGAGGATGACCATGTTGAACGGGATGCCGATCCAGATGTTCGCGATCAACACGGATATGAGTGACAGGTGAGGATCAGTGAGCCAGGAGATCTGGCCCTGGTATCCCAACGAGTGGATGGCGAAGTTGATGACGCCCGTGTCCTGATCGAACAGACGAACCCAGATGGCGCCCGAAACGAGAACGGGAGCCAGCCACGGAACCAGGATCAAGGCTCGCAAGATGCTGTTGAGCGGGAACTTGTGCTGGTAGAAGAGCGCGATCAATAGGCCCAAGGTGAACTGGAAGAACAGCGACCCGACTGTGAACCAGACTGTGTTGACCACGGCGGGCCAGAATTCTGGGTTGTTCACCAAGTGCTTGAAGTTGTCCAACCCGATGAAAGGGGCCTCGCCGGTGACGAACGTCTTGAGCGTGTACTTCTCAAGACTCATCAGGACGTTGAAGGCAATCGGGTACGCGTAGAAGGCCAAGACATACACGAGCGCCGGAAGGAGAAACAGTAGACCGGCGATCCGCTCGCGTCGCCAGCGCGGCAGCCCCCGTGATTGTTTAGAGGGGGGCACGGCCGCCTTCGCAGCCGCACCCCCCTCAACGACACGCGTCATAGTCGCGTCGTCACGGTCACTCTCAGCTTCCCGCCAATGCGGCAGAGGCCGCTTGCTGGGCTGCTGTCAGGGCGTCCTGAGGTGACTTGGCGCCACTCAATGCTGCCTGGATTGCCGTCCACAGTGGTTGAGACACCTTGCTGTAGTTCGGTCCGAGGTTAGCAGGTGGGCCAGTCCGCGACCGCTCGGCAGCGGCGGCTGTAACAAAGGACGCCATGTTGGGATCGGCCGCAGCCGCTTGCGCGGCAACGGACTGGCGGGACGGAATGTACGCCTGAAGGGTCGCCCATTCCGCCATCTCCTTGTCTGACAGCAGGCAGTTGACGACCTTGCCTGCAGCCGCGGAGGCGGCCGCGTCAGGGTTGACCGGGATGGTCAGCACTTCACCGCCCATGGGGCCAGGAGCGGCGCCGCCGTTGGGCTGTGGGATGGGCACGATTCCGAAGTTGATCTTGGACTTCTCGAGGGCGGACAGGTTCCAAACGCCGTTCTGCTCCATCGCCACCTTCCCCGCCTCGAACTGGCTCTCGACGTCTCCCTGGGTCCACTGAACCACGGACTTCGACGTGTACCCGCTCTTGACGAGATCCGTCCAGAACTGCAGCGCCTGGACGGCCTGAGGCGAGTCGAGCTTCGAGAGATCTCCACCGGCGCCCCAAAGCCACGGCTCGAACTGCCAGCTTCCTTCCTCGGTCGCCGGCGCCGAGAACGCCATGCCGTAGACGCCGCTCTTGGTCAGCGCCTTGGCATCGGACGTAACCTCAGCCCATGTGGTGGGTGGCTTCAGGCCAGCCGCTGTGAACATGTCCTTGTTGTAGAACAGGGCCATGCCGTTGATGCCGGGAGCGATACCGTAGACCTTGCCCTTGTATGTGCCGGCATCGATCAAGTTCTGGTACAGCCCGCTGAGGTCGACTCCGTAGTCGGTCAGCGGTGCCAGAGCACCCGTGTCTGCGACCTGCTGGAGATCGGGGTTGTCGATCCGCAGCACGTTAGGCAGCTGCTTCTGTTGTGCGGCGAGCAGGACCTTGTTGATCAGCTCGTCACGCGGAATCGCCTGTCGCTTGATCGTGATGCCGGTCGATGCGGTGCACTCGTCGAGCACTTTCTGCCACTGCGTCATCTGTGGATCAGCGCTCTGGTAGTCCCACTCCGTGATAGTCGTCGCGGCGGCTACGGACGGCGCCGTTGTTGCCGCCGACGTTGCCCCCGGCGTTCCTGCCGCCGACGTTGCCGCTGGTGTTGGAGTCGTGGAGCTCGAGCTGCACGCAGCCACGAGCAGCACCACTGCCCCAATCGCGGTCAGTCTGTTGACCCGCATGTGCTTCCTGCCTTCCTATGCTCCATCTGGGCAACCCCTTGAACATCGAGCCTGCTTTTCGGCTGGCTACCTCCTCCATTCCCAACAAGCCGCCTGGATCGTCGTCCAGACTCGAGACGGCGCCGAGGCGCTGACTGGCGCCGCCGGGGCCCGGTCGCCGCGTGCATACCTATGTAGCATACGGTTGCACGGGCCGTCAAGGGTCTGGCGGGCTTGCGGTTGGAGGATCAGCGGCATACGATTGCTACCACTCGACCACGTGCACACCGCTGAAGGAGACCAAGGCATGGTCCAGCTCCAAAGCCAGGGAATCGACGAGAACCGTCTCCAGCCCCGCCCGGAGCACAAGTTCAGCTTCGGCCTGTGGACTGTTGGCAACACCGGACGAGACACGTTCGGCGACGCCACGCGGGCGCGCTTGGATCCCAACGAAAGCGTGCGCCGTCTGGCCGAGCTCGGCGCGTTCGGCGTATCGATGCACGACGACGACCTGGTCCCTTACGATGCCTCGCCGGCCGACCGCGACAGGATCGTGCGAGGCTTCCGGCAGACGCTCGAAGAGAACGGCCTCGTCGTCTCGATGGCAACGACCAATCTGTTCAATCACCCGGTCTTCAAGGACGGCGCGTTTACCTCGAATGATCGCGACGTCCGCCGCTACGCGATCGCAAAGACGATGCGTGCGATCGACATCGGAGCCGAGCTCGGGGCGCCAACGTACGTCTTCTGGGGGGGTCGCGAGGGGGTTGAGGCGATGGCCGCCAAGCGTCCCGCGGACGCCCTGGATCGGTATCGCGAGGCGATCGACTTCCTGTGCGGTTACGTGATCGATCGTGGCTACCCCATGCGCTTCGCGATCGAGCCCAAGCCCAATGAGCCCAGAGGCGACGCTTTTCTGCCAACGGTCGGGCACGCATTGGCCTTCATCGGCGCCCTGGCCCATCCAGAGATGGTTGGTCTCAACCCGGAGGTCGCCCACGAGACGATGTCGGGTCTGAGCTTCTACCACGCAGTGGCCCAGACGCTGTGGCATGGCAAGCTGTTCCACATCGATCTCAACGGGCAGAAGATCGGCCGCTACGACCAGGATCTGCGGTTCGGCTCGGAAGGCATCAAGGAGGCCTTCTTTCTCGTGAAACTCCTGGAGGAGTCCGGCTATGACGGACCCCGGCACTTCGACGCCCACGCGTATCGGGTTGAAGATCCTGATGGGGTGTGGGACTTCGCGGCGGGCTGCATGCGCACGTACCTGATCCTGAAGGAGAAGGCTGAGCGCTTCGCCGAGGACGATCAGGTCGCCGCGGCTCTAGCCGAAGCTTCGGCGCTAGAACTAGCTCTACCCACTGTGGGAACCTACTCGCCCGAGAGCGCCGTGGCGCTGCGCGACAATCCCGGCGATCCCAGCGCCCTCGCCATTCGCGGCTATGGCAACGAGCGGCTGGACCAGCTGGTCGTTGAGCTCCTCATGGGCACGCGGTAGCCCGAATCGGTGCTGGCTCTTCTGTCACCGAACCTGAGGAGACGCGGATGACCA
>Ga0208563_1002234_pt1 | contig 11318 bp, 9 predicted proteins | sample June2015DPH_17_1_2_FD_184717 | JGI IMG/M metagenome (GOLD analysis project Ga0208563, IMG submission 184717) | Peatland microbial communities from SPRUCE experiment site at the Marcell Experimental Forest, Minnesota, USA - June2015DPH_17_150... | ecosystem: Environmental > Terrestrial > Soil >... | reverse complement strand
TTAACTTTATCCACCGCTTCCTTTGTCCACCGCACGTAAAGGATATTTTCATCCATATTCAATTGCCCTGTTTTCAAAATATGCTTGAAAACGATATCGCGAAGTATTACTACATCAAAAATTTTTGTCTCTTTAGAAACGTTAGCCTTCACAAAATCATAAACGCTTTTGTCATGCTTTAGCGATAAACCGTAAGCTTTCAAGCCATCATAAACGCAGAAAGCATGCTCATTAACATGGCTTTTCAAGAAATCCTCTAAGGATTCTACAGTCGGCTTTGTTTCTGAAACGTCAAAGAAGCGTTTGAGCCCTTGCAAAACTTGATCAGTTAACTTGAATTCTTTGAGAAGCCTGTGGGTGGGCAAAACAACAAGCCCTTCCTCTTGGACTGGAACCACGTAAGACATGTGAAAATTAAACGCTGAATCCGCTGTCCAATTTCCTTTGCTGCGCATTTCGTCTCGGTAAGCCAATGCGCTTTCGTACCTGTGGTGTCCGTCAGTTATTACCATGGTTTTGCTGCTTAGGTTTGCTTGTAGTTGCTTTATTTTTTGTGGGTCAGTAACTCTCCAAACGGTATGCTTAACTTGCAATGAGTCAGTAACCTGGATTATTGGTTTTGTCTTCGCTACTTCCTGCAGGAAAGCGAGGGTTTTTCTTTCGTGGTCCGAATAAATCAGAAACACTGTTTCAAGGTCTTTTTGGACGGTGCGAAGCATGTTTAACCGGTCAGCTTTTGGTGCTTTGTAAGTGATTTCGTGTGGGAACACTGTGTTTTCGCTGTAATCGTAAAGGCGCAGGGCAGCGATTAATCCTGTGCGCTCGTATTTTTTTCCGTCCAAGGTGAATTCTTGGCGTGAAACGAAAACTGCTGGTTCAGTTTCCTTGGCTAATATGCCTTCTTTTAGCCACTGCTGAATCCGCTGTTGCGCCACTTGGTACTTGTTTTCTTCCATTGGCAGAATCAGTCGGCAATAATTGTACGGTGATTTCTGGTAGTATTCTTTTTGCATTTCGGCATCTATTTTATCGTACGGTTGAGTTATGAGGTTCTCTGGATTACCAGCTTTTTGCGTGTACCGTAAGGCTTTGAAGGGTCTAATGTCTACCAAACGTTTCAGCTCAAGGTGTTTTTTCCAGCGCTTCTATAACTCTTTTAGCTATTTGTACACTTGCCTTTAACTGGGCTTCATATGTTTGAGCACCAACATGCGGCGTAGCAATCACATTGTTTAGCGTTAATAATTTGCTGTTTTCCGGTGGTTCATCCTCGAAAACGTCCAATGCTGCACCTTTAACTTTTCCTGACACTAATGCTTGGTAAAGTGCTTCTTGGTCAACTACTCCACCGCGGGAACAGTCAATTAGCATTACGCCGTCTTTCATCATGTTAAACTCTCTTGTGGAAATCATGTGCTTAGTGTGAGGCGTCAAGGGCACGTGGATTGTGATGAAGTCTGCTTGTGGCAACATTTCAGCTAGGGGCACAAACCGGTCATAGACGCATTCTTCAACGCCGAGTACATTCATGCCCAATGATATGGCTAAGCGTTCAACTGTTTTTCCAATGTAGCCACAACCGATAATTCCGAGGGTTTTGCCGTTGACTTCTGTTCCGATTAATTTTTCTTTTTCCCATTTTCCTTCACGCAAACTTATGGTTCCTTGTACGATGCTTCTTGCAAGCGCCAGTAAGTGACCTATTGTTAATTCTGCAACACTCATGAAGGAAACATGCGGAGTGTTTACCAAGGCTATGCCGAGAGAGTTGACTTTTTTGAAGTCAATGTTGTCTAAGCCTTCACCTGCGCGTGCGATTACTTTGAGTTTTTTTGCGTTATCTAATAGTTCTCCTTTAACTTTGGTTGCTGACCTTACGATTAGTACGTCATAGTCAGCTATTATTTTGGGGAGTTCAGTTTTTGGAGTATCCCATGCTCGTGTGACTTGGTAGCCTTTTTCTTCGAGAAGTTTTATGCCTTCTTCGAATATTTTGTCGCTTATGAGGACTTTGAATGTCACGTTTTTAATCCCCAAATCGAATCAATTAGGCTGATGACTTCTTTGATTCCTGCTAGGTTCCATTCGCCCATGTGTCCGATGCGGAAGGTTTTCTCGGCTAGTTTGCCGTAACCGTTGGATATCATGTAGCCTTTCTCACCGAGCTTCTGGTTGAGTTCTTTAACGCTTTTGCCAACCGTGTTTTTTATGCAGCTAACGGTTATTGATTCGTAGCCTGGTTCAGAGAACATTTCAAAATGTTTTTTTGCCCATTGCTGTGTATACTGAGCCATTTCCATGTGGCGCTGGTAAACGTGGTCGTATGTTTCTTCCAGTAAAAGGTCCATGCGTTTATTCAGAGCGTAGAGTAAAGGGATGCATGGGGTGAAGGGTGTTTGATGTTTTTTCTCAAACTCGAAGATTTCAACCAAATCCGTGTATGTGCCTCTGAATGGAACTTCTTTAGCTCTCTCAATTGCTCGGTCGTTGACTAATGCAACGGTTAATCCTGGTGGTAGAGCGAAGCATTTTTGTGTTGAAGCAAAAATAATGTCGCAGCCGATTTCTCGGGGTAGTGTTTTGTCTCCTGCCATTGAGGAAACAGCGTCGATTGCGTAGATTATGTTTGGGTATTTTTTGCGTACAAGTTTGCCTATTTCGCTTATTGGGTTTCTTACACCTGTGGAGGATTCGTTGTGGCATACTGTTAATGTGTCATATTCGCCGCTGTCAAGTTTTTCAGCTATCATTTCTGGTTTGACGGCTTTGCCCCATTCAACTTCTAGGAAATCAGTGTTTTTGCCGCATGCACGTAGGGTTTCAGCGCATCGTTGGGAGAAAGCGCCGTTTACGCATGCTAACGCTTTTTGTTTTACGATGCTTCTGCCGATTATGTCGAACCAAAGTGTGCCTGAGGAAGTGGTGACTGTGGGTTTGAAATCTGCAGGTAACTCGAAGTATTTGCTTAGTTTAGCGGTTATTCCACCGTATAAGTCTGAGAATTCTTTATCTCTGTGACCTATAAGAGGATGAGTTTGCTCGTTAAGTATTTCTTGGCTTACTTCTGTTGGGCCAGGAATTAAGAGTTTCTTGTGCATGTCTAAATCCTTCCAGCAAGAAGGTTTAACATTTAAAATATAAGGCTTATGTGCAGATACCATGTCTTTTTGCCTTCTATAGCTCTTTAACTCTTGACAACTATCGCATAAAAATAGCGCATGTTTTGAAATTAGAAATATATCGAGAACGGCAAGCTAATTCATAAAGACTTAACTAGATTATTCTCGCCTGATGAGTAAAGGAGAAGGCGTATACATGCTAAAGACAGAGGTATTTCCAAGTTTTCTTATTATCTTCATGGGCTCCATAGACTGCTTAACCACAGTTATAGGCGTTCTATACTTTGGAGCTGCCGAGTTAAACCCCTTCATGGCAGGCATAGTTAGCACAAACATTGGAGCTTTTTTAGTGGTCAAGCTTGCAGCGACGATACTCATAGCTTTTACATACATTCTGGCAAACAAAACCCTGATGAAAACTCAAAATAAAAGCACGAAATCCTTCAAATATTCTTGCAAATTTTTGAAGGTTGCCTATGCTGGTATCCTTGCATTTCTAGTTATAGTAGTTGCAAATAATCTTATAATTCTCTTAGCATAAGTAAGTAAAAACGCCAAAGTCTCGCCTTTGCCCTTTTCAGTAAACCCTGTGATTGCTAATACTGATTAGTAAAACATAAATAAAATATTCACGCGTATTACCATTTAGGATTCAGTTAAAGAAACGCTTAACTGTTGCAACCCTTAATACTATGTGGTTGAGAGAGGAAAATGAAATTCAGCCTATTCCGCAAACCCAAACAACAACCTGAACCAGAAAAACCAGCCGTGCCTCCAGAAGAACCCAAAGAAGAAGCAGTTGCACCTCCGGTAGAGCAGAAACAAGAAGTCGCTGAAACCCTAAACAAAACCTACCTCAAAGCAATGCCTCTCAAAGAACTAACCGACCTAGAAAATATAAAAAATGAAGTTAAAAACGGAAACATAATCATTCTCCGAGTTACTCCTCTTGCAAACAAAAGTATCGACGACGTAAAAAGCGCAGTAAACGAACTCTATGAATTCACAGAATCCATCGGCGGCGACATTGCACGTCTAGGTGAAGAGCGAGTGGTTATTTGTCCAAAAAATATAAGGATTTGGCGGGAAAAAACGCCAGTTTCAAATGAGCCTTTGCCTACAGCAGCCTAAAAGTTTCTAGAATTGCAGGAACAACAGTGTTAATACCTAACTTGTTATCCAAGTAGTTAGCAAAGTTTATGGTCTTCTGTTTTTCTCCATGACAAACAAAGATTCGCTCAGGCTTAGGTGTAAGATGAGTCAAATAATTGACCAGTTGCCGCCTGTCCGAGTGGCCTGAAAATCCTTCAATTGATTCCACCTGCATTTTAACCTGTAGCGCTACCATTTTGCCTTCGTTGTCCATCATGGTTACTTCACCAACGCCTTTTTGGACTCTTTTGCCCATAGTTCCTTCAATCTGGTAACTGACAAAAATAATCGTGTTCCTCTCGTCGCCAGCCCAGTTCTTGAAGTACTCTATTACTGGTCCACCTTCAAGCATGCCTGAAGTAGCCAAAACAATGCATGGTTCCCCTTCCATAATGCTTTGCCTAACGCTCGGGTGCTCCACGATGGTGAAGTAGTCACTTTGGAATGGGTTAATTCCTTCATGTAGAATGCTATGGCGGACTTCCCTGCCCAAGTATTCTGGGTAGGCAGTATGAATGGCTGTAGCTTCGCTAATCATGCCTTCTATGAAAACTGGGGCTTCCTTCATTAAGCCGCGCTTCATGTAACCGTCAATGATAAGCATGATTTCTTGTGCTCTGCCAACAGCTGGCACTGGAATTAGGACTTTACCTTTGCGTTCCAAAGTTTGGTTAATGACGCGTGTCAAAGCTTCTTCAGCTTCAACTCTGGAAGGCATAAAATCTTCTGCCCCACCATAAGTGCTCTCAGTAATCACAGTTTCAATGCGTGGAAACTCTGTTGCTGCAGCTTCCAACAGCATGGTCCTTGCAAACTTGTAGTCGCTCGTGTAAACAATGTTATGTAAGCCTTCGCCAATGTGCAAGTGAAGCATTGCACCACCCAAAATGTGCCCCGAATTATGCAAAGTCAAACGAATGTCAGGTGCAATGTCGGTGACAACACCATACCTAAGCGGAATCGTGTGCAAAACGCACTCACGCACATCCTTTTGGTCATAATACGGTGTAGCACCCTGTTTGCTGGCAACATCCAAATAATCCAACTGTAGCATTGTCATCAGGTTTGAGGTTGGTGCTGTGCAGTAAATTGGTCCGTCATAACCATATTTGTATAGGAACGGCGCTAAACCGCAGTGGTCTAGGTGCGCGTGGCTAATAACCACGGCATCCAACGAATCAATCTGGAATTCTGGCGAATCAAAGCGTGGAAACGCTTCAAAAGGTCGATTTGAACCAGGGTTAATGCCGCAGTCTAAGAGTACGCTGCTTTCGCGTGTTTTAACTAGAAAGGCTGAGCGACCAACTTCTTGTGCTCCACCGAGAACAGTCATTCGGATGTCGCCGACATCGTAAATTTTTGGTCTAAAGATTCTCTCGCCAACAGTGCGAAGGATTCTTTCTCGCTCTTTGCTTTCCGAGTGAAGATAATGCCGCATGTGAGTAACAATCTTCGACTTAATCGGTGGACTCCGCAAAACATGGGGGCGCCACTTGGTTTTCTTTATAATTTCCTGCAAAACAGCGCCGTTTCTTCCAATCACCAAGCCGGGCTTTTTTGTTTCAATTATTATTTCGCCAAGGCTTGGGTCAAAGTTTATGTCGGTGATTTCGGCTTCAGGAGGGATTAGTTCTCGAGCGATTTTTTCGGCTTCGGTTTCTGGGATTCTAACTGAAGGATCGGGACGTATGACTATTCTTTTGCGAATCACACCGACGATTTCTGCCACTATGCCGCTTTGGTCAACTAAAATCTCAGGTTTCTTAGTGTAAACCGCTAGCATTGGTCCTTCGTATTCGATTCTGGTTACTTCTGCCTCTCTTGGAACTTTTTCCAAAATGTATTGGCTAATTTCTATCTTGTCTTTATCTTTTTCTTGGGTGCGCGCCACAGTGTTTAACTTCCTGCTTTGAGAAGTTTGCTTTTTTCTTCGTCTGATAATTCTCGGTAACCCTTTTTGTCGATTACCGTGATGTTGTAACTGTTGCCGCTTGCAACATCCCGCTTCATAGCTGCATTAACAGCTTTAACAACTGTTGGCAGCAACTCAGCAAGAGTCATGCCTTCACGGTACTTATCCTCAAGTATACCATAAGCGATTGGTGAACCCGAACCCGTTGAAACCGACTTTTCCTCCGTTAAGCTTCCGAACGGATCCAAATTGTACACGTGCGGTCCAGTGTCATCCATGCCGCCCACTAGAACCTGTGTTGCTAAAGGCAGATAACGTGCGGAAAACAGCAAGTTAGCAACAAGCCTAGCAGCTGCGCTAACTGGCATTGGCCTGTTCTTGTCTATCTTGTAGAGTTGCGCGTTAGCCGTAAGTATATCCACGACCCTTTGGGCATCTGCGACGGTTCCGGCAATCGTCATGCCTAAATGGTCATCTATTTTGTAGACTTTTTTCCCGAATTTGTGGGCGATGAAGAAGCCCATGGTTACTCGGGTGTCTGAAGCTAATATTACGCCATCTTTGCAGACGACGCCTATTGTTGTTGTTCCTTTAAGGACTAATTGGCTAGCTGTATTATTTTGTGACATAGTTTTTTTGCTCCCTAAAACTCCGTTTCGCGGAATGCCATCCACTAGGAAGTAGCATCATTTAATCTTTCCGTGAGATTTATTAATATTTCGCCCAGCGGTGCTGGTAACTTATCGCGGGATGGGTTTTTGGTGTTAACTGTCGTGAGATGGCTATTTTCTTTTGGTCTTTTTCGGTTGTTTACTACGTACATTAAGGGTTTTACCGAGACCATGCAGAGGTTTTGTTGAATGCCTTGTTTTACTGAATCCATGTGGTCTGTTACCTTGACGGATCCAAGCAAATTAAGCTAAAATCCTCAATTTTCATCTCGACTTAATCCTTATCCAAACCCTGAACCAAAAAAGCAACCCAAAACAACCCCAACAAAGGGGGAGAGGGACTACTATTTACAACTAAAAATGCTATGTAAAAAGATAAGATCAGATTGGCGGATGTTTCGGGTTCTGATAAGCTAATATACCGTAGAATTCATGTCTAGCTTAAGGGCGCGAACGTTATGGATGTCTTTGAAGCTATACAGGAAAGAAGATCAATCCGCACTTACCAAGACACGCCAGTGCCAAGAGAAAAACTGGAGAAAATTTTGGAGGCTGCTAGACTTGCGCCTTCGGCTAGGAACATTGAGCCCTGGCATTTTATTGTAGTTACTGATGGCGAGAAAAGACAAGTCCTGTCTAAGGGTAGGTTCGCAAAGTTCCTTGCTGAAGTACCAGTCGTGATTGTGGCTTGCGGCGACAAGAAAGCCTCGCCTCACTGGTATGCCATCGACGTTTCCTTAGCAGTGGAAAACATGGTTTTAACCGCCACCAGCGAAGGCCTAAGCACCTGTTGCGTGGGAAGCTTCAATGAGAAGGAAGTTAAGGCAGCGGTTAAGGTTCCTGAAAACTTTGAGGTTCTCTTGCTTTTAGCAGTCGGCTACGCTCGTGAAAAACTGGATTTATCAAGCAAGCTTTTGCGTCTTGTGCGGGCAAGAAAAACTCTCAGCGAAGTTGCCAGTGAAGAAGAGTTTGGAAGACGCTTAATGCCCCAGAAAATCTCAGACCTTTAAAGTAGGGTCTTCTGCTTTTCTCCAGAAACTAAGCTTGAAACTCTAACGCCGATGAGCCTGACTTTACGGTCTTTCCGCAAATAAGTGGAGAGTAGTTCTCTCGCGGTTTTTTGTAGGTCATAGAGGCGGTTGGTTAGGAAAGGCAGGGTTTTGCTTTTGGTGTGTGTCTCAAAGTTTTCGTAACGAATTTTCAACGTAACAGTTTTGAAAAGTAAATGTTGATTTTCGGTTTCTTTTTGAACTTCCACGCAAAACGCGTCTAATGCTTGTAAAATGACAGCAGAATCTGCAGTGTCTTCCTCAAACGTTGTTTCATGGCTTACGCTTTTAACGCCACTTCTCTCCTCGACCTCACTTCGGTCTATGCCCTTTGCCATCAAATACATCTGTAAACCCATCACGCCAAACATTGAGGTTAACGCTGAAGGATCGTAACGTGCCAAGTCGCCGATGGTGTTTACGCCTAATGCCTTTAGTTTTGCTTCGGTTTTGCGTCCAACCCACAATAACTTACGCACTGGCAAGGGAGCGAGGAACTTTTCCACTTCCTCTTCTCTAACAATTGTTAAGCCGTCAGGTTTTTGAAAGTCACTGGCTATTTTGGCGACTAGTTTGTTCGGTCCTACGCCTATGGAGCAAGTGAGGCTTTGCTTCTCTTTAATCTCCTGCTTTATTTTTCGAGCTAAGGCTTCTGCTTCAGCATAATCCTTGACTTTGCTTGTAACATCTAAAAATGCCTCATCGATTCCCCACTGCTCAAACTTGTCCGCAAACTTGCGTGCTATGTCCATAATTTCTCCTGAAACCTTAATGTATAAGGGAAAATTGGGCGGTAAATAAACCGCTTCGGGACAAAGCCTCCAAGCTTGGGAAATTGGCATGCCTGAGCGTACGCCAACTTTTCTGGCTTCATAATTGCTTGTGCTAACGACACCTCTGCCTTTGCCCCCTTTAGGATCAGCGCCCACAATCACTGGTTTACCCCTAATTTCTGGGCGTTCACGCTCTTCAACCGCAGTATAGAAATGATCCATATCTAAATGGAAAATAACCCGCTTTTTCTCACTCATGCATACTCAAGAAGCCTTGTGCTGGTTTGGAAATTTGAACTTATCGAAAGGTGAACAATTGAAGTATAATAATCAAACCGCTTGGAATCGCCTTAATTTTGTAAAGGTTTTCTTCCATTTATTTGGGAGGGGTAGGTCTCATAGGGTAAGGCTCTCAAAAATTCTATAGAGGGCTACATCTATCACTAAGCGAGTTTTCAAGTCAAAAGCTTGTTATTAAACCAGAGCAGACAGCACCTAACTGCAACAAACAGCACCCAAAAACCTAATTTACATAACAATGACGATACGCCATGCACAGGACCAAACACAACTTAGCACACTTCACACCGAAACGGTCTCACACAAATATCGCTCAAACACCACCTATGGACTCGACATCTCAGGCGATTGGTGGCCGCAGGCTGAACTGGTCGACCGAAGTCTTCCAGCTTACACCCCGGCTCCATCAAACCCATCTTTTATGGGAGCCTTCGTCCCGGTTAAACGGGAATGGCTGCCTCTTTTCGGGAGAGGCTTCGAGCTTAGATGCTTTCAGCTCTTATCCACAACAGCGTGGCTGCCCGGCGACTGCCTTATCAGACAACCGGTTAACTAGAGGCTACAGCGTCCCGTTCCTCTCGTACTAGGGACCCTTTCCCCTCAGGCAGCCAACACTCCCAGCAGATAAAGTCCGACCTGTCTCACGACGGTCTAAACCCAGCTCACGTTCCCTTTTAATAGGCGAGCAGCCTCACCCTTGGCCCCTTATGCAGGGCCAGGATAGGAAGAGCCGACATCGAGGTACCAAGCCGCGGGGTCGATGGGGACTCTCGCCCGCGACGAGCCTGTTATCCCTAGGGTAATTTTTCTGACACATCCAGCACCCACCAAGGGAGACATGGATGATCGCTAAGCCCGGCTTTCGCCTCTGCATCCCTTACTGTTTGGGATTCAGTCAGGCTGGCTTTTGCCCTTGCACTCTACGGAGGGTTTCTGTCCCTCCTGAGCCAACCTTAGGGCGCCCTTGATATCTTTTCAAGGGCGTGCCGCCCCAGCCGAACTGCCCACCAACCGTTGTTCCAGCCCGCAAGGGGCTGGTGAGAAACACGGTTGCAGAAAGTCGGTGTTCCATTGTTGCCTCCCCCAGGTCCCGGAGAACCCAGGATCGACGGCTCCCGACTACACTCTGCATCCACAACCGTATTCCAGCGGCAGGCTGCAGTAAAACTCCACAGGGACTTCTTTTCCCGCTGGGAGATCGTGGACTGTTCGTCCACGTTATGTGGTTTCACCGGGTACTACGCGGGGACAGTGGGGCCCTCGTTGATCCATTCATGCACGTCGGAACTTACCCGACAAGGCATTTGGCTACCTTGAGAGAGTCAGAGTTACTCCCGGCGTTTGCAGGCCCTTGGCCCAGTTGGACCCAGGTTTCAGGTACCTGTACTGGCCAGGATTCAGAAGCCGTTCACAAGCTTTCGCTCTTGCGGCTTCCTGTGTTTTTATTAAACAGTCGAGACCCCTTTGTCACTGCGACCTGCTCTCTACAGCACAAGGCTGAAAGAACAGGCACCCCTTATACCAAAGGTACGGGGCTAATTTGCCGAGTTCCCTCGCATTAGTGTATACCCGACACGCCTTAGGTTTCTCGCCTAGGGACACCTGTGTCGGTTCTAGGTACGAACATAGAGGATCCTTCTTAGTGTGTTTTTCAGTGGCTCCAGAGATCAGCTAAACCTCCCTAAAACGGGTGGCTATTCCCGATTTCACCTAGTTCTCGTCATTACGGCACTCCCTAGGTTTATACGGTTAAACAAGGCGAAGACCTTGCTTAGCTTACCCCGAAACGTCAACACTAAGCTTGCGTCGCCGCATGTACCTCTATGGTTCCGGAATTTTAACCGGATTCCCTTTTTCGGCATAATCGGTTAAGTTATGCCTTAGGATCGACTTACCCCCGGCTGACGATCGTTGCCGGGGAACCCTGGCCCCTTCGGCGGAGAAGATTCTCACTTCTCTTTGCTGTTACTACCACCGGGATTCGCAATCCTAACCGGTCCACTGGACCTCACGGCCCAGCTTCTGTCCAGCTAGGACGCCTTCCTACCAGCGCAGCCAAAGCTGCGTTCTGAGGTATCGGTAGCTGGCTTAGCCCCGTCAATTTTCGGGGCCGTCAGCCTCGGCGGGTGAGCTGTTACGCTTTCTTTGAAGGATGGCTGCTTCTAAGCCTACCTCCCCGCTGTCTGAGGCTGACGACGCCCTTTTGTTTGACATTTAGCCAGCATTTGGGGACCTTAACCTCAGTCTGGGTTGTCCCCCTCTCGGTCCAGGAGCTTACCCCCTGTAACCCGTTTCCCAAGGTCTTAGGTGCGGGTGGATTCGTAGTTTGAAAGGAAAGTGGA
>Ga0208563_1002227_pt1 | contig 11347 bp, 10 predicted proteins | sample June2015DPH_17_1_2_FD_184717 | JGI IMG/M metagenome (GOLD analysis project Ga0208563, IMG submission 184717) | Peatland microbial communities from SPRUCE experiment site at the Marcell Experimental Forest, Minnesota, USA - June2015DPH_17_150... | ecosystem: Environmental > Terrestrial > Soil >... | reverse complement strand
CCCGCCTTATTCACGAAGAGTAACCCAGCGAGGAGTTTTTGGAGTTTTTGGGGCGAGCGAGACCATATGCGACAAGGGGAAGTCTTCGGCTGGGAATCGGGGCTGATTCTGAAGTAGTTAGCAAGGTATGAGATCAGATTTTGACGTGCGAAGTGACACGTCGAGTAAGTGCGAGACGAGTCCGTTTTTTAGGGGGCGGTGGGTGGCTTAACCGCTGGGATTAGCCAGGCATAAGGCGAGATGATGAAAGCTATCCCGATCCGGAAAAGAGCGCGGCAGGTGCAGCACGATGCGACGCACCGAGACCACGATCTGAGCGCCCAGTTTCAGGAAGTGTTCGCGCAAGGTCGAGACTTGCGCCCGGGCATGGCGGGTCACGGCCAAGTGAAGGCGCATCTCCTGCATCAGCACATACGCCGCCGCGGTCAGCACGACCCGGAAGGTGTTGGCCCAGAAGTTGGAGCAACTGGTTCGCCCGATCTGCATGCCGTCGTGCAGTTCTTTAATCCTATTTTCGACATCGCCCCGGGGACAGTAGACCTTCTCGTAAATCCACTGCGGACTTTGCTTCAGGTTCGTGACCACAAAGCGCGGGTTGTCCTTGGCTTCCTTGTTGTCGGCTCGTACCACCTCGGCCTTATAAATGACCCGTCGTTTCCACGGCCAGGTCTTGCGGGTAGCGTACCGGCATTCGCCATAGACATGCTCGGTCTGCCCCGAGATTTTCGACGCGCGCCGGACCCGCTTCATTGCCGACTCGACCTTGCGCTTCAAGACCGCATTGGCGGCCAGGTTGACGATGTATTCCACTTTCGGTTCGCAGTCCAGAAAGTCCAGAACCTGCGGGGTCGCGAAGCCGCCGTCGAGCCGCACCCGGATTCTCGTCCCCGGAAAAGCTTTCTTCACTCGCCGGATCAGGCGGCGCAGAATCCCGATCGCTCCTACCGAACCGTGCGCGTTTCCCGGCCGCAACACCGCCGTGACCAGATACTGGTCCGGTTCCTGGTCAAAGCTCAGAAAGCCCACCACCGGAAGATAGCAGTAGATGTCATAGTGATGGTTAAAGAAGGTCAGCTGCTGAGCACCGTGGGTGGGATCGTCGGTCGGATCCAGATCGATCGTGACGCGCCGGGCTCGACCTTGCAGGCGACGGCGATGTCCTGCGATCACGCAGTCGGCCAGCGCTTCGCTCAAGCGAAACAACTGTTTGCGATCCCGGCTATTTTCAAAGCGCGACAGGGTGGGTTGCGAGGCCAGGTCTTCTCCCTGGAGCGGATCCCGGCCCACCAACAATTTGTGGACGGGGTCGGAACTCAGCCGGGCGGCATCGTTGGTATCTGGATACCCGCAAGCGATCGCCATGACGCGCTGGGTGAGCAACTCGCCCAACTCGTGTTTGATCTTCTTCGATTGCCGCTCGTCTTCCAGGGCACAGCCCAGGGCGGAAGTCAGGCCCAATCGTTGATCGGCGGCGCGCAACAGGATTGCCCCGCCGTCGGAACTGCCTTGTCGTTGATCAAACTTGGCCACGACGGGAAGCCGAAAAATTCCTGGAAACAGAACCCACTGTGTCGTATTATGTTCGCTCAAACGAAAGCCTCTTGTTTGGTGAAAAACTGCGTTGACAACAGCTTTTTACCATGTAGCGGCTTTTCGTGTTTCTGAATTCATGAATTTTTCAGGCTAAGAATAACGGGCTAAGAGGAAGTTGTGCTCCCCGAACGGACTCTCAACGACGCTGGCCAGAAGTCGGCTTGGGGGCCATGACCAGCCCCGTCAGGTGTCTTCCAGTCCGAGGTTGTCGTTCACCGCTTGGCTGAGTTTCTGCTTGCAGCCGAGATAGCGCTCAGTGGTCTGAACCGAGGCGTGTCCGAGCAGAAATTGAATCTGCTCCAGTTCTCCGCCCGCCAAATGGCACAACCGCGCGCATGTGCGACGCAAGTCATGAGGAGCCAGATTCTTGATGTCGGCACGTTTGGCAGCCGCTTTCACCACGTGCCAGATGGCCTTGGGCGTGATCCTATCGCCCCAGATCTTATCCAGTCGACTTACCCGACGGAAGATCGCCCCAACCGTTGATGCCAGCGGCCGCGGTCCACTCATCGACCGCGCGTTTCGCCCAGAGGGGGACAGGAACGGTCCGGATGTGCTTTCCCTTCCCAACCAGGTCAGCAATCACGCAGCGCTCCTCGCGAACTTGAAGGTCTTCCGTTCCGAGTCCAACCACTTCGGCTCGTCGCAGTCCACATCCGATGAGCAGCGCCAGAATCGCCCGATCACGTTTGCCTCGAAGGCTGCCTGACGGCGGTTCGCCAAGCAGGGTTCTGGACTGATCGACGGTTAACCAGTTGCCAATCCGCGCGTCTAGATGTTTTGCACCTTTGACACGACGAATTCCAGCGGCCAGGTCAGGGCTCAGAAGGCCGGTATCGGAGGCTTCATAGGCGAGGCGCCTCACAGCAGCCAATCGCACATTGATCGTGGAGGGCGCGAGGTTCTTCTGTTCGAGAAAGAACCTGTACCGAAGGACGACCGTTCTGTTAAATGCCAGACGCGGTTCGGAACAGTACCAGCCGATAAATTCGTCGATGGCGTGACCGTATGATTCTTGCGAGCTGGCTGCGACGAGGGAGTGAAGAACCGCATTCTTCGACTGCTCCAAATCGGCTAGTCGAAGCATAGTTCTAGCCTTGGAGCGTTTTGATGTTTCCCGATGCGCCATACTGGCGGCCTCCTAGCCGCGCGCTCAGTATGGTCTTTCAGACTTATGGTCTCGAAGCCCGTTTCTGGCCAATCAATAGACGTTGATAGTTCGGTGGCCACAAGCGCGTTTGAACTAAGCCGCTGGCGCGGCGGACGCTACCGCGTGGGCGGCCCCAGCATGGTTGCCCGTGTAAGGTTTGGGTCACAAGGAGGTCACTGTGACCCATCTCAGAAAGCTGATGCTGGAGGAACTCCAGCGTCGCAACTACGCGCAGAACACGGTTCGTTCCTACATCCATGCGGTGGAGGATTTTGCGAAGTACTTCCGCCGTTCGCCGGACCGCCTCGGTCCAAACCACATCCGCGAATACCAGGTTCACCTGTTTCGTGATTGCAAACTCTCGGCGAGCACCATCGAAGGTCGCAGTGCCGCTCTGCGTTTTCTCTTCGTCAAGACACTCAGGCGACCGTATCTTCCCGATCACATTCCGTTTCCGAAGCGTCAGAGGCGGATGCCCACGGTACTGAGTCAGGAAGAGGTGGCGCGGCTTATTGATTCCGCTCAAAACCTAATGCACCGCACCATGCTGATGATGCTGTACGCGACCGGTCTGCGCCGAGCCGAACTGTGTCACCTCAAGGTCTCCGATATCGACAGCGAACGCATGGTCATTCACGTTCGTCAGGGCAAGGGCGGCCGTGATCGCGATGTCCTATTATCCCCGAAGCTGCTGGAGACCCTGCGCGAGTACTGGCGCTGGATGAAACCAAAGACATATCTGTTTCCCGGCACGGTCAACAACTGGCGGGCCGATGTACCCATCACGGAGAAGATTGTCTGGACTGCTGTGGCCGAGGCCGCGAAGCACGCTGGCATTGCTAAGCACGTCGCTCCCCATACGCTCAGGCACAGCTTCGCCACCCACATGCTCGAAGCCGGCGCCGATCTGCGTACGATCCAGGTCCTACTCGGACATGCCAAGCTGGCCGACACAACCGTCTATCTGCACTTGTCCCGACGCCATTTGCAGGCGGTTCCCAGTCCGCTGGAAACCATCGAGGTCTCCAGTCCCAACGACGTGAAGCGTTCCCGGTTGAAGAAGAAGCGATGAACCGGTCCACCCTTGAGGTGGCCGACATCGTCCGTGCAGCAGGAAACAGATTCTGGGAGCACCACGGATCACATCTTGCATGGCAGCATCGCAAGGTGCTCGATGCCATCGTCCGCTGTCGAACTGCGGTGTTGGGCGGTCATCGTGATCAGTGTGTGCGCTGCGGCCATCAGGCTATCTCGTACAACTCATGCCGAAACAGGCATTGTCCCCGATGCCAGGGAAACGCACGCTCCCGGTGGTTAGCCGAGCGCAGGGCGGAGCTGTTGCCCGTCTCTTACTTTCACATCGTCTTCACCTTGCCGCACGAGCTTTCTGCTCTCACCTTGCAGAACAAGCGACTGCTTTATGATCTGCTTTTCCGAGCCAGTGCAGCGACACTCCTCGAACTTGCTCAAGACCCGAAGCACCTAGGAGCAGAGATCGGGTTTCTTGGCGTGCTTCATACCTGGGGCCAGAACCTTCAGCATCATCCCCACGTACATTACATCGTTCCCGCTGGCGGCCTTACTCCCGATGGCTCCCGATGGATCGCTTCTTCCAACCGATTCTTCCTGCCCGTCCGTGCACTCAGCCGCGTCTTCCGCGGCAAGTTCACAGCCGGACTGAAGCAACTCTTTCTTCAACACAAGCTCCAGTTCCACGGCTCACTCCAGAGCCTTGCTGAGCCCCGCCGATTCCACGCGTTCCTGCGACTCCTCTTCCGCGAAAACTGGGTGGTCTACGTCAAGCCACCCTTCGGAGGTCCTGAACATGTTCTGAACTATCTGGCGCGATATACACATCGCGTCGCCATCTCCAACCACCGGCTCGTTGCTTTCCAGAATGATCGAGTCTCGTTTCGCTGGAAAGACTATGCGCACGGCGGCAAGCAGAAGATCATGACGGTTTCCGCAGATGAGTTCCTGCGACGATTCTTGATCCACGTTCTCCCGAAAGGGTTGGTCCGCATCCGCCACTTCGGACTTTTCGCTAATCGCAGACGTGGCGATATGCTGTCACGCTGTCGCAATCTGCTCAGCGCGCACTGCGCCAACGAGCCTGACGCACCAACTCATTGGCGATGTCCGGTTTGCGCCGGTCCCATGCTCATTATTGAACGGCTGACCAGCAGCCAGCTCTATTTCCAATCGGCCCTGACCATGCCTGATCCCCAGAGGTGCAGCCTTGACTCCTCCTGAGATACCGATGGCGCAACTTGTTTCGATCACCGTCGGTTGTAGGTGTGTTCCAGCACGCCATGCCCTCGTACGCTCACGCGGCAACGGAGTCCTGCAAACACCACCCTTTCTGTCGCAGGTCAAGACTCCAATGCAATGTTCAAAAACAACGCCCTCTCTCTTCGTCTCGGTTGGTCGCTTTAGAGACGCCCTGCAACCAGCACCGACGGATTGAAATCCCATAGCCCACCGCGTCCGCCGCAAACGCCAGCGGCTCAGTTCAAACGACCCTATCGAAACTGCCCCGGCCACACGACCTGTGCACCCCCGCACTTCTTCTTTCGGGGCAGTCCCGATAGGGCCCTAACGTTTAACGGGACTTGAAACAGATGATGACTACTTACATTCCATCTGTAAGGATGTTCTGGGGCTCAGTCCCAAGCGTAGGCTGGACTTCCAAGCAGGCGGATATACCATTTAAATGATCCGAAAAAAGGCATAGGACAGCCTAAACGCTTTCGGCACCCGTTAATCGGGGCGATTCTGAAGCGCCAGATTAGCGTCGGCTGTTTTAATTGCCCGCAACGACCGCCTCAGCGACATTGCTGGCGTGTGGTCGGCTACTCTTCCATAACCTGGATTGTGGAAGAGTTGCCCCTCAACTATCCGCATCCAGTAACCCCAACAGCCAACTCACTCTGAGGTGTCAATCCTGCAACCGTCGAAAAGGTACAATGTATCTCGATTATGCGGACGGTTTTCGACATGTTCGCGCAAATCTTCCGCAACTTGTGGGCGCACAAGCTGCGCTCGTTCCTGACCATGTTCGGTATTGCCTGGGGGGTGGGATCTTTACTGCTGCTGGTGGGCGTGGGCGAAGGCTTCCGCTCGGGCAACAAGCGCGAGCTGGCCGAGTTCGGCAAGGACATCATGTTTATCTTTCCCGGGCGCGCGCCAGCGGTTGCTGGCAGCATGAACTCCGCTCGTTCCTATTTACTCACCTACGAGGACTACGCGGAGATCCATACTCAAGCCCCACACATCCGCAATGCCTGCCCTGTGCTTTCTCGCACCGACCTGCACGAGGTGAGCGAATTCGCCGTTGCAGGGGTCGAAATCCTGGGCGTGGAGCCTCAGCTTAACGAGATCAGTTATCTCCCCCTCAAGGAGGGACGCTGGCTCAATGAAATGGATGACGCGCAGAGACGCAATGTGATCGTCCTCGGTAACGAACTGCTGAAAAACCTGTTCCCTGGGCGCCCAGCAGTTGGCGCATTCGTCCTGCTGAACGGCATCAGGTTCGAAGTAATTGGCAGCATGCCGCACCTTGGCCGCGGCGACAACACTTGGCTGAATATGCGTGGCTACATCCCTTTCCAGGTGATGGCGACATACTTCCCGCTCAAGGGAGAGAACCACGAGAACTCCATTTCCTTTATTGAATATCAGCCGCGCGTAACCGCTGAGCACCTGCTGGCGCAGGATGATGTCCGCAAGATTGTTGCGCGCAATCACGGATTCGATGCCAGCGATGAAAACGCCTTTGACGGCTGGGATACGATCCAGGAATCAAAAATGGTGGGAACCATTTTCGACGTGATGAACATGTTCCTGGGAGCGGTGGGAATGGTCACGCTGGCTCTGGGCGCCATCGGCGTCATCAATATCATGCTGGTCGCAGTCAGCGAACGCACTCATGAGATCGGATTGCGGAAGGCCCTGGGCGCCACCAACCGCAGCATTCTGTTCCATTTTTTTCTGGAAGGGTTGCTGCTCACAGTGGGCAGCGGGCTGATCGGTATGGGTCTGGCGGCAGCCTTGATGGCGATGCTGGGAACGGTGCAGGGACCGGGCGGATTTGATCCGCCCAAATTGGTGCCCATGTCGGCCATGGTGGCGATTGGCAGCCTGACGCTGGCCGGGGTGGTTGCGGGTCTTTATCCCGCGCGCAAAGCAGCCATGTTGCAGCCGGTGGAAGCCCTCCGGCAGGAGTGATGCGATGTTCCGTGATCTGCTCCGGGAAGCGTACGGCGCCATGCGTTACAATCGCCGTCGCACCGCGCTCACCATGCTGGGCATGGCCTGGGGCATCGCCACGGTGGTCATGCTCCTGGCTTATGGCGATGGTTTTGGCCAGGCTTGCGCCAACATTTTTGCCAATTTCGGCACCAAACTCGTCATCGTGGTGCCGGGCCTTACTTCCATGCAGGCCGGTGGTCAGAAAGCGGGAATCCCCATCCGCTTTACTCAGGATGATGTTGAGACGCTTACCACCAACCTTCCTCAAATCAGCCGCATCACGCCCGAAGCCAGCAAGCAGGCAAGCGTCCAGTACGACACTAGGGTTTTCACCTTTGGTGTGACCGGCAATGATCCCGACGTGATTTCCATCCGCGCCCTCAAGCTGGAGCAGGGCCGCTTTTACAACATGGAAGACCAGATCCAGTGCGCCCGCGTAGCGGTGATCGGTTCGGAAGCGAAGGAAAAACTGTTTTCCGGACGCAACGCGCTGGGTGAGAGCATCCGGGTTGACGGCCTCAGCTTCGAAGTCATCGGCGTCCTGCGTCCCAAAATGCAGGAGGGGAATGACGATATCAACCGCGTGGTATACGTCCCCTTCAGCACCATGAGCAATTTGAAGGATACCCATTACCTGGACTCCATCTGGTTCACCTACCAGACTCCTGAATACGAGCAGCTGGAACAATCGGTTCGCACCATCATGGCGGTGCAGCATAAGTTCAACCAGACGGACCGCCAGGCCGTGGAAGTGTTCAACCTGATGACTCAGCTCCATCAGTTCGAAATCCTCACTCTCGGGTTGAAGATCCTGATGGGTTTCATTGGCACGCTTACACTCGGCATCGGCGGCGTCGGCCTGATGAATATCATGCTGGTTTCAGTGACGCAGCGGACGCGTGAGATTGGCGTGCAGAAGGCGCTGGGCGCGCGACGGCGGTACATCCTGCTGCAGTTTCTTGCCGAAGCTCTCACCATTACCTTCATCGGCGGTGTGCTTGGAGTTGTACTCGCCTACGCGGTCGCGCTTTCCGTGGGAAGGCTCACCTTGTACAGTGCCTTTGCCAAGAACGCGGAAGCTGGCGACATCCGCCTGATCATCGCTCCTGGAACGCTGATCGCGTCCACGCTCATTCTCGGCGCCGTGGGATTGGTCAGCGGCATGGTCCCGGCCTTGCGCGCCTCCCGCCTGGATCCGATCGAGGCTTTGCGACACGAATAGGGCTGTTTGAAAGACCTTTTTCCGGGTGCAGTGCGGTTCATTAGTCCCGGCCTGGATCACTGTTGAAAAATCGCCATGTCACTCATTGACCCAGATCGGCCAGTTCTCAATGAGTAACATCGCCTGTTAACAGCAGCTATCGGCATCCAGCTTGTTATACTCACTCTGAAATTCCGGTTGGAGATGTTCTTTGCGAGTCCACGCTTTGCGGATTTTGGCGTTCCTGCTGTTGTGTGTGGCGGCAGTTCCCTGCCGGGCACAGGATAAAGTGACGATCCTCTATGACGCGTTCGGGGAATCGAAGGAGCTGACGAAGGATTGGGGATATTCCGCTTTGGTGGAGCACAACGGAAAGCGAATTTTGTTCGATACGGGGAATGATGCCGCGATTTTTGAACACAACGTGAAGGCGCTGGGCGTAGACCTGACGAAATTGGATTTTGTGGTGATCTCGCACCGGCACGCGGGACCACACGACGGGGTTGAGATATGTGCTGAGGGTGAATCCGAACGTTACGGTGTATGTGCCTGCGGATGGGGCGAATGGATTTGGGGGAGCGCCGCTTCCGAAGGTGTTTTTGCGGGCAGATGAGAGCTTGCCAGCGAGGATGCGGTATTTCGGGGGAACGGAGCCGGAATATTTCACAGCGGGCAAGCTGTATGACACGGGGAATTTTGTGTTGGTGAACCAATTGACGGAAGTATTGCCGGGAATTTTCCTGGTGCGGACAGTTTCGCAGAAGAAAGGGACGCTGGAGCTGCCGGAACTGACGCGGGCGATCAAAAGACCGAATGGATTGCTGCTGGTGGACGGGTGCTCGCACGCGGGGATCGAAGCGATTTTGGAAGCGGCAAGCGCGGTGGATCCGAGGACGGAGATTGTGTTTGGGGGATTGCACCTGGTGACGACGCCGGTGGAAGAGATTGATGTGCTGGTGGAAAATTTAAAGACGAAGTGGAAGGTGCGGAGGATTGCGCCGGGACATTGCACAGGTGAGCCGGCGTTTGCGCGATTGAAGAAGGCGTATGGGGAGAACTATTTGTATGCAGGGTTGGGGACGAAGATTGAGGAGTGAGAATGGCGCACATCCAGGAATGGGGCAGGCTGGCGTAACATCCCCGTTACACTCATTGACCTTGTCGTGATCCAACAACCGCTAGACAGTCGGTTATGCGCTGGATTCCAGCCTGGCGATCATCCCACTGGGAAGCCCCCGAATTCCTTGGCGAGCCGTCGCACGCTTCTCCCTTGCGATCGCAGCAGCCGGGTCTTTTCAATTTCGGCTCGACCCAGCCTGCGCCGAGCTGGCCTTCCAATGTGCCTTCCGATTCGACGGGTTTGGTTCATCCCGGCCTTGACACGTTCCGGCAGCATCTCGCGCTCGAATTCTGCGACTGCGCCAAAGACCTGAAAAGTCAGCCGACCCGCTGGCAATGTCGTGTCGATGTTCTGTTTCAGCGAAACGAGGTCCACTCCCAACGCTTTGCACTCCTCAGCAAAAGAATGAAAGGCGCTGGAAAAGTACAGCGGAATTAGGGGCAAAATAGTTGGGATTAAAATGTTGGGACTGACCTCGGCAGGCTTCCAGCGGGCTCTCGGCACTCAAGCAATGCCGAATCAATGGTTTGGAATTGAGAGTCCCTTGGCTTCTACAGTGTTCCAAACCAGGCGCTCTACCAGGCTGAGCCACTCCCCGACTGACGGCTGAATGACGGCCGCCACAGGAACGACATGGCGACTCGAACCGAGACAGCATAGCATTCTGCGGTCTGCTTATTGGCTCGCGCGGGCTGCACGGTGCTGTCTCGAACGGACGCTCATTCTTGCGCTGCTATACAAGGCGCTGTTTCCGGGAGTGTCGAGTCCCTGGCGTTACCATGCGGGTGCGCAAAGGCTGCTACAATCTTGGTTACAGTCGTCTCTTTGCCCTATTAAAACGTTTCTATGCTGGCTTTTACTGCAGGAAGGCTATTGACTCCGACGGACGTCGTCGAGCATGCTCTTGTGCTCGTCGAGCAGGGACGCGTCCTCGAAATTTCCGCTCGGAGCAGCCGGCAGGTTCCCGCCGGAGTTTCTGTGTCGGATTTCGGCGATGGCGTGATGGCGCCGGGTTACGTTGATCTTCACATTCACGGCAACGCCGGATATGACGTCATGGACGATACCGCCGAAGCGCTGCCGGCGATCGAACAACTGCTCGCGCGGCATGGGGTCACGAGTTATTTCCCGACCACCGTGACCGCTCCGATGGACGTGACTTTGCGCGCACTCGAACGGCTGGCGGATGCAATCGAAAAGCGCGCACTCGAACGCGAACGACAGCGCGAGCAAAAGAATGCGGATGGCAAGAGTCGAGCCCTCCCGCTCGGCATCCATCTTGAGGGGCCGTTCCTCAGCCATGCGCGGCGAGGGGTACACCCGCCGGAAGATTTGCTGGCTCCGACGCTGGCCTTGTTCGAGCGGTTCTGGCAAGCGGCGCGCGGCAGGATTCGCATGATGACGATCGCTCCTGAATTGGAGGGCGCGCCCGAAGTTATTGCCGAAGCGGCGCGGCGCGGCGTTTGCGTGAGCCTGGGACATTCCGACGCCGATTTTGACGCGGCCGAACGCGGAATCGCGGCGGGAGCGCGGCACGCGACGCATACCTTCAATGCCATGCGTCCGCTCGACCATCGCAGTCCCGGCATTTTGGGCGCAGTGCTCACGGATCGCCGTGTGAACGCGGACATCATCGCCGACGGTGTTCATCTCGATCCGGCAATCGTGAAGCTCGTTTCGAACGCCAAAGGTCCTGAGCAGACCGTGCTCATCACCGATGCTACGTCCGCAACGGGCATGCCCGATGGCCGTTATCGCCTTGGGTCTTTCGAAGTGGATGTTCGCGATGGCAAGTGCATGGCCGACGGCAGGCTGGCCGGAAGCGTTTTGACCATGGACCGCGCGGTACGTAATCTGGCGCGTTTCGCGGAATGGGATCTGCGCCAGGCAGTGGCGGCCGCCAGCCAAAATCCGGCGCGCGCGGCGCGAATCGCGAATAAGGGCGTTCTCGCGGCCGGAGCCGACGCGGACTTTGTGGTCCTGAGCCCCGAAGGCGAAGTGTTGCGGACTTTTCTCGGCGGCGTGGAATGCT
>Ga0208563_1002220_pt1 | contig 11363 bp, 12 predicted proteins | sample June2015DPH_17_1_2_FD_184717 | JGI IMG/M metagenome (GOLD analysis project Ga0208563, IMG submission 184717) | Peatland microbial communities from SPRUCE experiment site at the Marcell Experimental Forest, Minnesota, USA - June2015DPH_17_150... | ecosystem: Environmental > Terrestrial > Soil >... | reverse complement strand
GCAAGGGGCAAAGCGCCTGACATTCAAGAATACCTAGCGTTGCCGTATGGTGCTGAAACTTTTCTTGAAGCTCAAACAGCCAACACTCAAATCCACAAGAAAATCGGTGACACTTTGAAAAAGAAAAACAGCCAGTTTAATGGCGGAAAAAGCGACGAAGGCGCATGGATTGCTAACATAGACACGGTTGACGCGTTCGAAGTCATGACTAAAGCTTGTGAAGAGGTTGGTAACGAGTTGGATTTTGAATGCGGCTTCGGCATTGATGTTGCGGCTTCCTCGCTTTGGAAGCTAAAAGAAGAAAAATACGTTTACGGTAATGAAGATAAAAAACGTGACACAGCCGAGCAGCTTGAGTTTATGCTTGAATTAATTGAGAAGTATCACCTTGCTTACGTGGAAGACCCGTTCCATGAGGAAGATTTTGAAAGCTTCGCTGAGTTAACCCGCAAAGCCAAAAACTGCTTGATTTGCGGCGATGATTTGTTTACAACTAATACTGAAAGGTTAAATAATGGAATAAAGATTAACGCTGGAAACGCCATCATAATAAAAGTTAACCAGATAGGCACATTAACTGATGCAGCTCAAACAATTGAAACTGCACAGCGACACGGTTACGACCCAGTTGTGTCACATCGTTCAGGAGACACATGCGATTGGCACATAGCTCATTTGGCTGTGGCTTACAAGTGCCCCTTAATCAAAACAGGCGTAGTTGAAGGCGCACGCATAGCCAAACTCAACGAGCTAATAAGAATCGAGCATTTCCTTGGGAACAGAGCCAAAATGGCTGATTTAAAAATACGTTAAAAAAGAAGATGGAAAATATGTCAGAAGACGAAGTAAAAGGGAATCAACCAGTAGAAAACCAAGACGAACCCATAGCAGATGAGAAGTCTCAGGAAACCCCATCTGCAGAGCAACTCCTCTTACCAAGAGACACCCTGCTTTCCGCAGGCATCCACATCGGAACAAGAATGAAAACCCTAGACATGGAACCCTTCATCTACAGAGTAAGACCAGACGGATTATTCGTTTTGGATGTTAAAAAAACAGACGACCGAATAAAAGTCACCGCAAAATTCCTCTCACGCTACGAGCACGCAAAAATAGCAGTAGCAGCCACGAGACTGTATGCTCAAGAACCAGTCAAAAAATTCTGCGAATTAACAGGTGCAACGCCACTAATTGGCCGCTTCATACCTGGGCAACTGTCTAATCCGCAATATCCGGGCCGAATTGACCCTGAAGTCATAGTTGTTTCCGACCCAAGAGCAGACGCACAAGCAGTAAAAGAAGCCTCAAAAGTTGGAATTCCAATCATCGCGTTATGCAGCACAGATAACGAGTTCGCAGGCGTAGACTTGGTTATTCCCACGAACAACAAAGGCAGAAGAGCATTAGCCGTCATTTTCTGGCTACTGGCAAGACAGGTATTGCGAGAGAGAGGCGAATTAGCCGCAGACAAAGACCCATCAGTAACCATAGAAGATTTTGAAGCGAAGGTTACAAGGGAAGAGGAGGAGGAACCCTAAACCATTGCCGACGATTCGGCGTCCAACCGTAGCAGGCCAATTTTATGAAGGCGACGCCGAAGCGCTTAGAGCACAAATTAAAACTTGTTTTCTCCACGAACTCGGTCCAAAAAAACTTCCAACCGTAAACTTGTACAGTCACCAAAGAAACATAGTTGGCATGGTTTGTCCCCACGCTGGCTACATGTACTCTGGTCCTGTGGCAGCATCTGCTTTTTACGAGTTAGCCTTAGACGGCAAACCTGACACAGTAGTGCTTATGGGTCCAAATCATACTGGTTACGGCAGCGCTTTAGCGTTGATGCGTGAAGGCGTTTGGCGTACACCGCTTGGCGACATTGACGTAGATACAAAAATGGCAAACGAGATAGCCCATGAAACCAGCATCATTGATGTGGACGAGCTTGCGCACCGTTACGAACACTCTATCGAGGTTCAATTGCCCTTTTTGCAGTTCCTTTACGGCAACTCGTTCAAGATTGTGCCAATCTGCTTCCTGCTGCAAGATTATGATTCCGCAGTTGAAGTTGGAAGGGCACTTGTAGAAGCTTTAGACGCCACAAACGCAGTGGTTATTGCTTCTTCTGATATGACGCATTATGAACAGGCAAAAACTGCAGCCGCAAAAGACCAAGCGGCACTCAAAGCGGTCACAGACATGGATGCAAAACGCTTCTACGAAACAATCGAAACACAAAACATCACAGCATGCGGTTACGCGCCAATAACAGCCTTAATCACTTATGCAAAAGGAGCCAACGCGAAAGAAGCTAAACTTTTAAACTATCACAACAGCGGCGACATAACAGGCGACTACTCAAGCGTAGTAGGATACGCAGCAGTAAGTTTCAAAAAATAGATGCTCAGAAAAAACTAAAGCCCATTTTTCTTTAAGCTGAGTCCCATCGTGTGAGAGCTTCTTGCCTTTTTTTTTCTTCTTTGAGCTTTTGAATTTCATTGTACAACGTGATTGCTTCCGTGAATTGCGCATTGTATTCTCGAATGGTGTCTTGCATTTCTTCTGTCCATTCAAGAAGATGCGGAAAGTATGGAATTGTTTGTTCGCTGCCTATTGGGTGTTCAAACCAGAATTCTTGGAATGCGCCTGTGTCGCCGCTAGCGGTAACCTGAAATCTAAATTCTTCCAGTATTATACCTAAGTGTCCTAGCGCATGTCTCACTGCGCGGTCAAGGATTTCTGGGTATTTATCGGCTATTTGCTTGTACTGATCAATAGAGTCATGCAGATGCGGCTTCTGATGCCACCACAAATCAGGATTGTCCAACTCGCCTTTAACTATTTTTTCACTATTTCTAACCAGTTCATTGACTTTAGCTTTCATATTAGCTATTTTTTCTTCACTCAAACTTAAGATGACTTCAGGATACTTGGTGACGTATACTTTTGCTGTTTTTCTGTACCATTTGGAAGCAAAATCCACTGTTTCCTTGATAAATTCGAGTCTAAGTTCTTCCATGCGTGAGCAAAGAGGCAAAAGCTCAGCCTCTTTTCTCTCAATTAAAATGTCTATCTCTTCACTCATACCTTGAACAACCTTGCCTTTCCCCTTTGCAAGCAAATGTGCCTGCATGTTTCTATTCTGCTTTATATCATAAAAGACTTTGCAAAATTTTGCTTTTTTGATTAGTGCCCTCAACTGCAGATACATTCCCTACTATCGATGAGTCGGTTATGGAGTGAATGTACATAAAGAGCAATCAAGGGAAAAGTTGGTGTAACTTAGCACTTGTTGCATCAACTTGTTACAACATTATTTTTTATTCTGTTAAATCGTAAAGAAGTTACCGAGGAAAGGATGTGAGAGGTAGCCAACAACAGTTGGGCGGTCTGGCTGCTAATATAAGATAAGGCGTCTTTGCCCACCATCGTTCTATGCCTTATCTATATTAGCGCATGGCTTGACCTACCTAACACCATTTTGCCTATTTGCCAAAGAACATTAAGACTTGTATTAGTCTTATCTGAAGTAAACGAATGTTTTTATTTGGTTGGTGTAATAGCTTCCTTTCAAGGTGCTTTAGTAATGGGTAAAGGGTCAGGTTATGGAAAAGTAATTTTGTTTGGAGAGCACTTCGTTGTTCATGGCGTACCAGGCATTGTCTCCGCGATTGATTCCACAACCGATGCGGAAGTAAAAAAAGCGGCAAAAGGAATCAACGTTAAAGATGAGAGGAAAACCGCTAAAGGCTATAGTGAAGAAAAACGTCTTCAGCAATTGGAATCAATCGAAAGAATGCTAAAAATCATGGGTATCGACCCAAAAATTTCGTTGAGCATTCGGATAGGTGGAACTCTCCCAGGTTTCAGTGGCTTAGGCGCTTCGGCAGCAAGCAGCGTCGCCATCGCAAGAGCCATCGCCCAAGAGCTTGGCATGCAAATTTCAGATGAGAAAATTAATCAAATTGCGTATGAGGCTGAGAAAGCGTATGCTGGCAACCCTTCAGGCATCGATAACACCGCTGCAACTTACGGCGGTTTAATGTGGTTTAAAAAAGACGTGGCTGGCGGACCAGACAAGATAGAAAAACTCCATATACGCAGACCAATCGAAATTGTCATCGGCAGCACGGGCAAAGTCGCCAACACCAAAGCCATGGTGGAAGGCGTCGCCGACCGCAAAAAGAAAAACCCAGAAAAATACGACCCACTCTTCAAACAAGCCGAAAACGTAGCGTTCGCAGGAAGAAAAGCCCTAGAAAATTATGACCTTAAAAAAGTCGGCGAACTCATGAACGAAAACCACCGCCTGCTCCAAGAAATCGGCGTATCCAGCAAAGAACTCGACATGCTAGTTGATTTAGCCCGAAAGCAAGGAGCTTTTGGTGCAAAACTCACGGGTGGAGGCGGCGGCGGATGCATGGTAGCGTTGACACCTGGGAAGGATTTGCAGGGCAAAGTTCTAAGCGCTATTAAATACTTAGGCTTTGAAGTGTTGAGTACAAAGATAGGCGTTGAAAAATACTAAGGTTGGAGCAAAATGAGGTTTAGAAATTTCATTGAAACGCTCGATAAAAACGGTGAATTAACAAAAATAGCAAAGCCAGTCTCCACTGAGTATGAGATGGCGGGCATAATAAGCACTCTAGACGAGAAACCAGTTTATTTTGAGAAGGTAAAAGAGTCAAGTTATCCTGTTGTGGCGGGACTTGTGTCTTCAAAAGAATTGATTGCCCAGTCATTAGGCATAAGCAAAGACCGGCTGTTGCCGAAATTGTCTGCTGCCATTGAGCATCCTGTGCCGTCGCAAGTCATAAAAAAAGGTGAGTGCCAAGAAGTAGTGGAAAGCAAGGTTGATTTAACTAAGCTTCCTATAATGCGGTACACGGAAAAGGATGGCGGAAAATACATTGCATCCGCCGTTTCCATTATAAAAGACCCTGAATTCGGCACTCAAAACATGTGCTTCCACAGACTAATGCTGCTGGACAAGAACAGGTTTGTAGCCAGAATCGTTGAGAACAGGGGAACAGACACAGCCCTCAAGAAGGCTGGCGGAGAACTAGACATTGCCATTTGCATAGGTAACTCAACCGCTGTTCTTCTATCCGCAGCCACAACTATGCCTATGGGTGTTGACGAGTTGGGAATGGCTAACGCACTTGAGGAAACAGCATTAGTGAAGTGTAAGACCGTTGACCTTGAAGTGCCCAAAGACTGCGAAATAGTGTTAGAAGGAAGAATAACAAAGGAAAAAACCACTGAAGGACCATTTCTGGACACAACCGGAACTATCGATCGGATAAGACAGCAACCAATAATTGAAATTAAATGCGTCACTCACCGAGAAAAGCCAATTTATCAAACATTACTTCCAGGAAGAAGGGAACATCAATTCTTAATGGGGATGCCTAAAGAACCTACAATCTTCAACGAAGTGAACAAAGTCTGCGAATGCAAAGACGTTTACATAACACCAGGCGGATGCAGTTGGCTCCATGCGGTTGTGCAAATAAAGAAGAAAAACCAAGATGACGGAAAAAAAGCCATCAGCGCCGCGTTTGAAGGGCACAAGTCGCTGAAGCACTGTGTCATAGTAGACGACGACATAGACATCTATAATCCTCATGATGTCGAATGGGCTATCGCTACCAGATTCCAAGCAGACAAAAATGTCGTAATCTTGCCAAACCAGCCTGGGTCGTCTTTGGATCCATCGGGAGATTTGACTGAAGGCAAAAAGGCAACCACTTGCAAGATGGGGTTAGACGCTACAATCCCCTTTGGAAAAACAGATAAAAGCTTCACGAAAGAACAATATCGAAAAGTTGAGCTGACCAAGTTCTTGTGATTAGCATGTTTCTGACAGAGAAAGAGCAACGAATGCTTGATGGGGCTGAAGGCTATGCTGTACGCAAAAGCATGGAAATTCTCGTCGCCCTCGGCGATATTTACGACGCAAAAAGCCTAATCAAAGTGGGCAGCGTCCAAGTGGCAGGCGTATCCTACCACAACCTAGGCGACGCAGGCTTAGAATTCCTAAACGAGTTGGCAAAAGACGGCAAAGTCAAAGTACTCACCACCCTGAACCCTGCAGGAATGGACTTGGAAAACTGGCAGCAACTAGGCATCAGCCCAGAATTCGCTGAAAAACAAAACCTCGTAATAGACGCTTTCAAACGAATGGGCATACTCATCAGCTGCACATGCACACCCTACTTGATAGGTAATTTGCCGCTTTACGGCGAACACATCGCATGGTCCGAAAGCTCAGCGGTCACTTTCGCAAACTCAGTGCTTGGCGCAAAAACAAACCGTGAAGGCGGACCATCTGCACTGGCAGCAGCATTCGTGGGCAAAACACCATGTTACGGATTGCATTTGGATGAGAACAGAGTGCCCGAGGTTCACGTGCAGGTGAACGCTGAATTAACTAAGCTCTCGGATTGGGGCGCACTGGGCTACGCGATTGGCAAGAAGGCTGAAAACAAAATCTCCTACATAACAGGCATAAAAACGGCTGACTTAGATGAGCTCAAATCGTTCTGCGCTTCCGTTGTGACTTATGGCGCGAAACCGCTTTTCTACATTAAAGGCATAACGCCCGCGGCAGAGCAGCAGCCTCAACCAAAAGAAACTGTTACAATCGAACAAGGCGACATCAAAAACGCTTACGACAACATCAACGATGAAGTAACAGACATTGAACTGGTGTGCGTTGGTTGTCCGCATTGTTCAATTAAGGAAATCGCCAAAGTAGCCGAGTTACTTGAAGGCAAGAAGGTGGCTGAGGGCACGGAGTTTTGGGTTGCCACTTCAAGAACAGCCAAACAACTAGCCGACAAACGCGGCTACACCGAAATCATCGAAGCGGCTGGCGCCAAGTTTGCCTGCGACACATGCATGGCAGTTGCGCCGTTGAAGGGCAGGTTTAAGTCGTTGGCAACAACCTCGGCGAAAGGCTGCTTCTATTCAAGGCAGAACAACATGAAAACCAAAATGGGCAGCATGGAAGAATGTGTTGAGGCAGCGGTGACTGGAAAATGGAGCAGTTAAAGGGCAGATTAATCTCTAAAGGGAAAGGCGAAGGCGAAGCACTCGTCACAACTCAGCCCATATCATTTTACGGCGGCGTAGACCCGAACACGGGCGATGTAATCGAAAAAGGTCATGAGTTACAAGGGCAAAGCGTCAAAGGCAAAATTCTTGTGTTCCCAACTGGCAAAGGCTCAACCGTAGGCTCCTATACCCTTTATAGAATGAAGAAGAGCGGCACTGCTCCAGCAGGCATGATTAACAAGGAATGTGAAACTGTTGTTGCTGTCGGTGCCATAATAAGCGAAATCCCCTGCGTTGACAAAGTTGACATCTCAAAGATCAAAACAGGCGACAAAGTTTACATTGAAAACGATACCATCAGCATATTATAGAATTAGCATTTTCCGAAAGGTTTTTGGCGGCGTTAGCACGTCAAATCCTTTTAAATAACATCAAACATATTTGAAATCCAAATGAAAACGCTTGAAGAAATAAAAGCAGAGCTGGAAACGCTCAAGCCGACGCTCAAGAAACGCTTCAAAGTAGAAACCCTAGATATATTCGGCTCTTATGTAAGAAAGCAAGCAACTGAAAAAAGCGACATAGACCTGTTGGTAACTTACTCAACCACAGATTATGATTACTTTACAATTCTAGGCTTGAGGAACTACCTCAGAAGAAAACTGCATATGAAGGTGGATATTGTTTCAAAGGAGTTCCTTAACAAGCACATAAAGGACGAGGTGCTGAAGGAAGCTATATCTGTATGAAAAGAGACCATGTCGAAAGAAGCCCTCGTCTTTATCTAACTGAAATTATTGAAAGCATCGAAAAAATAGAAACATACACTAAAGGGCTGACTCGCGAAACATTTCTCAAAGACCGACTAAGAATAGACGGAGTGGATGCCAACCTCCGAAACATCGGCGAAGCTACAAGGGTTTTGGCGAAACACTCAAGCATCAAATCAAAATTCTATTATTACCATATACCATACAAAATGTTAAGTGACCTGAGAACAGAGCTAACACACGAATACTTCAGTTCAGACCCTAATGCCATGTGGAATATGGCTGTGAATATTTTGCCCAACCTGAAAACACAGTTCACAAAAATCTTGGAAGAAGTATAATTTCAGTTACCACGTAAATATCTGAAACAAGCAAAAATTACTGTTTTTTTAAGTCTAATGCAACAAATCAGAAATCAACTTTAATCGGGTTAGCCAATTTTTATCTACCTCAAGAGAGGGCTTTTGTGTTGTTCTCGGTAATGCTTTTCAATAAGCGCCATAATATCAAAGGTGAAGGTGCAAGGAAGTTGAACGAGGCGAAACCAGTAATCTTGAAAATCGGCGGCTCAGCCATCACCGACAAAACAGGAGAATTGGCCGCGAAAACAGAAGTGATAAACCGCTTAGCGGAGGAAATCAAGCGGGCGGATCTTGATAACTTGATAATTGTGCATGGTGGCGGCAGCTTTGGTCACCCGACCGCGCTTAAGTACGGTATAAAAGGCGGCTACAAAGAAGATCCAACACAAAAACTTGGATTCGCCGAAACCCATCACGTCATGACTGTGCTGAATGGTTTAGTTATGGATGCGCTTATTTGGCATGAAGTTCCAGCCGTAAGCATCGCGCCATCTTCCTGCTTCATAACTGAGAATGGCAAGGTTAAATTTTTTGACGAAACCGTCCTCAAAGCAATGGCGAAAATGGTGTTTACGCCTGTTCTTTATGGAGATGCGGTTTTAGATGACAAATTAGGCTTCACAATCCTTTCAGGCGACCAGTTGGTTGCTTACTTAGCAATCAAGTACAAGGCTTCAAAAATCGTGTTAGGCGTTGATACGGACGGCTTGTTTGATGCTGACCCGAAAACTAACCCGAACGCTAAGCAATACAAGCACTTAACGCTGGCAGAGTTAAAGCAGATTCAGCCTAAACTCGGCAAGGCAGCAGGCGCAGATGTTACAGGCGGCATGGCGGGCAAAATCGCCGAGCTTATCCCCGCTATAGAGCAGGGAATCCCCGTTACAGTTACAGGTGCCACGAAAGCGTTATCTATTTACAGAGCACTAACAGACCAAAGTGTATTAGGCACTGAAATCGAGAAGGCGTAAGATGGCTGAAAAAACCGAAAAACGCAAAGCAGAACACATAAGAATTTGCTTAGAACAAAAAGCCCAAGCTAGAAAAGCCACTGCAGGCTTCGAAGACATCCAACTGATTCACAGAGCCCTGCCAGAAGTTGACAGGCAAAAAATAAGTTTATCCACATTTTTCTTGGGTAAAAAATTCTCTGCGCCATTAATTGTTGGTGCCATGACAGGCGGAACAGAAGAAGCAACCCAAATTAACGCTTCAATTGCAGAAGCTGTAGAAAAATTGCATTTGGGCATGGGTGTAGGAAGCCAAAGAGCAGCCATCGAAGACCAAAAACTCGAAAAAACCTATGCGGTAGCACGCAAAAAAGCGCCAACTGCCTTCTTAATCGCCAACATCGGCGGAGTACAACTTGTTCACGGATACGGCTTAAAAGAAGTCAAAAAAGTCGTTGAAATGATAGATGCCGATGCTGTGGCGGTGCACTTGAATGCGTTGCAGGAAGCGGTTCAGCCTGAAGGGCAAACCAACTTCAAAGGCGTATTAGCTAAAATCGGTGAAATTGCAGGTGAACTTGACAAGCCTGTGATTGTTAAGGAGACAGGTTGCGGCATTTCAGCGGAAGATGCGAAGGCGCTTGAGGCTGCAGGCGTAAAAGCCATAGATGTCGGCGGTGTAGGCGGAACAAGTTTTGCAGCGGTTGAATATTACCGTTCAATAAACCAAAATAATATGGGTGAAATTTTTTGGGATTGGGGTATCCCTACAGCCATAAGCCTGATTGAAACGACGCAGAGCGTGAAGATTCCAGTGATTGCTTCTGGCGGAGTACGAAGCGGCTTAGATATAGCTAAGTCTTCAGCGTTAAACGCAAGCTTAGCCAGCATCTCTCAGCCTATGCTTGAAACTGCAGTTAAAGGGACAAAGGAAACTGAGGAATTGCTTTCTTGTTTAATCGACGAATTACGTAATGCCATGTTTCTTGTGGGCGCCAAAAACCTAGAATCCTTAGCTAAAGTGCCCGTAGTCATAAGTGGAAAAACTGCAGAGTGGCTAAACATGAGAGGCTTCAACATAAAGAAGTATGCGCAGAGAGGAGCACGCTAACGTGGATATTGAAAAGTTTCTGGAAGAAAAAGCACCCTTAATCGACAAGGCTATTGAAAAGTACATTCCAAGGAAATTTAGCAAAGACTCTGTTCTTTTCAAGGTTAATCCGCCAATGTACAGTTACAACTTGGAACCCCTAAACAAAGCCATTGCAGAGCCCATCTGGGACATGCTGGATAGGGGCGGAAAAAGGTGGCGTCCAGCCCTCTTTTTGCTGATCTGCGAAGCATTAGGTAAAGAATCGGATTACTGTTTAGATTTCTCCATTATCCCCGAAGTCATCCATAACGGCACGCTTGTTATTGACGATATTGAAGATTCCTCGGAATTGCGGCGAGGCAAACCTTGCACATACAAAATTTTCAAAACGGACATCGCTGTTAACGCTGGAAACGCCATGTATTACCTGCCGCTTCTGCCGTTGATGGCGCAAAAATCAAAACTTACCCCTGAAATGCAACGGGACGTTTACGAGGTTTACGTGCAAGAAATGATTAACCTTAGCATGGGGCAAGCCATGGACATTGCATGGCACAGGGGCATAGCTAACGCGGACGCATTAGACGAGGAGGATTACTTGCAGATGTGTGCTTACAAAACAGGCACTCTGGCACGCATGGCGGCAAAAATGGCGGCGGTGCTAGCAGGCGCCAACAAGCCACTGGTTGAAAAGCTGGGGCGTTTCGCCGAAAGCATAGGCGTCGCGTTCCAAATGCAGGACGACGTTTTAGATTTAACTGGTTTAGAGTTTGCCAAAAAGAAAGGCGGCGTTGGACAGGATATTACTGAGGGCAAAAGAACCTTAATGGTTATTTACACGCTGAAAAAGGCGAATAGCGCTGATAGGAAGCGGCTTATTGAAATTCTCAACATGCACACTTCCGACCAAGCCTTACGGGACGAAGCAATATCCTTAATGCAGAAATACAATGCCATAGAACATGTTAAGCGTACAGCAGCGCGGATTGTTGAGGAAAGCTGGAGTGAAGCTGAAAAGCTTTTGCCGACGCCTGAGGCTAAGGAAAAATTAAAAGCGTTCGCCGAATTCTTGATAAAACGAAACAAGTAACATTTCAGTGAGCGTAAAAATATTGGCACTTGAAAATGACAC
>Ga0208563_1002217_pt1 | contig 11381 bp, 13 predicted proteins | sample June2015DPH_17_1_2_FD_184717 | JGI IMG/M metagenome (GOLD analysis project Ga0208563, IMG submission 184717) | Peatland microbial communities from SPRUCE experiment site at the Marcell Experimental Forest, Minnesota, USA - June2015DPH_17_150... | ecosystem: Environmental > Terrestrial > Soil >... | reverse complement strand
CCGGTTACAGGGTCTGCCGTTACTTCCCCTCCACGTTCGTACTACTCCTTTCAACGCCGCCAACGCCAAGTATCTTTCGGTTAGACGGAGTTAGCGTTCTCACTTCGCGACGAGTCGCGCCCGGCGCCGTGCCACGTTTTGCGAGTCGGGTCATCCTTAGTGCAAAGCAACCATCCGGGCTATCTGGCTCACCGCAGCCAACCACGCACTTACCTATTCATAACCGACAGCGTATTATACAGGCGCACGAATCGAGGGTGCAGCAGTGTTGGTCTCTCCAATGAGACGATGAGGAGCACTCGACCATGGCAAAAAAGAAAAAGCTGACCTACACTTCGCTTCTCGATAACAAAGATATTCATAGCGGCTACGAACAGGCGCTGGAAACGGTCCGAAGAGAGCTTGGGCAGCATCATCCCATGTATATAGGCGGTCGGCGCGTCGCAGCTATTGAGGAGTTTGAGACTTACTCCCCCATCGATGCCGATCTTGTGATCGGCACGTTTCAAAAAGGCGGGGAGGCCGAGACTAGGTCCGCGATCGCCGAGGCGACAGAGTCGTTTCCCGCGTGGAGTCAAACTGACTGGGAAGAACGCGTTCGGATCATTCGCGCCATCGCGGACGGCATCGAGAGTCAGAGCTTCCTCCTTGCCGCTCTCATGACCTATGAGGTGGGAAAAAATAGATTTGAAGCTCTCGCTGAGGTATGTGAAACAATCGAAATGCTTCGGTATAACTGCACTATTTATGAAGAGCGGGAGGGCTTTACCGTTCCCATGTCCGAGGTCACTGGAGAGCGAAGCGTCAGTGCGATGAAGCCGTATGGGACGTGGGCTATTATCTCACCGTTTAACTTCCCACTCGTCCTCGCAGCAGGAATGGTCTCAGCGGCACTTCTCACCGGAAACACCGTGGTGTTCAAGCCGACAAGCAAAGCGCCTCTGACCGGTCTAAAGCTGTATGCGGCGTGCGCGGGAGTAGGGATTCCCGACGGCGTGCTAAATGCGATCACCGGTCCGGGAGAACCATTTGGGGCTGTCGCGGCAGCACATCCTGACGTCGCCGGCATTGCATTTACAGGATCGCGCGATGCGGGGATATGGTTGCAGCGCAACTTTGCCACACGCCAACCTTACCCAAAGCCTTTTGTCGCGGAGATGGGAAGCAAAAATCCCGTTGTCGTCACCGCTCACGCCGACCTTGACAAGGCGGTTGACGGGGTGCTCAAAGGGGCTTTCGGCTATGGCGGGCAGAAGTGCAGCGCCACCTCGCGCGCGTATGTTGATTCAGCTGTGGCACCTAACTTCATCGAAAGGCTGCGCGTCAAGACCGAAGAGGTGATGGTGGGCGACCCTCGCAAGAGCACCGTTTTTGTCGGCCCATTGATCGACCGCACCGCGCTCACAAAATTCAAAGACGCCGTTGAAGACGGTAAGAGGGACGGAGGAACTCTGATAGCAGGCGGAACCGTACTGCGGGACGGTGTGTGCGGCAAGGGGTGCTACGTGCGTCCCACTATAATGACCGGGCTTCCCCGAAGCCACCGCCTCTTCCGGGATGAGCTCTTCGTGCCATTCATACTCATCGACACCGTCACATCACTCGAAGAGGGCTTAAAAGAAGCGAACGCGACCGAATACGGTCTCACCGCAGGCATTTTTTCTGAGGACGAGGACGAGATTCAGCGGTTCTTCGCGTCGATGCAGTTTGGCGTGTGTTACGCGAATCGGCGGGGCGGTGCCACGACGGGTGCCTGGCCCGGTGTTCAACCGTTTGGCGGATGGAAGGCGAGCGGACTAACTGGGAAGGGAGCCGGCGGACCCTACTACCTACTCTCCTATATGCGCGAGCAGACACAGACGCGAGCGTGAGCGTGAATGGCTAGGCCGACATACGCGGTCGAATGGAAGTATCGCACCAACAATGGGTGCAAAGCCGATCGCTTCGGACCGTACATGTTGCAGGCTCAACTTGTGCTATTATACGCCGGTCTGGAAGGTCGGGCACGAAACGACACAGTCCAGCTCGGCGTGGTGAGCCTCGAGTCCATCAACGAAGTATCACACCGGCATGCATTTTGGGTTATTACCGAAGCTGCACTGCAGGCGCTCGAACTCGACACAGAAACGCACGAACGGATCAGTGCAGAGCTTTCGTGCGTCGTGCCATTGCCAAGCGAAGGCGAGATAACTGACTACAAGAGTGCGCTCGACGCACTCTCTCGGGCGTTGCGAAAGCCGTAGCACTGGTCTGCGTCGTAATGGTCCAAGGCGCGTAGCGATGTTCAGAGCACTGCGCACTTACTACTTTTGCTCTTGAGCTACCGACCAAGTATCACGGCACGTGCAATGCGTTTATCGAGGTTTATAAATGAGTCAAAAAAACGAAAGCCTTTTTGGCGCCCGCCAGACCTCATAGAAACCTTTACGCGTTCTAACCGCCATAGGTTCGGCCATAAGGAGGTACTACCACAATGGCACTAGAAAGAAAAATAACCTACTTCGACGCTCCTGGAGAGGAAAACACCGCTGCCGTACTCAACATCGCGAGAGAGCGTGCTAAGGAACTAGGCATACGCCAAATCTTGATTCCTTCGGTGCGGGGAGCTTCTGCAGAAAAAGCGCTCGATTTCTTCGCGACTGACCAACTCACGCTCTTTTTCGTCGGTACCGATCCATCGCGTTTTTCGCCCGAAACCAAAAAGCACATTGAGAATGCGGGCTTTAAACTCGTGTTTTACAAAGAAGTTGACTACCAATACTCCGATGAGGTGAAAAATGCCTTTCGCAGGTTCGGACAAGGAACCAAAGTGGCTGTCGAACTCACGCTGATCGCTGCGCAGGTAGCGATCGTCGAACCAGGTTCTGAAGTCGTGGCGCTTGGTGGGAGTTCGAAAGGGCTCGACACGGCGCTCGTGACTAAGGCGGCGACAAGCGACGAGTTCTATGAGCTTGAAGTTCGCGAAATCCTCTGCAAGCCACGCAAAACAAAAACCTAAGGTCAAACGCTCACGATAGTGCGCGTCTAAGAGGCCGCGATCGCGACCACGCTTATCTAAACTGTGGACAAGATGCGGCGAGGCGACCGATTAGCTAACCGACCTAATGTAGTACGAGGCCAAGCTTCGATTAGCCCCTTAGATTGCGCAGCAGGACAATAGAGGCTGTGAACTGGCGCCGCGTCGAGGTGCCAGGCCTACACTTCCCAAAAGGCTGCAACTTTTCCGACGTTGATGAAATCTCGGCGCCCATCGTGCTCGAGCACAACAACACCATCCGCGCTTCCGACGACCTTGCCGGTGAGGGTTTCGTTCGGTCTGCCACCGAAGTACACTTCTATCGTTTTGTCAACAAAATGCTCAGAAATCGTCTTGTCTAGCATGCGACCACTCCTTAATTCCTTGTAGTTTGGTCTCATGCATATATTATTGTAGCGTTGTAGCGAAATCATGCACCACCACTGCAAACGCCATTAAGGCAACACAGCGGTCTCACAAATCAGATCTTTCCCACGCACTTGATGTCGATCCCTATTGACCCACAGAACCTGGAAGGCTTTATCACCCTAAGGCGGTCTGAGTCAACGTGCAGCGAAAAAGGCACCCAATATCCTTCTTTCAAGCCTAATAGCCGCTGCGCTCGCCTGTTGGAGAGACGTTTCTATCTAAAAGAAGTGAGTAAAAAACGCGGAGCAAAAAAAGTTGTGGGGGGAAAAGTACCCCCTTACATCGGCTCCTTTAGGAACTTTTCGAGAGCCTCTTTGTGTCCGTATTCCTGGCTTGTGATATCCTCGATTGACTTCTTCAGGTCTACATCCCCTAATTCGTCTGCCAGTGCGATAATGGTTTTGTAGCGGTCGATCGCTGCGTTTTCAGCTGCGAGATCTGCCTCAAGCATAGCGCGCCACGTTGCGGGCGTGTTGATGGCAGCAGGCTGCGTCGAGGGCACCCCTCCAAGAGCAACGATCTTCTCCGAAACGTATTCCATGTGGCTCATCTCATCCTTTGCGAAGCTCTCCAGTTCTCCAGTGAGGGCGCCGCGCCAGGGACCCATAATCGTGTACGAGTTGTGCGAGTATTGCACAATCGCGGCGATTTCCATGCTCAGCGCTGCGTTAAGTTCATTAATAACTTTCTTGTTGTCGACCATACGAGTCACCACACCGACTATGGCCCGCTCTCTTAAACCTTTTTTGCGCGGAAAACGCATTATAATTCGCTATTTCACGAAGCTTCCGTTATTCGCGCTTGTTGGCCTGCGTAGGCGCACCCTCATTAGTCTATCGACGAATACCGCTGCACGACATGCACTTTTTTCGCGCGCTAGTCCTCGATCGTGATGCGCGTGCCTGCATTATTAAAGAAGAATTGGTCTCCAAACGCTTCGGAGAGTTTCAAGACGGCAGGCAAACCGGTGCAGTGAGAGACGCCGATGCGCGCAACGTCGAGAGCTTTTAGCCCTTTGATCGTCGCTTTTAGCTGCTCTTCCGACGCCTTCATCAAGTGCGTCCCGCCGATGACCATGTGAATGCGATCCTCATTCGCCACACTCTGTGCCTGGAGCAACGTGTTGACAATACCGCGATGTGCACAGCCCAATACGACCACAAGACCCAGATCGGTCGTGATGATGAGCGCAAGGTCATCTGCCATCGGGTCAGGCCGGACGCCTCCTTCATCACGAACGTACAACTCTGGGTCGACTCTCTCATAGGCCGTGTCCATCGGGATTTCGCCTGTTGTAAGTATCCGATTGGTTATTTGCGCCGGCTCGCTCGTGCTTACAAACGCGGCGCCAAGGCTCTCTAACGCCTCTCGAACGTGCGGCATCCCCGCGTAGATATTCTCATGAACGGGTCCGGAGTACTTTGGTACCCAGATGTCTGGGTGCGCCACAACGTTGACGGCACGCGCCTCTTCGCGAAGTGCGGGGTCTTTTTGTATCGCGCTGAGCACCGACCACAAACCGCCCGTGTGATCGCGGTGCCCGTGGCTGAGCACGATCGTGTGAAGCGCCGATAAGTCTACACCCAAGACCGCTGCGTTGAGGGTAGCCACGGTGCTATGACCCGCGTCGAGCAATATCGCGACTTCGTCAGTTTCGACAAGAATGCTTAGCCCCCATTCGGCGCGTATGCCGACGCGCGCCGCGGTATTCTCACAAAGCGTCGTAAGAGTAATTGTCATGCCTTGGTCGGCGGCCCTCCACTACGGCTAACGCCTTAAGTTGACGACAGTGTTATCGCTGCTCCACGGAAGGGCTGCTGCAAATAAAAACTCTTCCCCCCATTTCAGGTAGCTCCTGCGTTGGTGTTGCGACCAGCCTTTCCGTTCTACCATCACGCCGAAAATGCGAAGGTACGTTAAGTTCGCGTGACGGTTCCAAACTGGTAACGCAACAAAACGGCAGCTTTAAAGGCGCACACGACGAGAGAGGTGGCACCGAAACGATGTGGCGAGAGCGTCCATGCCTAACCGTGCGGCAGAATACTGGCCTTACGTGCTATTCACCACGGCGATCGTTGCCGCCGTTCTCAACATCGCGCTATTCGGTGGCGGAATCGTTGAGCCGTTTCTCCTTTGGTTCCTTGTCATTATAGTGGGAATCGGTTCGCTGTGGGCTTTCACGGGACACGCATTTGTTGCTGACGACGTTGCACGAAGTATTGGATGGCCCACTGGAGGCCCTTTTCAATTTGAGGTAGCTCTGCACAACCTCGCCGTAGGGGTCTTAGGCGTGCCCTGCTTTTGGGTGCACGGTGGCTTCTGGAGCGCGACGGTAATCGCGTTTGCGGTGTTTGGCATCGGGGCGGCGTACGGCCACATACGCGACATGCGCTCAGTCACAACTACGCGCCTGGTAATGCAGGGGCGATTCTGTATATCAGCGATACCTCTTGCCATTGCTGCTCATCGTTCTCCTGATTGCGTACCGCATCTAGTCAAAATAAGCTATAGCTCGCGCTTTTCTGCAATAGAGTAAACGCTGGCATTTAACAGCCGAAAACGCAGTAAACGGAAAGTTTTATTGTATGCAACTCCTAGTTCACGCTGTAATTAGCTTACCGGAGGTGAAACACATGGTGAGTCGAGCGGAGTATCTAAAGGTGACCGCTGCCCTCGTCACGACCGCTTTCGCGTTCGTCGCAGGCCTTGCGTGGAACCAAGCGATACAATCTATTTTTATCTATTATTTGGGAACTCCCAACAGCATTCCAGCAAACCTCTCATACGCAATTATAATAACCATTGTAGCAGTGATTGCCACGGTATGGATCGCTCGCGCCGCCTCGAGAGCGGCGGGCGAAGAGGCCAAGGCGGAAGCGAAGTAGGTGCGCACAAACACCACTTCTTTCTTTTTTTGCCAGTCCGCAGCATCTTTTTTTACCAGCCCGCAGCAATCGCACGCTTGTCCTTTCTTGTCTGCCATCACCAGACGCCTAAATATTCCAAAATCATAAAAACACGGGGTTCATACTGGTAGGCGTCAGGCTGCGCGCGCCGCAGGAGACGATTCATGGCTCAGAAGAAGTATGACATTATGATCCACCTCTGGTGGGAAAAGCAGATACGTAAGATAACGATCGTATCGGAAGATACACGCATAGAGATGTGGTTTCGCAATTTCGGACACATCACCTTAGAAGAGAGACGAACGCGTGACGTCTTCAGCGGAATTATTGAGGGACTCACAGGGGTAAAGGAAGGTGACCTACCTGAGATTTTTGCAAACGTCATTAAAAGCGGCAAGACCAAGACACGCGAGCGCGTGCGAACGCGAGAAGAGCTGCTTGCGTTGGTAAAGCAAGCGGTTCAATGAGTGCGAGCCAATGGTAAATATGCCTTCTACAGCGCTCAAAGCCGCTTTAGCAAGGCATCGAGCTTGCAAGCGAAAGGTGTGGCGTCAGTCTTTCACGATGCAGACGTAATGTGCTTCGCGCCCTGCGCGCGCCGTATCAGTTCTCTCGCTTCGAGGTCGGGTTTCACCGTTTCGGCGTACCAGGCAATTGAACCTTGAACGCGCCACTGACTTTTTGCTCAACGCGCGCATTCAGTTGAGGACGTGTTAATTCACCGCCGTCCAAACACGCAAGCACGGCTTCACGCATCGTTCCATATTTTGTTTTGTCGATGCTCCGCCCCTGCTTTCCTTCCGGGTTCAACGTTTCTATTTTTTCGCCCGTAGCGCCATTTACGCTCGCAAGGATAAATCGCGCTGCTTGTGACGCCTGGCCCCGACCACGTCACAATGGAGTTCAGCTAGTTGCTTTGGCACATCAGCCCGCAAATCGGGTGAGATATTGTTAAAACGTTTGGGGTTCATGCAGGCAGGTACGACCACGAGCTAGCAGGGGGTATTCACTAATTAAGACCCGCGTTATGACGCTAACGTCTCGGCAGTTCAAATTACTGCAACGATCGACCTTTTCAAAGTGGCAGGCACGCGACGAGGGCCGTGCTGTGACTATAAAGGAGCTCCTTGCGAAATATTCCGCGTTCGTTATCCGCAGCGATGGGGCCCTTTTCGGCGTCGCAACGGATTCGATCGGCAGGTCTGCGCGACACATGCTTGACGCGCGATTTGTTGACGAAAAGGGTTTTAAGGCGCTGCAGTTTCAGTTTCCGAGCGTTGAAGAAGAGACTTAGAGGCCCGTTGACGCTGTGCTTAATTTACTTTCTGCGGACATTCACTGAAAATGGGCGACCTCACACGTCCGCTTAAAAACCTCGTGCATGGGGATGTAGCCAGTTTATCAGCGCCTGCCTACTCAATTGCTGAGTAAACTACCCAATCCAACACCCAGAGTCGGTCTCTTGCGTGTCCTCCACGCGTAACCCCATTCGCTTAGCTCGACCGAGTATCTCGTTCGTCCATAGTCCGAAGCTCGAGTCGACTATGACGTTATATCCGCCTTCATACCCTTGTAGCGATCCATCCTCGTACCAAGCGAGATAGTCAAACAAGTCTAACGTCGGGGTGACTCGCTCGCTCACCCAGCTATCGTAGTCCTTTCCTGTCTCCTCTTTCCACTCAAGAAACGTCGTGCCGTACAGTTGCCAATCTGCCACGTTGGCGTGCGTGAGCTCCATGAAAGACTTTGCGCCGGTGATTCGAATGTACCGCATAGGTCTCACCTGATTTCTTGCGCGGGGATCGTGCCCGTGTGATTGAAAAACCGCAAAGCATGCATTTCTTTCTGCCTGCTAGCGTCATCGCTGTACGAGAAGAGGCTGGAGAGGATTTCTCCTATACTCGCGCCGCGAACGGCGCCTCGTGCAACGACCAGCACACTGGTGATAATCTCGAATATGCTTCCCATCAACCCTAACAAGAGTGTCGGCCTGCTAGAGTGTACGACTTCATTCCTTCTGTTTGAGTACACCTCTCAAATCGCCGCTAAGCCCTGTATAACAAGGTAGACCTTTCTTTATGAACATTGCGCCACAAGGATTAATATTGCTCACACGAGCGTAATCCCATAAAAGACGTGCTCGTCGGCACAATTTCTTTGTTAATGGTGTGGCACGGAGCTTTTAGTCAAAGCGTGGTGCAAAACCGACACCTGCACAAAAACCGCTCCTCAATACGAAATAGCACGAACTAGCGCCCATCTGCGAGCCCAAGCGCAGGTCGCCGCTGCGACATTCGCTTGGTACACCGCCATTTATCAACCCTTTTTTCAGCGAATCGCTTGCGCCATAAACTTTAAACAGAGGCCCGCTACTTAATTAGTGTGGCCTCGTACAGAAGCTTCGTTACACTCTTGGCAGCCGCGCGCAATGATGGAGCCGGCCTCGTAAACCCCGGCGTTGTCGGTGGCTTTGCAGGCGGGGCACTCGGCGTAGTCGTAAGCGTCCTTGCCAACATATGGTCTGGGATCACTATCGGCGTTATCGTCGGCGCATTAGTCGGCGCCTGGGCTGGCACGCACCGTGGCGCGGTAATCGAGGGCTTGATTGGCGGGCTGGTTGGTTCTTTCGTCGGGGTTCTGCTCGGTGTCGTCATAGGCATTCCGCTGGGGGGTATATTGACTGCGGCTATCGGCTTGCTGCTTGGCGTCATCGTCGGTGGAGCACTAGGCGCGTTCATCGGCCAGCAAATCCTTGGAGGGGTTGGAGCGCTGGCGGGAGCCGTTATCGGAGCGGTTCTTGGACTCGCGGTTGGCCTAGTCTTCGGAGCTGTTCTCGCGCCGCTAGCGGGGATATTGATTGGAGGACTTGTCGGCGCCTTAATCGGCGCAATACTGTGAGCGCCCAAGCTATTTTCGCCAATCTAACGGTCTCGCCCATCTGTTTCATTTTTGCTTTACGCAGTGAAGTTCCAACGGCGCCTGTGGAAAAAATTAAGTGCGAGCATTGACGCTTAGCTAGATGCCCCTGCATCATGCGGGCCTTTGACAAGCAGTGAACGCAATGAGACGCCAGGGCGGTTCTGTTCTCGCGTTTCGGATTGATTGCCTTTGCTTCCATCGGTTTTTATTATTAGTGCCGTTCGGCCCAGAAAGCAACGTCCGCCGAGACAACTCTGAAAGCGTAATGCCGCGCTGCGAAAAAGACCCTATTGTGCTGCTTTAGCGGCTAGCTGAGGCTTTTCCGGCTACGATTGTCTCTCTGCGTTTGTTTTGACAAGCCCGTGAGCGTCAACGCGAATTTTCTAAAAGTTGGGTGCTTTTTGGCCCGCTGCCGGAGCGGAATAAGTAACTCGACATAAAACGCGTCTCGCGACGCCTCCGCTAAGCCAGCCTTCGAGCTTAGCTCTAGTCTGACGTATTTCAGACCCTAGCCGACTATACGCTCGAACAACACACGCTCCGAGCACACTATTATATATCGTTAGTTTCACCACCTAATATGCTGGCCATTTTTGGAAGCGCAATCATAGCTGTTACAGTTGATCTTCAACGCGAACCCTGGCTAGGCAAGAGTGCGCCAAGCCTTTTGGCGGCTAACAACGTCTCGAGTGTGCCCAGTGCCGCAAGATAAGACAAACGGAATCAGACGCAATGCACGAGTCAGACCGAAAATCGTCCTCGTCTGCTCGCTCGTTTCAATCCTGCTATTCTCAGTGCTCTTTGCTGGCGTAAGTAGCGGTGCGACGGGTTCTGTGCAAGCGAACACGCAAACGAACAAGTATGTGATATTTAGAGAGGATGACGTCGCGCCTAACGCCGATTTCGCCGAGCTTCAGGCTGTCAACCAGCTAAACATCAACATGAACGTGCCGGTGACGCTGGGCATCATTCCGCATCCGTACCCTACGCCTTCTGGCAATCAGTTGATTAAAGTAAATAACACGTTTCTCGCGTACATGCGATCACTCACGTCAAACCACCTTTTTCAATTCGCACAGCACGGCTATACGCACCTGGATACCGGGCCGTCACCGGTGGGCCCCAGTGAATTTTATGGGAGGCCATATGCCGCGCAATACGACGCAATCAAGCAGGGGCGCGACGACATCACTCAGGCGTTCGGGGTCACGCCCACTTCGTTTCTCCCTCCATTTGACAAGAGCGACAACAACACGCTAAAGGCAGCACAAGCGCTGGGGTTCACGGAATATAGCACGGCCTTTCGAGATTTTAACCTGAATGCCGGATCCTTGGCTGGCATGAGACTAGATACGATCTCGATTGAGATCGGTAACAATACCCTTCAGTCGCTCGAGAACGCAACCGAGCAATGGCTTAACGATCCTTACAGCATCAACACCTTCGTTGTGCTGTATCACCCCGCCGATTTCCAAGGGCCCAATTATGCGGTCAATGCCTCGAAAGTGACGCTGCTCGCCAATTACATCGATTACTTGCAGGGCACAGGACACGTGCAGTTCACAACGCTCGATCGTTCGGTGACGACGACAGGTAATGGCACCGCTGCTTCATCGAGCAGCGAGGGGGCCACTGCCGTGGGAGCGACAGATGCCCCAAACATCGGAATTGCTAACGCAGGAGCGGTCTTCGCGGTTCTTGCAGCGATTCTCGTTGTTTCGCTCGCCTCCGTACTCACGATTCGACGAAGAAAGAACAAAAACCGACCTAAGGGGTGAACGGCCAGTACCGTTTTGGACAGGACCACGCCTCGCCTGTAATTTGATTCATCGGAAAAAGCACCTGTCACGCAACCAGCAAGGGCTGAGCCGTGGCCGCTAGCTAAAGCTTGAGTTTCAACGAATCTTATTCGCAAGACCCTCGGCCAGCCGCTGCAACGCGGGCGAGCTATCGTGGGGATCAAGCTGGACTTCAATAATCGTAAACCCCCCGGTGTATGCCTGTGCTGCGTCGAGTGCTTGGTCAAGCTCATCCTCTGTCGTTACGACCGCCCCAGTCCCCCCGCCAACGATCTCCGGGAACCGACTGTACTGCCACACCTGCAGGTCGTT
>Ga0208563_1002201_pt1 | contig 11440 bp, 13 predicted proteins | sample June2015DPH_17_1_2_FD_184717 | JGI IMG/M metagenome (GOLD analysis project Ga0208563, IMG submission 184717) | Peatland microbial communities from SPRUCE experiment site at the Marcell Experimental Forest, Minnesota, USA - June2015DPH_17_150... | ecosystem: Environmental > Terrestrial > Soil >... | reverse complement strand
GTTTTATTATGGTTGTGTCCGCTCCTGAAATTATTTTTTTCAAGTTGGCTGAGGTGTCCAACGCCTCGATTTTTCCATGATCTATAATTGCAATGCGGTCACACAGTAAGTCGGCGTCAACCATCATGTGGGTGGTTATAACGACGGTTGCGCCGTTTTCCCGGTTTAGTTTCTTTATGAATTCTCTGATTTCAACTGAGGACTGGGGGTCTAAACCTAACGTGGGCTCATCCAAAAACAGCACCTGAGGCATGTTAAGTAACGCTCGGACCACATTCATTCTCTGGCGCATTCCAGTTGAAAACGTGCCCACTTGGGCGTTCTTCCACTGAGTCAGCTGCACCAGTTCCAGCAGTTCATCGATGCGTTTGGTTAAGACGTCTTTGGGGATGTTGAAGAGGCTGCCGAAAAACCAGAGGTTCTCTTTGGCGGTTAGGCGGTTGTACATTATCATTTTCTCAGAAACGATGCCGATAAGTGTGCGCACTTCAGTGTCATCTTTAACAATGTCATAGCCGCCTATTGTGGCGGTTCCCTTCGTGGGTCGGGCTAACGTGGAGAGCATGCGCAGGATTGTGCTTTTGCCGGCTCCGTTGGGGCCAAGCAAGCCGAAGATTTCGCCTTTTTTGACGTCGAATGAGATGTCGTCTACGGCTGTGAATTTGTTGAACATTTTTGTGAGGTTCTTGACTTCGATTATCGACGCATTCGCCATTTCGGTAACCACATTAACGCAATATTATTCAGAGCAATATATTGCGGTAAAATATAAGTATTACTGCAGACAACTATAGATTCGAACACTATGGCAACAGAAACTGAAGAGAAGACAACCGCAAACTGGCTCAAAGAAGCCCAAAAAGGCTACATACGTATTGGAGTCCTCATCCTTCTCAACAAAAAACCCTCCCACGGCTACGAAATCATGAAAGAAATCAACAAGCGAACCAAGGGCTTCTGGAAACCCACCGCAGGCGGCGTCTACCCCATTCTACGCGACTTGGAAAAATCAGGATACATCAAAGGCGAATGGCAAATCCAGAAAAACCGCAAGCTCAAAGTTTACAAAATCACCGAATCAGGAGAACTCATCCTCAGACGAGCCATCGTAAAACAAGCCGAAATCTCCGATAACATCGGCAACCTTTTCCGAGAATTCGCCAGAGATGTCCTCAACATCGAGGTGACAGCTACGTCTATGCCGAACATGCCTTTCCTCTTTACACCTTTCCTTGAAGAGAAACCCGACAGCGAAAAAAACCTCAAACACCTGAAGCACGAGAGAAAACACATATGCGAAACAGTCAAAATGATGCAGGAAAAACTAAAACTGATTGATAAGAGAATTAGAGAAATCAAGAATCAAGCACTCAGTGATTCTTCGCCAGCATCACAATAGCGAACATGCGAAACCGTTATTTGGCAACCGCTTCTAATAGCCTTCAAGGAAGTGGAGCCCATGGCAAGTGAACGTTATGCTTACATCTTAACGGTTGATGAGAAATATTGGAACCGATTGCGGCAACGCAACAAAGCCACTCTTGGGACCCACGTTTTTATCCGAAAAAACCAAGTTGCACCCAAACAGGTTCAGCAGTTGTTGTTTTATGTTACTAGGAAAAGGCAGGTTTTGGGTGCTGCAGATTTTGTTGAGCGCTTAACTGGCAATTACGAGGAGCTGTGGGAAAAGTTTGGCGGTGAAAGCTGTTTTGAATCGTTCGATGAATACAAAAAATTTGCTGGTGGCAGAGAAATGATGACTTTCATAAGGTTCAGCAATTTTAATGAAATCGCTAATCCTAAGCCTAAAGAAGAGCTTTCAAAGGTTCTTGGGTCTTTACAGGGTTTCGGAGCAGGAAAATACCTTGATAAGGAAACTGCCATGCAGTTGGTGTGAAAGAATTAAATCTGTGACCTCAATATCTCCTTAAGGTAGTGAATCCCGAATGTTCCGCGTGAGAGTAAACAAAATCGAGTCAACCCGCGATTTAGACGGCAACCTTGGAAAAAGAATCGAATTGCTTGAAGAGCGAGAAGTCAACCCCTATGTGCTAAGACCACAATCAGATGAAGCCAAAATGGCGCAGGACATCATGCAAGCACTCCAACAGCAAATGCCCTTCCTGCCGCAAAGAACCCAGCTTGCCACACCAAAAATAATCCTATTCCTAACCGAGCAGGAATACGACAGCTTAGGCATCAGTTTTGATGTAAACCAAGTTTACGAAGTAATACTGGAAAACCAAGCAATACGTTTCACGAAAGTTTAAGGATCTCCTTTCTCATCTGCCTCAGCGCTGAATGTTTAGGATGAAAAGACAAAACAAATATCATACTCCTCAACGCTGAACATATCTCCTCTAAACCAGACATTTTGCCTTCATCACAGTAAAGCGGAATAGGCTCATCGCCATCGCTTTCCTCATAGTAAACGTAAATCGGCGAACCTGCCCCATCGAACCTTACCATCTCAAAATCTAAATTCAAACGCTTAGCCGTTTCCCGCGTGGCAGTCCTGACCGATTCCAACCGTTTCCTACATGGAATACCAGTTGACGCGTAAACCATCAGTTTCCCACAGTTCCCCTTGAACATGGCACACCACAAACACTCAGTCTGCAAAAAATGCTTTTAAAACAAGCCATGAAACGACTCTTTCAAGCAGTAGAGAGGTGACTGAAAGTGAAAACCTCTTAAACCGCCAAAACAAGATTTAACCCATGAAAACCAGAGCACACGTCTTTGTAAGCGGCAGAGTTCAAGGCGTTTTCTTTAGGCAAAAAACCAAGCAGCAAGCGGAAAGTTTTGGTGTTACAGGTTGGGTACGTAATTTGCCTGATGGCAGAGTGGAAGCAGTTTTTGAAGGTGAAGAAGAAGCTGTTAAAGCACTCGTGGAATACTGCCATCATGGCCCTTCGTATGCAACAGTAACAAACATTGATGCGTCATGGGAAGATTATCGAGGAGAATTTAGCGATTTCAAAATGCGATAGGCAAAGTTACGCTTTTTTATTGGGCACTCTAAAATGTGAATCTTTCCCAGCGCTAATGTATTCACCGCCCATACCGCGCACTGCTGAAGCAATCTTTGCAAAGTTTTCTGAACCCAAAAACTGCTTTGGTTTAACTATTATGTAGTCACCTTTATCCTCAAAGGTTAATCGAGCTTCCAGTTCCTCTGGGAATGACATGCGAATGTCATCAAGCGACCTCTGTTTTGCACTAACGTCACCTGTTGCTGGCGCTTGAGCAGTTGCTGGCTGAGTAATTTGACCCACTGCAAGTGACTTCATTGATGCTGAAACGGAACGCAAATCTTCTGAAATTTTGCTTAAAACAGTAAGTATTTCATCAACTTTTCCGACTAACTCATTCAGTTTTTCTTTATCAGTGCTCATGCAAACGCTCCCTTCAAACTCCTAATTAATCCCAAGACACTTATTAATTATTTGCAAACCTCACACTAACTAAAATCTGGAAGAAAAAAAGGCATGATTGAAATCGACGGCAGCCAAAAAAGCGGAAGCGGCACAATACTTCGCCTCTCCGTAGCCTTGGCAGCCATCACAAAACAGCCACTACATATCTATAACATAAGACAAAACCGCCCTCAACCAGGCTTAAAACATCAACATTTGGAAGCAGTGCTGACAGCAGCCAAACTCTGCAACGCCAAAGTGCAAGGAGCAACCTTAGGTTCAAGGGAGCTTTGGTTCACGCCCAAACAAATAAAAGGCGGCAACATCGAAGCAGAAATCGAAACCGCAGGAAGCATCCCAATGCTACTACTGGCGACACTGCCAATATGTTTGTTCGCTGATAACCCTGTGCACTTACATGTGGCTAAAGGCGGAACAGACACAACTCATGCACCCACCATCAACTACATGCGGGAGGTGCTTTTGCCAGCGCTGAAACAAATGGGAGTTGATGCTGCCATAACTGTTCAAAAATACGGTTATTACCCAAAAGGAATGGGAGAAGCAACAATGACCGCCAAGCCTAACCGCACGCTAAAACCGATTCAGGTTGAGATTTTTGGCAAGTTAAAAAGCATAAAGGGCGTTTCAGTCTGCACTTTTTTAGCTCATAAGCAAGTGGCAGAGCGGCAGGCAAAAGCAGCAGAAGACCAACTCTCGCAAAAAGGCTATAACGCCACCATACAGATTGTAAACGACCAATCAAACCCTTTCCAGAAAGGAAGCTCAGTCGCTTTGTGGGCTGAAACCGACTCAGGCGTAATCATTGGTGCTGACGCAATAGGTGAACTCGGTAAAACCAGTGAAGCCGTTGGAAAAGAAGCTGCTGAAAAACTCATCACCGAGTTATCTGTTGAGCCAACGGTTGATGTTTACTTGGCAGATATGCTCATTCCCTACATGCCGTTGGCACAGGGCAAATCAGTCTTTCTGGCGAGAACAATTTCGGAGCATATTGAAGCCAACATTTGGCTGATGGAAAAAATATTAAACGTTAAATTCACCATTCAAAAAGTAAACAACCTCTATAGAATAGAAAAAAGCAGCTGATTGCATGCCTAAATTAACCATTTGCATAAAAGTTCCAAAAGATCAAGGCGAGAGAACAATAGCATTAGCTAACAAACTTGAACTTATCGATAAATCATTGGGAATTCAACGGGATGAAGGCAACCTTTGCATCCCCTTAATTAGGCAACCAGAAGAAAACGAATTGGCAACGCTAAAAAACCAAGTGCCAAATTGTCAATTAACAACTAGCTTTTTCACTGAAAAAAAGCCTCCGCCAGTAAAAACTCTCATTCAAGCGCTCGAAAAAACCTTACCTCCGCATTTGCTGGCAAGTTTGCCTCAGGCATTAGACATAATAGGAGACATAGCCATAATTGAAGTTCCACCTGAACTCAAAACGTACGAAAACCTCATCGGCGAAGCAATCCTGAAAACGCACAGAAACATTCGAACCGTGCTCGCAAAAGCAGGCGCAATAAGCGGAACTTACCGATTGCGCGAGTTCACTTTTATCGCTGGAGAACACAAAACCCAAACTGTCCACAGGGAATTTGGATGCCAATATCACGTTGACGTAGCCAAAGCGTATTTTTCTCCTCGGCTTTCACATGAGCACCAGCGCGTTGCATCACTTGTGCAAACTGGCGAAACCGTGGTAGATTTATTTGCTGGAGTTGGACCATTCTCAATACTAATCGCCAAAAAAAACCTAAAAGTGAAAGTTTACGCTGTTGATATTAATCCTGAAGCCGTTGAATTGCTTAAAGTTAACGTAAGGGTTAACAGGGTTGAAAACCGAGTCTTCCCCCTCCTCGGAGATGCAAAGCAAATTACCTCAAACAAGCTTCATGGTCTGGCAGACCGTGTAATAATGAATTTGCCTGAAACAGCAATCGAGTTTGTTGATGCCGCTTGCCAAGCAATCAAGCCTCAAGGTGGAATAATCCATTTTTATGCTTTCCTTCGTTCACCTGACTCAGTAGAAAACCAAAAACTTCGTTTTTCTGAAACTGCAAGGAAAGCCGGCAGAAAAGTGGAATCGTTTCTTTATGCTAAAAGCATCCGTGAAACTGCTCCGTATGAGTCGCAGATTGTTTTAGATGCTAAAGTTGCTTAGCCATGAAGAATAAGTGTAATATTGACTTTCTGTTGTGGGTTTTTTAGTTTTTCAACCAATTCTCTTGGTAGATCATTTGCTGATTTGTCAGCACGAATTGCCAGCGTTCGGTTGCAAATATAATCGCTTTTTCTAATCACCATGTCAGTTGGATGAGTTAAAATCAACTTTGGTGAGCCAAAGGCGTTAATTTGCTCGGTGAAGCCGCCAGCCTCGATAATGATGGCTAGTTTAGCGTTTGATCTTTTCAGCTTGTCTTTGAATTTTTGGTTTAAGTCCGCTACTGCTTTATCGGCAGCCACTCCGATGATGCAATCGCCTGTTTTTGAAAGATGCTTTTCTCTTGTAAACATTAAAGTTGAAGGGTGAATGGCTTGAATATTTTCGTTCCCAACAGCCGACATGTTTTCTCTTGTTTCTTTAGCACTCAATTACTCGCTAACCTCAATGGAATCTACTTTGCCGTCCCCGTCTAAATCAAACCCGTGAATCACAACCGCGAAGGTGTCCTCGCCTTTGTATTTTTGCAGAGTTTTCTTCCAAAAATTAGTCAAGGCTAAAACGCACGCTTTTGTTCCTACGGCTTTGTTTCCTGCTAAAACCACGATGCGCTTCGTCTTATCCCATGGATTAACAATTTTAGCTATTAACCCTGAAACATCAGAAGTGTAAACTTGCAAAGTCTTTTTTGATGATAAACCGCCCAGCAAGAATCCTTGCTCGGATGACTGCATTATGAATTTTATGGGTAAATAATCATTTATTTCCTGTGTAAGAAGGTTTGTTCCCGGTCCACCAACGAGGATTAAATTGTTTTTTTCCTCTTTCTCCGCTTTCACATCAACGTCGAGTTTCACGACGAATTCCGTTGGCATCTTAGCAAATTGCCCAAGGAAAAACGTTAAATGAGCTGCGTAATGTCCATCTCTGGCACTGGTTTTAAACGGTCCATGCGGTTGCGGGCTGCCTACAACTATTTTTCCGTCAAAGATGCCGTTGCTAATGAATTCTTTGAAGAACTCTTGGAGTTGCTCATCTATGCTTAGGAGGCTTAGGTTTTGGATTGGTTTGTAGCCATAGGGGAGCTCGATGCCGAAGGCTGGTGAAACGGTTTTGTAATATTTTGCTGTTGCGCCTTTCTTCTTTTCTTCTCTTTCGACTGTTATGGCGCCTGCTTTGGCTAGTTTTCTTATGTGGTAGTAGACTTTTTGCTCATGCATTCCGAGTTGCCGTGCGATTTCTAAGGGGTACATTTCCTTTTTTGATAGCAGGGTTAGGATTTTCCAGCTTAGGCTGCCTAGTATAAGTTTTAGTTTTTGTGAATCGTTTATTATGCTGATTTCTTTTACTTCTTGGATGTTGCCGTTGTCTTGGAGTAGCAGTTTTTTGTCCATGGTATGGTCGAGATGAATAACGCTAAGGTACTATAAAAAATTTATTTATAACGGTTGAAAAAATCAGGCTTAGGCTGATGTGCAACTTTACGCTAACACGAAGAAACAAAACGAAAACGCTTAAAAAAAAGTTTTTAGCGGTCAAAGTTTTATCCTAAAAATCCTTATTAACAAAACGCAGCCTTCCATAAGCTCAGATCATTGTGTGAAAGCGAGGCTACGTAAATGTGTGGAATCTTTGGTTGCGTTTTAAAAGAAGGAAACGCTGCGCCTGTAATACGTTCATCACTTAAACGGCTTGAATACCGTGGCTACGATTCAGTAGGCATAGCAACAATATCCGATGGAAAAATTTACCTAAAAAAGGATCAGGGAAAAATAGATGATGTTCACAAAATCCTAAACCTCGACGACTTACCAGGCAACATAGGTATTGGTCACACACGTTGGGCAACGCATGGTGCACCCTTAAAAGTTAACTCTCACCCTCACGCCGATTGCACAGGAGAAATAATGGTTGTTCATAATGGGATTATTGAAAATTTTATGGAGCTCAGAACAGAACTGCAGAATCTTGATCATACGTTTGTTTCAAAAACTGACACCGAAGTAATCCCACACCTTATTGAGGAAACACTCAAAGAGAACCCTAAACTCTCTTTTGTCGATGCGGTTCAAGAAAGCCTTAAGCGTCTTGAAGGTTCCTATGCCCTTGCCATAATCTCCACAAAAGAGCCTGACAAGATTATCTGCGCCAGAAACGAAAGCCCCTTAGTTTTAGGCATCAATGGTAACGGTGTTTTTTGCGCATCGGATATTCCAGCGTTTCTGCCAGTTACCAACAAGGCAGTCATGGTGAATAATGGTGAACTCGTTATTCTGACAGCACAAGGTTACGAGATTAAGAAAATTCGGGATTCTAGCCCTGTCAGCCGGGAACCGGTAACTATTGAGTGGACAGCGGAAATGGCTGTTAAACAAGGCTATCCGCATTTTATGATTAAGGAGATTCATGAGCAACCTGAAACTCTACGGAACACGCTGAGAATGCAGGAGCATTATTTGGATTTACTTACGACTTTTCTTGACCGGGCGAACGAGGTTTTTCTTGTTGCATGTGGAACAAGTTACCATGCGTGTTTGGCGGCTTCTTACATGTTTTCTAAACTTGCGTTTTTGCCCACTTACCCGGTTTATGCTTCAGAATTTATTGAGCAGCATGGCAAATCAGTAAACATAGACAGCACCATCTTAGCTGTTAGTCAGTCAGGCGAAACAGCCGATACCATAGCAGCTGTTACCTGTGCTCAGCAGCGTGCAGCCACGATTCTAAGCTTAACTAATGTTATCGGCTCTACTTTGACACGTATTTCTCGTGTTTATATCGGTCAGCAGTCTGGTCCAGAGATTGGAGTTGCAGCTACGAAAACTTTTACGTCTCAGCTTTCCGTGTTGGCGCAACTTGCGCTTAGGTTGGCAAAGAAGAGAGGCAAAGTTTCTCAGGATGAAATAGACAGTCTTGAAGAGAATTTAGATAAATTGCCTGATATTGTTGATACAGTAGTTAAGACGCAGGAGGAAAAAGTTAAGCAAATTGCTAAGAAATACAAGGATTCCAAAGTGTTCTTTTTCTTAGGCAGAGGAATCAGCACTGCTACCGCTTATGAAGGCAGACTCAAGCTAATGGAGATAGCGTATATTCCGTCGATAGCGTTTCCAGCAGGCGAGAGCAAGCATGGCCCAATTAGTCTTGTTGAAAACGGTTTTCCGGTGGTTTTCATTTGCCCAAAGGATGATTCGCATAAGACGTTGATTGGTAACATTATGGAGATGAAAGCCAGAGGAGCATCAATCATTGCCGTTGTCGAGGAGGGGGACGAGGAAATCAAGACGTTGGCAGATGAGTATGTTGAGGTTCCGAAGGGCATTCCCAGTGTTCTGTCGCCGATACCGTTTGCGGTGCCCCTGCAGCTTTTAGCGTATTATGTTGCTCTTGAGAAAGGATATAACCCGGACATGCCAAGGAACCTGGCTAAGTCTGTAACTGTAAAGTAACTCTTCCTTTTTTTAACAATCGTATAATGTTAAAAGGGGCAAGCACACAGTATCTATTTTGGTGTTCCGATTTGGGGAAGGCGGAATGGGAAAAACTTATCGATAGTTTAGTGAAACAGGGCATTCTTTACTCGCCGAAAGTAGTAAATGCAATGCTTAGTGTGCCCCGCGTTAAATTCTTGCCTGAAGACATTCAATCTTATGGCGCCGTGGACACGCCTCTTCAAATTGGTTTTGGCCAAACAATCTCGGCGCCACATATGGTTTCGATCATGAATGAAGCCCTTCAATTGGAAGTTGGCCAAAAAGTCCTCGAGGTTGGTGCTGGTTCAGGCTGGCATGCTGCAACTATAACAGAGTTGGTAGCGCCGAAAGATGTGCCTAGAAGTGAGTGGGGACACGTTTATACTGTTGAGATAGTTCAGGTTTTAGCGGAAACGGCTAGGAAGAACATTATGAACGTGGGCTTTGGCGACCGCGTAACTATAATCAACGCTGACGGGTCAAAAGGGTATCCTGAGAAGGCTCCTTATGACCGTATTGTTGTGACGGCTGCAGCTCCAGAAGTCCCCCAGCCGCTACTGGATCAGTTGAAGGCTAATGGAGTAATGGTGATTCCAGTTGGCGAAATTTCACTCTTCCAAACCCTAATGAGGCTAACTAAAGATGAGGCTGGCAAGATTAGGCAGGAGAATCTTGGGAAAGTAGCTTTTGTTCCATTAACAGGCGAATATGGACACGGCTAAGCTAGCTGAACCATTTTTCCAATGATACTTTGCCTTTCTGCTTCTTTGTGCCTTCTAGCATTTTATCTAGTGATTTTCTCACGCGGTCTTCCGAGAAGTCTTTCTGCCTGCAAAGGAAATCGGCGACGCCTCCTACGTCGGGTTCTTTCCATTCTAACTTGTAGTTATCTGTAACTTGCGGGCGCAGAAAGATTTCTCTTATGCAGTTGGGCTCAACTGGAAAAGTGGCGTTTTTTATATTGGGTAGCGCGTTTTCTAATGTTCCGTATTGTTTTATTAGTTTTAGGGCGGTTTTTGGTCCGAGCCCTTTTATGCCCACTGGGTTATAATCTGTTCCAATTAGGATGCCTACGTCTATTAGTTGCTCGTAAGTTAAACCGCATTCGTCTAGGGCTTTAGATAGTTCAATTACTTCAGGCACAATGTCGATGTAGATGTTTTTGCTTGGAAGCTTCCGCCTACCAGAAATAGTAACGTTCCGAAGGAGTCTTGGAGCGCCGAAAAGTAGGCTGTCGTAGTCTTGGCTTGCGCAGTAATCCGCATTGCCACGTTTTGTCATGTGTGCGGCTTGGGCTTCTCCTTCGCTTGGCGCTTGGACCCATGGCAACCCCATGAGGCTCAGCAGTTTCGTGGCGTCGTCCTTCATGTAGTCCTTCATGGTCATAGTAGCCTGCGCAAACATCCGCATCTTTGCCGTATCGCCTATCGCCACTGCCTTCTCATAGTGCACGGCGGCTTCCACTTTGACTTGCCTGCGCCGCTCAATCTCAGCCGCCTTCAAGGTTGGCGGAATACCATCGAAAACGTAGATGGGTTTTATGCCCATTTCGACTAGGTTGCTTGTGCGGTAGAATAAGCCGCTTAGGTGGCTGGTGACTTTTCCAGTGCTGTCTTTTAGCGGTGTGCCGTCTGCTTGGCGGATGATGGCGAGGAACTGGTAGATGGCGTTGTAAGCGTCTATGGCTATGATTTTGCCGCTTAAATCTTCCAGCTTAACTGAAGTTTTCGGTACGAGGTTTTTGAAGTCTACGCCCAAAACTTATCACGAATAGACATAAGGCAAGAAACCTTCTTAATAAATTTGCGAATAGCTCATTTCGCTGGTAAAAGCTAAAAAATACGACAACGGGTTAAACTTAAGCAAGTTGTCGCTCAAAACAACCAACCCATTTCGTCCTTTAAACAAGGAAGCTATTAACGGCATCAAGCATTAGATAAAAACAGCTTTATGGCAACAAACTGCAACGAAAACGCAAATTACAAACGCAAACCAAAAAACAGACAAACCCACGATTTCCAAGCATAGCAGATATAAGGAACCCTTACAATTTAAAACCGCAACGAAGTGTTCCCTTATGACAGAAAGAACATTATCCTTAGTCACCTGTACAAGCTGCGGCAAACCAATTCCGCCAGGCAGCGAATCCACAAAATTCCAGTGCCCCAACTGCGGAGAAATCCAAATCAAACGCGACGGAAAATGCCGCAAATTCGGCCGCTTGTACAAATGCCCGAAATGCGGATTCACAGGACCATAAAGGCGATTTAACCATGGGAAGCGTTTTGGTAACATACAAGATTTTCCCAGAAGACATAGTGGAAAACTTTGACGACCTCAAAAAGAAAATCCAAAACATC
>Ga0208563_1002176_pt1 | contig 11574 bp, 9 predicted proteins | sample June2015DPH_17_1_2_FD_184717 | JGI IMG/M metagenome (GOLD analysis project Ga0208563, IMG submission 184717) | Peatland microbial communities from SPRUCE experiment site at the Marcell Experimental Forest, Minnesota, USA - June2015DPH_17_150... | ecosystem: Environmental > Terrestrial > Soil >... | reverse complement strand
CTAACCATCAAATTAGTTTATATAGATCTGGCGGATCCGGCGAATTTCGAGAGGTTCTGGGCAACCTCGGCATTAGCGAAATTACAGCATGTAGAGGCCCAATACATCCAGCGATCTTTTTATGAACCATTTCCTGAGATAACAGGCAAACTCCGGATCGGTTTTTCGTCCGCTGCGCTGCACTGGCTGAATGCCAAAACGGTTGGACCTGAATATTTTCAGCATCCCCTCTGCATACAGCCCAACCAGTTGCCAGATTCGGAACGTAGAGAATTTGCGGAAAAATGGAAAGCGGATTGGCGGTCGTTTCTGCACGAATGCTCGAAGTCGCTGGTTAAGGGGGGTGCTTTATTTTTTGCCAACCTTGCCAATCTGGGGGACGACCGGTGGCCAGCGTCGCCTGGATATAACAACCTCAGGGACATTTGCCAAGAGTTATGTGAGGAGAAAAAGCTTTCCGAAGCTGAGTTAAACGCTATTTTCATACCGGATTACTTTGCCTCGCCCCATGAAATGTTACGTTTGCTGGATGAAAACGATCTTAGGTGTTTTGCCGTAAACGCCTGTGACCCCTTGACCGTCCCGTGCGCCTATTTTACTAAGGCGCAGGACAAGATGGACGACCCACAGGAACGGTCCAAGCTTGCCGCTACCCTGGCCCAGGTGGTCCGGGCCTGGAGTGAATCGTCGATGCGGATCGGACTTTACGCAGACAACAAAGACCTGATAGAAGACATTTATCGACGTCTGCGGGACAAATTCTATGAAAAACCTGAGGGTTTGCCTTATCAATATTGCTTGCTCGAACTCGTAAAAAAAGACATGAGGAGAACGGTTGAAATTTGACGGACCTCTCCTCTTTTTAAACATCCAGCGTCTCTAATCGAGGCAATGGGCATCAGATGCATGATCCATCCAGTGCATTAGAGACGGCCGTCTTCAAACTTTCAAGCAAAATGCTAAATGAATCAGGTTTTGATCTTCATAATTACTTTCTGTGCCCTCTGACGAGGTATCGACGTTTAAGATTCTCAAAAGTGTTAAGGAACTCGTCGCCGCAGCTCTTTTCGTTCGCCTTCGTATCGCTCTCGATCTGTAAGTACTCCAGATGATGATGTCCGTGGATCTCTGGGTCTGCCGAAAAGTCGGCTGCTAACTCTCCCGGCGTAACGTCCGGTTCGTATTCATTTTGTCTTTTGGTATCTATGCCTTCAGTCATTTTTTACCTCATCTAAACGATAATGAGCCGTGCGCGGTCTGGGATCCATGCATCGTGCACGCGGTCTTGTAGGTACTGGTAAGCTCCCAGCTGTTCGAGCACTTCCGTAAAAGCCTTTCGGCTGCCACGTCTGCGTAATCGTTCTTGTAGTCCGCTAATTCTAATAGGAGCTCATCGACTTCTACGCAATCATTGTGCATAGCACAGTGTAGTAAAAACGTGGCCTGAATAAGGATTGACGAAGAGCGGTGTGGGAGTGGTTAAAGCAAGAGATGGAGGCGTTCGTTCCGGCCCTCCAACTCACCCAATCTCGTTGCATCAAGAAGAGAATAACACTGCGGAGTCAGATGACCACGATCCCCCGCATAATCGATAAATGAACCTACAAAAGTCTGGTAGAGGCCAGTTCTGCTCAATCTCTCTAAAACACCCGGTACTTGGTCTTTAGCTATATTCAATTCATTTTGCAGTGCGTCAAGAAAGTCATCCCAGAATAATGACGCTATTTGAAGCTTGTTCCAATCTTTATCCACTTGTCTATAATATGTAGGATCGTTTTCAAAGCCGTGGAGTATGCATAGTACTTGAAATTCACGGTAGCTTAGGTCATCAAGTATTTTCGAAAAGTCTTCATAATCATCTGCATCTTCGTCAAAACGTTGTTTTGGCAATAAACGGTGAAGAGATTGGCAAAAAGCTTAATCTTGTCCCTTCTTCTTGTTTCAAGAACATATTTCACTGTATTTATGAAAGCGTGAAGGAATTCGTAGTTTAAGACGTCCTGTTTGGTCAAGGTGATATTTCCCTTACCAAGCTCATCGAAAAATGTGCGAAAGCGTATTTCATGGATTTTGTCATATGTAGTAGCTACTGCTACGCCGAAAGCAGGGCAAACCCCGGGAATGAATTGAATAAGTGTCTGTATGGTTGGACTCTTCGCTAGTTTCTCCAACGCGTTGACTGCATTTTCAGGTAACCCATCTGCAATTCGCGCGATTGCTTTGTCGATGTCCGATGGATTCAATAGATCTTTCTTTGCCATCTTTAAGAAGGTCACAAAGCGAATAAGTGCCCAGCTGCTATATTTGAATGAGATTTAAAAATTTATTAAACTGTGAATAATTAGCCGTTTTTTATTAGACTAGTTAACGGTCAAGTAGAAGTAAGCTATCAAGGAGAGAAGACAAAGAATGGCTGTCGTTAAAGACAGGTGTTCTGCTTGCAGAGTTCATGGGAGAGAGAACTCACCCGAATCAGAAACCTTAAAGCGAAAGGTAAAGGAACCGTCTGACTTGAATTGATTATTAAATACATATACGTTGCCAGTCTTGTTGCCAGTCTTCAGTTCCTCTAGTATCCCTTTGATAATGCTATCAGCAGTGATTTCAAGCTCATAGGACGATTTCTTTCCAATTCGCTTAATGGTTATTGCGTTGATTTTAAGCTGCGGAATTTTGGGTTCTCGGGTAAGGACAAACGTAGGTGTGGCAAATTCAAAAGTTCTGCCAACAAGATCTTCGACGTATGGGTTCCGCGCAAGTTCAGGATACAGAATACGCTTAACTCTCTGAAAATCGTTCACAACACGACCTTCTTCATCGTAGAAGTCTAGGTTGTTTTTATTGCCCTCAACTAGACTTTTAGCTAGCTCTAGATCTTCTTCAGTAATAGGTCTCTGCTTCTCCTTGTTTATTGAATCAAGATCCAAATGTAATGTAACTGAACAGTTGTATTGAGTTTCTGTCACCGTCAAGGTCGCGATTACGTCGGGTACTGGCTTTTTTTCGGGCCCATAATCAGAGGGTTTCCGAAATGTAAGTAATGTTATCCCGTGTTTATCAGCATATTCGAGCGCCCCGCTCTGGTAACCCGTGCGAGTTATAAATAGGCCAACAGGTTGCCCCGGAAGGAGCTCAAGAATTTTGTGAAATTCTATAAGGTCGCCCTTCTTGATCTTGCTTGCATAGTTTCTAGCTTGTACAGCGACTTGATGCTGAACGCTTCCGAGCGTGAATTTCCAGTATAGGTCGATTTCATGAGACCCTCCTTCGCTGTCTATGAGGTTAACGCGCTTCTCGACTTTGGCATCAACAAGTTTTTGCTTCAGCATCGATTCGTAGACTTTTTGTAGATCATCTTCGTAGTCTAAACCCTTCTGTGTGCTGGAGACATCAGCTTTGTTTTTAGGACTACTTTTCTTTGACATTGTGTTTACGTGAATTCAGTTGCATTGCCATTTATTACTTCTTTGGCACGTTGTCTGCTTTGCACAACATCCATAAAAGATATTCGTATCGATATCGCTCAGTGTACCAACGTCTGACAGTTTTTTTTAAGCATTCAAAATGCGAAAATGTTGCGTTACGACTCGTATAACAACCACTCGACTCTCTCCTTAGAAACACTGGAAGGGACGAGGCGGATCCGTCCATAATACCTATTATGAAACTTCTTTTGCGTTGATAAATTCGAGTATATCTAACTGAGATGATCTCGAGAACGTGCTTCACGTGCTGATCAGTGCTCAGTCGCCTGCGGCCAATCACAACGATTAAGTGTCCAGCATCGATTCCATGCACCACTATGCTAGCTGCTGAACAATACTCAAGCCAGTTTGCCGATGTGGCACTGCCCAAGCGTGAGCCATTGCAGATTCACCGAAGCAGAATCTCAATTCATCACGCCAAAGCAGGATACAGTTATCCAACAGTTCAGCTGCCTCATTATCTCTCGTCGCTTGCTGGACTGTCAAAGCGCATCTATCAAGCAGTGCACGACGTTTCACGATCTGCCGTGGGCTTGCACTGTGTTGCAAGTTAGCATGCGCTACTCATAAGTTTCGAACCTTCGAATGATCTCTAAGATCTTGGGTAACGTGTTTTCAAGCGTTGGCTTCTCAAAACCCCAGCGCATAGAGTTGGGCTCAGCAGCCGCTAGGACAAGGTCTTCGATCTCTCGCAACTTTGCGGCATTGCGCTCGCATTGCCATCTCCTAAGTTCTTCTTTAGCAGCGGCCTTGATTTGGGCTTTGGTTAGTGTTTCTTTTTCCATTTTCTCACCTATTGTTGCAATATTCTTTCGAACCCGGCTTGGTCAGGCATCACGTAAAACAAACCTTGCACAATTTGGTGCCTTATTTGCGTTTCCTAGCTTTTCTTTCATTATAAATAAAGGAGTCCAGAAGATGGTTTCATCCCAAAATGACGGTCTAAGCGCATTATTCTACTGTGACACTAAACAAGTTGCCGGCCATGCGTTTCTCTCTAACACAGATTTGAATTTGCTAGACTATGACGAATCCTTTTTCCGTGCACGCGATCCCGCAGGTAATGATTGGCGTCCCAACTGGTCGAGCACTTCCCCAAATGTTTTTCGGCAGCCACGTTTGCGAAGTCATCCTTAAAGTCTTCTATTTCCAGCAGGAGCCCATCGACCTCTGCGCAATCGTTGTTCACAGAGCATAATTGATGTTATCCTGTTGTAACGATTCGCTAAAACAGCGCGAAAGTATGCCGACCGCCAGGAGCCCTATGACACTAACAGTGCACCGCATGAAGTAAATACTCTGAAGCAATAGCTAATTTTTACGTTCAACTTTGATCTCCAATGATGAAAGAATTTAGCTTAGCCGGCTTATGGCGCTTTCCAGGTAAACGCAAAAAATGGCCTGGAACTCTACATTATCACCCGCAGCGTGGTGCCTCTCTTGAGCTAGTCGGTCACGCGAAAGAAATATACGATCTCTCGGCATCCGTAATGAAACGAAATGCGGCCGGATATCAAGAGATCATTTTAGGAACTGCTCCTGTAGAAAGTGCAAATGAAGTTCACTTCACACTCTATGAATGTTATGCAGACAGGCCAGTGTTTCGTCCACTCTACAAAGGATCTTTGAGACTCCATTTTTACGTAAAAACAGTAATAGCAGGCAAGCACTTCACAAAAAGCCAAGAATTGAAGTTTAACACGTTTCTAGCGGATTTTACGCATCTCTTTGAGTGGGTGGATGTCTCAGGAATCACCTCAGGGATCGATGTGCCGTTAGACAAGTTAGAAGACGTGGATGGCTTAATCATATACAAACGTCCAGAACCGATCAAAGTTTCAATAAGTAACTACACGATCTCACTTTACTTTGAAAGAGAACCGCAGTTGGAACCTCTGTGGGGGGCTAAAGAACAGTCCTGTTTCAAGCAACGCGTTTACGTAATGATAGAGTTTGCGGAAAAGCAATCATTTGAAACGTTTGAAGAGGTATATTATCATTTTCGCAACTTGCTAAGCTTAGGTGTTGGACATCCAGTCTATCCTCAAGAGATCAAAACACGCTTCACGGGAAAGTGGGGTCACAACGATGTTGAGTTTTTTGTCGTAAATCCTCATTTAACTGAAAAGCAGCAGCGACTTCCTATTATTCAAATGCTTTTCATATATGCCGATATTTCGGCTCGCTTCGAGACTTATCTTTCCAACTGGATGGCTAACAGCGACCGATTGAAACCTGTTTACGATCTCTACTTTGGCATCATTCATAATCCTGACACTTACTTGATCCACACCTTTTTGAGCCTGATTCAAGCGCTTGAGACATATCACAGGCGCTTAGCAATCAAATATGAGTTGACAGATGATGTGAGAGGTCAGCTAGTTCAAGAGGTTCTTAACCGAAGTAGCAGAAATTACGACGCGAGCAAGCTCGAGGACCGGATTGACCCGCCGCTGCTTATGAGGCTTCTTGAACTTTTAAAAATCCATGAGGACATACTTCACCCAATTATTGAATATTGGCAACACGTACAATATGCTGAGTTTTTGAAAGACGCGAGGAACTACTTTACCCACTTGGAACCAGCGAAGGACAGCACAGCTCCTACGTCTGACGAGTTATGGCGCGCGAATGAGAGAATGAAGTTACTGTTACAAACTTGCCTTCTTTTTGAGCTTGGTCTAAATAAAAACCAAATAAAGCAACTTTTTTCAAGGAATGCGGATTTTGACACACTTGGGCGCACTCTCCATACGTTATCTAAGCATGTGATAAGTATCCCGTTTTACAGGTTATAGCAAAAAGTGATGCGAATGCCAAGCTCGGTGCGCTAATAGTCTTTTTTGTCAGTGCGAAATGTCGCTCAAGGCTAATCGCAACGATTAAGTGCGCAGAACAGGCCTCATTCAGCACTATGCTAGCTGCTAAACTTTATTCAAATTTCTGCGCTGATTTTTTCCCGCCAGGACCTGAACTCTTGCAGATTCACCGAAGCAGAATCTCGCTCCACTACGCAAGAGCAGGATACTGTTACCCGACTGTCCGACTTCCTCACTATCTCTCATCTCTCGCAGGACTATCGGCGCGCATCTATCAAACGGTTCATGATGGGACGCTTGCCTTCCTTGTCGTTATCTCATCGACTCGCAAAGCCGCAAAACAAAGCGTACAGGAATCAGAACAAAGTCAAAATACGCGCAAAATCCCCCGCCTTGACATGGCGGAGGTAGCAGATATTCACTAAATAATCGTTAAAAGCTTTTCCATACGAGACAGTGGCGCAGTCGAGTTGTTTGAGAAGTAATTTAGTTGCTTAGCAGCGTTTAGCAGCAGGATGAAATACTTACTGTCGTAGTAATAGTTTGGCAAAAAGCCTGCCACCACATTCCTAATATGCCAGCTTATCCTGATTCTGCGGACTCTCAGCACACAGCCACTGACGAAGAGCGACTCACAACAATCAAAGCGTAGATGAGTGCGTAGAACGAGAGCCTTTTTGGCTACCAATACGCAAATGCGCCAAAAAACGTCTTTTGATCTGTGTTGCCGAACAGGGTAAGTCCGGAACGTTAGCGTTCCCTGACTTTATCACAGCATGAATAAACTTTGGACCTATCGGGAGCTGCAATGCTGTGAGCAACTCCTCTGCAGTGTTTACCTTACTTGTGTGCTCTATTCCAAAACCCCGCGCCAGAAGCTCAAGGTCAAGTTGTTGACTCGCCGTGCACTGATCTCCGGTAGAGCCGTACGTACCATTATCAAGAGCTACAACCGTAAGATTGTCTCGAGCCTGTTGAGCGATGCTACACAGAACATTTGGATTCATCAAGAGGCTTCCATCTCCATCAAGCACGACGACTTCCCTTTTGTGATAAAGGGAAATGCCAAGTCCGATCGAAGAAGCTAAACCCATACTCCCAAGCATGTAAAAGTTGCTCGGTTGATCGCAAAGGGCATACAGCTCCTTGCACGGTATACCTAGATTGCAAACCACCGTCCGCCCTCGAAGGTAAGGAACGGCTGCTTCGATCGCTTCATAGCGAGTCATCACAGGACATTCAACTTGGGCTTGCACGGACAACGCAGCAGATTTCGATCTTTCTTTTCCGGATTCTCCCAGGAGGTCTGCCCTCTCATCTCCCGGTTGTTGGAAGGCGTCTGGAGGCGTGCATTGCCATAACTCCGGAGAAATAAGCACAACTACCGGCAAACTTGTGCTAAACGACTCCTGTATGGCCTGACCCACAACCGGTAGGTCCTGTACGGTGTGAATCTCAAAGGTCGTTACGTCTAGAGCGTTTAGCACCGCTTTAATATGCGTCCCCCAGTAAACCTGCGCGGGTATACTCTCCTGATAGACCCCTCGCCAACTTGCAACAATCGGTAAGGGAAGTTCATACGTAAAATTCAGCGACGACAGGGCGTTCAGCAAGTTGCCTATGCCGGTGCTTTGAATCAGCATCAGCGGTTTAGCTCCAGCTAGGAACGCGCCGGCGCAGATTCCGACGCCATCTTCCTCCCTCGTAAGCGGCACCTCGAAAAAGCGCTTGCCTACGAGGGGCAGCAGGTTCTTCAACCGGTCACACGGCAACGTGGCGACAAGGTCAATCTTGTTTTGTGCGAAGAGCTCAACGGTTTCTTCTTCCGGAGTCAATGCAGTACCCCCTTATATCAGCACTTCTCGCAGTTCGCTAAGGTCCGCCTCTGGGCTTGCTAGGCAAATATCGGGTTTTATCTGATAGCACGATTTGTCTTCTTTTAACTTTTGCGCGCCGCCTCCCGTCACATTGAGAAGCACCACATCAGAATCATCAATGCCTCCGTGAGCGACCGCTTGGATCAACGACGCAGCAGCAACTGCTGCTGCCGGCACAATATCTATACCTTCAAGATCTTCAAAGAACCGTGCAGCGCGCCGCGCTTCACTATTTGACACCGCGTACATCTGACCGTTCGTGCTTTTCAGAGCGTCAAACACCCCTCCTTTGACTGAATATGCGGGATTTCTATTCGACAAGACGTCAGCGTGAATTTTTGCGATGGATTTTTTGGCGTCAGGCATGTCGATCGATGGGTCAATAGTCCTTCTGCAAGCGTTCCATGCACTGACCATAGGCGCAAAAGGCAAGTTCTGGGATAAATGCAATTTCGGAAGCGGACCCTCCAAAAACCGGCCGTCGTGTTTTAAACGCAAAGAGGCCTCCCAGGCCGCAATTCCACCCGTTCCACTGCCAACTGCTTGAAAATAATGATCGGGCGCTCTGCCAATGGCAACGGCAGCCTCAAGCATTACCGTGCCCATGCCGTCACGCCGCGCGACGTTCATAGCTCCGCCTTCTGGCGTAAGTCCCGGCAACGCTACGAGCCTGTCACCAAGGGCAATGGCGTCAGAATAATCATTTCCTCGCTGTAGCACCACGAGAGTAATATTCTCGGAAGGTGGTTCGGGGAGCCACAATTTTCCTATTGCGCTTTCCAACCCGACGAGAACCAGCTTAAGATCAGTAGAAGTCGTGGACACCGTATGCGCAAAAGCGCGAGCTGTGTTGCCAACTGAAGAGACGACCAGCGTTTTCACCTTGCTTTCGACAGCGCGTTGTACGGTCGGTGGCGACTCAAGCTCTTTAAAGCTGCACGTCTCCAAGAACGCGTTTCTCTCAGGCCAGTATCCGTTGAAACTAATGAACAGGTCGCTCAGTCCAAGCTCGCGCGCAAAAGCCTCGCTTTTGTACGTGACAGAACGGCCGCGAGTCGGCAGTTTGTCTACCGTTGGCAGCCAGGCAGCAAACCGCCACATACTGTCTTCCGCAGTAACTGCCAATCGAGAGTCCCGGTAAACGGTGCGCAAAAGCGCGTGATCGCAACCGCAGCGTAACGCATAACCCGCGCCAGAAACGTCAGCGTGACAGCCTAAGCAGATAATTTTATAATGGTTCGACGCCGAACTATTTATGTCCACAAATACATATTTAACCTCTATTTTTATTTAAGTCTACCTCGCTGTTGTAATATTGTACAAAAAAAGCTATTATTTAGTATATGTAGGAAATCTTTTTCTATTTTTGCATAATTATAAATAGAATTATTCATAAAAAATTACTTGATTGTCGTGAATCAAGAAAAAGAATCAGAAATAGAGGCTTTAAATCCTGAATCGCCCACTTTTGAGTTTTTGTACAAAAAGGAAAATCTGATAAAGTGTCTCCAATGTGGGCGATGTACTGCGGGATGTCCGGCTGCAAAAGTATTTGAAGACTACAGCCCTCGCGAAATCGTCCGACGCGCGCAAGAATGCTCGGAAGAGGAGCTTGCGAAAGACCCCCTCATCTGGCTGTGCGGCCAGTGTTATACCTGCAACTCCAGGTGTCCTCGGAACAACACACCCGCGTCAATAATACTCGACGCGAGAAATAAAGCGTTCAAAGAGGGATGGGCACCGGATAAGATCTACAAAAACGCTTCTTTGCTGTTTCAATCGCTAGAAAGTAACGGCGTGACCGTTTCACCTGAATTGTTCGAGCACGACCTTGGCTTGTTGAGCAAACTGGTCGATCATAATAAGCTCACAACGCTGAGAGCTGAGCTGGGACTGCCTCCTCTAAACGCTCGAGACATACCAGTGCCAACTAAAGCGCTCAACGAGATTAGAACCATTTTGAAATTAACCTGTAACAAAGGGGGGCTTCTCAACGACCACTGATCCGCTCGTTTTAACGTCTTCCAAGCTGCCTCAACGCTTGTACTTGTTCAAGAGTTGTGTCGCAGGGACTTTCTACCCGGGCATAGAACGATCGTTTAGGTTCATACTGAATTCTTTGAACGTTGACTACTTCGATGATCCGAATCAATCGTCGTGCACCGGATTTGCAGGGCACTGCGGGGTGGTTCCTCCTGAGGCCAATCTCAGTCTTAATGCCAGAAATCTTGCGCTTGCATACAATTCAGGGTACACCAATGTCGTTTGCACGTGCCCCACCTCATACGCGAATCTAAAGGAGTGTATTGGTGAGCTTAACGACGTAAGAACGCGGGCAGCGATAAACGACGTGTTGAAAGCAGTGAACTACGAGTACAAAGGAGGCGTAACGGTCTATCACGCTGCTGAGGTGCTTTATAGTCTGAAAGAAATCCTCGCAGAGCGCGCGAAATTCTCTCTTTCTGAGGTTAACATAGCAACGCATCACGGGTGCCATTATACAAAAGTATTTTACGACGAGGTAACTGGCGGGTTGTGGGAATATCCTACCTTGCTGGATGAAATATGTGCGGCTTTCTCAGCGACACTCGTCGATTATTCTGAACGATCTTCTTGCTGTGGTCTTGGTTTTTCACACCTTATCGACGTAGACGAGTATACAGAATCAACAAGCTTTAGAAAGCTAGAGAGCGTACTCGCTGAAGAGCCCGACCTTATCGTGACAATGTGTGCTGGCTGCCAATTAATTCTCGATAGATTTCAGCGCCAGTTCGAGGACCGACTCAATCGCGTCGTCCCTGTGTTAAACGTATCACAACTCGTAGCATTGTTACTCGGAGCCGATAAATCAAGAGACGCATGCCTCCAATTTGCGACGATCGATGTAGCTCCACTTATTGAAAAGATGGAGGCCGTTTGAAGTGTCGAAATTCGGAGTCTTCTTGTGTCGATGCGATGGAAACATCTCTGACTCTATCGATATAGATAGGTTAGATAAGGATTTCAAGCGCACCAACGTGGTAGACTCTGACCAACACCTCTGTTCGCTACAAGGGCAGCAGAAGATCAAGAAATCCATTCGCAAACACAATCTCGATGGCGTTGTAATCGGTGCTTGTTCACCTAACAATCACGGTAAGACCTTTAGGGGCTGTATGCGCGACGCAGGACTTAATCCGTATCTTCTTGAGATCACAAATATTAGGGAACAATGTTCGTGGGTCACCGATGACAGAAAGAGCGCTACCAAGAAAGCGCGCGACCTCGTCAATGCTTCTCTACAACGGCTCGAGCACGCGGAATCCCTTTCTGACTTTCGTGTTGACGTTACCAACGCCACGCTCGTTATAGGCGGCGGCATCGCAGGAATCACCGCTGCGCTCGCCTTGGCAG
>Ga0208563_1002162_pt1 | contig 11624 bp, 8 predicted proteins | sample June2015DPH_17_1_2_FD_184717 | JGI IMG/M metagenome (GOLD analysis project Ga0208563, IMG submission 184717) | Peatland microbial communities from SPRUCE experiment site at the Marcell Experimental Forest, Minnesota, USA - June2015DPH_17_150... | ecosystem: Environmental > Terrestrial > Soil >... | reverse complement strand
GCCACCACCAAGAAGCTGGCTCCCATTGCAGAAGAAGCCGGCGCGGATATTATAGTTGTTCAATCCACAGTTACAACAGCACGGCATATATCCAAGAGCTATCGCGGTCTCAGCTTCACCGACCTGTGCAAACAGCTACACGTGCCGTTGATCGTCGGCAATGCCGTCACTTATAGTGCAGCGCTGGAGCTGATGCGGACCGGCATCGATGGACTGCTGGTCGGTATCGGGCCGGGCGCCGCTTGCACCACCCGCGAGGTACTGGGTGTTGGAGTACCCCAGGTTACAGCCACCATCGATTGTGCGGCCGCCCGCGATGTCTACTTCAAGGATACCGGCAGGTACGTTTCTATAATTACCGACGGCGGCATCCGCATAGGCAGCGATATGTGCAAAGCATTTGTATCCGGCGCCGATGCTGTAGTTTTCGGCTCCATCCTGACACGCGCCGAGGAAGCTCCGGGCAAAGGCCACCATTGGGGCATGTCACAGCCGTCTGCAACACTCCCCAGGGGGACCCGCATCACCACCGGCATCAAGGGTTCATTGGAGAAAATCCTCTTTGGCCCGACATCGGTCACAGACGGCAGCGAGAATTTCGTGGGCGCCCTGCGTAATGCTATGGGAGTCTGTGGAGCCGTAAATATCAAGGAATTCCAGAAGACCAGGCTGGTAATAGCCCCGGCCATAAAGACTGAAGGCAAATACTTCCAGGCTTTGCAGCAGACCTGCTAGCAGGGCTTATATAAAAACGGAAACCCCAAACCAGATCCCAAATCCCACCAGGACAAGGGCGCATATTCCAAATACTACCTTTTGTACATGAGGCGTCCACAAATGTCTGGTCTTAAAAACGGTCATCGAGACCACCTGCTCCCAACCGATATCGCAGGCCAGATGCACTACGGTGAAAAGCACCAGCGCGTATATGCCGAAGGTCACAGCGCCGGCGATGAGCGCCACACCCACGGTGGCCCACCAGAGGAAGAAGTAGGGATTACCCCCTGTCATAATTATCCCGGTCACCAGCGAGTTATACGGCAGGGAGACAAACCCTGCCACCGGCTTTTTAAATGTGAGGAAGATCATCAGCCCCATGATAACCAGCAGCAGCCCTCCCGCTACTCCCGTCGCCTGTTTGACTAGAGGAATAGTCAAATAGGTTGCAAACCCGAAATTTATCAGGGCGATGATGGGTACTTCGATAATGCCGTGCCCCAGCCCGATGAATATGCCTGCATTTTTCTCGTGGTATCCTTTGGCTATGGTGGCCGCCGTCAGAGGTCCGGGCAGCATTACACCCGATAGCGAAATGCCGACCGCGGAAAGCAGGTAAATCCAGATATTTTGTGACATCCTTGGCTCTTCCTATTGCACCATAGGGTTAAGTGGCTGATTTAATCATCGTCATCGCCGCCTTCATCTTCTTTGGGAGTAGCCTGCGTTTCAATGCGCGGAATCAAAGCTACTCCCCTCCAATCTTTTTTCCTATCCGGGCTGGGGAGCCCGGCGATGTCACTTATAATCTTGCCCAGCTCTGGCACCGACGTATCGGCAGGCAATACCAGGCACTTAACACCGCTGTCACGCAGGGCTATCAATTCGGAGCGCGTCAAAGATTTGTTGACCTGGGCGATAACATTTTGTCCCGTGAAATCCGCCACTTTCCGGCTGTTCATCAAATTTTCAAGCGTCAGCGGGTCAACCCTCAAGTCGATCATAACCGCATTAACGGTAGGATAAAGATCGTTTACAGTGCGCAAGAGGCCCGCCTCCATAGCCGAGTTAACAATCAATATTTTGCCTGCCGCTTCGAATTCCTTTCCGTCAAAGGCTTTCACCGGCAAGCTTAAATCGAAGACGATAAAATCAATATCGGAGGTCATCAGCTTCGCCGCATTGGCATATTTGCCGGCCGCAACTACCAGTCCTATAGCCATATCGCCGCAGTTTTTGAGACATTTGGCCAGGGCGCCGCTGGTCAGCCCTATGGAATCAACAATGGCAGCCGCTGCGCCTGCATCGGCCAACCCTTTCAATTCCTCGTCGGACTTCCCGGCGGACTCCACTGCCACCAGCATGGCAGGCTGCAGCGTCGATTCCATTGACCTGGCAAAACCCATAGCGGGCGTCGATTTTTTAGAAAAACTATTTAATTTTTCGATGAATTTGCTCATAAACCGTCAGCGCTCCTCCGATTCAACTTAGGAATATTATCTCATGGAAAGCAGATAAATTTCTCTTTCACGCCATCGAACGACACATTGTGCTAACTGCCCCACTCTATCCGTATTACCACTGAAATACATCGATGGATACAACTTTGCCCATATCCGGCCAAGTAACCAACTGGCCGGTCTGCGGGAAAATAGGTGAAGACGAATATTCTTCACCAACCTTCAAATTGACTATTTTATCGGCGTAATAGCCCTGTGTAGATGAAACATCGTCAATATAAACCGTGCCGCGGTCGGTGGTATCAAAAGCATTCAGCGAGTGATTGGACAGGCCACCGCCGTCATCGGGCCGCAGCTCAATAGCGACTATGGCTGCCATGATCCCCGCGGCTTCGGCGTTATTGTGCAGCATCTCAGCGAAATCGCCACAGGTGAACTTGCCGGGAATATACGGATGCTTATCAGTCTGGTCCGCTTGCAGGAAAGATTTCAACTCGGCCCATGTTGGGTTGTGCGCTAACGGGTTATTACGTAAAACAATGTAGTGGTTGTCGGCGCCGACCATTACGGCCCCTTTAAAGAAAACGTAGGACTCATTCTTACCCAGGGGAGGAAGTAAACTCAGGGGAAAGTCCGGCTGATTATTGGTAGGGCTTATTGGGTTGACAGTGGCGGCCGGACTGGTGGTTTTAACCGCCGTCCTGACATTAACTATCACGGCATAGTCGATCGTGCCGCTGGCATTGCTGGCCTTTAGATTATAGGCCGTTATAGTGTCGGGTTTAACCTCCATAGTTCCTTTCAGTGCCACCGGGCCGATGCCATTATCAATAGTTATATTGTCGGCCCCCTGGACCTCCCATTCCAATTTCACGGAATTGCCGTCCTCTATATTGGATGGTTCGGCTGTGAAAACCAGCACCCCCGGCCTTGGGATTACGGCCGGTTTTGTGGGCGCCGTCCAAGGCAGGGTGGCGGAACAGGCAACCAAGAGTAATGCCGCGGCACTGAAGAACCCGAAAATTATGACTTTGTTCATATACTGATTATTATCCGACGATTATTTTTAAGTATAGCTTCGGTGGTTCACGCAGGCAAAATGCCGGTGATGTAAAAAGATAGGATGTTACGCGGTGGCAATGGGCAATTCGATCACAAAACTGGCCCCCTGGCCCGGCTTGCTCTCTGCATAAATGTTGCCGTTATGTTCCCTGATGATACCGTAGCTAATGCTCAAGCCCAACCCTGTGCCCTTGCCCACTTCCTTGGTGGTAAAAAACGGATCGAAAATATGGGTAAGGCTGGCAGGCAATATTCCGGGGCCATCGTCCTTGAAAATTATTTTAACCATATCGTGTATGCGTTCGGTGCTGACTTGGAGCGAGCCCCTTTTATTGGCCTCATACATAAAATATTCGGCATTGAGGACAATGTTCAGGAATACTTGCTGCATCTGAGATACATCCAGCATCAGCTCCGGTAATCCATCGCAAAAATGCGTGGATACCTCGATGCCCGATTTTTTCATATATGTACGGCGTAATTTGATTACGCTTTCGATTGTGGCATTGAGATTCGCCACTTGCTTGTGCGGCTTTTGCCCGCGGGCGAAGATAAGAAATTCACTCAAGATGCTGGCTGCGCGGTTTGCTTCCCTGCAAATGGTGCCGGCATCTTCTTTGACAGTCTCCGGAACATCCGGCTTTTCCATCAGCAGTTGCGACAACCCGATCACCCCCGTCAGGGGGTTATTGATCTCATGGGCCAATCCGGCGGCCATTTCCCCCAGCGATGATAACCGGTCCGCCCTGATGAGCTTCTCCGTCATCTTCTTATGCTCGGTAAGGTCTGAAAAAAGCACCGCGTACCTGCCCCTTTTAGGGCTGAGGCCATTGACACGGAAATACTTATCGAGGGTGGCAGAATAGAATTCGTCCATATGTATGGTCTTGCCTTCCGACACTATGCTTTCCCAGATCTCTGCGGTGAGCAATCTCATAGTGGGAAACACTTCCCACATGGTCTTGCCGATAATATCATTGGACTTAGCCCCGGTGATTTTCTCGAAGGCCGGGTTGACTTCCAGGAAACGCGCCTCGATGGCGCTACCTCCTTCGCCATAAGTCACTTCAAATACAGCGAACCCATCATGCATGCTGTTGAATATGATACGGTATTGTTCCTCACTCTCTTTCAGCGCCTGCTCGGCCTTCTTACGGTCCGTTATATCCCGCAAAACCACCTGGAACTTTTCCACCTGTCCTTTTTCATTGGAGAGCGCACGCAGAGTCTGCTCCATCCATCTTGTGCTGTTGCCTTTGACAAAGGGCTGGATATCATAAATAACCCTCTCAGGCTCGGTCAATAACTCCTCTATCGAGGCCGTAAATATGGGGTACTGGTGCTCGTTTATCATAGATAAATAGCTTCTCCCCACGATTTCCCTGCTCGATTTGCCATAGAATTTGCAGAACGCTCCGTTGGCAAAGGTTATGGTGCCATCGGGAATAAACCGGCATATTAACTCCAGTTGGTCTTCTACTATCGCCCGGTATTTCTTTTCACTTTCTTTTAAGGCTTCTTCCAGATATTTGCGCTCGGTTATATCGTGGATTATGACACTGAAGCCTATAACCCTGTCCTCGTAAACAATGTCTGTAGGACTGGTATTGCACCATACAATGCGGCCGCTCTTATGGATGATACGGAAGTCGAGTGTAGACCTGGCGCCATTACCTTTAACAACTCCGCCAAAGAGCTTAATGATATTGTCCGCATCCTCCTTATGCAGAAAATCCGCGAACAACTTGTCTATTAGCTCTTCACGGGAATAGCCGATCATCTGGCAAAGGGTATCATTCACATAGTTGATATGCCCGGACAAATTGATGGTGGCCATCCCGGCCCCGGCGCTTTCCACCAACCTGCGGTATTTGGATTCGCTTTCCTTGAGCGCTTCCTCTACCTTTTTCCGTTCGGTGGTATCACGCCCTATAATCAGGCAGTATTCTTTGCCATTATGCAGCATGTAATTTATGGTTGTATCCACCGGGAAGGTATATCCGTCCTTGTTGCGCTGTAGTGTCTCGATCCTCACTGAACCGGTTGCCCTGATCTTTTTGAACATCTTATCCCAGACAGCCACATCGTGAATTACATCTATGTCAGTCATCTTCATCTTGGCCAACTCTTCAATGGAATAACCCAGAGACTGACAGGCGGCATCATTGACAATCAAGAAAGCTGCATCGGCCCCGACCAGGTAAACATAGTCTGCGGATCGATGCACAAGGTTAATGATAAATTGGGGGATATCCAGCTCTTTAGCTTCGGCTTTAAATTCGGACGGGTTAATTTTGCGTTCGCGCAGGTTGTCATGCAGAACCGGTTGACGGTTAGTCTTTTTCTCTGCAGATTTTTTAGCGCTTTCCATAAAAAAAATAGACACAGCTTCCATATATGAAAACGGGCTGTGCCATCGAAAAGTTTATTAACCTTCTTCGCTTATAATTTATAGCCGACCTCTTTGCACAATAAAATCAGCTCAATTTATGTTGACCCGATATTTGTACATGTTTTATCTATATGTACTATCAAGCCCGGATATTTCCTATACCTATTTTTTAATTTAGTCCCCTAGAAATATAATATACTAAAAATCAGGTTATTTTCAATATCTACAGGTAATATCTTTATATACGTCTAAATTTTTCGATGAGGTAGGGCGATGGATAAGAAGAAAAATTTCGTAATAATAGGTGGAGGTGCGTGCGGGCCCAAAGCAGCGGCAAGGGCACGCAGGCTGGATGCAAATGCCAACATAACCATGGTCCAAGATGAAGTTTATACTTCTTATGCCGCCTGCGGGCTTCCCTATTTTATCTCCGGTTTGGTTAAGTCCGGAAACGAGTTGATGGTACGCAACGCGGAAGCTTTTAAAAGGATCAGCAACGTCGATGTACTGATACACACCAGGGCGGACAGCATAGACCGGGCAGCCCACCAAGTGCACATCACCAATTTGCTGGATGGGCAAACTTCCGCGCTACAGTATGACAAGCTGGTCCTGGCTACCGGCGCCAACCCCATAATCCCCCCTATCAAAGGTATCGACCTTCAGGGTGTTCATGTGCTGAAAAAAATACCGGACGCGGAAGAGATCATAGCGCTAATGACCGCTTCGGTTACTCACAAAGCCGTTATAGTCGGAGCGGGATTAATAGGCATGGAGATGACGGAAAGCCTGGTTTCCAAGGGCTTCGAAGTGACAATTATTGAAGCGCTGGACAGGCTTTTGGCTGCCGTGGTCGATGAAGAGATTACCGACCTCATCGCCAGGCACGTGAAAGGTAAGGGCGTCACCCTTAAATTAGGGCAGAGGATTGTTGGCTTCGAAGGCGAAAAAGGCCATGTCCAGCGCGCCGTTACCGATAAAGAAAGCATTGAAGCCGATGTGGTTATTTTCGCCATCGGGATACGCCCCAATTCAAAACTGGCCAAGGAAGCCGGGCTGGAGATCGGTACATTCGGGGACATAGTTGTCGACCAGCACCTCCGGACGAACGATCCGGATATATATGCCGGCGGCGATTGCGTGGCCAATGTCAATTTCATCACGGGTCAAAAAGTATTTGTGCCTTTAGGCTCTACTGCAAATAAACAGGGGCATGTCATAGCAGCCAACATGACAGGCGGCGATCAAATATGGCCGGGCATCGTATCCACGGCCTGTGTCAAGATCTTCGATTTCAATGTCGGGCGAACCGGTCTGGGTGAAAAAGAGGCCGTAAGCGCCGGCTATGACGTTGTTACCGGCCTCATTCCGGGATTGGACTTGCCAGAGTATTATCCGGGAAGCAAAGAGGTAATCATAAAGTTGATCGTGGATGCTGGAACGCACCGCATACTGGGCGGACAGGGCACAGGATCCGGAGAAGTTATCAAACGCATAGACGTGCTGGCCACCGGCATCACCATGGGCATGACCGTAGAAACGCTGGCCAACCTGGACCTCGCCTATGCACCACCCTATAACTCATCGCTGGATATTCTGCACCATCTGGCCAACCTGGTGCTGAATAAAATGGCCGGAAGAATACAGGGGCTAAAGCCTAAAGAAGTAAAAGAAAAACTGGATAAAAACGGGGATTTTACCTTGCTTGATGTCAGGAGCCGCGGCGAGTTTAAAGCCGCCAGGATAGAGTCGCCCCAGACACGGCTTTTGCCTCAATCCAGGCTCCGGCAAGAGATGCAGGATCTGCCGAAAGACAAGGAGATTGTTATGATGTGCCACAGGGGAGTCCGCGCCTACCAGGCGGCCTGCACCCTTAAAGGAGCCGGCATGAAGGACGTTAAATTTATGGAAGGCAGCCTGGCTTGCTGGTGCGATGATGTGGTCGGCGAGCCACCTTTATAGATGCGTTCCTCTGATTATGAATGGCCCCCGGGAAAATTTCCGGGGGCCATTGAATAAACTCTCTTTAACTAAACTTCCGCTTTATGCCTTTGCTTTCTTAGCATCTTCTTCTACCAGCAGGCGTTTGAGAACCTTGCCTACCATGGTCTTGGGTAGTGAATCGCGGAAATCAACAAACTTGGGGACCTTATATCCGACCAGCGTCTCCTTGCACAGGGCCTGTATCTCTTCCGTTGTTGCCTTCATGCCGGGCCGCAGCACAACCCATGCCTTGACAGCTTCGCCCTGCTTGGCATCCGGTATACCGGCCACCACCACCTCGGATACGGCGGGATGCTTGCTGATTACCTCTTCAACCTCGCGCGGCCAGACCTGGAAACCGCTGGGTTTAATAAGTTCCTTCTTGCGCGAGGTAATGAAAACATAACCGTCCTCATCCATGTAGCCTACATCACCAGTATATAGCCAGTTATCCCTGAGCATTTCCTTTGTCTCTTCGGGCTTATTCCAGTATCCCACCATTAGCTGCGGTGCTCTGAAGATGATTTCCCCCTCTTTGCCGGCCGGCATTTCGCCTTCGCCTGTCTCGATATCGCCTATGCGGATGATCACATCGGGCAGGGGCATACCCACCGAACCCTGCTTCCATTTTCCAGCAAAGGGAGTGCAGGTGCGTGGTCTCGGTAAGGCCGTAGCCTTCGACTATGCGTGCGCCGGTAAGTTCCTCAAAACGTTTCTTAGTATCGGCTAGCAGCGGCGCAGCGCCCGAATTGCAGCATTTCATGGAATGGAAATTGACTTTGCCAGCCTTGACCTTGGGATGCTCCAGCAACGCTATAAACATGGCAGGCACCGCCGGGAAATATGACGGCTTATCGTGTTCGATTGATGCGATCACATCATCACGGTCACGAGGGTTGGCTACCAGCGACAGGGACATGTGGCTGACGACGGCCGTACACATCACAGCATAGGTACCGAAAGAGTGAAAGAGCGGCAGCAACGTGGCCATCACATCTTTATAAGGCTCGGCGAGTGCCCCGACCCAGGCTTTGAATTGCAGGCCGGTAATGGTTTGTGAATGATGCGTCCCGACTACACCTTTGGGCAGGCCCGTGGTACCCCCGCTGAAAAGTATCAATGCGGGGTCGCCGGGCAAAACTTTCACGTCCGGCCGCTTTGCGCCGGCTTTTTGTTTAAGCAGGTCCTGCAACCAGTAGTCTCCGGCCTGGAGCTCTATATAGTGTCCCTGTTTCTTTTCCATAGCGAGCGTAAAAAGCACCTTTAGCACGGGAGGCAAATACTCCTTAATATTGGTGGCAATGACATTTTTAACGCTTGTATGCGATTGTACCTTTTTCACACTGCTGTAGAACGGGGTTAAAACGACAACGGTTTCTGCCCCGCAGTCTTTGAGGGCATGTTCCAGTTCCGCTTCGGTATACATGGGATTAACGTGCACCATGATGGCACCCGCCTTCCAGGCGCCCCACCGGCAGATTATGGCCTGAGGGCAATTGGGCATCAACAGCGCTACACGGTCGCCCTTCTTGACATTTTTAGCAGCCAGAGCGGCGGCAAACTCATCGCTAAGTTTGTTAACCTCCGCATATGACATCTTCCTTTTCTTGAAATACAAAAACGCAGAATCAGGATGTTCTTGCGCGGCCTCATCAACATAATCGACCAGCGTCTTTTGCGGATAGGGCTCCAGGGAATGCGGAACCCCCGTGTCATAGTTTTTAAACCATCTATATTCTGCCATTGTGGTACCTCCTAAAAAATATATGTCAGGGTTTATTTTTCTGTTGCTTGGCCGGCAACCTTAACCAGGTCCCCTTTGCGACCACTTAGGAAAAGGTAACCTTCGGCGTCCAGATAACCGATATCCCCCGTACGCAGCCAGCCCTCCGCTGTCGTGGAAGCAGTCTCCTGAGGCTGGCCCCAGTAGCCCAGCATAAGATTGGGCGCTTTTATATAAATCTCGCCGGGTTCACCAACTCCCAACGTACAGCCCGTCTTCGCGTCTGCCAGCTTCACCAGCACATCGGGCAGAGGCAGTCCCACGGAGCGCTGTTTCCCTGTTCCAGGAACAGGCGCCATCACCGGGGCCTCCATAGCTTCCGTCAGGCTGTAGTGGTTTATCAACCGGATGCCGGTCACTTTCTCGAATTTCTCCCTTAAGTCCCAGGTGAGTTTATCTGCCCCGGAAATACAAATCCGCAGACCTTTTATGCCCCCTCTGCCTGGCTTGGCATTCAGATACTTCAACAGGTTTTCATAAAAATGCGGGATATCCATCATTACCGCAGGCTTGTATTTCTTAATGCTTCTGATAATATCCGGCCAATCCAACGGGTTGGCGATAAGAATACATGACGAGTGATTGATCATTGAGATCCCCAAAGCTCCTGCAAAACCCAGTGCGTGGAACATCGGCATGGAGAGCATCACCCTGTCATCCCATTCATAAATGACCGGGTATAACCAGGCGTTCATCTGTATAGCCGTCATGATTAGCGCCCGGTGCGTGCCTACCGCGCCCCTGGCATGGCCGGTAGTGCCGCCGCTAAACAGTATCACTGCTGGGTCTGACGGCCTTATGCTTATATCCGGACGTCCCGTGTTTTTGTACTTTTTTATCAAATCCTGGAAAATTATGTCTCCCTGCATCAAGCGTATTCGGCTGCCGATTTTTCTTTCCTGAGACAGCGAGTATATAAACCGCAAATTCGCAGGCATGTATTCCTTTAAGCTGGTAGTTATAACATTTTTGATATTTGTCCCGGCCTGCAGTTTCTTCACAATCTTGTAAAACGGGTTTAACACAATCACAGCAGCCGGGTCAATTTCTTTCAGGATGTGTTGCAACTCAAATTCTGAAGACAAGGGATCAATCGGCGCTGCAATAGCCCCTGCCCTCCATATACCCTGAAAACCTATCACCATCTGAGGCGAGTTGGGGAGCATCATGGCCACGCGATCACCTTTTTTAACACCCAGGGCTGCCAGCCCCATAGCCAGTGCATTGCTCGAGCGTATGAAATCGTCATAGAGGAGCTTGGCGCCCTGGAAAAAGAATACCGCCCTGTAAGGCCTTTCCTGGGCCGACTCGTCAACCACATCGATCATCGTCTTCTCAGGGTAAGGTTGCAACGTATGCGGGATATCGCTACCGTATTGCTTAAACCAGGGATATTCTTCCATGCGAAAAGCTCCGTTCCCGGCGCATTCAATTGCAGGGACCGCCGCCCGGACGTCCTAATTCATTGATTGACTGGTCAATTGTAACATAGTGAAGCGGATTGTCAAGTGCAGGCACTTCTGAAAACCAAATCCAGGGGCATTACTGCCGCTGCATGCGCCGCAACTGCCCACAGGCGGCCTCGATCCCTGCACCGCGCTGTTCCCTTTGGGTCACCGGTATATCCCCATCTTCCAGCACCCTGCGGAAATCAGCAGACCGGTCGGCCCGCGGCGGCTTATAATTTTTCCCCTCAACAGGATTAAAGGGGATCAGGTTCACATGGCAGTTCATGCCTTTCAATAATTCAGCCAGTCTGGCTGCCTCAGACGGAGAATCATTGACTCCCGCTAAGAGGCAGTATTCGAAGGTTACCCTGCGGCCGGTCTCCCTAAAATAGTCGCGACCTGCTTCGACTATGTCCTTGAGCGAAAACCGGGACATTCCCGGCACCAATCTCCTGCGTATAGTATCTTCGGAAGCATGCAGGGAAATGGCCAGCGTAAGTTGCAGATGCTCCCTGGCCACCCTGTATATGCCGGGGACATATCCGATTGTGCTGATCGTGATATTGCGCATCCCTACTTTCAGTTCTGAGTTCAACAGCTTAACCGCCGTCAGGGTCGCCTCGTAATTCATCAAAGGCTCTCCCATGCCCATGAAAACCACATGGCTGACCCTGCCATCCGGGGGCAGCATTTTTTCACGAACGGCAACCTCACCCACCGTTAACACCTGGTCGATTATTTCACCGGCAGCCAGATTGCGTTTAAATCCTCCCGCCCCC
>Ga0208563_1002153_pt1 | contig 11662 bp, 10 predicted proteins | sample June2015DPH_17_1_2_FD_184717 | JGI IMG/M metagenome (GOLD analysis project Ga0208563, IMG submission 184717) | Peatland microbial communities from SPRUCE experiment site at the Marcell Experimental Forest, Minnesota, USA - June2015DPH_17_150... | ecosystem: Environmental > Terrestrial > Soil >... | reverse complement strand
CGGGGGAGATGCTGGGGGCCATTTTGACCACCCAGCATAACCTCCACTTTTACATTGACAGGATGCGCAAAATCAGGCAGTCTTTGTTGTTTGGAGCGTTCGCGGAATTTCATTCTAGGGTGCGCGCGGAACCTTAGGCGCGCGAACCATCCCTGAGACGAATCCGGAAAGCCCGAACCCCGCTAATCATGTTCCTCGCTGGCGGGGTGTCATATTCTAAAATCCTTAGCTCATCGGCTCGACCTTGATCGAGTGCACTTTCGCGAAATCATTTCTTTTGGCGGCAGACCCGGGTGGGGGTGGGGCGCTAAGCCAGTTCCTTCTCCTTTTTGCGCCCCTGTTCGCGATTTGGTATTTCCTGGTCATCCGGCCTCAACAGCAACAGCGGCGCAAGACTCAAGAGATGCTCCGCAATCTCAAGACCGGTGACCGCGTGGTGACGAGCGGCGGGATTCACGGAACGATTATTTCTTTCAGGGATGGTGTCGTCCAGCTCCAGATTGCCAGTCAAGTTAAGGTTGATGTGACGCGGTCAGCGATCACAGGCATCGTGCCGGAAGAGACGAGCGGAGAGGGGAAGCAGGAGCCAGCAGCCGGCAAGCAGAAGAAGTGATGACGGTTCTGGCCGGTGGAGCGCCCTGCCGAGGCCGTAGGGATGGGACTCCGGGGGGAATGAAAGAAGTCAAGCCATGGAAATGAAGATCAAAGGCCGGGCGATTTTTATAGGCATTGTGATGGTGGTTTGCCTCCTGGGGATAATTGGCTTTCCGAAGAACTTCCAGGAATTGAAAGATAACGTCCGCAGTCGCATACGCATGGGCCTTGACCTGAAGGGCGGCACCCACTTGGTGTTGCTGGTCAATGTGGAAGATGCTGTGAACATCACCGCCGACCAAGTCCTGGAGAGGGTGAGAGACGAGCTGAAGGCAAAAAACATTCCCTACGCAGACGTTCAGAAAGCCGATGACACGCAAGTTCAGCCTCCCAAACACCGGGTTGTCGTCAAGGGCGTTCCCCAGGAAAAGGCCGGCGATTTGCAGACCTTGTCGAGCGAACAATTCTCGGACTGGGAACTCTCCCGCATGCCAGGGGATGCCACGAGCTGGATGCTGGCCCTCAAGACCACCGCTGCGGCAAACACTCGAAACCAGGCTCTACTCCAGGCCATGAGCACCATCCGCAACCGGGTGGACCAGTTGGGCGTCACGGAGCCAACCATTGCCGAGTACGGGCAGGGGGACTATGAACTGGTCGTCCAACTTCCCGGGGTCGATGACCCGACGCGCGTCAAGGACATTATTCAATCCACGGCGCTTCTGGAGTTGAAAATAGTTCAGGATGGACCTATGTCGAGTCGCGAGTCGGCGTTGGCGGCCCACGGCGGAGTACTTCCTCCAGATACGCAGTTGTTGCCTGGACCCACGGGACAGAACGGCGAGACTTGGTACCTGGTCAATCGCGTGGCGGCGGTTACCGGGCGGGACTTGAGTGGCGCTGAACCCTCTCACGATGTCAATGGGCGTCCTAGCGTAAATTTCACTCTTGCGCGCGATGGTGCGGCAAGGTTTGGGCGGGTGACGGGCGCCAACGTGGGCAAGCAACTGGCCATCGTCCTCGACAATCGGGTTTATGACGCGCCGGTGATCCAGAGCCAGATTAGTGACCGCGGCGAAATCACAGGTCCCTTTACCCCGCAAAAGGTGCAGGATTTAGCTCTGGTGCTGCGCTCCGGCGCATTGCCGGCGTCCATCAAGTACCTTTCTGAGGAGATTGTCGGTCCTTCGTTGGGGGCGGACTCGATTCGCCACGGCGTCATTGCTTGCATTGTGGGCTTTGTGGCGGTGATGGCATTCATGCTTGTTTACTATCGCGGAGCGGGCATTAACGCGGACTTGGCGCTCATCTTGAATCTGATTATCCTGATCGCGGCGCTGGGCTACTTTGGTGCAGTTTTGACCTTGCCAGGCATCGCAGGAGTCATCCTGACGGTTGGTATGGGGGTTGACTCCAATGTGCTGATTTTTGAGCGCATACGAGAGGAATTAAGGTTGGGCAAGGCTGTGGGAGCGGCGGTTGCCGGCGGCTTTGAGCATGCCTTTGTGACCATCATTGATACGCACGTAACGACTATTGTCTCGGCGGCCATTCTCTTCACCTTCGGAACCGGTCCGATACGTGGTTTTGCGGTCACTTTAACCATCGGTTTGCTGGCCAACCTTTTCACTTCCGTTTTTGTGTCCCGTGTGATATTTGATTATGTCCTTTCAAGGCGGGAGAAAGGTGCGGAACTCAGCATCTAGCGGAAATTAGGGGAACTTCAGGTTGTCGTTCGGTGTCAAAGAGATAAGCGAGGTGCGGGATTAGGCCATGGAGTTTTTTCACGAACCAAAGATTGACTGGATGGGGATAAAGTGGTACTTCATCGCCTTGTCCCTCGCCCTGGCCGCTATCGGATTGATTTCCATGGCGGTTAAGGGGGGTCTTGCTTACGGGATTGACTTCCGGGGTGGAACCGTGGTCAATGTGAAGTTTTCCAAGGCGCCCAACCTGGATGCCATCCGCAGTGAGCTTGACCGGCAGAATCTGCGTGGCGCCACGATTCAGAGATACGGTGTACCCGGCGACCACGAAGTCATTATTGGGCTGGATCTGAAGACTACCACCTCAAGCGAAGCCCTGGATCAAGGGAAGCGGGCAATTGTGACCACCTTGTCCGGCTTGTTCGGGCAGGGGCAGGCGGGCAAACTGGATTTCAATAACTCCAGTCCGCAAACAGTCTCCGACCACTTGGTGGCTGCCGATCCTCTGGGACTTTCTTCGCAGGGTTTCGACACCGCTACCAAGGCTTACCGGGATTTGGCGGATGCAGTTATCAATTTCAGGAACTCCGCACCGAGAAGCGGGCTTATTTCAGACTTCCAGGAATTGAGTTCGGTCCCGGGTGTCAACGCGGGAGTGATCGCGACACTCAGAAATGACTTCTACCTTTCCAGCTTTGCCGTCAAGAACACACAGATCGTTGGACCCAAGGTTGGGAAGGACCTTCGCCGGCAGGCTGTCTACGTCACGCTGGCGGGACTGGGCGCCATGCTGGTTTACATCTGGTTCCGTTTTGAGCTATCGTACGGCGTCGCTGCGGTGGTCGCTACTTTTCATGATGTCACTATTACCTTGGGGTTTTTCTCTTTGCTCAATAAGGAAATCAGCTTGACGGTGATTGCGGCCTTGCTGACGCTGGTTGGCTATTCCATGAACGACACGATTGTGGTCTTTGATCGTATCAGGGAAAACGTTCGACTCAACAAGCGGGAAAACTTTGTTGACCTGATAAACCGCAGCATCAACCAGACCCTGAGCCGGACGATTCTGACCTCGGGTTTGACCTTCCTGGCAGTGCTCTCTTTGTTCCTGTTCGGAGGGGAGGTCATCCACGGTTTCTCCTTTGCGTTGGTCGTGGGAGTAATTATTGGGACTTACTCTTCGATTTTCATTGCCAGTCCCATTTTGGTCTTCTTTCAGAAAAGATTGCCCGGAAGTGCGGTGGTGGCGAGGCCCAAGAGTTACGCCCGCGAGGCTGTACCGGCTCGTCGGTAGTTGTCATTAATTTGTTGCCAGGGTCATCCTCCCTGGCCGTCTTAAGAATTCTAGGAGGCGCTAGCCATGTTCGATGAGAGTCTACTTGATTCTTCCCCATCCCGCGCCCCAGTTCTCAAGGGCAGGCACTGGCTCCTTTCACTTGCGCTCGGCGTGGTCGTCTTTCTCACTATATTTTTCGGCTTGCCTATGGTGTCATTTGGAACTGAAACCAAAGTGGTTACCGCGCAAGCCAGCATCCTTGGTGTGCTGAGTGGGGGTTACGCGCTCATGTTGTGTTACGTGTGGGCGGATGCGCGCCATCTGAAGCTCAATGCGCCAGTTTGGTTCATCATCACGTTCCTTTTCGATGTGGTTGGTTTCATTGTGTACTTGATCTACTCCGCGATAAAGACCGACAATTGGAAGCGAGCGACACTGCCGATCGCATACATCTGTGAGGGCATCCTCGTGGGCTTATTCGTGCTGGTCCCCTTGATCTACACCGAGGCTCTGCCGTCGGCTCAATTGATGACCTTTTTGGCAGCTCCTCCGCCTCCCCCGCCACCTCCACCCCCACCTGCCGCACCCGCGCCTAGAATCGTCAGGCGGGTGACTGTGCAGGACATCATGAAAGCGCCCACCGTCATTCCCAAGACAATCGCAAGGCCCGACGCGGCTCCGGCACCGGCCAGCGCCGTTGGAGTGGTAGGAGGCATACCGGGAGGTGTGTCAGGGGGTCAGTTCGGAGGTGTGCTGGGCTCAGTTCTCGGCGGCGTGCTATCCACTGCTTCTGCTCCTCCCCCGCCACCCCCACCGAAGGCAGCCACCCCGAAACGCATCCGCGTGGGTGGTCAGGTGGAAGGTGCGAGACTCATCTATCAACCCAAACCTGAATATCCCCCGCTGGCGAAAATGGCCCGCATCCAGGGGACAGTCCGATTGGAGGCCATCATCAGTAAGGACGGTACGATCCAGGATTTGAAAGTTGTTAGCGGACACCCGTTGCTGGTGAAATCAGCCTTGGAGGCTGTGCAGCGCTGGCGCTACCAGCCCACCTTGCTGAACGGGGAACCGGTCGAGGTGGTAACCGAGGTGGACGTGAACTTCACCTTGGCTGAATAGTTTGTTGGATAGGAAAATCTTCCAGGAGGATACAAAACATCATGTTAGGAGTGAAACTCTTTACCCTGAGTTTGTGGTTTTTCCAGGAAGGCGAGGCGCAGATCGGATTCGACCCTGTGACCATGTGGCGTGCCATGGCTTGGCCGGCCCGGTCGGTGGTCATAGTGCTGTTCATCATGTCGTGTTGGTCGATCGGGGTCATGATTGACCGCTATATTGCCTACAACGCGGCTCGCAAGCAATCCAGGCTTTTTGCTCCCGCCGTGGCAGGTGCTTTGAAGGACGGCAAGATTGATGAGGCCATCTCCATTGCGGAACAGAATAAGCGGAGCCACCTGGCCAAAGTGGTGACGGCTGGTCTGCAAGAGTTCCAGGCTCATCAGGTTTCCGCAGAAATATCCGGTGAGACAATCGAGGCTTCCAAGCGAGCCCTGGAGCGGGCTGCGGCCATCGTGCATGCCGAGCTCAAGCGCGGCGTCTCCTCCCTTGCCACCACCGGCTCCACGGCGCCCTTCGTCGGGCTGTTCGGAACGGTGCTCGGCATCATCAACGCGTTCAAAGGAATTGCCGGCGCGAAGTCCACAGGTCTAGCCGCTGTGGCGGGCGGTATTTCCGAAGCGTTGGTGACCACCGCGGTCGGTCTGTTTGTGGCCGTGCCTGCGGTGTGGGCTTACAATTACTTCACCGGAAAAATCGAGTCTTTCGACGTGGAAATGGACAACTCCTCGTCCGAGTTGATTGACTACTTTATCAAGAGATCGTCGCGGGGGAAGAAATAAATGGCCTTCAAAGCGCAAGCGCCTGGAGCTGTCTCAGACATCAATGTGACCCCGCTGGTCGACGTGATGCTGGTACTGCTGATCGTCTTTATGGTGATCACCCCCATGTTGCAGAAGGGGGTCAGCGTCGACATGGCTCGTGTCAACAACCCACATCCCATGAAGGCTGCGGAGCAGGAAGACGCTACGCTCCTTGCGATCACCCGGGATGGTAGGATCTATCTGGGGCCGGACGTTATCAGCCTGGACAAGATTACCGTCCAGGTCAAAGACCGGGTCGCGGACAAGCTCGATAAGACCGTTTACGTCAAGAGCGATGCCCGGGCCAAGTATGGAGATGTTGTCTCCGTCGTGGACGCGGTGCGGGCGGCAGGGGTGGATTCACTTGGGTTATTGACTGAAAAGGTCCAGGCTCGAAATCTGGCTGCTGCTGCCGCCGCCGCCGCTGCTGAGACTCCGTAACGTCGGATCGGTTTGTTAAAGTACAAGGAGGGTACCACTATGGCTATGGCCGTAGGGGGAAGCAAGAAAGGTCCCATGGTGGACATGAATGTGACCCCGTTGATTGACGTCTTACTGGTGTTGCTGATCGTCTTTATGGTGATCACGCCCTTGACGCCGAAGGGCTTGGACGCACTTGTGCCTCAACCAAGCCCCAAGGACGCAAAGGTCGATGAAGATATCCTGCGCCGAACAATTGTGGTGTCTATGGATGCGACCCATCATGTAAAGATCAATCAGGAGCCAATCGACATCCGCATGCTCGGTTCGCGCCTCGAGGACATTTTCAAGACTCGCAGCGACCGGGTGATGTTCGTGAAAGGCGATCCAACGCTGCAATTTGGAGATGTCGCAGAGCTTATTGACATTGCCAAGGGCGCCGGTCTCGATAAGATCGGCCTCGTTACCAAGGCCTTGGAAGAAGGCCAATAGTCCCCCACTTATGCTCACATCGAGGGAGGAATTCCAATGAAGCTGTATAAGCTTGCCCTGCTGGGGGCTTTGTTGCTTTTGCTGGCTATCACCAGCGGATGCACTAGACTAAGGGCGCGAGACCAGCTCAACAAGGGCGTTGCGGCGTACCGCAACGCGCAGTTCCAAATCGCCGTCATGCATTTTAAGAACGCGGTAGCCTTGGACCCCACCCTATTGAATGCCAGGCTGTACCTCGCTACTGCCTATGTCCAACAGTACATTCCTGGCGGAGAAACTCCGGATAACCTTAAGTTCGCTCAACAGGCGATCGATGCTTTTGACGACGTCCTGAAGATGGATCCCAAGAACGTCACAGCCATCGCCAGCGCTGCTCAGATGTACTACAACATGAAGAAGTTTGATAAGGCGCAGGAGTATCAGCGGCGATGGCTGCAAGTTGAGCCCAATAATCCTGACCCTTACTATTGGATCGGCGTGCTTGATTGGGCCATCTGTTATCCTCGTACGCAGCAGATGAGGAAGGATCTGAAGATCGAATATCCGAAGGATCCTAAGGACCCCAGCAGCTTGCCGCCTTTTCCTGAAAAGGCCCGCGCTCAGTTGGAAGAAGAGAATGGTCCGCTCGTCAAGGAAGGGCTGGAGGTTCTGGAGAAGGCCATTCAGCTTAAGCCGGACGACTTCAATACGATGGCTTACTTGAACCTGACGTATCGGCAAAAAGCTGATTTGGAGGCTGACGCTGCTGCGCGCGAAGCTGACCTGAAACAGGCTGAAGACTGGGTCAACAAAGCTGTAGCCCTCAAGAAGGCAGGATTAGAGGGCGCCGGCACGGCTCCGTAAGCTGTTCCTTGATTGTTGTCGAATTGCGAACCCCGCCCTGCGCGAGGGGCGGGGGCGTACTCACCCGGCCTCGGAAGGACGAGGTCGCCTGCTAGTCTCTTCCCACTATAACCACGCCAACGCTCTTCCGCAATGCCAAGGGCCCAAGAGATAAGACTCTCCACGGGGGCCTTTGTCTACACGGGGAACAGGAAACGCGACAACTGCCGTGCCGGGTTAGTTCCCTCCGAGCGGGTTGGCATGCGTCGCCTCGGCGGCCCGGAAGGCGGCTAGATTATCCGCGTCGATTACAGCCGTCCCAGTATCCACGCGAGCGGGCAGGGGCGAAGCCGGCGCAGTCTGCCAGTCTTTGAACTCGTGGACGATGTTGTGATGCAGGTCATCCAGGAAACGCAACCCGTAGAATGCCATGGTGTAGGGTTTCTGGGAGACCGTAGCGGCTATGACGCCTCGGGCGATGAAGTCGAGCGTCTCGGGAGTCTTATCCATCGCCACGATCGGGATCTTGCCGTCCAGGTTCAACCTGTGGAGCGCTTCCGCCGCGCCCGGGCCGCCCGAGGCTTCTACGCACACGATGCCATCGATCTTTTCCTTCGCGTCGATAAGGGCGGAAATCTGGTCATTGGCGGAGCGCGGGTCGCCTTTGTCATCCAGGGTGCGACCGATTTTGATCTTCGGATACTTCTTAAACGCCTCGGTGATTCCGCGGACTCGCTCGTCCGCGTTGAGCTGTCCGGGTATTGTGATCACGATCACCCGACCATCGCCGTGGACCAACTCGGCAATTCGCTTCCCACTGATGAGCCCGGCCTGATAATTATCCGTACCGATGAATAAGATGCGGCGCGACTCCGGCGCATCCGAATCTACGCAGACGACCGGTATTCCTGACTTTACCGCAGCGTCGATCGCATCCTTGAAAAGCTCCGGCCTGGCGGGCGAGACCGCTATGCCGGAAGGATGTTTTTCCACTGCCTTTTGAAAAGCCTCAAGTTCGTCTTGCGGAGAGTACGTGTCCGGCCCGGTAAACTCGGCCTTCACCCCGATTCCGCGGGCTGCACCCATAAATCCCGCTTTGGCTTCCTGCCAATAAGGGAGACTCGTATTCGCGGCTACAAAGGTATACCGTTCGGTTTCCTCATGAAAAGGCTTCTGACACGAGCTGAAGATTCCAACTGATAGAAGCAGCGCAATCACTAAGAGCTTCCATATGGCTTGTTTCATATACCCCCCTTTGCTCCGCCCGCTGCGGGCGACTCACACTGGCTTTTGGCAGGCCTGCTTCGACCTTTCCTCTAAGGATTCATGAAGCCTACCACAAAACCAGGGTCATCGGATAGGGTGCCTGTGCGGTTAATCCATGGCCCTTCGAAGCAGAAACCCAGCCACTACATATCTTCGACTTGTATTCCTCCGTTTGCCGTATCCTGTCGTCCTGGTATGCGGCGGGCCTTTGGCGGCCGCCGCCCATGGTTCTGATGGTTGGCTGCGGGCGCGAGAGCGGGCAAAGACTCGCAGCCATGGGCAGTGCAAACTCCGGTGGGCTTCTTCGAGGCCCCGCCAATTCCGCATGCCCCGTCAGGAAAGGGAGCCGGACGGCGACCGGGTCGCCGGCTTGCGGGCAGTCTGATGGCCGGCAAACAGAGAGGGCTTCAGGTGAAATGCTTGAACCAGCCTTGCCCCCTGCCCTAGAATGCTAATTGGAGCCATGCTTCACTTTGAGGACATCGCCGGAAAGGTCCAGGCTTATCGTCCCGGGGAGGACCTGTCGCCGCTGCGCAGGGCCTATGACTTCTGCGCCATCCGCCATTCCGAGCAGAAGCGCCTCTCCGGTGAACCCTTCATCTCTCATCCGCTCGAAGTCGTCCAGATCCTGGCGGAGATGAAGCTGGACCTTGTGTGTCTGACCGCGGGTATGCTGCACGACGTGGTGGAGGACACGGGCACGACGAGCGAAGCGATCGAACGCGAGTTCGGTCCTGAAGTAGCGCGTATCGTGGATGGGGTGACAAAGATCGGCCGAATCAGGTTCAAGAGCCCAGAGGTGCAGCAGGCCGAGAACTTCCGCAAGATGGTCCTCGCCATGGTGGACGACATCCGGGTGGTGCTGGTGAAGCTCGCCGACCGGCTCCATAACATGCGCACCCTCGAGTACCTGCCTCCCGACAGGCAGGAACGCGTGGCCCGGGAAACGCTCGAGATCTATGCGCCCATCGCCCACCGCTTGGGAATGGGAAAGGTCCGAGGCGAATTGGAAGACCTGGCGTTCAAGTTTCTCGAACCTGAGTCCTATCTCGAGGTCAAGAGGGCCGTCGAAAGCCGCCGCAAGGTGAGCGAGGATTTTCTTGCCAAAGTGCGCGACCAAGTGGATGCAAAGATGAAGGAGCATACCATCCCCGCGCGCATTGAAGGCCGAATCAAGCGCTTGTACAGCATTTGGCAAAAGCTTATGCGGCAGCATGTCCCCATGGAGCAGGTTTACGACCTCCTGGCCATCCGGATTATCACGGACAGTGTGCCCAACTGCTATGCTGCCCTGGGAGTCATTCACAATACTTGGCGGCCCGTACCGGGCCGCATCAAGGACTACATCGCCATCCCCAGGCCCAATCTCTATCAGTCTTTGCACACCTCAGTAATTGGTCCTCATGGCCAGCCGTTCGAGGTCCAGATTCGTACCGAGGAGATGCACCGGATCGCCGAGGAAGGCATTGCCGCCCACTGGAAATACAAGGACGGCAGCCCCCTCGCGCCGCAGGATGAGGAGCGCTTTGCGTGGCTGCGGCACCTGGTGGAATGGCAGCAGGAAATGGGTGACCCGGGCGAGTTCCTTTCCACCCTGAAGATCGATCTTTACCCGGAAGAGGTTTATACATTTACTCCCAAGGGTAAGGTGATCGTGTTGCCCCGTGAGGCGACACCCATCGACTTCGCCTACGCCATCCACAGCGAGGTAGGCCACCATTGCGTGGGTGCAAAGGTCAATGGCCGCATCGTTCCCCTCAAGTACAAATTACGCAACGGCGATATTGTCGAAATTGTGACCCAGGCACATCACACCCCCAGCCGCGACTGGCTTGCTCTAGTCAAGACCTCGCGAGCGCGCAACAAGATCAAGCACTGGGTCAATGTCGCGCAAAGGGGGCAGGCCGTGGAAATCGGCAAGCGGTTGCTGGAGAAGGAAGCGCGCAAATACGACGTGACGCTGAAAAAGATTGAGGCGGAAGACTACCTGCGGGTGGCGCGGGATAACGGCTGCACGCAGGTGGATGACCTGCACGCGGGGATCGGATATGGAAAGTTCTCCGCGCGCCAAGTGCTCGCCAGGCTTGTTCCCTCGGCTCAGCTCGAGACGGCCCATCCTTCCCGGCTTACCACGGTGAAACGGGCGCTCGGTATCTCCGGCGATATGGCCATCCAGGTGCACGGCCACGGTGACCTGATGGTCTATCGCGCCAAGTGTTGTAATCCCATTCGGGGAGAGGAAATCACCGGCTACATAACCCGCGGCAAAGGAATTGCCGTGCATTCCAAAAGCTGCCCCAACGTTCAGAATCTCCTTTACGATGCCGACCGGCGAATTGAGGTCAAGTGGGTGGGGCCCAAGTACAGCCTCTATCCCGTCAAGCTCACCCTGTTCACCCGCGACCGCCAGGGGCTTTTGGCCGATGTGACCGGCGCGATCGCCGACGTTCATTCGAATATCCAGGACATCGAGGTGCGCACGGGCGACAGCCAGGCGAAAGTCGATGTGACGTTGGATATCGTGGATTTGGAACACTTGGAGAAAATCGTATCTTCGCTGCGCAAGATCGAGGGTGTTTACCAGGTTGATCGGGTGATGCACTGAGCAGGTTCGATCTTCTTCTCTTCTCACCCCTTTATCTCCCGCTACTCAGAAATCGCGTTCGCGGAGTTTGAAGGCGACCCGAGCCAGGGCATTCTCCGTCTTACCAAGATTGCCCTCCACCATCCCGGAAGATTTGAACCCTTGAGGAGGAATACAGTGAGCAAGGATGTGATTTCCACTTCGAAAGCACCCGCGGCCCTTGGCCCTTATTCACAGGCTATACGCTGTGGAGATTTGATCTTTGTTTCCGGCCAGATTCCTATTGACCCCGCCACCAGTCAGGTTGTGGGAGACGACGTCGCGGCTCAGACCGAGCGCGTCTTGAAAAACTTGGCGGCAATCCTGGAGGCAGCGGGCGCCAGCCTGGGCCAGGTTTTGAAAACTACTGTGTACCTCAGGGACTTGAACGATTTCGGAAAGATGAACGAGGTCTATGCCAGGTTCTTCAGCGAGCAGCCACCCGCGCGCGCCACCGTCCAGGTCGCCCGATTGCCCCGTGATGTGAGTGTGGAAATTGAGGCCGTCGCCGCGGCTTAAAGAAGGAGTTCGCCGGCTTGCG
>Ga0208563_1002145_pt1 | contig 11725 bp, 15 predicted proteins | sample June2015DPH_17_1_2_FD_184717 | JGI IMG/M metagenome (GOLD analysis project Ga0208563, IMG submission 184717) | Peatland microbial communities from SPRUCE experiment site at the Marcell Experimental Forest, Minnesota, USA - June2015DPH_17_150... | ecosystem: Environmental > Terrestrial > Soil >... | reverse complement strand
ACTAGTCAAATTCAACGGCAAATCCGTCACCGACTTCTACGACCTACCAAGACTACTCAGTGAAGACGTGATAGGTAAAGAAACCAAGCTAACTATCATCCGACGAGAAAACCTAATCGAATTAACCATTATCCCAACCGTTCACGGAGGCGAAGAAGAATGATAAATCGTTCTCCACTAGAGCTTGAACCGCCAGAACCACTGCGACCGCCACCACTTCGGCGTTCACCTTACCCGATGCCACAAATAAACAGTGCAAGCGCTGTTGCTTCAACGGCTCCTTTTCCTTCCGTTTTCGATTAGGCAAAGGAGCGACTTTTTTTTATTTTTTTTTAAAACGTCCTAACCAACATACATAGTTGAGCCTGAGCAAATGCTCTGAGCATGAAATTTGTTTTCAGAGCGCAAAGTTAATTTATTACTATAATAGTAATAAATTTTATGTTATATCATGAATTATGGAATGTTCTGTGGAGTTGGAAGAAGGAGTTCACTGTGAAAGAATTTACTTCAACATTCGCTAGTCCTGATGCCAACAAAATTTTACATGACATGACCAAAAAGGGATTATTGGAGAGAGTTGGATGGGGCAAATACAAGGTCAATTCTTCAGAGGAGTATCTTGCTAAAAGAATCAACATAGCTGGTTCATACGACTTGTTAAAAGAAGCAAACATGCGTTATGCCTTGACTGGACCAGACGCCGTGTTCTTCTGGACCAAAGGCGGCTATCAAACTGATAGGTTTTTTGGTTTTTATCCGATCCATTTGAAAGTTGAGAAGCAGGATTTGAGCAAGTGGAAGACGTTCTTTAATTGCAGAAAAAAGAGGTTTTACGTCGAAGGCAAGCCTTCGAAGCAGACGTTGTTTGGAGTATTCTACGTGTTGTATTCCGAAGTTGGTTTTGAAGCTGAAGAAGTAGGTGGCTTCTGTGTCACGCCGTTGAGAGAGACTGTTGAATTTTGCCAGAAGAATATTTACTCTTTTGAGCCAGCTTTGGAAATGTTGGACGAGATGTACAGACTGGGGTTAAATGTAAGGTATATGGAAGCAAAGACGAATATATAGTGATTTTGCATGGAGTTTGTAAAGAGAGAGAATGAAATAATGCTGACCCTTAACAGATTCGTAGAGGAAGCGGTGGATTTTGTTGTGGTTGGGGGTTATGCGGTCAGTGGGTTGGGCGTCCACAGGTTTTCTGTGGATTGCGATGTTGTTATATCAAAAAGCGAGATGGGTAAGGTCGAGGGGGTCCTACAAAGATATGGTTTTGAGAGGAATGTTGAGAAAACAGGGTTTGATGAAACATACGCTGGTGAATTCTTTAGCTACCAAAAGAAAGTAGGAGAGCTTCCAGTCACTTTTGATCTTCTTGTAGGAAGTTTGGTCTGCAGAACTACTGGTGCCGCTTGGAGTTTTGATTATATAAAGAAATATTCGGTTGACACGCCTATCGCAGGAATTGAAACGGTTGTTAACTGCAGAATTCCGGAGAAGGAATTGATGATTGCGTTCAAGATTCATTCAGCAAGAAGAACGGATGTGCGAGACATAATCATGCTGACGGAGACCGCAGACTTGGAGAAGGTGCTGGCTCATCTGAAAAGAGGCAAAATGGAACTGTTGAAGATGCAGGTTAGCAACATAATGGAAATGATGAATGATGTTAAACTGATTGACTCATTGAAAGGTGTATTTAGGCTAACTGCTGATGTGAAAAAGCAAATTGAATGTGCTAAAAAGAATATTGAAAGTCTTTTGAAAAGGCTTAGCTAGTTGCTGACTGTAAATCACCTTATAAGCAGATTCTGACTATCCACTAGTCAAAGTGGTTCGCATGCATGCTTGGCTAGCCTTCCTTATTGGAGTTTTAGTAGTAATTGGGGCATTCCTCTTTTTTGCAGCCCTTTCAGGAACAACGTATTATGGGATAGCTATTCAAGTTGAAGTGACCCTTGCAGTAACCCTCTTTGTCATTGCGTTGATTGTAGGGTGGATATTCTATGTAGGAGTCAAGGCTCAGTATAGGCGGATAAAAACAGGCGAAGAAGCCTTAATCGGCGCCAAAGGCATAGCAGCAACTGACCTTAAACCTAAAGGTGAAGTCCGCGTTATGGGCGAGTTCTGGCAAGCCACCGCCAAAGACACAACAATAGCCGTCGGTCAAGTGGTGGAAGTCGTGGGCATGGAAGGCATGTTCCTTGTAGTAAAACCAGCCGAGCAAAAAGCTTAACTCTCCGGAATGCAGAATAGCTTATTGAGGGTGTGAAAGTTGGTTGACGTTCTAATTCCTATCATCGGTTTCATAGCTTTTGTAGTTGCAATTTTCCTGTTAAGCGGCATCCGCGTGCTAAGAGAATGGGAAAGGATGCCAGTTTTAAGGCTTGGACGATATGTAGGCTTGAAAGGTCCAGGAATAATCTATCTTATTCCGATAATTGACAGGGCACCTATGAAAATCTCCACGAGGATAGACACTATACAATTCCGCACAGAATCAACCTTAACCAAGGACAACGTTCCAGTAAACGTTGATTCAGTGTTATACATGAAGCCCGTGGATTTGGAGAAAGCTGTTCTGGCCGTTGAGAACTATTTTCAAGCCACACAGCTAGCTTCACAAACTACCCTCAGGGAAGTAATAGGCAAGGTTACACTTAACGAGTTACTCGCGGAACGGGAAAAAATTGGGGCCCACCTGCGCGAGATCATTGACGAAAAAACTGAGGCTTGGGGAATAAAAGCCACAGCTGTTGAAGTCCGAGATGTCATAATACCCAGCAACCTGCAGGACGCCATGTCCAGACAGGCGCAGGCTGAAAGGGAAAGGATGGCACGGGTTACGTTGGCTACAGCTGAGTTTGAAGCGTCACAAAAAATGATTGAAGCAGCAAAAGCGTACGAGGCAAGCCCAGAAGGCCTAAGACTTAGATGGATGAACATACTCTACGAGCTAGGTCAGCAATCACAAACAAACACCATAATGCTGATCCCGGCAGTCATGCCGGAAGCAGGCTGGCCACCAGTTGGAACCTACGGCTTCAAAGACCTAACTAAGGCGCAACAGGACATGGCGGCAAAGAAGAAACCAATGGCAAACCAAGAACTGCCACAACAACCTGAACAATCAGAGTAAGAACCTTTTTTTTCTTTTCCTTTTTTGTCGGTAGCTCCAGAAGCGTTAAAACTTATTTGTAACTGAAAAAGAAGCGCTTTTTGCTTATCGGGAGCAAAACAAGAAAAATAGTTATGTTAGCTTGTCGGAGTTGCCTTTACTGCTTTCACCGTGCGCTCCAGCAAAAGTTGAGCAGCTTCTTGGCTAGGCCAGCCGCCTAAACCGCAGTCAGGACCCGTAAACGTCATCCTATCGCCATATTTTTCTTTGGCAAATTTGTATCTTTTCCTTATGGTGTCCTCTGACTCAACCAATTGCTCCGCTGATGGCTTGGCGACGCCTTTCTCGTAGAGTTCAGCCAAAATACTGCCAATGTCTGTTCTGGAAACGCCTACTCTGATTTGCTTATCCGCTTTTTCAAGCATGCTTTTAGGAACTGCTTCAATGTTGCTTGGTGAAGCCGCGTACTCAAACGATAACACATCAAGTTTTTTTATACAGAGTAAATCGTGCACTCCCGAAGCCGAGTGCAAGTGAATCTGCCTTACGGCACCTTGGAAATCAAAGGCTTTCTCAAGCACTCCGCAAATCACGTCAGGTGCGGCTTGGATGTTGTTGAAGCCGAAGCTTGGCTCGTCAATCGAAACTACCTTGGTTTCGATGTATTTGTTGTTTAAGATTGAGTTTTTTGCAAAACGCCTAATTGTCTCAGCAAACGCGTCCAATACGTCTTGATAGGAGGTTTTTCCAACCTCATGCAAATACTGCTCCAGAGGACCAAAAATTGACACACGTAACTGGATCTTTTTGCCAAATTCCTCGCTAAGCGATTTGGCTTGTTGATTGATTAGATATACTTCTGGTAGAACAGCGTTTTTCTCTTCCACGAGGAATGAGCCTTTCTCCATCGCCACATGCACCATGTCACCGACCTGTTTTATGCCATCGTACTGCTGGGGAAAATTGACCACATCTAAACCAGAAGCGATTTTTTTCTTAAAAGCATCAAGCACTATATTGCAAAAATTGCTTTGTAGGAAGTCATCCTTCGTTATATCCTTTCCTTGAAGTATCGCTTCCCTTGCAAGCTGATACGCCCTGCTAAAGCTTTCTCTTCCAACCCCTAACGGCAACGGAAAACTGCCTATATCATCAACTAAAGTATCCATAAAGCACTATTGACTGTAGAAATTCTATTAAAGCTATACCTACTTTTAAACCGCTTGAAGGTATGACTCTGATGTCCGAATGCGTATTCTGCCAGATAATCCGTAAGGAAGCGCCTGCAAGCATAGTTTACGAGGATGAGCAAGTGGTTGCTTTTTTGAGTAATCGTCCAGTGAACGTGGGGCATACGCTTGTGGCGCCCAAAAAGCATTACGTTAACATTTATGAGATTCCAGAGGAAGAAGCAGCTTACCTGTTTCGGATAGTCAAGAGGATAGCGCATGCGGTTAACGATGCAACGGGTGTTGAAGGCATCAGGATTGTGCAGAATAACGGGGAAGCTGCTGGGCAGGTGGTTTTTCACTTGCATGTGCATGTTATTCCAATGAAACCTTACAGTCAGTTTCGCCATGAAAGCGGTTTCCGATCTGCTGAATTGTTGGATAAGGACGCTGAAAAAATAAGGCAACACATTAAACGATGATTGATTTTTGCGTAGAAAAAGCGTAAAGCGAACCAAGTTCTACCCACCAATTGAACCTATTTGTGAGGGAGAGAGGAAGTTCACAGAGCACTAGATGCTTATTGGCTCCTTTATTATAACGGGAGCTATAATTTCTTTCCAAGCATTAGAAGCACAAGCCTTTTTTGGAAAAATCTATTTTGAAAGGCAAACATCTATAAAAGAGGGAAAAACAATCATTGCTCACATCGAAAGCTGGATAAACATGACTGAACAACCAAACGAACCAACCAAAAATGAATCAGTACCCCAAATAGAGAAACTTTTAATCGACGACCTCAACCACTTCCAGTTCCATGCTGCTTACCTCGTTTACTCAGAAACATTTGACAAGGTAACTGAGGTTGAAGCGAAAAAGGAACTGAACCAGAATCTTGAAGATTTAAAAGCAAACAAAATTGACTACGAAACATTCTATGTAAACATTTCACACCACAGAAAACTAACCATGCCACGCCAAGAAAGGTTTTCCTTAACAACCCAGAGAAAGAAAGATTGGCGCAAGAAAACCCAAAGGCAAGAAAGAATCAAAAGACATAAAAAATAAATTCTCATTTAATGGCTGAAGCATTTGTTCAAAGAAACTAAGCTCAAGCAAAGCGATTTTTGGACTTTTTAGTTTAATCATGTTTAAACGTTATAAACGGAACACTTAATTGCAACATGAGTTTTCAGTGTTAAGCTTAATACGTAGTGAGCTATCTTGAAAACCCTCAATGTAGCAGCTTTCGCGTTAAATGCAGCATTATACGTTGCTGCTGGCGTCTTCTTTTACTCAGTTCTTCCTGTCAGCTTTGGCCCAGTCAGGTTTTGGCCTCAAGCTATAATTCCAGCCATTTTCGCAGTGGTCTTCGGTCCATGGGTCGGTGGCTTAGGCGGGGCAGTTGGAATTTTCATGAACGATTTAATCCTTAGCGGTAATCCAGTCTTAAGTTTACTGGCAGGAGTAACAAGCAATTTTGCAGCCTTTTTCATCATCGGCTACATCGCAAACAAGAAAACACATTGGTCAATTCCAGTGGTAGGTTACGGAGTGGTAACAGCCATACTAACAGGTCTAGCACTCATTTATACTAACATAACTTTTGTAATAGTAGCAGCTTTAAGCTACGCGTTTTTCATAGTAATACTCATTCTTTTTAGAAACTCAAAGTGGCGAAGTCTAGAACTAGGTTCCGTAGTCGGCATGCTAGTTGGAGCCGCCATAATCGGAATCATGGTACCTGTTTACTCTCAATTCTTTGCTCCACAGGCGACGCCCTTTACTGCACCAGTTGCAATAGCAACCTTCCTGTTTACCTTTTTCACCGAAATCCCATTCCTAATAGTTCTTGGACCACCAATAGTTTGGGCGATTGAAAGAGCATTCCCATTTATTAAACAAAGCCAAGAAACCAAAGAAAAGGCGAAGCAATGAAGAAGACAAAAACTGCCAAAGCCTTTGCACCAGCTGGAATCTCAAGTTTCTTTGAAATCTGCGACACCGACAAAAAAGGAAAACCATTTACCGATTTAGAGCTTGTTGGCGCTAGAGGCGGCGGTTTTGGGCTTCAGAAGGGCGTTTGGACACAGGTCACTGTTCAAGAATCAAAAAGCTCAGGCATCACCGTTTTCATTAATGGCAAACGTGCGCCGGAAGCTGAAACAACCAGAACCGTCGTAGAAGCTTTGCTAAGTAAACTGAATAAATCTTACGTTGTTATTGTTGACCATAAAGTTGAGGTTCCCATCGGCGCAGGCTTCGGCACAAGCGCTGGAGGAGCATTAACCGCTGCTTTAGCCCTCAAAGAAGCACTAGATTTACCATTAACCTACAACCAAATCGGCAAAATAGCGCATGTTGCCGAAGTCCAATGCAAAACGGGCTTAGGCACAGTTGGTCCCTTAATGCTCGGCGGCTGTGTCTTAACCCTTGAACCTGGCGCACCTGGAATAAGCGTCATAGACCGTTTACCCTTAAGTTCAGACTACGTTATTGTCGCAGGAGTTTTCGGGTCTACACCAACCAAACAAGTACTCTCATCGGCTGAGAAACGGCTTGAAGTTAACCGGTATGGTAGAAAAACGTTAGAGTCAATTTTGGATGAGCCTTCCGTTGAGAATTTTTTAGCACGTTGCCTTGAGTTCGCTGAAAAAACAGGCTTCATGACACCAAGCTTAAGGCAGTTAGTAAAGCTAGCTGAGAAAGCTGGCGCTGTTGGATCAGCACAGAACATGGTTGGCCAAGCGGTTCACTCCTTAGTTCTTGAAGAAAATGCTAATCAGGTGGCAGAAGCTTTTAAGCAGGTTTTACCCCCTGAAAAAGTGATAGTGAGCAAAGTTGATTTTCAAGGCGCTAGGCTGGTAGGGCATGAAAAAATATGAGAAAGTAGCGGTTGGCGGAACATTTGATGAGCTTCATAGAGGGCACAAAGCCCTAATAGATAAAGCCTTTGAAATTGGCGAAAAAATTGTAATCGGCTTGTCCTCTGACGAGTTTGCGTCAAAAATGGGTAAACCACACAAAACTGCAACTTACGCCGAGAGGCTTAAGGAATTAGAAGCTTTCTTAGAAAAATCTGGCTTAGCCAAAAGAGCGGAAATCGTTCCGTTAAATGACTCTTATGGCTTAACTATATCGGGCAAGGGCTTAGACGCTTTGGTTGTTAGTAAAGAAACAGAATCGACAGCTGCCAAAATAAACAAAATACGCGCGGAAGCAGGGTTTCCACCATTAAAAATTGTTACAATAAGCATGGTTCCAGCAGAAAACAGCACCCCAATCTCCACAACACGGATTAGAAGGGGAGAAATCGACCGAAACGGTCACTTGCTCAAGAGGGCACAAAAACGATGATTACAGAGGCTCCTTCACGAGGTTGCATATTTCTGCCAGCCGTCGAGGATTAAGCGAAACTTCCAAGCCATAACTTGTAATCTTCGCCACCACATAGCCTTCACGAATAAGATTCTTGAGCGCCTTCTTAACATCGCCCCTTTCATGCTTTGCAAAACCTTTTGGAACGTTATCAGCTGAAGTATGCTTCTCACCAATAAAGCGGTAATCAAGCATCTTGGCTAGGATGTGCTTTTCAATTTTGCTTGCCATTACTTTTCGCTCAATACTACTTAAATGTCACATTAAGATATTTAAGCGCAAATTTAAGGAGCTTACTTTTAAGTAACATCAATATGACAAATAAGTAACGTTTATATTTCAAAAAAAACATTACCTACCTACAGGCGCAGAAAATGACAAGAAACAAAACCCACGACCCAGCAACACTAGAACGCCTATTCGGCAGCTCAACAGCCACACGCATACTAGACTTCCTAACCCTATTCTATGACTACGACTATAGCAAAATGGACATAGCCAAAAACAGTGACATAAGCTTCAGACACGCCCTAAAAGAAATAGGCAAACTCGAAGAATTAGGCTTAATCAAAAAAACCCGAACCATCGGCAGAGCGCAAATGTACAAACTAAACACAGAAAACCCAGCAACCCAATTGCTCAGAAAATTCAAAATAGAATTAGCATGCCAAGAAGGGTTAAAAATCGCAGAGGCAGAACTCGCTAAAGAAGAACAAGCTAAACCGCCAAAAGCCGAAACAATACCTGCTTAAACCAAATCTTTTTTACTTTTGGAAAATCCCAGACTTTAGGCTGAGGGAGAAAGCGTCATTGCTGTTATAGTATTTCTCCTACTACATTGATAGGTTTACGAATTAACGACATTAAATCTTCAAGTCTCTCTCTATCCACAGTGGCAAGAACAACCGTGGCTGGACCAGCAGACTTGTTCAAATCCAATCCCTGCACCTCGACAAGTTTCAATTGCCTACCAACGCCAAAAGCCATCATTCTAGCCTCATCCGCAATGCCGAAAGTGCCAACAGGCGCAATGTCATGAACATATTTTTTCTGGGAAAGTTGAGTTACATTTTTGAGGTCGGCTATTTCACCCTTCGCTTCAGCCAAAATCACTTCGTCACCAACTTTAGGCTTGCCAACGGCAACTATTATGTCGCCAGGGCTTGTTTTTCCAATCCTCAATTCATCCTCGTTTGCAAAACCAACTACAGTTAACCCAGCGCCAGTTTGCACAGTTTCAAAATTATCCTCCGTATTTTCCATCAGTACTTGGTTTGGGTCAAGACCGAGACTTCTGGCTTCACGCCGAATGCCCTCTAATATCTCGTTGCCTGTAGGCTCCTTCTCTACACCTAACGTAACGGATAAAAGAAGAGGAAACGCACCTGTCGCTATCACGTCCATTAAGGCAACCCTTGCCAGAAACTTTCCTAAAACGCGTCCGTCAACTTTGACTTTATCCATTATTTTTGGACCAACCGCTCCTGACGAGGTTGACCCTGCCACTATAGCGTGTCCTGTGGGAACCTTCAGGATTGAAACGTCGCCTCTTCGTGTGTAAGTTATCTGTGCAGGCTTCACTTGGAAAACTATGGGACGCAGCATTGTGCCAACGTTCTCTACAAGGTGCAAATAGACTGTTAACGCTTGACGCATAACCTCTGATCGGCTGAGACCGTGCTTTTTAGCTAGTTTATCTATGTCTGTTATGACTTTGTCGGGTAAGCGAACGTTTATGATCTCCATCTTTAACCACTCGTGTTACAATTGTTATACGTGAAATCTCTTATTCTTTGTCATAGAAGTGACTAATTTTAGGCTTCGTGGGCTTAGCGCATGATTAATTTAGCTAAGTAAGGGCTAAAATTCAGAGAAATTTTATTTCGAGCGGTTTAGCACAAGTGTTATATGTATCCATACAATAAAAAAATTATGAGGAAACAAAATTGAACAAGAAAATTTTAGCTTTAAGTCTCCTTTTAATGTTAATAACCGTATATGTAACTTCAGTTTCCATTTCTTCAGTTAAAGCTGTTGGTGAAGGACAATGGATTCCTGGCTACCAAATTTATGATTACAATTCAGGGCAGCTTCTCAAGGAATTTAACATTACTACGGGCGTGAATATGACTTATTCCCCAATATTACCTGGAGCAGACCTTAAAGTAATTTTCACCGTTAACGTTTTCACTGCTGGATCTGGCGACCTTAAGCTTCAGACGGGCATGGGAAGATTGCTTAGTGGCACATACTGGGAGCTCGTTACCCAAAATTACACGTTAGGCAACGATTATAATCCAAATACAAATCCAGCGGAATTCACGTGGACTGAAGGAACTTTCACAATGATAGTTTATGGCACGGTTCCAACATCCGCTTCAAACACGTCAGCGCCAGTCAATTTGGTCAGCTTGTATGGTCCATCCGGTGGGGTGGCTATTGATCAAATCTCGGTAGTAGCAACCAGTGCCCTGCTGACTCAGTTCCAAACACTTTATGACCAAAGGGAGACACATCTGCAATCACTTATATCCTCTGGAGTTGCTCAAGGATACATCGACATCTACACAAACGTTCTTAACGAATCTCAGTCTGAAGCCAATCAAGGATATGTTGCCAGCGCCATTGCTCTGCTTAACGGACTGAATGTCTCGAATGAGCCTATGTCTTCAACAATGCAATCGCTCTTCATCCCGATAATCGGTGTCTTGGCCGTTGTAGCAGTTGTATTCGTAATCATGTTCCTGAGAGTGAGAGGGAAAGTAAGCTACTTCCAACTTGTCGTTGAAGACCAAATCAAGGACTTAGAAGGCTTAACGTTGAGAGCTTCAAAAATTGATCGAACAATGTCGTCAAATTTGGAGTCAGTTAAGGACAGATTGAAAAGATTAGTTGGGATGTGACAACCTACGAAAATCTACCAAAACAGTGTGCAACTGATAGGGCTCGGTTCAGCTGGAACTAACATTGTAGAAGCTTTTTTATCAAACAGAAAAACTAAAGAGCTGATGGAGAGTGACCTTACAAGGCTTTCTCTTTTAGCAATCGACATCGCTGACCCTGAAATCAGAAGTTTACAGGAAACCAATGAACGAATACAGAAAGCGATGATAAAAGCAGGTATCCCAAGCGAGAGAATGCGCCTAATCGCCCAATCAGTAAAATTCCCAACTGCCGAGGCAATGTTTGATTTCATCAACCAAAAATACAGCGAATACCTCGTGGGTGAAGGAGCCAAACTTAACTTTCATCCATGGCTAGAAACAACAATGGCTATTCCACCGATGGCTGGCGGCGCAGGCAGAAGAAGAGCCTTAGCAAAAGCAATCTACGCCTTAAACTATTACCAACTTGGAATAATCAGAAACTGCATAAATGCATTCAAAGAGCAAGCCCTTTCATCAATAGTTACGCCAACAGTGGTTTTGGTTTATGGATTAGGCGGTGGCACTGGAAGCGGTATATTCTTTGATTTCGCTAGGCATTTGCGAAAAGTGTTAGGTTCTGGCGTACCAATAATAGCTTTCGTAATAACTCCTTGTGGAGGAGATGACCCTCCAGCAAAAGGATGCTCCGCATTTGTATCGATGACTGAACTTTCGCTGCTGTTGAATAAGGATTACAATGAATTTGTCTGCAAGACATACGGTGACTACTATCGCAATCCTTTGAACGCTCTCATCTATTTGCCACTATTACCTGCTTTCTCAAAAGTAGGCAACATTGTCAATGCCCGAAGAGAAATGGACGACATGGTCGTAGACATGCTTTATGTCTTAATGGACTTTGATTTAGCAGACCTTCTAGGCGGAATCGGCACTGAAGTCGGACTTACAACCAACTCAGCGCACACGCTGGGCATGGTGAAAGTAATCTATCCTGTTGAAGATTATATATCAGCTTACAAGTTGAATTTTGAAGGAATTCAACTTCTACAGGAACTGAGAAAAGAAAAACTAGACATCCTCGATGAAATCAATGATATCGTAAAAGTGGATTATGAAGTAACAAGGGACCTTTTCAAGAATTACCTCATAAAAACAGGCACTTTCAACGAAGAACA
>Ga0208563_1002119_pt1 | contig 11853 bp, 7 predicted proteins | sample June2015DPH_17_1_2_FD_184717 | JGI IMG/M metagenome (GOLD analysis project Ga0208563, IMG submission 184717) | Peatland microbial communities from SPRUCE experiment site at the Marcell Experimental Forest, Minnesota, USA - June2015DPH_17_150... | ecosystem: Environmental > Terrestrial > Soil >... | reverse complement strand
GGTTCCCGTACAATCTGGGCCAGGCGCCAAACCAAACCCGGGGTGAACTGGCGACTCAACTATAGCTTGGAAAAAGGCTAGATAAGTCTCAGAGGTGCTCAAGACGCACACTAGCTTATTATTGCAGAAGCAACCACGATCGATCTTCCGGCAACATCGTATTGTACATCACGTGGCAGCGCCCCTCAAAAATGCTTGCTCTCTCTCCGTGTGTGACCTTCTGCAGGGAGCTCCCCTCCGCTTGCCGATGTGTTTGCGAGCCTCGGCAATCACCCCACGCCCCCACTTAGTCTGGGATCGCGCGCCCCCCTCCTCCTGCAGCTCTGCTTTCCCCGGTCAGAATCCTTTTCTATCGCCCCTTCATCTCGCGGACACGGCGAGCTGGTGACTACCCTTGCGCGCTGGCGGCTCGGCAGGCTTCTGCTTTCCCGCTTTGGCAAGACCGTCCGGGTTTGCGGTTCCCCAAGAAGGCAGACCGAACCACGAAGTTCTTTGGATCCCCCGCAAAAAGCAGCCCTGGGCTTGGCGAGCAGGCCCCACTCGCTCCTGAGTGCTCCGCGAGAAGCGGGGGAGAAGAGGAGGGAAACCCGTGACCGAGGGAATCGAAGTTCAGCAGACAGCAAGAGAAGCAACGAGCGCGGTTCCACAGGTCATAAGTCCTGAATCTATTTCGATCCCTCCGAGTTACACGGTGCCACGCTTGATTCGTCCATTGACACTACACGGCAGGCAAGCGTTCACAGGTGATAGTTCCCAAGGTCGAAGGCCGTGCCAAAGGTAATCCTTTGGTACGGCCGAAACCCGCCAACGCCGAGATTGGTATCTCAACAGTTTGGCGGCCCTGTTTTCCCGACCTTTTGATACAGTGTAATGGTTCGAACAAGCGGGCTCGCGCAAGGAAACAAAAAAGAATCAAATGCTGTCGGCGCTTTACTCCCCATGGATCGGACGCGGTGACTCGCTACGGGACGATTCTGCGTCCAGCCGTTTCCGAGGTAGCAGACTTCAAGAAGCGATGGCCCCGGCACCTGCCAAAGTCGCAAGAGTCTGGACCTCCTGATCTGCCCCCGCCGAGAGCCATGGTGTCGAGAATTTCATCGCTACTGGAATGTGAAGGAAGGGCATGCAGCCATGGATGCGATTGAGGTGTTGAAAACACGCCGCTCTGTCCGCGCCTACAAGGGCGAACCGGTGCCTCGAAAGATCATCGAGGACATCGTTGATTGCGGACGCCTGGCGGCCACGGCCGTCAACATACAACCGTGGGAATTCGTCGTTGTGACGGATCTCGAGGTGTTGCGCAGGATTGCCAAAACCACCGACTATGGGAAGTTCATTGCCGACGCCCCGGTGTGCGTGCTCGTCCTGTGCAGGGACACGAAGTACTACCTCGAAGATGGCAGCGCCGCCACGGAAAATATCCTCCTGGCTGCCCGCGCCCACGGCTTGGGCTCCTGCTGGGTCGCCGGCGATAAGAAGCCCTACGTTGCGGAAATCTGCCGCCTGGTGGGAGCTCCTGAAGGCTACAAGTTGGTCAGCCTGATTCCCATTGGCTCCCCGGCGGAGAGCCCGGGAAAGAGCAAGCGGCCCCTTTCAGACGTCCTGCACTGGGAGAAGTACTGAAGCCTCCGTCAGCAACTCAACTATGGCGGCATTGGATACGCTAAACCTCGCTGCCGCAACACATGTCTGGGGGTATAATTTGAGGACTGGTGCTATGCATTCACAGCAATCACGGAATATAGGGCGGCTGCCATGAACAAGAGCGACCTGCTTCGCTATAAGAATCTTCTCCTTTCAAAGCGGCAAGAACTCACCACCGGCAAGAGTCTAGTTGATTCGATTCCCACCGCAGGTGAACCTCGTGGGGACCCGGTCGATATGGCCGCCAGTGAAACCGACGCCGCCACGCAAATCCGGTTGCATCTGACAGACGGCAAGCTCTTGCGTGCCATTGAGGATGCCTTGATGCGCATTCAGCACGAGAAATATGGCATCTGCGAAGAATGCGGGCAACCAATTAGCGAGGCGCGCCTGGAAGCGGTCCCCTGGACCAGGCGGTGTAGAGACTGCAAGGAACGCCAGGACTCTCGAAGCTGAGTTTGTTATAAGTCCGTTCTGTCCGGTGAGAGTATTTTTTCGCAGTGGGCGGTTCTGAAATTGTTGGGTTATTCAAGGAGGCCTATGCCGGGCGCGCGATGTTCTTGCTTTTCCGCATTGATGTTCGGGATCCTACTTACCTCACTCCTTGCGTTCCCTCGTGATTCGACCGCAGGGCAACCAGCAAAAGTGCTCCTGGAAAACAACTGGGCATTGGAATCTGCCTGCCACATCAAAGCCACAGGTGAAAACATCTCCAAGGTGGGTTTCCAAACCCAGGGGTGGCACCGGACGCAGTCGCCCGCAACGGTTGTGGGAGCACTAGTCATGGACAAAACTTATCCGGACCCCTATTTCGGGATGAACCTCCGTTCTCTACCTGGCACGGACTACCCCCCCAGGCCCCTTTTCGTCGACCAGCCCATGCCGGACAACAGTCCCTTTCGATGCGCGTGGTGGTACCGCACCGAGTTTAATTTACCTGACAGCTATCAGCAAAAGGCCGTGTGGCTACATTTCGACGGAATTAACTACCGGGCCAATATTTGGCTGAACGGCCAGAAAATCGCCGACGTCGCTGATGTCGCCGGAGCGTTCCGTGTTTTCGAATTCAAGGTCACCCAATGGGTGCAGGTGGGGAGATCCAATGCGCTGGCAGTGGAGGTCTTTGCTCCCGAAAAGACTGACCTGACCATTAATTGGGTGGACTGGAATCCTACGCCACCCGACAAGAACATGGGCCTGTGGAAGGATGTCTACCTCACCAGCAGCGCTGCGGTTTCCTTGCGGCATCCTTTTGTGAATTCGAAACTGGGTTCCGATTACAGGACCGCAGCCCTCGACGTCAGCGCCGATTTGCTCAACATCTCTGATCATCCGGTAAAGGGCGTGCTCCGTGCCGAGACCGAGGGCATCCACCTGAGCCAACCGGTGGAACTCAGTCCCGGAGAGTTGAAGACCATCAGCTTCACGCCCGAGCAATATCCTCAATTGAAGCTCGCGCAACCGCGACTGTGGTGGCCCTACCAGATGGGCACGCCCAACCTATACACCGCTAAGCTGGTGTTTGAGAGTGGCGGGCTGGTTTCCGACTCGGCCACGGTGCAATTCGGCGTGCGAGAAGTAACCTCGGAGCTCACCGACCAGGGCCATCGGCTGTTCAAGATCAACGGCCGGAAGATCCTGATTCGCGGTGCAGCCTGGGCGTCAGACATGCTTCTGCACTGGTCGCCGCAGCGGATGCAGGCCGGATTGCGTTACACACGCGACATGGGCCTGAACACCATCCGTCTGGAAGGTCAGATGGAGCGCGACGAGTTCTTCGAAATGACAGACCGGATGGGTATCCTGGTGATGCCTGGCTGGTGTTGCTGCAGCATTTGGGAACGTTGGGATGAGTGGCCCCCTGCGAACCACAAGATTGCAGGCGCTTCGCTGGCGGACCAAGTGCGCCGTTTGCGCAACCACCCCAGCGTTTTCGTGTGGCTCTACGGTAGCGATGGACCTCCGCCGCCCGATGTCGAGAAGATGTACCTGGGGATTCTGAAGGACCAACGGTGGCCGAATCCCTCGATCTCTTCGGCCGCGGCGGTTCCAACATCGGTAACAGGGCGCTCCGGGGTGAAGATGACGGGGCCTTACGATTATGAGCCGCCGAACTACTGGCTGACTGACACGAAAGCTGGCGGAGCCTATGGCTTCAACACGGAGACGGGACCAGGGCCGGCCATCCCGACCATCGAGAGCTTGAAACGGTTCCTGCCGGCCGATCACCTGTGGCCGGTCGACGACTTCTGGAACTTCCACGCGGGTGGCGGGCGCTTCAGGACCATCGGCCTCTTCACCAACGGGATGGAGCAGCGGTACGGCAGGGCTGAGAGTCTGGAAGACTTCCTCTGGACATCGCAGGCTACGGCCTATGAGGGACAGCGGGCGATGTTCGAGGCGTACGCGCGCAACAAGTACTCCTCGACGGGAGTCATCCAATGGATGCTGAACAATGCCTGGCCGTCGTTGATTTGGCACCTGTACGACTACTATCTGGTCCCGGCGGGCGGGTACTTTGGCACCAAGCGAGCGTGTGAGATAGCGCACGTGCAGTATTCGTATGACGACGACTCGGTGGCAGTCATCAACGGGTTCGACCATCCGCTGCCGGGAATGAAGGTCACAGCCAAGATCTACAACCTGGATGCAAGCGAGAAAGACTCACGCGTGGCAGTGCTGGATCTTCATGCGGACAGCAGCACCAAAGCCTTTGACCTGCCGAAAGTGAAGGATCTGACTACGACCTACTTCCTGCGGCTGTGGCTGCACGATGCCACCGGCAAGCTGGTGAGCACCAACTTCTACTGGCTGTCGACGAAACCCGATGTTCTGGATTGGGCGAAGCGCAGGGGTACGGCCTACACGCCGCAAATCTCTTACGGCGACCTCAGCGGCCTGAAAAAGCTGCCCCAAGTGCAACTGGTTTCCCACGGGAAGTTGGAAACCCAGGGGGACAACGGGATCGTTCGCGTTACCCTGCAAAATCCGAACAAAGACCTGGCTTTCATGGTGCGGCTAAGGCTCACCAGTGGAAAAGAAGGCGAAGACGTTACGCCGGTCTTCTGGCAGGACAACTATTTCTCTTTGCTGCCGGGAGAAAGCCGGGAGATCACAGGCAGCTACGATATTCCGACGCTTGCCGGGAAAGAAGCCGCGCTGCATGTGGATGGGTGGAACGTTGTCCCGAATATCGTCGTGACTGTGACCACCCAAACTGGTGGCCATGATTGAGTTGGAGCGACGGCAGGAGCCTTCAAGGAGATGGAACCTTTGCAGTCAGCTCGTTCCGAGTTGCTCGAGCCCATGCGGGGATCATGGGTCATCGGGCATGTAGCGTTAACCGCGCGGGGCGAGACATGACTTTACGTTCCAGGTAAAGGGCCGGTTGCGTGCGCGAGGAAAGGGTCTCAGCCATCAGCGCAGTTATGGAACGGACGCCCATGCCGATGAATTTGCTGGTGTCCTGGAGGACCGCAGCAGCCGCCAGTAACAGGCCTGAGGGGCAATCATCTTTGCGCATCCCTTTGAGGATGCCATACCGTGCAAGTCCGCCAGGAGACTTGAATTGTTAAGTCTCCGAACCCTCGTCCACCCGCGCTCGTGCCTAGGTTGTGGTTTATCTGCGGAGGACAGGAGGAGTACTTAGGCCAAGCTCGCGAGACCGTGACATAAAAAGGCATAGGGGACAGCTTTTTGTGGGGGCAATCTAATTATGAGGGAGTTGTTCGAGGAAAACGGGTAACACTTTTTTGTTCTGAGTGATGGTGATCACTCCGTTTCTCTGTAACCAAGTTTCCACAGCTGGACGCCGTGCTATTTCGGCTAGGCGTTGGGTGTGGGCCGCCAAGACCTGGATGAGCGTCATGTTCAGTTCGTTGATCCAATCTGAGAGGAGCCGGCAGGCGAACGTGGGCGCCACATCTACGGTTTGCCGACCACACGGCCAAGTATATCGGCTGCCCCCCCTGCTCGCGGGAGCGTTCGTTCATTGTCGGCGAATCGTGAGACAATACCGTGGGCTGGCTGGACACGCTCCAGACCGATTCAACGCGTTAAGGAGGCGTGAATGTCCGCAATCTCGAGAAGAGAGTTTTTCAAGAATGCGGCGACAAATGCCGCTGCGGCCGGGTTCCTGTCTGCAGGCACACGGATGCTTCGTGCCAATCCGCTTGGCATCCCCATTGGGTGTCAGACGTGGCCTGTCAGGACGATGATCGCCAAGGACTTTCCTGGCACGATCAAGCGGCTTGCCGAGGCCGGATTTCAGACGATCGAGCTGTGCTCGCCGGTGGGTTACGCCGACTCCGGGTTCGCCGGCATCGGCAAATACACGGGGGCCGAGCTCCGGAGAATTTTGGGCGATTCAGGCCTCACATGTGTGAGCTCTCACTTCGACATCAAGGAACTTAGGGAAAATCAGGCGGGCAGAATTGCCTGGGCAAAAGACGTCGGCCTGACGCAAATGATCGTGCCGAGCCTCGACGGGCCGCGGAACCCGACAATGGATTACGTCAAGCGGTCGGCCGATGAATATAACAAAATGGGCGAGCAGGCAGCCAAGGCCGGCATCCAGCAGGGCCTGCACAATGAGGACTTTGAGCTCTCGATGGTCGACGGCCAGCGCACCTATGACTTATTGTTCAAACTTCTCGATCCGAAGCTGGTCAAGTTCCAGTTCCAGGTCTCCACGATCAGCCAAGGCTACGACGCAGCCGAGTACTTCACGAAGTACCCGGGTCGCTTCATTTCGATGCACGTGCAGGGCTGGTCAGCGAAAACCAGAAGAATAACGCCGGTAGGCCAGGGCACCCTCGATTGGAAGAAAATCTTTACCGCGGCGAAAACGGGCGGCATAAAGAATTACTTCGTCGAGATGAGCCTGGAGATGATGAAGGCCAGCGTTCCCTACCTGCGCAATCTGCAGGTGTGATGCTGGTAGCCGCTGTCAGCACTCTCCTGACTGTGGGTCCTTCTCTTTGTGATGTGAGCTCTACCGGTTCCCAGCGTCTGAGGGAGGCCACGGTGCGGTCTTCCCGTTCGAACCGCGCCATGCGTTCGGCGTCGCCGGCCATCGCCGCAAGAAGTATTTTCAGCGGGACATCGCGGCCAAATTTGGTGTCGCGCGCGTAACAGTGCGGGTCAAGGAAGGAGTCCACCATGAAGAGCGGGAGAAGGCAGTCGCAAGGCAAAAACCTGTCGCGGCGGGATTTTATAGGGCAGGGGGCGACCGCCGCGGCCGCGTGGATGATCGTGCCGCGCAGCGTGCTGGGCGGCCGGGGCCACACGCCTCCCAGCGATGGCCTCACGGTGGCCTGCATCGGCGTGGGCGCGCAGGGGACGCGCGTGATGATGGATTTCCTGAAGCAGCCCGACGTGCGGATCATCGCCGTGTGCGACGTCAACAAGGAGAGCAGCGACTATTCCGAGTGGGGCACGAACGAAATACGCGAGAAGCAGCGCCATTTGCTCCGCGACGCGAACTGGGGCTCCGACTGGAAAGGGTGTACGTGCGGCCGCGAGCCCGCCCGGCGCCTGGTCGACGCCTACTATGCGAAGCAAGGGGGCTCCGGCGCCTCGCCCGCCTGCGCGGCCTACAACGACTTTCGCGAGCTCCTGGACAAAGAAAAGGATCTCGACGCCGTCATCGTGTGCACGCCCGACCACTGGCACGCGCCGGTTTCGATCGCCGCCATGCGCAAGGGCAAGCACGTTTATTGTCAGAAGCCGATGACGCACTCGATCGAAGAAGCCCGCAGGATGGCCCGAGTCGCCCGCGAGGCGAAGGTGGCGACGCAAGTCGCGGTCTCGAACCAGGCGTCGGAAGCCACGCGCTTCTTGTGCGAATGGATTGGGGCGGGCGCGATCGGCCCGGTGCGCGAAGTTCACAACTGGTCGAGCCGCCCGTTCTGGCCACAAGGCATCGAGCGCCCCAAAGAGGGAGAGCCGGTCCCCGCCGGGCTCGATTGGGACCTGTGGCTCGGGCCGGCGCCTGCGCGGCCCTACCACCATGTTTATCTGCCCTTCGTCTGGCGCGGCTGGTTCGATTTCGGCACCGGTGCGATCGGGGACATGGGCTGCTACAGCTTCGACACGACTTTCCGGGTGCTCACGCTGCGCGCGCCCGAAGCCGTCGAGGCAAGCTCGACGCGCGTCTTCGCGGAGACTTACCCGCAAGCTTCTCTTGTGCACTTCGATTTCCCGGCGCGCGGCGAGATGCCACCCGTCATAGTCCATTGGTACGACGGCGGGCTCACGCCGCCACGCCTCAAGGGCATGGAAGACACGCGCGACCTGAGCGGCGAAGACAATGAAGGCCTGCTCTTCGTCGGCGACCGCGGCGCGATTCTGTGCGGATTTAGCGGCGAGGAGCCGCGCCTGATTCCCGAGTCCCGCATGAAGTCCTTCCAGCCACCGCCGAAAACCCTGCCGCGCTCTCCTGGTCACGACCGCGAGTGGATTGAAGCCTGCAAGGGCGGCCCGCCCCCCGGCGCCAATTTCGAGTTCGAAGCGGCCGTCACTGAGACTATCCTGCTCGGCAACGTCGCCGTGCGCGCAGGGAAGAAGTTGCGCTGGGACTCGGCGAAACTGCAGGTCACGAATGTACCCTCCGCGCAGCCCTTGGTGAGTTTCCCTTACCGTCCGGGCTGGGCGCTGTAACGGCACGGCAGCTGTCCCCCGCCGGAGCCGGGGCCGCCCACACCGATCGTGGCGCCTGCCTGTCAAGGATGGAAACACTCATTAGCACACGAGGAAGGGCTTATTAAAGTACGGTCGGCTAGGCTTGTGGTTGTCATCCGCAAAAAGTCGGTGTGGAGGATTATTTCCCTTAGACCTGCGTCTGGACTCGGGATTTTGAGGAAGAGTCGCCCAGGTCAACCCAGGCGTCTAGATGGCTACCCATCTTCGGTGGGCCATCCGAAAACTGGCCGATTCGGTGCTACCAGGGTTAGGCCTGGGCGCTCCGGAGCAAACGTGGGCCAACGTCGCGCGCCCCGTGGCCAGCGCTTGCGGGCAGCGCGCGCTTCGAGCCGGTGTTCTCTGCAAGAATTCCGTCTGGGCGAAGTTCAGGGGCCAGTCCTGTAGGACAATTTGCCGGATCGGTATTGAGGGGGAGGAACCGCCAATACAGCCGAAACCCCTCACGATGCCACCTCACTACGGTCTCTGGCTTCACCACCACTAACATCTCGGCCCACCGAGACCAGACCCGTCACAGGAGCACCCAGAACCCCTGATCCCAGGTGTTCAGTCTGGGGCGTGGGTTTTTGCGCTTGAGCACGCTGACTTGCTGACGCAAGGCCAGAATTTCCAGTCCCAAATTGTTTCGAGAGCGAAAGAAGGCACGGAACCAACAAAAGAGAGTCAGCACGAACTCGGACATGGAGCCAGTTTACCAGGACATGTGGTACCCTGGACGCGTCTCGTAACCCGCTGATTTCTCAAAGCGATTGAATTCTGGCGACACACTGGGGTGGTCAGACCGCGCCCATCCACGGTGCCAATGAAACGCAGGCCGCAATCCTGCTAAAATAGTTGTGGAACTTGAGTTGCACAAACAGTCTAAGAGTTGTTTACAAAATGATACAAACGCTATCACACTAGTCGGATCCACCTAGAAGGGCACTTAGGTCCGCTGCAGCGATGGTATGGTTGAACAGCGCCCGCAGCTCTCGATTGATTTGAGCTTTCCTGTTCACGCTTGCCGGGAGTGAGATCTGGGGATGAAAGGGCTAGCACAGCTCGCCAAGCCGCAAGTTGTTCCACCGCTTCACTCGGGATTCGCGCCCGCGGTTTTGGCCAATCAGGTTTTTTGCAGTTTTGTACATAAATCGGATTGCGCGGTGCCACTGGTGATCGGCCTCGAGCGCGGTGACCGGTCGATTTCGATTTACCGAACCGAGTGCTTCGACGAAGGCGCGCCACTTGCCGCCCTGAACTTGCCTTTTGCCGAACGGGCGGTGAAAATGCTGCTTTGGCAAAAAGGTGGATGGAGAGTCATCGTCGGAGGGCCGAGGCACGTCGGTGAACATATCCGGCAGGTTTACTCACCTAGAGGCCCGCGGGCCTTCGACGTGCATTTCATGGCGGGCATCTACGAGCACCCCTTCACGGTGGAGATCACGGACGCCGACAAAGTCCCGCAGCCCAACGAGGGCACGGTACGCTTGGGCGGCCACCTGGAAGGTTGCCGAATCGGCTTCGATCTGGGGGCGAGTGATCGAAAAGTGGCCGCGGTGAAAGACGGCGAAGCCGTTTACACGGAAGAGGTGGTTTGGGATCCACGCAACGCCACCGACCCCAGCTACCACTTCAACGAGATCCACGCCGCGCTCACATCGGCCGCCCAGCACTTGCCGCACGTCGATGCCGTGGGAGGCAGCGCCGCGGGTGTGTACATCAACAGCCGCCCCTGCGTGGGCTCACTCTACCGCGGAATTCCCAAGCAGCTATTTGACACCAAGATTCGCAACCTCTTTGCGGATTTGAAACAAGCCTGGGGCGGGATTCCGTTTGAAGTCGTAAACGACGGCGAAGTGACGGCGCTGGCCGGCGCCCTGTCGCTGAACGACGCGGCGGTGCTGGGCATGGCGTTGGGCTCGAGTGAGGCGGGCGGCTACGTGACGCCTACGGGCGAGCTCACCACTTGGTTGAACGAACTCGCCTTCTGCCCGGTCGATTACAACCCAAACGCCCCCATGGATGAGTGGTCGGGCGATCGGGGAGTGGGTGCAAATTACTTCTCGCAACAAGCAGTTTTCCGCCTGGCGCCCCTTGCGGGCATCGCGCTCGACGCCCGGCTGGGTCCGGCGGAAAGGCTCAAGTCCGTCCAGGAACTACTCCACGGGGGCGACGGACGCGCGCGACTGATCTTTGAGACCATCGGCTGCTACGTGGGTTATGGCGTTGCGCATTACGCCGACTTCTACAAGTTACGGCACGTCCTCATCCTGGGCCGTGTCACCTCGGGAGAGGGCGGAAACATCATCCTGAAGCGCGCCCAGGAAGTGCTGCAGAAGGAGTTTCCGGAGCTGGCGGCGAAGCTGGCCTTGCACCTGCCCGATGAGTCGAGCCGCCGTGTGGGGCAGGCCGTGGCAGCGGCCAGCCTGCCGATGGTTAAATAGGAATTAGGAGATCAGGCTATGAACCTACACAAGTCTTCCTCAGAGATATACGTGCCGGACGGGTCGCCACTTGAAAGAGGCCTCGCCCGCACCACTCATCTGGCCATTGGCGCTCATCAGGACGACAACGAGATAATGGCTTTTCACGGGATCCTGGAATGCTTTGGCCGGGACGATCGGTCCTTTGCTGGCGTGACAGTGACCAACGGAGCCGGCAGCGCGCGTGACGGCATTTACGCGCGCTTCACTGACGAAGACATGCAGAAGGTGCGGCGCCTGGAGCAGAAGAAAGCGGCCGTCGTCGGCGAATACGCAGCACAGGTGTTCCTGGACTACACGAGCGGTGAAGTGAAAGACCGCAAGAACCTTCCGGTGGTCGAGGACCTCAAGCAGATTGTGGACGCAACGCGTCCGCAAGTGATCTACACCCACAACCTGGCCGACAAGCACGATACGCATGTGTCCGTCGCCCTACGCACCATCCGCGCGCTGCGCGAGCTGCCCAAGCAGGCGCGGCCGCAGCGTCTCTACGGCTGCGAAGTCTGGCGGAACCTCGACTGGCTGAACGACGAAGATAAGGTCGTCTTCGATGTGCACGAGCGCGAGAATCTGGCCATGTCGCTTGTCGGTGTTTTCGATTCCCAGATCTGCGGCGGCAAGCGCTACGATCTGGCCACCTGGGGCCGGCGCCGGGCCAACGCCACCTACCTGGCTTCTCACTCGGTGGATGCAACCACCGCCGTTATTTACGGCGTCGATCTCACGCCCCTGGTCGAGGACGAGAATCTGAATCCCACTGAGTACATTCTGGGATTCATCGATCGCTACAAGCAGGAAGTTTCCGCGCGGCTCGCGAAGCTCGAGTAGTTCACGAGCGCGGGCGCAGCGTCCAGGTTCGGAAAACCCCGTTGTCATGTTTGGCACCGATGCGCTCGGCCAGTCGGCAGTTGTGCGTTCGCAGGCATGGGAGCTTCAGAGCTAGCCTGCTTTTCTCACCAAGTTTTCCGAGAATCGCTTCGGAGTGCTGATCGTCGATGCTGGCCTGGGTTTTGGGCTGCACGGTGGGGCGGTTGGACCTTTTGGG
>Ga0208563_1002110_pt1 | contig 11914 bp, 12 predicted proteins | sample June2015DPH_17_1_2_FD_184717 | JGI IMG/M metagenome (GOLD analysis project Ga0208563, IMG submission 184717) | Peatland microbial communities from SPRUCE experiment site at the Marcell Experimental Forest, Minnesota, USA - June2015DPH_17_150... | ecosystem: Environmental > Terrestrial > Soil >... | reverse complement strand
AAGGAAGGGCTCCCTTTTAAGAAAGCCCTTCTCGCTACTGCTCATAAACTGATAAGAGTTATTTTTGCTATGCTTTCAAATAAATCTCATTTTCGTCCGGAGGTGGTTAACAAATAGTTGACTACAAATCATCGCTCAACGATAACATCTTGGGCTGAGGATTACTGGTAGAAATCACGTATCCCAGGTGAATATATGAAAATCAGATCGTTACTTTTTTGAAGTATCGGAAACAGATGATAGATAGCAGATATTGAAACTTCTTCAATATCGTAATTCGCAGTCCATAAAAAAGACAGTTGCGCTTCGTCCCCTTTGGCTATTGTTTCTATCTCCTACTACTCTTCATTCCAATACTATTTGAAGAGCTTCTGCAGCTCCTTCAGCCCCTCCCCGACGCCATGTATTGCCCAGCCCCCCTGGATGATCACCGTCTCCCCCGCCTCTATGACGGAGAGCCCAAGGCTTTTGGCAAGCCCGATCGTGAAGCGTTTGGCCAGGCTTCCCTGGATTTTAAATTTCGGGTTTTCAAGGCTCCCTTCAAGGATATAATCAAAAACGATCTGGTGGTTGTTTGTCTCCAGCTCTTTCACGATCAGTGACCTGGGTATGCCCAGAAACTCGTCTTTCAGGCCCTTGCCGGTAATAAACGCCAGATTCTTGATAACGATGTGCGTTGGCGCATAAATCATTTTTTTCTTTATGCTGAGGTCTATGCTCAGGTCGAGAAAGCCCCGTGAAACGTCGATGTCCCCCTGTTTCACCAGGTACGGTTTCAGGCTGGTAAGGTCGAGATCGCGAAGCGAAACCTTGCTATTCGTGTCGAGCGTTTTCAAGGCTGTTCTTCCGGACGAGGTCAGTACGCCCGTGCTCTGGTTTCCGGGTATGTGGACGGAAAGCTGGTACGTTGTATATCGGTCTTCGGGAGGTAAGGAAAGGTAATCCGCGTTGAGCGCAATGTCGGTGAGCCGGACGGGATATGGTTGCCTCGCGATCTTTCCGTCAAGGTAGATCAGTTCCCCGCCTGCAATTTTGAGGTTCTTCACTTCGACCTGCACCGTGGTCCCTCGCTGCTTTTCAGCGCCAGTCTGTTTCGGTGTGACGCCCGGGAGCGGACTTATAATATTTCCTTTCCGATCACTCTCCAACCGGACATGCGGCTTTGTCAAAACGAGATCCGAGAAGAAAAAGGGTTTTGCCGGAATTCCTTCCGAAGTCGCCGTGAAGCTTATGCTCTGCACACGGGATACCGGCCCAGTGGCACTTGTATCAAAAAAGGCCATGTTCTCCCCTACAAATTTGATGTTGATACCTTTTGTTCTAAAATAGAATGTCCCGCTGCTGGTCACGGACCCAGAAATCAACTTGCCGACCAGTTGGAGCTGCAGTGTAAACTTCGAGGGCACATTCTTGAACGGGATGGAAAAATCGTCCAGGCGTACATTGATCTTTTGCGCCTCGGCGCTATTCGGGTCCTGGAGCCGGTGATCCTGAAAAAAGAGCGTGCCATCTTTGACCACGATCTGCTTGACATACAGGGGCCTGGGCTTAGAGGTAGATGGGGCTTCCTGTTTCCTTTCGATGAAGATCGATACCACCCACTCCCCGCTCTGTCTGACCTCCAGCTTCATGGAAGGTTCTTCAAGGACTGCACTGGAAATGGAGAAACCCGGTTTTAAAAGGGTGAGAAAATGAGCCTTCAAGATGATTCTCTTCGCATATGCTACAGTTTGGCCGTCCTTTAGAAACCTTGGTTCGTAGACCTCGACACTGTTCCAGCTGTGGGATATCCTCTCCACTCTGAAATTGGCTCCCAGTGCCCGTTCCAGCTGCTGCTTTATGATACGGTTCGACAGGCCGACGAGGAGAACTACTGCCATCACTATCACGAGCACAATGGCGGCGGAAATAATTATGAGCTTCTTTCGAAAATGAGGATCCATGTTATCGAAGGACCAGTTCGACCCTGTTCAGGCCTTCAGGCAGTTGCTCTGCCTTGAAAGCTGACTTGCAGCAGAGATACAACGTCCTTCTGCTTTCTGAAGGTTAATTAGGGACAGGTGGACAAAACAATTAGAAAATACTATTAGGCGCATTGACCGTCAAGGAAAAAATTTCCTCGGAAAGTTTAACCCCTCTTGCTGATTTGTGGTTGAAATGTTGCATAGAAGAGTAGAAAGTGAAAAACAACATTTCAGGAAGCAACATGCAATATTGGGCTTAAAGTAGGTCTGGACTCAGGACAAGTTGATACTCCATAAATCAATAGCAGAGGACCAAAGCTTGTTTGTTTCTTTTCATAATCGATATCATGGTGATACGTAATATCCCTCAGAAGGCCGCTATCATAAAAGTTGAAATGATGATTTCAAAGGGAAAGTGTGGTTGTGAGGTTCCTATTCTGAATGACCTCGGTTCATAGAAGTATCCCCTATTAAATGCAAAAGAACATATTGATCACCACTATTTCCCAAGAATAAAACCCCTTGACTTTCTTTGTCTATGGACATAATTTGGTCAAATAATTTCTCGAAGGGAGGAGGTATTGAATATGGCCAAGATGTCAAAAGAAGTGATGGATGTATTTAATGATCCTAAGAGTGTTAAAGTTTTGGCTACAGCTGGCACCATTTTAGAAATCGATGCAGTGCCAAAAGGAAGTCTGAGGGCTTTAGATCAAGAGCTAATAGCCTTTGCCGACATATTCGGAGACAAAACCAATCAGAACTTGGAAGTTAATAAAAAAGTGGCAGCCTTAGCCATTAGGATGGACCCTGTGGCAGGTTATCAGATAAAAGGCACCTTTCAAGGGTTTCAGACCTCTGGGGGACTATTTGATAGATTTGCCAAAGAGGCGAAAGAAAAGATAAAGCTGGATATAAAGGCAGTCGGAACTATAAGAGTGGATGAGGTTTATGCGGTAGCTCCACCTGAACCTGGTAAAAAGATTGCTTAATAAAGACTTGAATTGACAAACACCGCTAGGCTAACTCTTCCACCTACGAATCTATAGTTCAGGGTAGTTTAGGGATATAACGATTACGGTTAGGAATGTGCATAAAAAAGGGCAGGGCCACTTTGGACCCTGCCTCTGTACGCCTGCCCGGTGGCTCGCTCTTCCAACTTAACGGACCCGTATAAATCGCGCACCAGCATCGGGGCCGCCCTTTGGAGCACCGGACCAATCTAAGTATTCTCCTTTTAACGTGAGCTCAATGCTAGAATAACGACTTTGAAACCAAAGTTTGTATTTCCCACGATCTTTGATCACTTTGGCTTCATATCCCTCCCAGCCGGTACCTGCGGGACCACTTCGCCAAACATAAAGGCTTGCCTTTTGCTCGTCGATTTTCTCTACGATTAGAAAGTACTGGTCGACACCAGGCAACCCGTCCCATTTACCCCAAAAAGCCGCTAATTCCTTTGGTAACGAAGGATCGGGTTGGACCATCTGGACATCGTTCGGCATAGAAGGGGCAGACATCACCATTGGACAAAACAAAATACTCACCAATACAATGCTTACTGCCGATACCACGAATGTTTTCATAATTTGCCTCCTTTTTCTTATTTAGTCTTTCGTTAGACCTTTTGATATGATTTGACGAGGATTAAGCTTTTTCAGATACAAATTCACCTACGCAACCGAACAGGTGACTCTCTATCAAAGAAGCCTTTTTTTCTTCTTTCTTTATTAGTCCAAACCCCCCACAAACATTACAAACATTGACCCCTTGAGCATCAGCAAAAGACCTGCCAGACCCACTACAATTTGGGCAAAAAATCATGCCATATTTATTTGGATTAAACTCTCTACCTACCTTTGTTTTGCTCACCCCTCCACCTCCCCTTACTTCTTGAAAGGCAGATATTAGCAGCCCTTATAATTTTTCTTCTACAAGAAAGTTGCCTCAAGCAGCGCCGCTGATATGAATTGAAACGAAGGAAGGCTCCTCTAAAGGGAGAATCCCCTTAGAGGACAAGTATTGGCACCTTCTGGAAACCCCATTTCATAACCTACTCCAAAAGGTTGAAGTTATAATTAAAGGAGGCGCCCCAGACTTCCTACATAGAATTTGTTAATCAACTGTTCAGGGCAGAGCAGCAATGATCTTACGGTATTCATCTTCTGTAAAGGCTCGTAGGGTCTCCGTGCGGACGGCACCTTGCGAATTGATTAAGAGAGCAAGCTTCATAGCTGTCTCATCGTCCGGCGCCTCGCCGATGACGACTGCGTCATACTGACCTGCTACTAAGTACCATTGTTTCAATTCCGCACCCATGTCCTTAAAGGCTTGTTTGGCTGCCTCCAGCCGTTTAGGACTCTCCTTAATATTCCCTATTCCCTGGGGGGTAAAACGAACCAATATGATAAAAGTTGCCATTAGATGACCTCCTTTCATAGAAGCCTCCGGGCGCCTCACTAAAATCACTACACAATTATTCCAAAATCCAGTTTAACTTCAATGAACTTTTTGAAAATAGCTTATATTCTCATCTAAATTTTAACTTTGAATTTTCTTTCTTTGAGGGGCCTTTAAAACATTTAAGTCAGGAAGAAGATTTGGAACTGCTGATGGAACTGACTTTCATGAGGAAAATTCTAAATTGTATAGTCGAACTTTTAAAGGTCTTTCCTCCATCCACCCCCCCTTGAGAGAGAAATTTTATTGTGATTGTTGAATTCACGATACCAAAAGTGTCAATTTTGTCAATACCAAAAATGAGATTGTGAAAATTATCTTTTTAAGGATTGCCCTTTGAAGTCATGCATAGATGGGGGGATTTTCAGAATCACACTTACAGGAAGGAGTCCTCGAAAAAGAGGGTGTGAATAACACCTACGAAGTTTGGAGACTAGTCTGCGTTAGAGCTTGTTGATTTCCGATTGAGAGGGAGGATAATTCAGGATTTTAGCGGTAGTGCTTACTGACGTACCATTGTAATGATAATAACCAGAGCACCTAATATAAATCTATACCAGGCGAATGGTAAAAAATCCTTAGTCTGAACATATCGAAGCAAAAAGCCAATACTGATTATGCCCGTAGCGCAAGAGACCAGCATACCTATCGCAAAGTTTACAGTTATCACTGACGAATTTGAAATAACGTGCGGCAGTTTAACCATGGCAGCGCCGAAGATAATCGGAGTTGACAATAAGAACGAAAACCTGGCTGCTCCTTCTCTGGTTACCCCCATCAGCAGTCCTGTAGTCATAGTGATCCCCGAACGGGAAACTCCCGGAACAATCGCCAAGGCTTGGGATATCCCAATTAATATACTGGTTCCAAAAGTGATATTGTTTATCTCAATCTTCTTAACACTTCTACGATCTGCCCAGTATAGAAAAATGCCCATCAGTATCAACATCATGGCAATGAGAATAGGGGATCTGAATATGGTTTCGGCTTTTTTTTCTAACAGGAATCCACCAATTGCTCCCGGCACACTGGCGGCAACCAAATACCAAAACAATCGACCTTTTACGCTTCGGACATCTATAAACCCTTTTATAATGAGTTGCCACCAGTCTTTCCAGAAATAGATGACCACGGCTACAAGCGTACCGATATGCAGGGCAACATCGAACGTAAGTCCTGGATCTGTCCACCCGAAGAGCCAGGGAACCAAAATTAAATGGGCTGAGCTTGATATAGGCAAAAACTCTCCCAAACCTTGAGCCAACCCAAGTATTACAGCCTGTAATATGGTCAAATTTCTCCCCCTAATTTACAATGATCTAAAAGAGATATGGATGGAGGCTAACCACTTCTTCCATATTCAATTTTCCCTTGATTCCTTACTTTTACTGATAGTGTAGGGAAATATAGACATTGAGTCAAGGAGCAAAAAATGTTGATGGTGATTTCCAATGAAAATATTGTAAGGGTTTATCGAATTTTTTTAAAAATCACGGCTATAGGGATGGAAGGGGTGAGAAAGGGGGTTGTTTGTTTCAACTACAAATGTTCAATGCGTTCAATATCTAAAGATTGAGGATTACCATTAGAAAGTTTCAAAGAAGAATAAACAAAAAAGGCAGAATCTTGACGACCCTGCCTTTTCCCTCCTCTGATCAAATTGTATAGATTTACTTTTTAAATTTCCTCCTCAATCCTGCAAGGCCGAGAAGACCGGAACCTAATCACTTAAATGTCACTGTCCCTTTTAATGTTGTTGGACTCTCATAGAACTCTAAATATTTCTGGTTCCCTTCAGGGGTATCTGGATGGTCTGGTCCCCTCCACCATTTATCGGCCAGAAAGTTCTTTTTCGCCAGTTCCCTTACTTCCGAAGAAACAGGAATATCCTTTACCTCCCAGTTCAACCCTTTCGGGGTCATATCGTAAACCGTATATCTCATTGGATAAGTTGAAAGAGCGGGATGGACGAAATGATAGATGCCATCCACTTCCTGATAGCGTGTCGAGATATGCCGATGCCCTGAGAAGACCACCTTCACCCCGTATTTCTTAATTAAAGCCCTGACCTCTTCAGCATTGTCCATCCAGAACATTCGCCAGTAGTTATAGTCCTTTGTTTTCTCTGCTTCATGCCAAGGAACCATACTGTGATGGGTCAAGATGATGAGGGTCTTCTTCTGATTTGCTTTAAGCGTGTTCTCCAGCCATCTCATCTGGCCCGGATCTATCTTTCCGCCGTAATCATTTAGATTGGCTTCTGGCATAAATACTTGAGCCCGCGTTGAGTCGAGGGCGATGAGAACGAGGTCCTTTGCAACTTCATGAGAATAATAGGTCATCCCCGGTAACATCCCTCCGGACTTGCCGATGAAGGCACCTGCAACCGTGTACTTGGACAAGGTAACGGGTTGGTCTTTCTGCTCATGGGGAACACGGCTGAGATCATGATTTCCCAGAACGACAAAATAAGGGACTTTCAGTTGATCCAGTATCTTTCTTAGCCTACCCTTACCATCCCCAATAACTCCTCCTTGGTGATTATCCCTTTTTCAACAAGTAACCTGACTCATCCATTTTAACTTGTTTATTCTTGCCATAACTACTTGTTGAATGAGATAAGTAAGATGAAACAAACACATCACCCTTAAATTGATATCAAATCACAATACCAAAAACGACCATCCCTAAAGACAATCTCTCCCTTTGTGTATGGTACTCTCTTTTGAAATATCGGCCCGTCATATACAAATGAGTGAAATTCTCCATTCTCACCGCAAGGATCAACGGTAGAAGGGAGTTCAGATAAGAATTGCTGGTCATAGAGCCTGCCGACAAATGCCTTGTCGAGGACATTAGAGTCAACGCACGTAATAATTGCCTTGAAGCCCAAATCTATGAATTCATGGGAAAGGTCAGTCGTATCCCTTTTCCATATAGGAAAGACAGCCTTCATTCCTATTTTCGACAAGTTGTCTTCTCGATGTTTTCTCAAATCCTCTAAAAAGATGTCCCCAAACACTACGGATGAGACATCAGCCGTAAGATACCTTTGAAGAACCTCTCTCATTTTGGCTTCATACTCTTCGTTAGAAGAATTCTTCGATATATAGACTTTTTCGATCGGAAGCCTCAAGGAATCCGCTTGCCGTTCAAGAAGGATACTCCTAACGCCATGCATACTGATTCTGTCGTAGTCTTCTGTTAAGACTGTTAGTAAAGCCACTATCTCATAATCGGATCTGATTTGCAGTTCGTAAAGAGCCAGAATACTATCTTTCCCCCCACTCCATGTAAAAAGAACTTTTTCAGCCATTTATCACACCTGATGGATTCTTATTTCCTTCCTTTCTTCTTCATCTCCCCATTCACTACCCTCACCATCTCCAAAAACTCCTCCTTTGTAAATATCCCTTTCTTCGGCTCAATTCCCTCAGAGTAGGCAGAAGTTATACAGCCATGTGCGGAAAAAGTTCATACAGCATTTTAAGACCCACTGCCTCAGAGCGCGGTTTATGACGACTTTAAATATCTTCTATAGTCCATGCCTTCGTGCAAAACCCCTTTTATTCCTTGCTGTAACTTCCTATCTCTTGTCATATTGAAAGCAGCACGCTTGGCAGATTCCGTAATGGTCTTGTTTGTGATATCCCAAGATGCCGTTATACCATCAATAACCCACCATCAATGTTGAAAGCCTGTCCCGTGATAACAGACGCTTCGGGACTAGCAAGATACACGACAAGCGGCGCAATCTCGTGTGCATCAAGACGGCGACCAATTGCCGTCAAGCTCGCCTCATATTCCGCAACCGATTTTCCGAGACGCTTCGCGTCATACTCCACGCGCAAATTGTTCATCCGTGTGCGCACAGGCCCGGGGCAAATGGCGTTGACAGTGATACCCTGCTTCGCCGTCTCCATCGCCAACGTGCGCATCAGCCCCAAGAGTCCATGCTTGCTCGCCGCATACGCCGCGCCGTGCACCAAGCCTATCTTGCTGTTGACAGACGCGGTCATAATGATGCGCCCATACTTGCGCTCGATCATTGAGGGTAACACTTTCTTTGAGAACAGATATGGTACAGTAAGGTTGACGTAGAGCATCGTCTCCCACATGTCGTCGCTGTAATCCACAACGGGCTTAGGGTTCGGGCCGCTGCCCATACCCGCGTTGTTGACAAGGATGTCAATGTGCCCAAACGCTTGGGTGGCTTGGCTCCACACTCTCTCAACGGCGCCCTTCTGCGTGAGATCGGCGACAATGCTCTCGCATCGCACGCCCAGGCGGTTAAACTCCTTTTGCAATGCTTCCAGTTCTTGTATCGAGCGTCCCGTGATAGCGACCTGCGCGCCTTCTGCTGAAAAAGCGCGGGCGATGGCTTCCCCAATGCCCCGGCTTGAACCGGTAACGAGTGCCGTTTGGTCTTTCAGTTTCATATGTCTCCTCCTAAGAACAATGTCCCTATCCTGGCAGTTTCAGTTTAGAGTGACTTTAAGAGTTCTACTTTTTCGAACAAATGCAACAGGGATAGCTCTTCTCGTAGAATCACCTCCCATCTGCATTATAGACCAATCTCAATATTTTTGACTCTCTCTTTTTCTTCATTTCCAGGCTCACCGTTTTTACCATTTATAAGAACTCCGCCTTGGTGAATATCTCTTTCTCAATAAGCAACCTTGCAAGGGCCTTCTTGCTGGACTACCTGAGACATGAGGAGTTCTTCAAAGGATACGATTTGTTTGGGGTCGAGGGGGGTTGCCATGTACCACCTCTTCAAATAGGAGAGGGTGTTTTACCTACCTGGCCCTTCTGGTTTGCTACGGCTATTATCTTCATCCCTTTTTACTCGTTTGAACTGAAATAACTTGTTTGTTGAAATAAATATAAATATGCTACCTATCGTCTTAAACACTATCCCCAAAAGAATGAGCAAACCAAACAAAAAGGAAAAAAAACCCAATGCGTTAATTAACACCTTACCCACTCCTTTGGTTTCTTTTGAGCTGGTCGGCATTTTACCAACCTTTCAAGCAGATGTGGAAATGTGGGCCTGTAGCCTCCCCTCCTGCAATCCTGCGGAGCGAGGCAACCAGAATCCGCTATGGGAGTGAGCTGGGAAAAAACAAGGGGAACAATTAGAGACCTTCCCTTGCCCTTACCGAATCACCTTTACATTGGCAGCTTGAGGACCTTTAGGACCTTGAGTGACTTCACATTCAATTTCGTCCCCTTCGTTGAGGGATTTAAATCCTTCACTCTGAATGGCAGAAAAGTGAACGAATACGTCCTTTCCGTCTTCCATTGTTATGAATCCATATCCCTTCTTCTCATTGAACCACTTAACCTTACCTTTCATTTGTAACCTCCAGTGAAATATGATTCTGAATCAAAAGATTCTTTTTCTCTTCATCTCCCGATCCACCACTCTTTTTCTTCTCCGTAGATGGCATTTGGAGGTTAATCTTTTAGCCGGTGTTATCTGAAGTGGGGTGCGTCCACAGCTTTTCGCGTCAAATTAGCAATTTGAACTCCACACATAATGTTCTTAGTCAAGCAATCAGACTGGGAAATCTCGGATGAAAGCAGCCGTTTCCTCTGGCAGCGCGGTGTTGATGAACATTCCCGTCCCCAGTTCGAATCCGGCCGGGGTAACCAAACGGGGCAGGATTTGGAGGTGCCAGTGGTAATATTCTTCCTGTTCGTCCTTAATCGGGGCCGTATGGATGATGTAGTTATAACCCGGATTGTTCAAAGCACGGTACATTTTCAAAAGAATCGTTTTCAGGACCCGGGAAAATTCTTTGCTATCATTCATGGTAATCGAGCCAAAGGAGGCCTGGTGTTCTTTGGGCAGAATCCACGTCTCAAAAGGAGCACGGGAGGCAAAGGGGTGGAATGCCAGAAAGCGTTCGGTCTCCATGACTAAGCGGGTACGTACCCGCAGACCTGCCCGGATATAGTCACAATAAACACAGGTCCCGGCATCATCATAGTGGCCCATGGCCTTCTCGTAGCGGTAGCGGATGGAGAGGGGGACGATGGGCGTGGCGACTAGTTGGGAATGAGGATGTTCAAGGGAAGTGCCGGCACGTGGGCCGTGGTTCTTGAAAATGATTATTAGGCTGAAGCGAGGGTCTTCCCGTAGAGTCAAATAACGTTCCCTGTAAGCCAACACAACTTCTTCCACTTGTTTCTCCTCCATCAGAGGGATGCATAGATTGTGTTGGGGAGATTCAATGATGACTTCGTGCTGGCCTACCCCGTCCATTTTCCTGAAAAACCCGTCTTCTTCTTTCCGGATGAGGCTTCCTTCCGGGATCAGAGCGGAAAACTTGTTAGGCACGGCCCGTACCCACCAACCGGGGCCGTTGACTGGTCCTCCGCTGCGGTAAGCCATCTTCTCAGGAGGGGTCATGTGTTCATTCCCGGGACAGAAGGGGCAATCAGCCTTATAAGGCGGAAGGGTAAGGGAAATACTTTGTTGCACAAAATCTTGAGGGCGCTTGGCCCGCTCGGTGGCGATGATCACCCATTGTTTAGTAGTCGGGTCCTGTCGCAATTCGGTCATGGAAGGCCTCTTTTTTTGATAAGAACTCGCTTTCGCTTGGGTGGAATATAGGAAAAACGCAGTTGTATGTCAAGAAAAAAGACCACAAGATATGAGCGAAGTTTTTAGTATTCTTTAAGCACTTTGTTGCCAATAAATCCCCGCAGTGGCAACCCGAGGATTATTGGTTGTAATCTTCACATATGGAGCAAAGTCCTTCTTCGAGGATTACAGGAAGTACTCAACAACGACCCCGCCTATCCCTTTCCATACAGCGTAAAAATCCCGGTTAGCTGGGCATTAAAGCGTAATCAGAAGAGTCCTGGACCTTCTTTTTCCCTTCTGTAGGCTGTTAAAACCATTCAGGTATTTTTTTTGCTAAACCGGCCATCAATGCAAATACCATACTCCAGATCTTAATGAAAAGCCAGACCGTTTCCTCCAAAGATAGAAGGCTAAGGAGTTAAGGGACCGGAGTTGCTCGACTCGATGCTCGGGTGCAGGATGGGGTAAAGGATGGAGTTGGTTGGTGAGGGCAGGAATTGAGAAGGCAGGTGTGTGGATAACTTCCTGTAATTCGCAACCTGGCTTGTTGGCGAGTTATTCCTGACTTCCATTGGTAATCATTGATCGATGGTAATTATTCACTAGGCTATAAAGACCGTAATGATCGGAAAGGTTCTATGGAATGAAACATGGAGATGAAAATCCAATTTGGGGAAGGAAAAGTAAGAGAAACTGTCTCCGATTAAGGCTGATGGAACTATTCCGAGAGATCATCTGGTAGAGAGAATTCGAAGTTATCTTGTGGTCTCTGACCCCCTCCCCATTGTCAAGACAAAAAATGGGGGTACATTTGGTGCATAGTCTGACAAGCCTGCCCTAGGTTTAGGGGGATCGGCTGCTTGAAATAGACCTCATAAGGGGTTCGGTTCCCTAG
>Ga0208563_1002073_pt1 | contig 12069 bp, 16 predicted proteins | sample June2015DPH_17_1_2_FD_184717 | JGI IMG/M metagenome (GOLD analysis project Ga0208563, IMG submission 184717) | Peatland microbial communities from SPRUCE experiment site at the Marcell Experimental Forest, Minnesota, USA - June2015DPH_17_150... | ecosystem: Environmental > Terrestrial > Soil >... | reverse complement strand
ATACGTCAACATTATCCGTCTTAGTTATGTTTAGTCGTTTAAATAATATATCAATATTATCAGTCTTAATTATATTTAATCTTTTTAATATTATGTCAATTTCATCTGTCTTAGGTATATTCGCTCTTTTAAATAATGAATCTATATAATAAGCAATTATCTGGTCAACTATCAAATCGACCCATGATTCATCTACATGACCTGTATCAACGTAGGCAGAAAATCTTGATGACATTTAAATCACCTAAGTGTAAGCAACAACTAAACCATTCTTTACCGTTAAGGTTTTGATGGAAGACGCAGCGAAAGTTACACCAGCAGTACCATCAGCCGCATTATAACCGCCAGTTGGTTGAACATAACCAAGTAATGATAATTGCCCTGCATAAGTAAGTTTTAAAATTTCGGTAGCTGTAGTAATATCATTAGTACCAGAATAAATATGGAAAATAGTTGGATTAGTTACCATCATTATTGCAAAATCACTTCCATCAGCAATAAGTGAACCGCCAAACCCAGATTGCCATTTCATATATGTCTGACCACCTGCAAAGAATGTTGTAGTTCCGTAACTATTTAATTTAAAATTACCATCGGTTGTAATGTTGCCAACAGCATAAAAGGCATCATCAGTCTTTAATATGTTAGCACCACTACGATATAAATTAGTATCAACTGCTATTGCACCACCAGCACCCCAATCTATCCTACCACCAGAATTTATTGTACAAGCCCAATTAGCATCACCTGTCTTTCCAAAAGCTAATATTGTAGTAGTTAAATTTGCTTGTGTACTATATCCATATCCTGTCCAATGTGGATTAACAAATACTGGTGAACTTGCCGCTTTAACTGCTTGGTCAAGATAAGTATCTATTGTTGCGTGAGTTAGTGTTCCTATATCAGATAAAGAAGTATGACTTCTATTGGTAATTTGTGTGATGTTTGTAAGAGTAATATCATTTGGTATATCTGCATCTGTTAAAGCGGCGGCTGATAATATACCAGCAGTTGCTTTAACAAATCCTGAGAAAGCCGTTAATGTAAGTCCAGCAAAGGTGGGGCTACCTATAGTATATAAAGCACTTAACTGTGCATTAGCATTAGATAAGTAACCATATATAGTTGCTGTAACTCTCTTATAGGTTGTACCTTCGCCTATATCGTCTAAGGTTGCACTACCAGCTACAACACCAGCAGTAGCTTTAAGTACACCACCTGTAGCAGTAGCAATAGTAAGACCCCCAACAATCACTAAGTTTCCAGAATGGTCTAATGACATTACAGTAGAACCAGTAGTGCTTTGATACCATTGAAGTAAAGTAGAAGATACATCTATAAACTGTGTCCAAATTATGGGATAACTTAATCCTGTTCTTCCAAACTGGAAACTTACTTCAACATTAGAAGTAACTTCAAGACCGAAACTTCCACCATTAACATATAAACTGCCAGCAAGAGATAAAGTTCCAGAAGTGCTTAATTGCATCAAGTAAGTTGAACCATCTATATCCCATTGTAAGTATTGGTGAGATGTTGGAATATGCATGTACCATGACTCATTATAACTACCAGCAGTTTTATTTCTATATATTTCTACTCCTACATCTGAGTCTGCTGTTGTTTCAATTAATAAAACATCTGTTCCAGCATAGTTAAGTGTTAACCCAGCAAATATTGGTGTAGCACTTGAAGTAACAGATTGATTAAGATAATTTTTATAAGTTGAAGAAAAGTCGTTATGCGTTCTGACATAAGTTATTCCATCTGCTATATCATCACAAGTAGCTGAACCACCAACTACACCAGCCGTACCTTTTAAAACACCAGACAAAGCACCTATAGTTAAACCAGCAAAAATTGGACTGTCAGTTGATTTCAAACTTTGATTTAACCCAATGAACCAACTGGCATTATCAGCTTTCCTGATTTCGAGCGTATCTGTGCTTGTATTATAATATAACATACCAGCAAAAGTAATGCTTGGGTCAGCACTACCAATATAATTAGTCTTCTGGTTTAAACGGGCATCTGAAAGTAAATCACCATTTGGCGGATTGTCTATTGGTCCATACCAAAGAGAACCACCACTACCTGCTGGCATTATTTATCACACTCCATAGTTTCCACTCATAATATATTTGTTAAACAATTATTTAAATCTTTTGCTACGGCTTATCTTTTGAATATTGCAATTCACTACGACCCATCAATGGCTGTCCTGTATCCTCTTGGGCAGTATGACCTAACCTTGAACTGTCCATTCCACCACCACCGCCTTTGCCGCCAGCTACTTTACTCCATTTACTTTTTTCTATATCTTTAGGATTAGATGGATGAGGTTTGCGTTCTTCAACTACTTTAAGCAGACGCTTGTATTCATCATCATATTTCTTCCAATCTATTCCAAGATTTTCAACTGCTTCTTTTTCAACTTCTGTAGCTTTAATATGTGCAAATCTATATTCAAATCCTAATGTTTTCATCATGGTCATTTCAAAGGTTTCATGAGTTATTAAGCCAAGATACATCCAATTTGGAACGGCTTCATCTATATAAATCTTTGACATATCTTCGCTGAATCCAGCTATTCCATCTGATAATTGTGTTTTAACAACTTCAACTTCTTCTTGAGTTAAGGGATTAATAAATGCTGTAATAAATTCTCCTTCACCCTTCTTAATTGAAAACTTACGCATAGTGCCTTTACCAATAATAACTGTATGGTATCCTTGTGGACCATAATTGCCACCTGTCTTCTGGCTACTTTCACCTTTATATTCGCTTGATGGAACAATATGTTGCGGATGTGCGGCTGGTTCCTGTTTTAAAGTATCGAATTCTTGAACTTCTGTAGTTTCTTCTACATTAGTTTCTTCTTCTTCTATATTACTTTCATCTACAGCAGTTTCACTTACTCCTTTATTTTCTTTAGGTGTTCTTGGACCACCCATAGGCTTTGCTTTACCTTTAAGATTTTTACTTACGCCACTTGCAAGACGCTTCTGTTGCTTATCTTCTGTTGGCGGTTGAGGTTGACCTTGTTGCTTGCCAATAGGATTAGTTGTTGGTTGTGATTGTTGAGCGGCTTTCTTTGCATTTTCAATACCAAGTTTAGTTTGTTTCAACGCTAATTCTGCCTGTTCCTCTTTCTGTTCTTGCATAACATCAAGTTCTTTACGCAACTTTTCCTGAGTCTTCATTTTAATCATATCATAACCTAATATCTTAGCGAATTCACGGTCAAGTTCAAGTTTAAGTTGCGGGTCAACAGGGTTAGCAACATTAAGGATTTGAATTATAGTTGTAAGTCTCTCTATTGGGCTTTGTAAACCTTTAGTTGATTGTTCAAGTTCAGGCACATACATAGGTGCAACTGCACCACCTTGCTTCTGGCGTGTCTTACCATGCTTGCACCAAAGTTGTTTCTTAAATAATTGTTGCTCCACAGCCTGCTTAAATTCATGTCTCATTCGTTCAATTTCATTAAAACTTGCTCCTGATTGTTCTTTAGCACTTTCTGGTGCTTCTCTTGCTGGTATAACGACTGACAATGGAACATGCATACCTTGAGCTAATATCTGAGTTAAATTGGCAATTACAGATTCGGCTTCAAAAACTGTTCCACCTATATCCTTAATGTCAAATCCATATGGAACTGGCACATTTGTCCAATTACGCTTACCCATTTCCTGAATCTGTTGCATTACATTTCTAATATGTGGTTTGCTCCAAGGTCTCTTTTCTGTTCCACAAATAATGAAATATTTCTTGTTTCCAGCACGATATATTCCTTCACCTACTGAACTAAGAATTTTTTCTAATAGTAATGCTGTCTTTTTAACTGGTTCAATAACACTTATTCCACGTTCATCATATTCACGCCTATTAAGGTTGAGCCAAAACATTTGCCAAGGATAATATCTAAGAACTTGTCCTGAATCATCTTTTAAAGTTAATTGGTGAATAGCCATTGCAGTATCTCCAGAACCAACTATTTCATCTAAAGTCCAATAATTAGCTTCCCAAGTTCTGGGGTCACGATATAACTTTAATCTTCCTATTCCATTTTTCAAAAGTTTAAGTTGAACAATTTCATTTAGTTTTTTCCACTCTGGTTCTTTACTTTCAAAGTAAGTATATCCGCTACCACTTGTTCCGCCAAGTGGACCTTTGCCAACTGGCAACGGAGATTGTTTAACTGATTTAACATAATCCCAAAATTTTGGGTAATGGTCAGGGTCAACATTATATCTAATTTCTGCACCTGCACCGCCAACAGTTAAGGCTTCATCAAGCATAATGCCCAAAAGCGAATAAAGTGAAGTTGTATATTGGTCTTGATAAATATCCCTCATAAAATCTTGAAGTTGTTCTTTAAGGTCAAGTTTATACTTATCTGCTGGGTCATCAATCAAAACATCAAGATTATTACCCATAATGGTTGATTTAAGATAATCTATTGCTCTCGATACTGGTGCAAATTCTTTTCTTAAACGCCTATGTTCATCAACATCATTAGCGTCTTGAGGCATAGCCCATGCCGTTAAAACTGGCGTAGCCTGAGTTATACCACCAGCAGTTGCAGATTCGCCAACTTTATAAGTTTCCATTATGTGGGATACGGCAATTGTTTTGTCATCTTGAGAAAGATTTTTATTAGCTTGAATACTTGCAATCATACTATCTAATTTAGATTGACTTATAGTAGTGCTGTTAGCAGGCTTACCTTCTCCAGCTATAGCCGCAGTATCATTAACTGTCCAAATTAAAAACCCATCTTTAAAAGTTTCATCAATAATTTTCTGTGGATTCTGTCCAGTACGCTCCGCTTCTTCCTTAACAAACTTTTCAAAATTATCATAATCTAAATTGGTTTCTTTAACCTCTGCTTTAGCTATTATTTTCTTTCTGGTTTTCTTTGGAGAAGACATATTTTCACCTATTTAATTTATTACTTAATTAACTTCAACTATATAAGTTTTATGGTTAAAAAACACAAAATAACTAAAAATTATTGAGAATAAGGGTCAGGAAGCGTTATTTTTCGTGGAAGATTATATAATTCTGGTGGAAGTTTACCTTCTTGAATCCAAAGAATGGTTTGATAAGCACAAGCAATATTCCACAGAGATGCAACCAAGTGATTTTCGTCATCACGACCATCAACAACTTGTGCTAAATGACGCATAGCAGAATCAAGAAATGAACTAACTGGTATTCCTTTTTCCCAATTTCTGTCCCCATATTTCTTGCAACCCTTTTCATAATGAATTGCTAAAGCCCGTATAGTTTGCCAAGGTATAAGGTCAAATCTTCCTTTACCCTGACTCATATCACGAACTGCTCCTGTACCAAAATCTCGGCGTTGACCAGAATCTTTAATTTCATAATCAGAAGGATGGTCTTTAGTGTCTTGTTCTACTATCTTCTGTATAACATTATTTTTCTTTTGTTTTTTGTTCAAATTCATCCAACCTCTTATTAATCTTAATAATTTCGTCTTTAATATACTTTTCGGTTTTCTCTATTTCGTCAAATTTGCCATAGATGACTTTTAACCATTTCCATTCAGCCTTAGCTTTCTTTGCCGCCGCCATATTCGAAACCTTCCTTTATTTCTCTCATTTTACGTTCCCAATCTGATTCAGGCATCACTTTTCTATTTGGTCTATTGCGTCTTTGGTTTTTATTCATGATTTTTTCTCCAAATTTGACACTCATTACTTTCAAGACACCAACCTAACTTTTTTATTGTTTCACATTTATAAGGTGGATACTCCAAGTAACTTTGTTTATCTATAAAATATTTAACATAATAACGAGTCAACCCAAGATTAAAATCGTTCATATTACTGAATAAATTAGCAATACTATCTACATCTCTTAGTCCTGAATACCATGCTTCACCGAGAAGTGCTAATCGTTGACCATGCTCCATTTCTTTACCTTTAAGTGCTTTGAGATAACACGGTCTTATCTGGCTGATTGTTTGAGAAACTTGTCCTGTATATATCATATTCTTCACTTTCTTTCGGTCTTCTTCTTCCATTTTTAAACGCTTAATTGTATCCTTTACTGCTTGAATAACATCTGAATATTTAAGACCGCCTTTTCTATAATAGTCTAATCCACGAATTTTATCTTCTTCAAATTGATTATCTTTATTTACTTTCAATAAAACACATTTCTTACCAGATACTTGATGTATCGAAAACGGAATTCTGCATAATCTAACAAGGTCTTCATCGGTTGATGCATCGAGATATGAAACAGAACGATAACACTTTATTGAATCAACAAGCGTCTTATATATTTCCTTAACGAAATCCTGAGAATCGCTAAACTCATAGATTTTATCAAGATATATGTAAACATGATAGCCTTTATTGGTTTTAATAATCATTGGAGTAAGTTTTGGGTCTCTCTTAGATAATTTATAAACAAATCTTTTAAGTTCAAAATCAACTTCTTCTTTGGATTCGACTATTTGTTTCTCAGTTAACTCATCACTGGCTCGACCATAATCGAAATCAAGGAATAGTTTCTCTATGCCTTTAACTATGCCATATGATGAAAATGGTTGAACTGATATAAACGCTGGTAATTTATTTTTTTCAGCAAATTCTATGCATTCGAAGATGTTGTTTGGATTATCTGTAAAGTAGCGTTTGCGACCTGCATATGGCGGATTACCTAATATTCTACCATAATTGCCGAAAAATTCAAGTAAAAATTCAGATTCACTTATATGGTCTTCATTGGGCAATTAACCAATACCTTCATTATATCTATCAAGACATTCTTGACATAAATCATCTGTGGTGACTAATTCTTTATCATGTCCACAATTTGCACATTTACCTATTCTTTTAGGTTTTGGGGCATTCTTAATTTGGTCCTCTATCCATTCATCCTCTAATTTAACCCAATCTACTACTTCTTCATGAAATAGTATAATTCTCTTCTTTGATTCTCCAAGACCACTTGGAATAACAATTTTACATTTATAGTAATAGACATCTTTGATTCCCGCCTGTATAATAAAGCGTCTGCAAAGATGGCATGGGCGTTCATCATTTTTATCATTAACTTCGCTAAGATACATCGTAGCTCCAACTGTAGATATTCCAACTCTTGCCGCATTCATAATACAATTTTGTTCTCCATGCACACTTGAACAATGCTCATATGATTTACAATGTTCTTCGTTATATAAGTCTTTTAAACATGGGGTATCTACACCACAATTTTTTGCCCCACGAACAGTTCCAGTATAGCCAGTTGCTATAATAGCATCATCTTTAACTAATATAGCACCAAATTTTCGTCTGCTACACGGACTTCTTTCAGCAACAACTTTAGCCATTTTAAAATACCAATCTATTTTATTCGGTCTTTGGCTCATCCATATTTCTCCATTATATACTCATAATAATCTGACCAACTTATAAAGATTTCGGTTGAACAGCCCACAAGCCAACTTGGTAATTCACTTGGTTTCAGACTTCGTTCCGTAATAACATATATTGGTTTTCCAAGATAACATGCTAATGTAACTTCTCCGTAACTTCCACAAATTTCATAACCGTTAAGTTTAGGAATCCAAACAGTCAAGAAGTCTGCTTTTTTAACCATAATTAAATCTGTTTCAATCATATGACTACTAACAAGAGAACGGGTAGTTTCAATATCTCCCCTTTGATTAGCATCATAAATTTGCTTTCTAATATCATCAGTATTACCTTTAATATTAAATGGATTTAGTGCTTCTATGCCCATTTTTCCAAGTCTTTCAGTTGCTTCTTCACGCCACTTTCGGCATTCACCATTATTAGTTAAAGTTATCGGACCTGTTAAATATGTTTTAAGCATTTTTATTATACCACTCCAAATACATCTTACATATAATAGAATAACGACTTAATAAGTCTTTCGGCATAAGTTTAGCTACTTCTAAAACTCTTTCAGGTGATTGTTTTAAGATGTTCATTAAACCGTCTCCAGCTTGATGACATGGAAAACAAAGTTCAGCAGTATTATCAAGTATTAGTATTGGATTAGCCTTAACAGTTTCAGGTTTATAAGCATATTTAAAATGATGCAAAGCAGTTATTTTAATTTCATTTTTTATTACCGATTTATGGCAAGCCTTACAAATATGGTTTCTTGGGTCAAAAGGTAATGTTATTACACAGCCATTTCCGCCTGAGCCACAGTAACGCATTCTATATTGTTTACGCTTAAATAGTTTTTCTTCTGCCATTAAATAAACATCCTTTCAAAGCACTCGGCATGGTAATAATAATGGCGTGATTTACGATGTTTAGAAACTACCAATTGAGTATAAACTATCTTAACTGGATAACCACATTTTCCACATACAGAAATAATTGTATCTTCATGTGACCGATATTGTTTTTTTAAACCAATATTATCTGTATGTTCAAGATGTTCAAGTGGAGTTTGATTACCGCAATTGATGCATTCGGCATAACCTTTCCATGTTATCTTTCTCTCAAAGTATGGGTCGTGAAGTTTTTCATCACCAGTTTCGTATATGCAATGTGGAGCGCAACAAATTAATTTCATGCCTCTACCATGAGTTTCGAAACCATCGCCAGCAAGTATATGCTCTAAAGTTGGAGTTAAAAGAAATTTTGTTGTCATTTTTCTTCTTCCCATTTATCTACTTTTAAAGATTTAGATTCTGGAAACCTTTTTCTTGCATCATCAATTAATATTTTTCTTCCAAAAGGTGTAAGATGAACTAATGCTCCACATCTACCACAAATAAAGTTCATACCACCACCACCATCTACGCCTTCATAACCATCTTTATGTGGACAAGTTTCAGGGTTTATCATTCTGATGATTCTTCCTGTGCATTTACACCTAAATCTTTTGCAAGTTCTTCGGTTGTTTCTTCTACTTCTTTATCTCCTTTCTTTTCTTTCTCTTTCTTTTTAAGGTCTTCCTGAGTCATCTTCTCTTCATATTTAGCCGCATTATCAAGCACTTGTTTAGCTACAGCCGCATCTTTTGGAATATCTTCTATGCCTTTTTCTGTAATTACAAATGAACGTTCAGCAAGTTTATTAAAACTTGAATCAACCATCCTAACTACTCTAACATTGCCTGTACTTTTCATAAAAAATAATACAAAATCTGGCTGATGTGCTAACGAATGACCACCTATTGGTTTCTGTGTTTCTTCTTTGGGTTTTGGAAAACCACCAGCATTAGGTTCATCATAAACCTGTGATGTATATAATAAAGCGGCTTTATGCATTTTACTTGCGGTTTCAAGCTGAGATATGAATTCTCTAAGCAAACCTGTCTTTAATCCTAAAGTTTCTCTGCCCTGAAATTCTATCCCTCTGAAATGTTTATTAAGTGAATCACATATGATTAAATCAACTTTGCCATCAATATCTGCTGGGCTTGGCAAACTTGTAGAAACAATCATTTGTTCCATCCAGTTTTTAGGCTGATAATAGATAATTTTATCTCTAACTTTCTCCCAATTAATTCCTCTTGTTTCGCACATTTCTCTTAGTCTTTCCATCCTGCAACTATCTTCAACATCAACATAAATAACCCAACCATCTGTTAATACTGTGCACGTTTCACAGGTTTGTGTTTTACCTGTTCTAAATTCTCCATAAAGCAATGTTGATTTACCTTCTGGTATTCCACCACCTATAATGTCATCAATAACTGTGTTTGTCTTAACTTTAATTTCGCTTTTTTCAGACGCTTCTTTCTTTTTTAAATCTATCGGTTTTATCTTGGTATTTAATTTAACACTATCGGCATATTCTTTAAACTGGCTATTCTTTTTCTTTATGAGAAATTCTTTAATTTCATCTATACTATCTCCCATTATAAACCGCCTTCTTTCATATATTCATCAACTACAGATTTAGACTTATCCCAATCCTTACTAAAGTTGAAACCAATCTTTTGCTTTCGCTTCCAACCAAATACTCCTGTTCCAACCCATTTATCACCTTCTTTACGCTTCTTTTCAGTCATCTGCCATTGATAAATCATAACTTTATTATGACCGAAACTATTGGCAAGCAAAACTGCAAACCACCATTTATTATTCTTGTATATGGTAGTTCCTTTAAGAACTTGAATTGATTCATCAACTGGAAATGGTTCGCTTGGATTTGGAAAATTATTATTCGACATATTCAGCCGCCTTTTTTTGTTCTTTCTTCAATTCATTAATGTATGTTGCCGCCATCTTCTTTAGCTGGTTTTCATATAATTCGTTAAATTTAATTTTATCTAAAATAGCAATTCTATCATTGAGACTTATGAAAACTTTATCTATTAGTGATTTTATTATAGCATCGAGACTTTGAATTCTTTTAGCAATATTATCGGCTACTTCTGGACCTTCATTTAATGATACGGCAATATTGTCAATCAAAATATTTATATTATCCATCATAGCCCTGTACTCTGGACCAATATCTTCTTTCTTTTCCCAAACTTTTAAACAGTCTGGAATTGGATAATCATGTTTCAATTTTAATTTGGGGATTTCAATTACTTCTTCTGGTTTATCTTTTTCACTCATTAATATCTACCTTTACAATTAAATAGACTTCGGGGTTAATAAAGGTTTCGGTTTACCATCCACGCCGTTGTTCTTCTGGTGTATTTAAAATTTTAAAAACACATCCACAATCTGGGCAAACTTGCCATCTATCCCATTTTACATTATTCTTTCCACATTTAGGACAAAACATCTACTCACCCCTTCATTCTCCCCAATCTTCGCCTTCGAGCATTTCAGATTGACAGAAGACTCCGTTTTTATTTTCTAATTCTATGCCACAACTTGGGCAATTGACTAATTCTCCATTTTCTGAGTCATCTGGAATCTCAACATCGCAACCACATTCAGGGCATTTTACTATCATTTCAACATCACAAGATTTATAATATAAAAACAAGTATTTAAAGTTTACTCTAAAAAAGAAAAGAGAGGAAAGTTTGTCAAATCAGCTTATCTTTTGCTTATGGCGTAGATGTTTCTACTATTTTTGCAATACCAGCCGCCTGAATTACTACAGGTTGGTATCGGGTAGTTGTTGCGAATATGCTCAATTCTTTGTCTTCATATCTCTGCTCTCTAACTCTCATCTTACGTTTCCAAGCAAGAATCGCAACTGGACCCCACTTAAAGTTAGGTGGGAATACAATATATGAAACGCCTGTACCTGCAAGCAATGGAGTCTGGAGAACTTTGCATCCTGCAAACCTACCCACTTCACCTTCAAGGCTTTGTGGAGTTAAGCCTGCATAGAAACGCTCTGTCAATATGAAGAGAGTGTCTTGAACTAATTTAGCCGCAACGTCTGGACCAACAATTAGGAACGGTGGATTATCGGGTTCAGCCATCCATTTACCTGCCGCCATTATTGCAAGAGTGTTTGTAACAGCAACATAGTTGCAACTTGCAACCGTGTTAGTTATACCCATACCTGCTGAATATAGCGAGTCAATATCCGCATCAATTTGCTCCATGACTGCTTTTCCCATGTTGTGAAGGTGTAGTCTGAGCCAATCAATATTCGGATAATCTTCCTTCAATATATCAGTCAAAGATATTGACGAATATACGAAAGTTGATACTAAAACAAGGACTTTGCTGATGGTTTTATTAGCAACTGTGAAACCCGAAGAAATTGTGTCTTCAATAGTGCTGGTCAACTTTGTAGCAGTTAACTGAGTGGAAGTTGGTACATAGATTTGAGTACCTGTACTACCAATCAAAGAAAAATCTTCTGTTACTGTGTCAAAGAAAACCAATGGTCGTCTTGCCCCTTCAATAACTTCGCTGTAAATCAAGAATGCACCGTAATTTACGTCTGCTGATTCAAGAACTTCTTGAATTTTAATTTTACCCATATGTCATCACTAATTATTAAATAATTACTTAACTACTATTTAAATCTTTTTTTACTATTATTATATATAAACAAAAGACTTAAATATCTGTTTATAGTATATTATATTGGTAATAGAAATGAATTCAACAACATTCAA
>Ga0208563_1002072_pt1 | contig 12071 bp, 11 predicted proteins | sample June2015DPH_17_1_2_FD_184717 | JGI IMG/M metagenome (GOLD analysis project Ga0208563, IMG submission 184717) | Peatland microbial communities from SPRUCE experiment site at the Marcell Experimental Forest, Minnesota, USA - June2015DPH_17_150... | ecosystem: Environmental > Terrestrial > Soil >... | reverse complement strand
AGGTGGGCCCTCCACAGCAACCTATTAGTATGATGAGAATGATTAACATATTAAACATACTAATCATCAAAGGAGGTGAAGGCAAGATGCACGAAAAACACGAAGGAGAGATGGGGATGGAGCACGGTATGGGCATGAAAAAGAGTTGGCTCTTTAAGAAAATGATGTGGGAACAACTCGATGACGACGCCAAGAAGCAGTATATGCTGCGCAAGCTCGATGAGAAGATCATGAAGAAGGAATTCAAAGTCAAACTCATCCAACACAAAGTTGAGACGTTGCGTATGCTAAAAACGCAGATAGAGAGGTGAGCTACCACCTCTTTTTTCTAATATGTTCGCACAATACGTGCAGAGTGCGTCAGCTGCTCTTCAAGAGAGATGATACGAATGGTCGAAGAAGAAGCAAAACCGGAACACCAACGTGTGCTCGTCAAAGGGTACATGCGTCCAGACGGCACATCGTACTATGTCGTAATCCCGAAAAAAATCCGAGAGCTCTTTGACCTGAGCGGAGGCGAATATTTCATCATGAAGGCAAAGCCGGAAAAAGGGAAAATCATGCTGAAGCTTGTGGAGTTTGCGGACGAAGAGCCTGAAAAAGAAACGGAAACGAACTAATTCCGTCGAGATGACCGCGTACCTGTATCAAGACGTGAAGACGAACGGGGGACAGTGGTTGGGGACAAAAAACGCAGACCGGTATCCGGCCGGGGTTCACTAGAAGCTATCAGCCCGCAACGTAATGACGGCGGTCAGCCACGTGGTCTTGATAACTTGCGCGTGCTAGAGACAAAAAAAATCCTTGAATGACCGTGAGGGAATCCTATGAAGAACATCGTTGAGACATTCAACCTCACAAAGATCTACAACAAGCAAGTCCGCGCCGTCGATGACGTAAGCGTCCAGATTGAAGAAGGGGAAATATTCGGCTTGCTTGGCCCAAACGGCGCTGGCAAGACCACGACAATTCACATGCTTACAACGCTAACCCGGCCCACGTCGGGCACTGCGCGTGTAGGCGGGTATGACGTACTTAAAGAGGCACGCAAGGTGCGAGAAATAACCGGTTACTCGGCACAGGAGGCGGGGGTTGATGAGTACTCCTCTGGCCGGGAGTATTTGACGCTCTTCGGACACTACTATCACCTTGATGATCAAACCATACGGCGCAGGGTCAACGAATTGCTTGAGTTGCTGGAACTGACAGACGCTGCAGATCGATTGGTCGCCACGTATTCGGGCGGCATGCGCAAACGGCTTGAGATCGGCACAGCCCTCATGCACAGGCCCCAACTCCTTGTGGTTGACGAACCTACGCTCGGGCTTGATATTCAGACGCGCGTTCGCATATGGGACTATATTCGCACGCTCAACAAAGACGGCATGTCTATCCTTTTGACCACCCACTACTTGGAGGAGACCGACAAGCTCTGTGACCGCGTAGCGATTATGGATCACGGCCGCATCGTTGCCTTGGGAACGCCCAATGAACTGAAAGGAGAGATTCACGGCGACGTCGTCATGCTAACGCTGCCGCTTGAGGAGCCTGACCAGCGGGCGAAGACCGTCGAAAAGGCGACGCGAATTTTAGTTGCTCAAACGTTCGTAAAGGAGGTCCAGCCCACCGACGAAGGACTCAATGCTTACGTTGACCAAGGAAGCTCTGCAGTGCCTCAGATTCTGCATTTACTTGAGCAAGGCGGGCTGACGATAGGAGAAATCTCGCTAGCGCGCCCTTCGCTAGACGACGTTTTCCTCAAATATACCGGTCGAACGATACGTGAGGAGAAGGGAAAGGCGGTTGGGGCGAGGGCCGCGTGGATCAGGAGGCCTCGGTAACCATGCGAAACGCAATCAAGGACACGTGGTATACGCTGCTCAGGTATCTACGCACCTTCGTGCACAACCCCTTCTGGATGCTTATTCTTTTGATTCAACCGATGATCTGGCTAGTGCTGTTCACGCAGCTCTTCCAGAGCATCACGCTTGGCTTCACGTCAGGCAGTTACGTGCAGTTCTTTGCCCCTGGCCTCATCGTTATGTTGGCCGTCTTCAACGCGAACGCCTTGGCGTTTCGCATGCTGAACGACATCAATTATGGCGTCCTTGAAAAAATGATTGCGACGCCGGTGAACCGTTATTCACTGATCGTTGGCGGCCTGCTCTATATCGCAGTCACCTGGGTATTGCAGGTGATCATCGTTTTGATCGTCTCCTTTTTGATGGGTGCGAGCGTCGCAACGGGGGTTGCCGGTGTCCTGCTCACGTTCGTCATCGTGAGCATGTTGGGAATAGGTCTGACCGGTCTCGTAGCTGCGCTCGCGGTTACGATGAAAAGACCAGAACCAGTAGTGCTGATCGCCAACCTAATAACGCTGCCTCTTATGTTCTTGTCTAGCATACTGATTCCAGCGTACTTGACTCCCAGCTGGATCCAGACGGCAATGAAGTTTAACCCAGTTAACTATGCGATACTCGCTGTACGGCCGATGTTCCTGACTGGATTCGATTGGATGGCGATCGCACAGGCGGTTATCGTATGCGGGGCTTTTGCGCTGGTTGCGATCGTTGTTGAGACGGCCGCTTTCAGAAGATTTGGCGGCTGAAAATAAGAGCGTTTGTAAGTGCCTTTAGCGCTCTGAGTTTCGGGAACGAAGACAGAGAAAGGTTACACGAGATGAAGGCTCGTTATGATGATATCAATCGCTTTGATCCCGATGAATGGCACTATTAAGCCGCCAACACCGTAAATCGCAATATTTCTCAAAAGGATTGTTGACGCGTCACTCGGCTTGTATTTCACGCCCCTCATGGCAAGCGGAATAAGCGCCGGAATGATAAGGGCGTTAAAAATTACAGCAGACAGTATCGCGCTGCTCGGCGACGACAGCGCCATAATATTGAGCTTATTTACTTGAGGGATAGCAACTGCGAAGACGGCCGGGATAATAGCAAAGTACTTCGCGACGTCGTTCACGATGCTAAACGTCGTGATGGCGCCCCGCGTCATAAGGAGCTGTTTTCCGATCGAAACGACGGGAATCAGTTTCGATGGGTCGCTGTCGAGGTCGACCATATTTGCGGCCTCCTTAGCCGCCTGCGTCCCGCTGTTCATAGCCAGTCCCACGTCGGCTTGTGCCAATGCGGGGGCGTCGTTGGTGCCATCGCCAGTCATTGCGACGAGCTTGCCATCTGTCTGCTCTCTGCTAACGATGTCTATCTTATCTTCAGGCTTGCTCTCGGGAACATAGTCGTCGACGCCAGCCTCAGTGGCTATCGTTGCCGCGGTGAGCCGGTTATCGCCGGTGACCATAACGGTCTTGATTCCCATGCTCTTCAACTCGTGCAGCCTATCGCGCATTCCTGGCTTGACCGTATCTTTGAGGTGAATGACGCCGATGGGCTCACGATCAACCGATACGACGAGAGGTGTCGCTCCCTTGCGTGAAATCTCGTCTACGATTTCTTTGAACCCTTTGGGTACGTAGTTCATGTAGGCTGACATCACGTCAAACGCCCCCTTACGGATCTCTGAGCCATCTGCCAAATCGACGCCACTCATCTTCGTATCTGCTGAGAAGTCGATCACATCCCTCACCTCGGGTTCGGCCAAATCAGGCACAAGCTTGCTTGCAAGCCTCACAATCGACCGACCTTCCGGGGTCTCGTCGCGCACTGAGGAGAGAAAAGCGGCCTTTGTGACGTCAGCGCCGGTCTTATCGCCGAAGGGGATAAATTCTTCCGCGAGTCTGTTTCCAATCGTAATCGTCCCCGTCTTGTCTAGGATGAGGGTGTTGATATCTCCTGAGGCCTCAACGGCCTTTCCCGACTTGGCGATAACGTTGAACTGCGTCACCCTGTCCATGCCGGCGATTCCGATTGCCGATAACAGACCGCCGATGGTCGTGGGGATGAGGCAGACGAGGAGAGCAATCAAGGTGGTCGCATCGACAAATACGCCTTCGTAGCTCGCGAGGGCGTTGAGGGTCACGATGACGAGGAGGAATATCCACGTGAGGCCGGCGAGTACCATCGTAAGCGCTATTTCGTTCGGCGTTTTTTGTCGCGAAGCCCCCTCGACCAGGGCGATCATTTTGTCGAGAAACGACTCTCCCGGATTTGCGGTGATGCGAATAGTAAGCTCGTCGCTCAAAAGTGTGGTACCGCCGGTTACTGAACTGAAATCACCCCCGCTCTCTCGTATGACCGGCGCTGACTCACCCGTTATCGCTGATTCGTCTACCGCACCCCTGCCCTTAATGACCTCGCCATCATTGGGGATCATATCGCCAGCCGTGACCCTGACGACGTCGCCTTTCACGAGAGAGTGCCCATCCACTTCGACGATCTCGTCGCCAACGACCTTCCTTGCGGTGATCTCCTTTTTTGTTTTCTTCAGGCTCTCTGCCTGAGCTTTGCCACGCCCCTCAGCGATTGCTTCAGAGAAGGTTGCGAAGAACACGGTTATCAGCAGAATTGCCGAAATCTGGCCGATGAACGTCGCCTTTCCGCTGCCTGATATCGCGGCAGAGACCGCCAGTATAAACGTATAGACGAAGCCGACTTCGACGACAAACATGACCGGGTTCGCGATGAGCAGCCGTGGGTCGAACTTGCGTATCGATGCACGCAGCGCGTCAGTGAGCAACGTCCTGCTGTACCACTTCTGGTCAACCACGATATTCCCTCCTCATAGTAGTGCCTCTCCTAATGGTCCGAGCACGAGCACCGGGAAAAACGTAAGCGCGCCGAGGATCACGATGACGCCGATCAAGATAAGACCAAAAAGCCACTTGTCGGTGCGAAACGTTCCAACATCGTACGGCGTGATCTTCTTTTGCATGAAAGAGTTTGAAACGAGGAGCATGAGCGGGAAGGTGACGTACCGGCCGAGCAGCATCGTGATCCCCAGGGTGTAGTTCAAAAAAGGCGTATCTGCGTGCAAACCGGCAAACGCGGATCCATTGTTTGCCGCGGCCGTAGCATACGCGTAGAGCATCTCCGTGAAGCCATGAAACCCGGGGTTGCCCATTGCGCCTGCCGCGAACACGACGCCTGCTGCGGTACCGCCAAGTATCAAGATCGGATGGACGAGAAATGCGAGCAAGGTGAGCTTAACCTCTTTAGATTCGATCTTTCGGCCGAGGTACTGTGGGGCGCGGCCCACCATGAGGCCTGCGATGAACACGGCGAGTATCACGTAGATCAGAATGCTCAACAGCCCGGACCCCTCGCCCGCAAACGGTGAGTTAAGCATGAGCAGACTTAGCGGGACTAACCCGCCGAGGGCAGTATAACTGTCTAACATGCTGTTTACTGATCCCGTTCCCGTAGAGGTCGTCGTCACGGTGAATATCATCGACCCGCTGACGCCGAAGCGAACTTCCTTCCCCTGCATATTTCCCGCAGATTGGTTTACGGCTAAGTTCGAAAGCGCTTGGTTTGACGTCTCCGCAGCGAGGCCGATGCTGAGCATCACGACGAATATGACTATGAGCGCTCCGATGAGCACCCACGCCTCTCGAGTATTCCCTACGAGGACGCCAAACGCGTAAATTAATGAAATCGGCAACACGAGCATAGCAACTATTTCCACGACGTTCGTCACGGGAGTCGGGTTCTCATATGGGAAGGCGGAGTTCTGTGCGTAATATCCGCCTCCGTTCGTCCCGAGATGCTTGATTGATTCAAGTGACGCAACGGGTCCCCGGTAGAGGGTGTCACTAGCCCCCTCTGCCGTTTTGTAAGTGAGGGGCCCATTGAGCGTTTGTGGAACGCCCTGCGCCACCAAAATGAGCGAAACGATCAAAGCAAGCGGGATTAGCACGCGCGTTAATGAACGCACAAAATCAAAGTAGAAGTTGCCCATCCCGGAAATTTGCCGAAACCCAGGTCGTTTGTCCCTGCTCGCAAATCCTCTGATAAACGCAGCACCGGCAGCCAGTCCTGTGGCCGCTGAGGTGAACATGAGAAACGTGATACAGACCATCTGGCTGAGGTAGGATAATTGTGTCTCGCCGGCATAGCTCTGCCAATTCGTGTTGGTGATGAAGCTTGTGGCAGTGTTAAACGCTTGATCGATCGCCATGTTTGGCGCGCCGTTCGGGTTGAGGGGAAGCGATGCCTGGTTTAGCAGAATGACGAGAACAACGACGGCCATCAAGCCGTTGAGCAGCAAAAGGTTGAGGATGTAGCGCTTCACGCTCATGTTTTCAGTCGGATTAACACCGAGTATTCTAAACAAGGCGCGCTCGAACGGTCCAAAGAGCGTGTCGAATCGACTGCGTTCTTTAAAGTACACCGCGACGACGTAGCCTCCGACAGGGCGAGTGAGAGCTAGCACTACCACAATTATTATTATGGCTTGAACAATCCCCGCGAAGTCCACTTGAACCACTAAAACCTTTCTGGATAGAGAATCACGTACGTGAGATAGAGGAGCAACAATAGAGCGATGGCCACGAACACGAGGTAAGAGGCATCCATCGAATCCTATGATAGGTATTGTTCTATAAAATACCCGCGGCTTGCATTTTACGCCTTCCATCGCAAAGCAAATGAGCGTGGGCTTGGCGAAAAAGGCGTTGAAACTTCTGGGTGTCGAGAAGAATAAAGAAGGGCTGCCTCAGCTCATCCGCGCAGTCCTAAAATCGTTCTGGGCGAAACAGCACGTAAGTGAGATAGCCAACCAGGATAATTCCGAGGATAACAAAGGCAATGTAAATTAGGGTATCACTCGAAGCGATAATGTCCGTAAATATTTGTGACACAAGCATATACATCAACTAATCGGCTAATCTTATGACGTAAATATTCAGCTCTTTGAAGGCATGCAGGGCATTAAACTACAATATGCAGGTAATTCACTAACAGATCGATGGCTTTAATAGCGATAAACGGGGTGAGCAATCCGCCTATACCGTAAACCGCGACGTTTCTTACCAGCGTTGAAGTAGCATCTTTTGGCTTATATTTTACCCCTCTCATAGCGAGTGGAATCAATGCGAGAATGACGAACGTGTTAAAGATAACGGCCGACAATATCGCACTATGTGGTGACTGCAGGTTTATGAAATCAAGCTTGCTAATCGCCGGAAGCGTTGCGGCAAATATGGCCGGCAGTATCGTAAAATATTTGGCGAAATCGGTTACAACGCTGAAAGTCGTGATTGACCCTCGCGTCATAAGGAGCTGTTTTCCGATCCCTACGACGGCAATCAACTTAGTTGGATCGCTATCGAGATCAATCATGTTCGCCGCCTCTTTAGCCGCCTGTGTTCCGCTATTCATTGCAAGCCCCACGTCGGCTTGAGCAAGGGCGGGGGCGTCGTTCGTCCCGTCTCCGGTCATCGCGACAATTTTCCCCTGCTTTTGTTCGGCTTCCACGATCTTTATTTTGTCCTCTGGTTTGCTCTCGGCAACGTAGTCGTCGACGCCCGCTTCAGCCGCGATTGTCGCTGCGGTGAGCCGGTTATCACCGGTGACCATGATAGTTTTAATGCCCATTTCCCTTAGCTCTTGTAACCGCTCGCGCATGCCCGGCTTAACCGTGTCTTTGAGATGAATGACTCCTATCGGCTCTCTGTCCACGGATACGACGAGTGGCGTCGCTCCGCGCTGCGCGATTCCGTCGATAACTTCTCTAAACCCTTGTGGGACGTAGCGCACATAGTCGCTCATGACATCGAAGGCACCCTTCCGCACCTCCCTGCCGTCAGCCAGATCAACCCCACTCATCTTTGTCGATGCCGAGAACTCGATGACGTTTTTGACGTCAGGGCGTGTCAAGTCGGGAATCAGTTTTTGCGCGAGGGCGACGATGGATCTGCCCTCTGGGGTCTCGTCGCAGACCGACGAGAGATACGATGCGCGCGTGACGTCAGCCTCCGTTTTATCGCCTAACGGGATGAACTCCTCTGCCAGTCGGTTCCCAATGGTGATGGTGCCTGTTTTGTCGAGTATGATGGTGTTCACATCACCTGCAGCTTCAACGGCTCTCCCGGAAGTGGCGATGACGTTGAACTGCGTTACCCTGTCCATCCCGGCGATGCCGATTGCCGGCAATAGCCCACCAATGGTCGTCGGGGCAAGACATGCGAGCAGCCCGTATAACACCGTGATGTCGCTTGTGACGCCCAAGAAGCTGCCTAGGGTGTTGAAGGTGATGATGATGACCGTGAGTATCCACGTGAAACCTGCGAGGACGGTAGTCAGGGCGAGTTCGTTGGGCGTCTTTTGTCTTGTCGCCCCTTCGACCAGCGCGATCATCTTGTCCAGGAAAGACTCGCCCGGATTTGCTGTGATCTCTATTAACAGCTCATCGCTCAGAAGCGTCGTGCCGCCGGTCACCGAGGTAAAGTCGCCACCACTCTCTCGTATCACCGGCGCTGATTCGCCGGTTATCGCCGACTCATCGACGGAGCCACTGCCTTTGATCACGTCTCCGTCATTGGGGATCGTGTCGCCTGCCCGAACAATGACCCTGTCACCTTTCACCAGTTCGGATGAATCCACCTCAGTTATCGTACCATCATCGGCTATTTTTTGGGCACGCACCTCTTTCCTCGTCTTTCTGAGGCTTTCTGCTTGAGCTCTGCCCCTCCCCTCTGAAAGCGCTTCTGCGAACGTAGAAAACCACACGGTAAGCAGCAAGAGTATTGATATTTCCGTGTTGAACAGAGCAACGCTCGATCCGAAAATCCAGGCGCCGATAGCTAGGATGAGCGCGAAGAAGAAGCTGACCTCGACGACGAACATGACGGGGTTGCCGATCACGTGTCGAGGGCTCAGTTTCTTAATCGAGTCAGCAAAAGCGTCGACCAGAATTTTTCTGCTGTAAACTCCATTGCTCATTGTGCCTCCTAGATAGTGGCAAGCGCCTGTCCGAGGGATCCAAAGATGAGGAGCGGGAAGAACGTCAGAAGGTTAAGGATGACGACGACCCCGATGAAGACGGCCCCGAAAATCCACGTATCGGTTCGCATAGTGCCAATATCGAAGGGCACTATTTTCTTGTGCAAGAAAACCTCAGCGACGAACAACATGAGGATGAACGTGCCATAGCGCCCCACCGCGAACACGAGGGCCATTGAATAATTCAGGAAGGGCGATACCGAAAGTCCCGCAAATGCCGACCCGTTGTTTGCAGCCGCTGAGAGGTACGCGTACGCAAGCTCGGCAAAGCCCTGAAATCCTGGGTTTAAGGTCTGACTCGCCGCAAAAAGGACGCCGAGCGTCGTGAACGTAAATACGAGGAAAGGGTGAATCAAGAAGGAAAACACCGTCAATTTCGTCTCATACCCTTCGATTTTCCGCCCCAGGTATTGCGGCGTTCTCCCCACCATCAGGCCCACGATGAATACCGAGAGTATGACGAAGATTAAGATGTTGATCATTCCGCACCCAACGCCCCCAAATACGCAATTCAACATCATCATCGCCTGTAGAGAGGTCGCGCCCCACGGGCCCCAGCTGTCATGCATGCTGGTCACCGCTCCGACCGCACCAGCGGTCGTCCACGCCCCGAACTGAGCGGAGCTGACGTCACCGAACCGTACCTCTTTCCCCTCCATATTTCCCGCAGATTGGTTCACGGCGAGGCCTGAGAGCGCGGGGTTTGATGACTCGGATATCATGTTAATGACAAGAGCTGCGCTGAGTATGACTAACACTGCGCAGATCAAGACCCACCCCTCCTTGGTATTTCCCACCATCGTGCCGTATGCGTAGATAAATCCTGACGCTATCAAGATCATGAGGAGGATTTCCACCGCATTGGTTGCCGGGGTTGGGTTCTCATAGGGGTTAGCGGAGTTTTGTCCGTAGTACCCGCCTCCGTTTGAGCCGAGCATCTTTACCGACTCCATTGAAGCGACAGGCCCTAGGTACAGCGTCGCGGTTTGGTTCTCAATCGTGGTGTAATGAACGGGCCCGCTCAACGTCTGGGGAATGCCCTGGGCGACAAAAAAAAGTGAAAGGATGAGGCAAAGGGGCACGAGTATCCGGGTTATGGATCGCACAAAGTCGAAGTAGAAGTTGCCCACGTGTTCGATCTTCCTGAATCCGGCCCGTGGCTCTTTGCTCGAAAACCCCCTGATGACCGCCACTCCGATGGCCATTCCCGTGGCTGCGGAGGTGAACTGGAGAAACGTGAGCATCAGCTGGCTGAGGTACGATGCCTGTGTCTCGCCTGCGTAAAACTGCCAGTTCGTATTCGTGATGAAGCTCGTGGCGGTATTCACTGCCAGATCAAGACTCATGCCGGGCGCTTGGTTAGGGTTCAGGGGGAGGGACCCTTGGAATAGGAGAATGAAAAAAACGGGTACCCACATGCACGCGTTGACCAACAGGAGATTGCCGATGTAACGTTTGGCGCTCATCCCCTCATTCGGGTTGACGCCGAGTGCCCGAAACAGAAGGCGCTCGACAGGTCCAAAAAACGCATCGAATCTGCTCCGCTCTTTGTAATAAGTCTGGACAATGTATCGGCCCATAGGGCGGATCAAGAGCAGCTGGACGACGATGATGACTACAACCGCGATGATTGCCGTCAGATCCACTTTATACCCCCGATTCTTTGCATATATCTTTTCTGATGCAGCTGCAGGTCAGGGATGCCCGTGATCTGACCATACCCGTGGCATGCGGTGGCCGCAGTTGTAGTGGCAGCGTGTAGACAGGACGTAAACGCTAACCCGTCCCTGATGCGCCCATTCTATATGAAACTTACCTACGAAAAATGGATTTATCTGCGCGTTTTCCGGCAATCTCGCTGTTCTGGTCTGCAACTAGTAATCTAAAACGGGCGAGGGCTGCAAGCGCCGTTATACTTCGTGGGAAGTGTATATATAGCTGCTTTGAAAAGTTAGGAGCAAAAAACGAAGGGGCTCCTAAGAAATGTACGGACGCATATTGTTACCGGTATCAAACCCGCGAAATGCTGAATACACGCTTAAGGCAGCCTTACAGTTGCTCGATCCTGATGGCACAATCGTCTTATTAAGTGTGGTCGGAACGCGCGAGGATTATCCCGATCGTGCTGAGAGCTATCGGAAAAAGACTAATCTCGTGACGCGGCTGATGAAATCAGTAGCACCTGACAGAGCCGAGGTCGTGCCCGAAATTATGCTCTCATCATCGATTCGCGATACGATCCTTAGTCAGATAGCCACGCACAACATCGACCTAGCGATTCTAGGCTACAGCTTGCAATCAACCCTGTATAAGATCAGGTACGGCGACGTCATTTACCCACTGATGAAAGATGCGCCCTGTGATGTGATCCTGTCTAACTTGAAATACGAGAGCACTTTTGAGCGAATACTCGTCCCATCGGCGGGGTACAAACACTCTATACAAGCGGTCCAGGTGGCACGGGCCCTTGCCGAGAATGCGCAGGGTCGCATTACCCTCCTTCACATCGCAGAGCCCAACGAAAGCGATACGCAGGCCGATTTGCAGCTGCTCGCTTCCACGTACGATAACGTAGACATCAGCATCTTCTCTGGCCCTGTTGTTGAACAGATCACTACAGTCTCTAAAGATTACGATCTCATCATCATGGGGGCTTCAGAGCGGTCTCGGGGAGCAAGCGCGATTTTCGGGACGGTAGTGGACAAAGTTATCGAACAGACAGACAGAAATATCTTCGTCGTGCGTGCGTAGGGTCACGTGGCGGTCGAGTTTGTGGCTGTTGCATTCGAGGCCAGTGCGTTGAGCGCCGTCGCGTTCGCCTCTGCAGCGTTCAGCGCCGTAGGGGTCAATAAACTATCTAATGCGATATTGAGCTGTAATACGTTCACGCGCGGCTCTCCAAAGACCCCGGCAACGGGATTCTCGGTATACTGGTTGACGAGTCTCGTGAGCACGTCCTGAGAGATCCCGGTTAGGTTTGAGATACGCGGAATTTGCAGTAGGGCGCTCTCAGGTGCGATGTTAGGATCAGTTCCTGATCCCGATTGTGTCACTAGGTCGATCGGTACGAGACTGATGGATGGGTTGAGCGTTTTTTGATACGCTACCTGCTGACTTACGTTTGCGATGAGAGCAGGATTATTTGGGCCCCAATTG
>Ga0208563_1002068_pt1 | contig 12081 bp, 11 predicted proteins | sample June2015DPH_17_1_2_FD_184717 | JGI IMG/M metagenome (GOLD analysis project Ga0208563, IMG submission 184717) | Peatland microbial communities from SPRUCE experiment site at the Marcell Experimental Forest, Minnesota, USA - June2015DPH_17_150... | ecosystem: Environmental > Terrestrial > Soil >... | reverse complement strand
CACTTTCCATTGTTTTCGGGTACAAGCGTGTTCTGCTTTACTACGATAAGGAATGCACAAACGAAGGCGATTAACATATGAAGTTTTATTCGTAGAATATGAGGTTTTGTTCCTCCAATATTTCATGAAGCTTATGCACTGCGTCATAAACGTCCTGTTCTTTCTTCGCCCCGGCACAAACAAGGCTCCCGCTTGCGAATACCAGTATGACAACCTTAGGCTCGTCCATCCTGTAGACCAAGCCTGGAAACTGCTCCGGCTCATACATCGTGTTTCTAAGCGTGGAAACTGTCTCCTCCAAATCTACCTTTCCGCCTAGACTTGCAGAAGCAACGATGTTCACAACCTTCAAGTCCGGCTTGCTAATAATGATTATTCCATTCTTTTTTAGTTCTTTAACAACTTTCATGATTGCTTTGCGGGATTCCTTTCCCGATTTTGCTCCTGTACAAATCATTTTACCAGAGCCAAAAATCAACGTGGCCGTCTTCGGTCTCTTAAGCCTAAACACTAATCCGGGAAACTGGTCCGGACGATATTCTGCGGTTGGATAACTCTTCACAATCGCGTTTAGGTCAACTTTCTGATTTAAAGTGGCCGAAGCAACAACGTTCTGAATGTTTATTATGGCTTTAGTCTTCGGCATTAAACATCTCTTCTTATAGTGTAGCGGATGCCTAAATACCCTTCACAAGGGTCTTACGTTGCCAGTGTAGGGAAGCTTCCCGTGCGTTCCCTATTTTTCTCTGATACATAAAATTGGTTTGAAGGAGACTTCTCAGGGGGATAAGCAAGCTTTAACAGCGATTTCCATTCTATAATGGCTGGAGCGAAACCGTCAAGTGACGAGACGGTCGCGTCAAAGAATATTTCGCTATTTTCCTTGAGGAGGCAAGGGAGGAATGAGATTAAGAGTTTTGCAGATAGGCAGTTTAGTTCCGCCAGAATGGGGATTTACAGAGAACGAGGCAAAGAAACCAGCTGGATTCTGTACGATTAAAGAAGCAACAGAATACGCCATGCAAAATTTGGGTTTGAAAAAGGGCGAATTTAAAGTGTTAAAGGGCAGGGGGGGTAGATTTAGACGGCAGTCCTAAAGGAAAATGGATTCTTAAAGTTAAGACGGAGTGATTTCAAATTAGATTCACGATTGGGCACCTCAAATTGGCTTTTCAACCTTTCTCAGTCGGTCTGTTTTACCTATTTTCTCCGCTTGACGTGCTCAGGCTTTAAGGAAAATTGCTTCACCAGTTTTCATGTCCAAAACATCTGAGATGACCTGTTCTATTATTTAATGCATAAAGCACATTTGTTAATGTTTTTCTTTCCCGTTTTCTTTGCATATTCTTCCGCGTCTCTAAGTGCTTTGAATGGTTCATGCTCTACGGTACTCCAATACCCATTCAATGTTTTGTCACGCCTTCGACTAACAAATTTACCGCAAATCGCAGCATGAATGGTTGCTTTATTGTTTGGATGGTTAACATAAAACACAAACCCGCCATCCATATCATTCAACTCTATAGCATCATTAGCTTTCTATAATATATTTTTTGCCTAACTGCATTTTTGACTATTTTAGCATGAACAAATCAAGCATGGAAAAATGCAAATGATCACAGTTTTGTATATTTACCAGTCCTCTTCTTCCCAATCTTCTTCGGTTAACTCTTCTTCCCCTTCTTCCTCTTCCTCAAACATTCCTTTTTCAACTCACTTTTTAAAAAAGCGTAATAGTTACTACACTTATAAGGTTTAATTGAAAAAAATTAAGAGATCCTATCCCTAATTCCCAATTATTGCGAATCCACCTGCCCAGAGTATGATGGCATCTGACTATTTCATTTTCTTTCAAGCTCTTGAAGTATGCGATGTCTTTTTCGCTCAACTTTTTTCCAGTTCCACAAACCACTCTTCAAGATTGCGGAAAACAGCATCTACCTGTGTTTGAAGTTGTTTTGGGTGTTCGTGTGGGATTTGTTCCATTCATGGAAATAGGTTGTATCAACCCTTTGGCAGCAGCGCGCTAAATTAAAAAGGTGACAAAACCTATATGTTAGGTATCTAAGCTTGAACTAGCAGAGATCGAATATGAACCGTGAACAGTATAAACCGAAAAGGAAAGGACAGCCCAAACGAAAAGACAAGCTTCGTGCACGCAAAAGTCGAATGCTTAAAGTGGCTCAAGAATGGAAACCCAATATTTCGCCAAAATTGCGTGAAGCTTACTCTACAAAAATAGAATGGGTACGGAATGTAATTCCCAAATTGAAAGAAGAAGCAGAAGCGCGCTAAACCTATCCATCCAACGCTTCAACACACTCTTGTTGCATCATCCTCCTTCTAGAGAGCCTTAAATGCTTCAAACCATCTGTCGTAAAGCGCCAGCATGTCAATGGATACACTGGGCTTTCTTTCCTCGAGTATCTGCCTGAAATCCTCCATCGTCAACGGCCGTGGCTTTGCTCTTCTGTCGCTTGCCTTACCTGACTCAAAGAATTCGCCGATGAGTTTCAGCTGTGCCGACTGGTTGAAATCTTGTATGTCGCTTCCTGAGAATCCCTCTGAGAGTCTCGCGAGCTCCTGCAGCTCGACATCTGGAGCAAGTTGAAGACTGGCAGTGTAGAGCTTGAACATCATCAATCGTGTATGGTGGTCAGGCAGTGGAACCAGAATTCTTTTCTGAAATCTTCTTATAAAAGCCCAGTCCAAATCCCAAGGCTTGTTGGTCGCTCCAATCACGTACACGTGAAGGTTCTTGCCCTTGTCTACGATACCGTCCATCTCTTTCAAGAACTGGTTGCGAACACGGATTTCGCCGCCTACCTCATTTGCGTGTTTTCCCATCAAAGAGTCAAGTTCATCGACGAAGACTATTGCAGGCTTTCCTTCCAACGATGATTTTCTTACTTGACCGAACAGGCGTGCGACATTCTGTTCAGCTTCACCCAGCCATTTTGACATTATCGAAGCCGCGTCAATTGAGACGAAAGTAGCGTCTATTTCCGTAGCGACGGCTGCTGCCAGCAATGTTTTCCCGCAACCTGGCGGTCCGAAGAGCAATATTCCCCGTGGCCATCCTAATGGAAACAGGTCGGGTCTCTGAACAGGATAGATTATTGCCTCCTTCACCGCCTTCTTTGCGGGGGCCAGTCCAACGACTTCCTCCCATTTCACGTTGAGCTTCTCTGTGACTATCAGTTCTTCGTAACTGGACTTGCCGCCTTCGCTCTTTTTGGTTTCACCCTCACGCCCGCCTTTTCTAACTTCTGCGTGAGGTTGTTCGCGCGGAGTACCTACGGCGCCTTGTATCGCCTTTATGCGTTCTTGGTAGGCGATCGCTTTTTGCACGTAGACTTTGTTCAAGTCGTATTCAGGGTAGAGTTGAACAAGGTGAAGTAGGCTTTCTATGGATTTCTGGTACATGGTTATTGCCATGCCCCTTGAGCCTTGCTTGTCCAAGCGCACTGCTTCCAACGCGTAGTTGGCTGCATTCTTCTCAAGCTCTTGGGAAGCACTCATAACCTCTATTCTCCCGTTTGCAATTCAACTTTTATTTTTCCTTTCGACCCTAAATTTTCAAGGCGTGGGCAGATTAAATAATTGTTTTAATGGGAGAGCCTGGTCCCCTCTTATGGGTATAGAATGAAGAGATCAGGTTCTCCCATGCTTCTATTCGAGAATTTGGATTTAACCCCTATCCGCTCCATCCTCTGGAAAACAAAGAAGGCGAGCGCTGATGTGCTGCCATTTTCAAGCAGTCTTAGATCCTCTTTTTGCTTAGGGTGGCGCGGAAAGTTTTTTTGCATTTTGGGCAGTCGAAAAGTCCAATTTCCAACTGGGTTTTCTTTCCTGTTTTGTCGGCTCTGCCTGCCATAACCCATTTCTTCCTCGGTGAAGCAGCTTCTGCCTCCGCATGTTTTACATTTTGCCATACATTCGCCTCCATTATTGTGACAGCAGAATTGACGATTAGAACCATGAATAAAACTATTTGCTTAACAACTATTGGAAAAGCCCAGAACCTGAAATGAGCATTGTGGATCTTATCGGTTCTGTACCTTAAAAGGTTCTAGTCTCTACCGTCCCCATACCCGAAAGGGTTCAGAACCTGCTTAACCGAAGACTTGGATCTTCCCAGTTTCAGGCGATTAGCGCGCGCGAATTTGTGCTCAATAGCCGAGATTCATAAAAGATTAGTAATCAAGGCAGAACTATATTTTGGAGTTATACAAAATGGCAAGGCTTGTGCCGCCAGTTTCTGCTTCTCAGAAAAGAAGAGCACATCAAACAAAGAGCGCGTTTTGTTCTGAAATAGATAGACCTTGTTTTTTCATGCAAATCGAAACTGACGTTAAAGAGTGGCTGTTTGAACTTCAAGACGATGAGAGGTTAGACGTCGCGCTCAAGGCGTTCAGGGCCATTGACCAGCAGATGAAGATTGGCGCGGATGTTCGAGAAGTGGTCGGGCAAGTTCTCAGAGAAATCAGAAACGATTTTGGAAATGTCAAGGATGAGATGAACGGTGCAGTCAGTGACGTTAAGGAAGCCATGGACAAGTCTGTCAAGGATTATCTGAAGAATGTGGTTGACGAAACAAAGGTCGGCAGAGAGGAAACCGAGAAATTCGTGAAACAGAGCATTGAACAACAAGTGTCATACCTGGTTGGGAAGGTTGAGCTTCTTTTGAATCAGGGGAAAAGCTTGGAGGAAATTCAAAAGACCCTGAAAGAGGATACCGAGAAGTTCGTAAAGACCCTGATAACAGTACAAATGGAGATGGTCGTCGATAAGATTGAGACCCTTCTGCAACAAGAAAAAGGCTTAGAACAGGTACAGAAAGAAATGAAGGAAGATACCAAAAAGTTTGTGAAAGAAACTGTTGAAGAGCAAGTAAAAGGCCTTGTGGACAAGGTAGAGCTTCTGCTTAAACAAGGAAAAAGCATCGACGAAATCAAGGTTGAGCTCCAGACGTCTTTGGGCGAAATAAAGAGCGCAACTGGTGATCTAAATGCCGTTTTGCAGAGTTTTAAGATTGGGTCGGTGAAAGGTGAGAAAGCGGAATTAGAACTCATCGGCATGATTAACGAGGCTTTTTTGGCCAACAGAAATGTAACCGTTAAGCCTATCGGGGGTCCGGATGCAACCGACATCATTGTTAAGTTTTCTTATCAGGACTTGGAAATAGGCAGTGTATTAATTGAAAGCAAAGCTGGCGACACATGGAGCAACGATTTCCTTGAACAAACAAAGAAAGACATGAATCGGTACGGCATCGCAACCGCTATACTCTCAGTCAAAAAAACACCAAGAGGAGCAAAAGTCAAAGGCTACACAATCGACGATTCTTTGGGAATAATAATTATCACAACACCCGAAATGGCAGTATCTACACTTGCTATGTTCTATGACCTGTATTTGGCAAATTACAGACTTGGAAAGAAGACTTTCAACTTACAGGCCATAATGGATGACAAGGATATTCTCTGTCACATAAACGACAACATGAATTGCCTGGACGACTGCAAAAAGATCAACGATTGTATCGACAAATCACACAGAGACATTCAACAACATGTAAACGCGATAATGAAAAGACTGAAGGATAACAATGAGAAAATCGCCTTGCTTCTCGCAAAACACGGACAAAATGCGAGTCAAACCACAACCTAGCGCGCATGTGACTTCTTATAAATTAGTTCGCAAAGTATCTGATACTTCTCGACTTGCCTATTTTGTGCGTGTTAACTGCAGCTTGGCCACTAGAAGCATTGCTATAACGCAGAGTTGGGATTTGAACCCAAAAGAGACTGTGTAAAAACTATTTTCAATTTCAGAAAATTGCTAAGTTTATGTCGATTCGGTAGGGTGTCAGGACGTGTTTTTAGATATAAGCAGCAATTTCTAAAACTAAATTTGAGTTTTCACACACTCTGGGGGCGGAACCAAAAAATCACAAACCTGTGAAGTGCGAACTTTTTGTGCCTAAATCTCGGTATTTGTTAATATGCCCCAAAACTCGCTCTTGTCAGTAATTCTTCTCAAAGTATCGCTAAAAATCATTAGTGGCTCAGCCAATTTTGGTCGATTCTTGTCATCATAATCCCAGACCTTAATCCAGCGCATATTTCGCACGTGATCAAAGAAAATCCTGTCACCTTTGAATTTAGGGCAATAATAGTAATCAGTTCGGCTGACCCTGCCAATCCCCAATATCGAATCTAGTCCTGCCATTACTATTACTAAATCGCCTTTTGTCATCTGGTTGCAAAACATCTCAAACTGCCTGTGCCAAGTCCGATCTTCAAAGAAGAATGCCTTCTTTTCATCTTCAGTCTTATCATTCCAGTCCATTTCAACGCCTAACCTGTCAAGACCTATTAGGTTGCTGTCTCTGCCAAATTCCCAGTACTCTCGCCTATCTTCATCCGTTCCACTCCCATAGGACAAATGCATGATATAGAAGTAGTTCTTGTCATCAACGTAGTCCCCAAGTTTCATGTTCTAAGCCCCCAAATCAAGTTGCCCTTAACGCTACTTAAAACTTTATTTAAGCTTGCGCTGAAGAATTGTACAGACTAAAGCGTAATGCCGCGCGCCAGCCCGTTGCTAAATTATTGAAATTGACATTTGCTTGCTTAATCAATTTGTATTTGAGCCAATGAATAGTCTGGTATGGAGAAAAATGAGGGTTCTTGCTCCATTTTGCGCAGTTTGAACTTGGATAACATAGAGGAGGTTGTGTCTGAAGCCTACCATCAGGAAGGCGCAGGCAGACCTCCGAGAAAACCGATTGGCATCTTCAAAGCGTTGATAGTGAAGAGGGTTAAGCAGATTCCAAGCGACAGGGAATTGTACCGACGGCTATGGTATGATCAAGATTTACGAGAGATCTGTGACATTGAAGCTGAACAGAAACCGTATCATCCTTCACAGATGACGAGATTCAGGAATCGCATCGGAATAGAAATGCTTGAGAGAATAATGAACAGCTTGGTCGATGAGCTGCTGAAGGGCGGATTGATTATTGGCAAGACCATAGTGATGGATGCTACTTTCATCAAAGCGTACAGTAAGCGTGATCCTCATGAAAACAGTCGCGGAGGCTCTGATCCCCAGGCTAGAGTGGGCAGGAACGGCAAAACTTTCGAACTTGGCTACAAGCTGCATGTTGCAGTAGACGCGAAAACTGAGCTACCTATAGCAGTCATCGCCGCTTCAGCTAATGATAATGAGAAGAAACATGCTCCTGCACTCCTTGAAAAGGCTTTGAAGGCAACCAAAGGCCGTGTGAAACTGCTTGTTGCCGATTCGCAGTATTCTAGCAGAAACCTGAGGGATCAGGCTCTCGCTCGGGGAGTTAGGGCTGTGATTCCTTTTCCTACAAATCAGCAGCGAGATCAGAAAGGATTGTTGAGGGTGGACAAGTATTTTAGAACTCATGGGCCGATTTATGAGAAGCGGGTTTACAGGTTGCGGTCTGCGGTTGAACGGGTGAATTCTAGGCTGAAGGAGCAGCTGAGTCTGGAGAGGCATAGGGTCAGGGGTCTTGGGCGAATTACCGTGCACGCGCTGCTTTGCATGATTGCTATGCTTCTGAACGCGTTGGCAGCACTTCGACTAAACAGAGTAGACAAAGCCCGATCCATAACCTTACTTGCAAGATGAGCAAAATAAACACAGACAAGCTAATTTAGCAACGCACTGGCGCGCGTGACGCTACTGCGGAAAATTCTTGCCATTAACTGCTTAGCACTCCAGTTTTTCTCTTGTGAGTACTATTTCGTTTTCCAGATACCGTTGATTATAGAGTTTTTTAATTCTGAGAACTTTTTCCAAGCCTTTCGCAGTCTCTTTTTCAGAGATTCTGATTTCTCCTTCAAATAGTCCCAAGATAGCTTGAACTTCCTCTGGAGGATGCATTTCTGGATTAATCACTGCCAAAGTAGTGAACCCTTTGGATTTCAAGTCTGGAAGAAGCCCACTTAACCACTTTCGAGTTATTACTGCATGATGCTGCAATAAGACATCAGATATTATTGTTATGCAAATTCTTCTTTGACCAGTTTGCGTCGGACTTAGACTTCGAAAAGACTTTATCAACGCTATATCGATATCGTTCAAGTTTTCAACACCTTTGAGTTTGAATATGTTGGGCAAATTCTTAGCCATCACATCTGCACGAGGATTGCAAACAAAAAGAGAGAAGTTCAATGGAAATTCTTCTGCAAGGTCAGCAACGTTACCTACTTCTGCTGTAATAAAATACGTTGTCTGACCATTTTTTACACCAGCTTCAAGAAATTTCTTGATAAGTTGCTCTCTTTCATCGCTAGAAGGAGAGGCTAATATTGCTGAATAGTTTTCTGGAATTCCACCAAACAATAAATTATCAAGGTCTGCATAACCAGTTGAAACACGACCTGGAAGAACCGCGCCTGAAACGTTAAATGCTATGGGCTCAGGGTTAAATAACACTTGATGACCGATCCAATCTAAACAAACAATACGAGGTTTAATTTCAATAGTTCCCGTTTTGAAGGATCTAAGAGTAATTTTCAATTCATCCGTTTTAAGTGGATCAAGTCTTTTTCCTTTCATTATCAAATGCATATCTTCAAATTGACAGTAGTCTGGTTTGTCAACCATTTGAAAACCCACAGGAACGAGATTTTCGATTCTAGTAAGCGAGATTGGCTCCTTACCGACATTTACAATTTGAATTTCTAAGGTTACAGTGTTTCCAACTTTTATTTCAATCTCATGTTGAACTAACCTTGCTTGTATGTCTGCATGTTCAAATCTCTCCAAACCAACTGCGCTTTCATCACTTGCAGACATAGTTGCGAAACTTGCTGTCGAAGTCATATCTGGTGCGCGGAAAATCTCGCTAAGTGACAGCGCTAACTCTCTTTCTTCCTGAACCTTTCTTAAAAATTTCAGAGTCTGTTCAATCTTATTTTGGTAATTGGATTTCTCAAAGTATTCAACTGCAACCTGCAAAACATTTTCAGCCATGGAATAATATTTTGCCTGCTTTTCATGATCGCGTTCTCGCTTCGCACTATCCATGAAGACATAGGCATCAAAAAGGCGCTGTGTCGCTTTAGCATAATTTGAAGTTGGTTCAAACCCTGCTTTAAGATAATAGTTTGCCGCAGCCCCCATATATCTAACGGCTTCTTCATACATTGCCATGGTTCGTGTAATTTCAAATTCTGTGCCAGCTTCCAATGCTTTGCAGAAGCTACTATGACCAAGCGCCATGAGACCAGCAGACTCTTTCGACGTGTGCTCATTTGCAAGCTTAAAGAGTTCCGCCGCTTCCTCATACATAATTGGGGAAGCCCTTGCCTCAGCCATCGTCATTTTTTGCCACGCTTGACACAAATAAGTTAGCGGTTTTGCCTCTTTTCCCACTTGTTCTGAATCCGTCAGTGATATTTTCTGGAAAATTGCCGCTGCCTTATCGTATTTGTCAGAACTTGCCATGTAATCTCCTTTCCTATCAAGAAATCGGCCTTCTTCGATTGCAATTCTTCCTCGGCTAAATTCTTCTCGAATATCTGATACGGCTATAAGTCTATTGATTAAGTCTCTTTCGTCAGTCTTGTCAATTCCTTCTATTCTGATGCTTAGAATCCGTTTAGATTCTTGCAAAAATTTTATTGCTTTCTCGAATGCTTCGATTGATTCTTTGCATTTCTCTTTTCTACTTAGATCTTCAGCCTGCTCCAATAGTGACCATGCATAAAAGTTTTGAGAAAGGTACAGCCAAGATTTTGATTGCCTCAGTACCTGGGACGTTTTTTCATAGTGTTGCATTGCAACGTCATATTTTTCGTCATCGTGAGCACGTTTGGCTAATTCGATTTCGCTCCACGCTTTCATGTAATAAGCATAATCAAGATAGAAGTCACTGAACTGGATTATTCTTTGAGAAGCTGCCTTGTAAGCTGCAAATGCATTCTCAAAGTTCTTGGCCGCTTGGTCATAGTTGGTAACGCAATCTAGGTTTTTTGCGATTTTCCAATAAGACTCGGCAACCCGACTTGGCATGTCAACTCTCTTGAAGTCTTCAACCGCGTCAACGTAAACTTCATTAGCTCTTGTTAGATGTGCAGTTTCCGCGGTCAAAAGGTAGCCTTGGTCGAGAGTTCCTCCTAAAGTGTCCTCGTATCCAGCTACACTTGCTACGAACGATGGTACAGAGCGGGAAATGACCCAGTTTCTGCTGTAGCAGACACCTTGCTCCATGTCCGTGATTGCCTCTTTGAGAAGAGCGATTTTACTTTTTTCATCTTTCTCGAGTCTAGACAGATTAGTTTCTATCTCTGCAGCGTAAATCATACCCACGCCTAAAACCCAGAAGTTGGACGGAAAACAATCCTTGGCGATTTTAAGAAGTTCTTTTCTGTAACGTAACGCTTCCATAAACAACTCTGGCTTATAGTCTGTTCTCGGCTCAAGATTCGCGTGATAATAATATGCTTTACTCAAGCCATGCAGAGTAGCAATCATAGCTTCAGGAGAACCTGAGCGAATCGCATACTCTAAACCTTTTTTTCCTAAGTCGATAGCTTTTTTAGAGTAAACGAGTTTCTCCGAGAGGTTTACCGCAAAATCTGACGCTAAAGTAGAGTATGTCTGTGCAGGTAACAGATAAGTTTCAGCAATTAATGAATCATGGCAAACCAAATTGAGAAAACGTACACCATCTTCAGAATATTTAATTATTTCATCGTAAAGTTGTTTTCGTTTGTTTGGATTCGCTTCGCTGGGGACCTTCATGTCGGTAACATCGGCGATCATGTACGACGCAATACCTTTGAAGTAGTTGTCTCGTACAATTGAGGCGTGTTCAAGCATTTCCTTCGCATATTTTAGTGAAATTTCAATGTCATCAGTGAAAAAAAGGTTTGACCAGACGCCTCCCCACCGCGACATTGCCTTGGAATATAGGTTGTCAACCTCTTTTGAAAGCACTATAGCATTTGTAGCATAATTAACCGATTTGTCTGCTATGTTCTTTCTTTCTTCTTCGCTTTCACTAGTAATCGCTATATACCAAGCCTGAACGCTAGCTTGAGAAAACGCTAAAATAAGCTCTTCTTTATCGCCAAGCTTTGACAAAACCAAGATGGCGTCCTCTGCACTATTCATTCCTTCCTTTGCAATTTCACTCTTTTCCTTTCCATTGGAAGCCACGTACAAACGTTCAAAGAGGCATTTGGACAAAAGGTTGGCAGTTTGACCATAAAATAGGTTACTTCCTGTTTTTTTGAAAATCTGGAGGGCTTTTTTTGAGAGAATGTGGCATTTGTCAAGGATTTTGATTTTTTCTGGGGGGTCAGACGCGAGCCAAGATTGTATGTACTCGGCTTTAGCAAGGCAGAACGTACTTCTTCCCTCGTTCTCAGGGGATTGTTCCTGATCAAATAGGGATCCTGCTTTTTCGTATGCATCAACGGATAATCGTCTAAGGCTCCTAAAATCGTCAAAACTTGCAGCTTGCCTAGAGGCTAAATCGTAACAGTAACCAATTTTCTGCCAGTATTCAGCAGGGGAGGAAACAGTAGCTAATCCTGACTGTAAGGTTTGTTCATAGGATTTTGCGGCCTCAACCCATTTATACTCCATTTCCTCACGGCTGATATCCATAATATGACCTACCACTGACAACTTGAAATTGCAGTCATAACTTAATCTATAGTAAGTCGCACAAATAAATTGTTTTTTAAATGAACTGATTTAAAGAGGACAAGCTTTACGGTTGCTAAATCTTGAGTGCGCATGGTTGTTCCTAAAATGGTTAAAACTGGTTTTAAGTCCGATTTTTGGGCTAGGGTCGATTTTCGAGGCATGGGGTGTGAATGGAAACTAGGAACTGCCTGGTAGGGTGAAATGAGAATAAATACCATTTTTGACCAATTTCGGAACAGGCATGCGCGTGCTATTCTTTAGTGCTTCAAGAGCTCATGATATTCGTTGACTTTGCGAGCATACTCCGCGTTGATCAGGTTTCTAAGTTCCACGTATACATCCAGATTTATTTCATGAACAGATTTGACGTCGGAATTT